>Ga0187850_10003766_pt1 | contig 12561 bp, 11 predicted proteins | sample June2016WEW_4_15_FD_132436 | JGI IMG/M metagenome (GOLD analysis project Ga0187850, IMG submission 132436) | Peatland microbial communities from SPRUCE experiment site at the Marcell Experimental Forest, Minnesota, USA - June2016WEW_4_150 | ecosystem: Environmental > Terrestrial > Soil >... | reverse complement strand
TGTCTAAGAAATAGTCGCTGACTATCTCTTCAGGGTCAAGTTCCTCGATCCTGGATGCGTATGCTAGGATGAGAAGCCACAGATCCGACTCCTCAAGCGTGAAGTGGAAACGCGACAGATAGGTGTCGAGAAATGCGTTCACTTCTGCCTTCAGAAGGGTGAGATCACCTTCGTCTTCTCTCATAGCTGTGAAAAGTCCGATGCCATCCTCTATCAATTTCATGGCCGCTCTTTTCCTCTCAGCAGTGACTTGCGCGGTCTGAATCGCTTGCTGAATTGTTCGGCTCCTTTTCATGGACCCCATTCTGGCAGGTCTCAGGTGTCTCGGCAGTCTGGGCAGGATTCCCTGATAGAGCAAGCCATCGGGCTGTGATCGCGGCGCGGTTATGACGGCAATCACCGCGTCAACTCTTTCCCCCTCGGTGAGAGTCTTTCCCGTTTCCTCAAGTTTCCTGATTTGCTTACGAATCGGTGTCCAAATGCTGTATCGACAATCAATGCATTGACCGTCAAGATCAAAATTGGGGTGAGGGCACCCGGCGAATATGTCGAGACGTCTTCTTCTCAAAACGGGCAGGCGAACAAATCCTCGTGGGAGGCCTGGGACCATCGAAGTCATCACATTGCTAAGAAGAGGCGGGCAGAACGCTGGATTTCATGCTTACACTTCGCTGGTCCGGCAACTTTCTTGTGTTTTCGCTGGAATGGTCGCTCTAGCATTGTCAAGTTCCTGCTGCAGTAGGCCTCTGTAGGCTTCGTAGGCCGGCTCCATTCCTAGTGCAATCTCAGGCTTGTCGACGAGAAGTTCCTCTAACTTGGCGATTCGTTGGTCTATTGGAAAAGTTCTGAGGATCCTGAGTTATAGCGCAGCAGTTTGAAGTATCACACTTATGTCGCGTTTCGAAGCAGGTTCTGGAATTTCATCTGTATCTTGGTCTTCTACGGTTGACTCACTGGTCTTCTTATTGTAGCATTTCTCGCATAGGTCCAAGTTCTCGTCCTCCTCGGGGTAGGGATGCGAAAAGTGCCGGTTCGAGACCTCTTCGCTTTCAACTCCGCAATCCTCGCATTCCAATTTCAAATCTTCCTCAGTCCACGGCGAGAGTTGATTCTTGAAGTGACGTTCAAACTCAACTTGGTCATTGTGGTCCCACACGTTTGATGGTTCATTTATTGCGCCCGTCTCGTCGCGGCCCAAGATGTGACCTTTGATCTTCTCCATTGTCGCGTTGCGAAGTTCGATCAAGTCTCGGAGAGTCTTAGTCCATTGAAGCGCGGTTCGGCTGTCAGTCCCTTTCTCGGCTTTACTCATTGCGCGAGCATTCTCGATTTGCTCATCCAAGACCTCCAAGTTCCCGCGAAAGTGATCCAGAAACCCATTCAACTTAGTCACGAGAAAACGCCTCAAATCTTGGAGAAGCCTCCTAAGACATCGAGCAACCCTAGTCAAAACCCGAACCGAAATCAAGAACCGCATCCACAGCCTCCTCGACAAGTACGATTTGAAGTCCGAGTTCAGCGACATCTTCGGCAAACAAGGCCTAGAATGGCTACGAGGCCTACAGCTCCCAACCATCGACCGAACCATCCTCAACTCCGACTTGGCCATCCTGAACTCGCTTGAAACGCAAATCCAGAACATGAACATCGAGATCGCCAAACTCGCCTGCAACCAAGAAGACGCGAAGCTCCTCATGACCATGCCTGGCATAGATTACTATTCGGCCATGATAATCAGCAGCGAAATCGGCGACATCAAACGCTTCAGCACCTCTGAGAAGCTTGCAAGCTGGGCTGGACTGGCCCCAAGCATCCACCAATCAGGCAGCCAAACCAAACGCGGACACATCACAAAACAAGGCTCCAGAATGCTCCGATGGATTCTCATCCAATCAGCTCAGATTTCCCATCGATCAGACCCCAGATTCCAACACATGTACCAAAGAATCGCAGCCAGACGAGGCAACAACAAAGCCATAGTCGCCGTTGCACGTGAAATGCTGACCGTTGCCTACTACGTGCTCACCAGACGAGAGGAATATCGGGGCATGGATATGGAACGTTACAAGGAAAAGCTCAAGAGGCTAGAACGAACAGCAAACAGAGGCTTACAATAATCCGCAGCAAACCAGTCAAAGAAACTCCCGCAGAGACAGATTGCGTTTTCATGGATGGTGCGGGCAACTGAATTTGAACCGTCAATAAATAAGGTAACTTTGGTGCCTAGACCCCGCTGCGATATTTAATTAGAATTGGAGACCGAAAAAAGTTATGTTTCGGGCGATAATTGGAGCGCTCACGGACCAAGTCGGAATGTAATGTATCGTACTCCCTTCCGTCAGTCAATGCTTCTCGACCTTCGAGCTTCAATGATTTGAATTAGCTTGTCAATGGTAGCATACGAGCCACTCGACTAAGTAGAATGATGATAATCCAGCTTCGAAACCAGTTGCAGACCCATCAACTGCCAAAACGTTTTGCCGTATCATTAAGGGCCTTTAGGAAGACTTCCACCTCCCCAATTGTATTGAAATGCACAAGGCTTGCTCTAACAGCAACAGATTCGCCATATGTCTTGAGGGTTCTGGAGTAGAATCCCCCGCCGTTCTCAGCAAGGAGAGCTATCGAATGCCTTTCCCACATGTACTGGGCCACCTTGAACGCGTCCGCTTTCCCGACGTTGAAGGAGAAGGTGGGGCCACGCTGGGTCAGCCTGGACGAATCTCTCAAGCCATACACTCTCACTCCCTTCAAAGCGTTCAAACCATCAGTGTTGTTTGTACCGTCCAACATCGCGTTGGAGAGCGTCTGCTCGTATTTTTCGATCCAGTGAAGCGCGGCTTTCAACAAACGTCTTCGTCCCGTATATTCTGAGAGAGCGCCCCCAAATTCATGCTCAACCCGTCGTCCCAGCCAGCTCAGATAATCCATTACGGCAGTGATTGAAGCGAAGAGCGCTTGATCTTGTGTTCCAGTTTCCCATTTATCAGGGATTTGGTTGGGTGACGGGGCTACCTTATAGGGCTTCAAAGACTCAAGTAACTCCTTTCGCCCGTACATAAAGCTCCCTCTCCTGCTGAACAACTTGTACGCAGAAAAAACGGCGAAATCACAATCAATCTTTGCCACGTCAATCGGGACGTGCGGGGCCATATGCACAGCGTCGAGAACCGTATACGCGCCTTGCTGCCTCGCGATTCGAAAGACTTCATTTACGGGAGTCTTAGATCCCATCACATTGGAAATACCCGAGACTGCAACTACTCTGGTTTTGCTGTCAACGATGCTGGACAGGTGCGCCATATCCAGCATTCCGTCTTCAGGGTTGAATTTGGCAAACCTAACTTCTTTTATCACGCCTCTTCGTTCCAATTCAAGCCACGGACTGACGTTTGCATAGTGTTCATATTCTGTCAGGACAATGTTCTCAGCTCCAGACAACTCATTCGACATCGCATAGCTAAGATGGAAGAGTTGCCTTGTGGAGGACTCGCCAGCGAAGATGCAGGTTTCTGAGGGCGCGTTGAGAAAGTCGGCGACAGCTTTCCGGCCGTCAAGTATCACTTGTTCATTCATTTTCGACTCCCAAGACGGACCGCCAACGTTTGCTGAACAGTCGATTCGAGCTTTTGTTTCCGCGTCAGCTGCTCGCTGCAGTACTAAGGAGCCTGCCGCGTTCTCGAAATAGATTCTTCGTCTTCCACTCGCATCAGCTTCAACCCGCGGGAACTCCTTCCTAACCGCTTCTATGAGGCCATTGTTCAATGTGACTTGCCACCATCTAGAACGTCGATTGGCCTGATACGAAAAGTCCACCCTTAAGTCTGTCGCTAAGTTCATCAACGATTTTTTTGATCTAGAAAAAAAACAATATTCCGACAAAATCTCGGTGAACTCGCGGAATAGTCTTAGGTCAAGCCGATCTTCCTTTCCCTGTGTCGCAGTGCCCTTATTTGTGATTCCAGCCGTTCCGTTCGCTTGGCGACGGCTTAGCGAATTAGACGTGCCTTCTGAATCGGATAGATTGGTTTCTAAGTTCCCTCTCCTTTTGTTCAAACCTCTTCAGAAGCCTAACTCTTTGATCCTTTATTCTCGCAAGCGCCTCCTGTCTCGCTTCCCAGATTTCCAGTAATCTGATACATGGAAGCTGAAACGCGTTGTCCACAAAGGGGGCAGGAGTAGCTCATGCCAACGTTTAGTGAATGGGTCTGACATTATTACATGTGAGACCAGCCCGATTGATAAGAGCCCGAATTTGAACTGTCGTCGTTTCTTATGTGTGTGCGCACCATCATACCACGTATGAAGAGTATGTAGACTAATTGTTGTTATCCGCGGAGCCAGATTTATCACGACAAGATTCCGTATGGTATGATCATTATCAAAACTCTCCAATCTTGCAGAATACCTTGGAAGAAAAGAGGACGACTCAGGCAAGACAAGGAAAGCAGCGAAGGAATGTAGTTGACAACCATAGGAACTGTTCTGCTCACCCTTCGTTCCAAAACCACAACTGCGACGCTTTATAAGAACGATGTGTCTGCTGATGAAGCGGGACCGTGACATTTTCTGACAATTCATCAATACATACCGAATAGCAACCCTGAAACGAAGAGAGAGATGTTAAAGGAGATCGGCGTAACGGAAGCGGAACAACTTTTCGTTGATATCCCGCAAAAAATCAGGTATACGAAAAGACTCAATCTGCCGCGTCCAACATCAGAATACGAAACGCGAAGACACGTCGAGAATATATTATCAAGAAACAGGACTTCAACGGAACTAATCTCTTTCGTGGGGGCGGGTTGCTGGCCGCATTATGTGCCAGCAGTCTGCGATGAAATCAATTCACGTTCAGAGTTTCTAACCGCTTACGCTGGTGACCCATACACAGATCTTGGGAGATACCAAGCGCTGTTTGAGTTCCAGAGTATGATCGGCGAGCTCGTCGCCTTGGATGTTGTGAGCTATCCTTGGTACGATTGGGGAACAGTGGCCGCCGATGCAGTACGCATGGGTTCGATGATTACTGGGCGCCGGGAAATTCTTGTCCCAAGAACCATCAGCCCAGACAGGCTATCCGTCATTCGAAACTACTGTGACGGCCAAATAGAAATCACCACCATCAAAGAAAACCGTGAAACTGGACAACTTGACATGGAGGATCTGAAGGACAAGGTCTCATCGAAGACTGCGGGAGTTTACATTGAAAATCCGAGCTATCTCGGATTCATTGAAGAGGGCTGCGCAGAGATTTCTAGAATCGCTCACGATCACGGTGCATTGTTCATTGCCGGCGTTGAGCCCCTTTCGTTAGGAATCCTGACACCGCCTGGCGAGTACGGAGCGGACATAGTCTGCGGCGAAGGACAGCCTCTAGGCATGCATACTTACTATGGAGGCGCTCTGCTAGGGTTTCTCGCATGCAGAGACGAAGAGCGTCTTGTTTCTGCAGTCCCTCACAGGCTCATTACGATAACTAAGACTGAGAAGAAGGGAGAATGGGGATTCTGCTACGTCCTTCCAGAGAGGACCATGTTCGCTGCACGAGATAAGGCTAGATCCATTACGGGCACTGCAACGGCCCTCTGGGCGATAACGGCCGCTGTCTACTTGTCACTGCTCGGTCCTTCCGGAATCCAAGAGCTTGCGAAGACCATCATGGAAAAGTCGAATTACGCCATGAAACGGCTGTCCGAAATTGAAGGCGTCAGAGTTCCGTTGTTCAACGCCGCTCACTTTGAAGAATTCACGGTGAACCTAGATGCCGCACAGAAGCCCATACGGGAAATAAATCGGTCTCTTCTAGATTCAGGCATTATCGGTGGAAAGGACATCTCGAAAGAATTTCCGAAACTAGGTAACACCTCTCTGTACTGCGTGACGGAAATCCACTCCAAATCAGACATAGATATGCTCGCAACCGAGCTGGAGGCGGCTATTCGATGATAGACACAGAAGCCCCAGACTATCATGCAGTCAGATGGAAAGAGCCGATCATCTTCCAGTTAAGCCGGGAGGGGCGACGAGGATACTCGGTACCACCCACCGAGCAGGAGGTCAAGACTGTGGTCGGGGACATCGAGTCTTGCATCCCTGATGGAATGCGCAGAAAGTCACCTCCGAAACTTCCGGAACTTTCGGAACCAGAAGTAGTGCGACACTACATACGCCTATCCCAGCAGACCTACGGGGTCGATTCAGGCATTCACATCCATGGAACCTGTACGATGAAATACAGCCCCAAACTCAACGAGGCCCTTGCAAGGTCTCCAAAGCTCACCGATATTCACCCCTTGCAAGATTCAGAGACTGTGCAGGGAGTACTTGCAATCATGTATCGACTCCAAGAATGGTTAAGCGAGCTTTCAGGAATGACCGAATTCTCGCTTCAACCGCGGGGAGGAGCGCATGCAGTGTTCAGCAACGCTCGCATAATCAGGGAACACCACAGACTGAAAGGGGAGCTTGAACAACGAAACGAAATCATCACTACCGTTCTCTCCCACCCTTGCAATGGCGGAGCCCCCTCGATGTTGGGGTTCAAAGTTGTGACTCTCTACCCGGACGAGGAGACCGGATACCCGAACATCGAAGCCCTGAAGGCCGCGGTGACGAAGCACACGGCTGGCCTCATGATGACCGATCCATACGACACAGGGGTGTTCGACAACAATATCGAAGAATACATCAAGATCGTCCATGAGGCGGGAGGACTTGTGGCCATTGACCAAGCCAATGCCAATTCAATTCTCGGCAGACTCAGAATAGGAGATGTCGGAGCAGACCTCTGTCACTTCAACCTGCACAAATCGTTCTCCACTCCACATGCATCGACCGGACCAGGCAGCGCGGCGATAGGTGCAAAAGAGGAGCTAACGAAATTCCTCCCTGTACCCATTGTGAATTATGACGGGGAGAAGTACTATCTTGACTACGACAGACCTCACACGATCGGAAAAGTCGCCGAATTCTACGGTGTGATTCCGAATATCGTCAGGGCATATGCTTGGATTATGAGTATGGGTGCAGAAGGCTTGCTCGAAGCCTCAGAAGTGGCCGTGATAAACAACAACTATCTCATCAAGAAACTCTTGGAGGTGCGTGGAGTAAGCCTACCATGGTACGATGCCCATCCTCTGAGACTCCAGGAAGCTAGGTTCAGTCTAGAGAAGATGAGAGAAGAGACAGGCATTGGAATCGAGGACGTCAACCGCAGGATTATCGACTATGGGCTCCAGGATTTGGAGACGAGCCACGAACCTTGGATAATCCCAGAACCCTTTACGCCTGAACCAACCGAGACTACGTCAAAAGAAGACCTTGACCGGCTCACCCGAGTACTACACGCCATATCACACGAGGCCTACACGGACCCGGATATTATCAAAACTGCTCCACACAATGCCACAATATCGAAGATTGACCGAACCCCTTCATCGGACCCTAAGAAATGGGCGATGACTTGGAGAGCTTACGTCAAGAAGAGAAGTGGTGAAAACCATGAGGAAGCTAACAGGTAAAGTGGCAATCGTGACTGGCGCAAGACAGGGAATAGGAGTTGGCATAGCGAAAGTATTTGCGAGACACGACGCAATCGTGGTTTTGACATCAGATTCATCATCAGGCGTCAGATTCCGTGGCTACGACAGCGCAGGAGCTTTCGAAATGTGCATCAGCGCTCTAGCCCAAAAGAATCAACCAGGCTCAAACATCCAAGACGTAAGAACTTCGCCAACTCGAAGAACTGGCCACTATAACGTGGTTATCCTCGGCTAATCTTCTCAACTCCTTGAGACCGAAAAGTAGAGCGCATTATGATATCATATTGGATTTTCAGAGGTGAACAAATTGTGCGGCTATACGTTCGACTTTAGGCCGAAAATGTCTATCGTTACTGCGAACATGAGGTCAAAGCGTTGAAGCCGTACGGATATGGTGTACACACCTCGAAGCCTACGGTATACGACATTCTTATTATTAATCATGAATAAGAAGCGTCAGAGGCATGCCAAGTGAACGCTCAGAGCATGAGCAGGCACGAAGGTGGCCGTAGGCTGGCAAGATACGGCATTTACGAGCTTGCAGACCTGCCATGGTCAGAGTACGAGCACAGAATCATGTCAGCGCAGAGGCTCATGTTGAACCGTGGCATAGATGGCTTGTTACTTGTGACCGAGGAGAATGTGAACTACTTTTCCGGGTACAGAACTACAACTGGAGCATTCACGAAAGACTACACGCCCGCTATCCTTCTAATTCCCGTAAAAGGGACAGCATCACTTTTTCTGTCGATAAGCATGCGGGGCAATGCCGAAGCAATGACACAGCTGGACAACGTGCAATATGTGGGGTGGGACGGGCTAGAGAATCTAACCATGGTTCGATTCCCGCATGATGTGATCGAAACTACACTCAACACAATCAAGTCTGCTGGTATGAAGACAATAGGAGTTGAATACGACAATTACATGAGAGTCGCGATTTCCCAGACTGATTTGACGAAGATTGAGAGTGGGATTCAAGGCTCAAACGTAATCGACTGCGGTCCACTAATCTGGGAACTCAGAACCATAAAGTCTCCTAAGGAAATCGGTCTCCTCCTACGCTGCTGTGAAATAACCTGTAGAGGCTTTGACGCTGGCTTTACCGCATTAAAGGAAGGGATGACAGAGAGGAAATTCGCAAGAGCCGTTTACATCGGCATGTTGGAAGCTGGCGGCGAAGATACGCCACTGAAAATGTGGCTCAACACCAAAGGTGGTCGCGACAGATACTTTGTGTCAGATGCAAGGCCAAGCATGAAGCGGCTAAGGAAAGGAGACGTGGTAGTCCTTGACGGCGGAACATGCTACCGTGGCTACTATTCGGACATTACTAGAATGGCAAGCATTGGCAAACCATCGAAGAAGCAGCAAGAATTGTTCCGAGTGGCGCGTGAAGCGCAAGAAATTGGCGTTGATGCTCTCAGAGCAGGGGAAAAACTCGGAGACGTGTATGAATTGGTTGTGAGCTGGGTGAGAAAAGAGGGATATTCAAAGCACCAAATGTACGAAGGAATCGGTCATGGCATTGGTTTGGATTTTCACGAACCCCCTTTCATCAACTCAATTTCAGAAGTCGTTCTGCAGCCTGGAATGGTCCTAACCATGGAGCCATGCCTCTATGATCTTCCTGTAATACGAAGTACGCTTGAGGGGGCGAAAGGTGGTGGTGAGGGTTTGTTCTTCGTCGAAGACATGGTCTTGGTTACAAGAGGCAAGCCAAGAGTCCTCAGTTCAATGGAGAGAGACTTGGTTATTGCATGACTCTCGCTGCCTTGTATTGTAAGGAAAGTTTTCGTTACTCCTGTTCTTCTATAGTAATTATCTCTAGGTCAGATAATTATTGTATTTAGTCACACCAACAATACTGAGTGAAGTCTTTTAAACGGTGACATAGAAACAAACCTCGAACGCGATAGACCGGGTAACTCTTGAAGAATAGCTGGCCTGAAGATGAGGTGCTGGTAACTGATAGCGAAGTTCTTTCCTATGCGCTCGATAGAGGACTGTATGTTGTCTAGGAGGAGGTGATAATAGTTGTCAGAAATAGCAGTAGGTGGTGTGCGTGCGAAACCTGGCGAGAAGGTCTTAGGCTATGCAAAAGTCGCCGAGAGCCCAATTTTGCCGATACAGATTCCAGTCGGAATCATTAACGGCAAGAATAACGGGCCAACATTGAGTGTGGTGGCTGGAACACATGCAGTTGAGTACGCGGGCATCGATGCGGCGTTGAGGATATTCCGTGACACAGATCCACAGCAGCTTCACGGCAGCATCATATTGGCACCTATCGTGAACATAATTGGATTCGAGAGAGCCACTATCTGGGTCAATCCGATAGATGGATTGAACCCCGCTTTCCAGTGTCCTGGGAGACACGACGGTTCAATGAGTCAAGTGACTGCCCATTTTGTTATGGAAAACATAGTATCCAAAGGAAACTACTATGTTGATCTCCATGGAGGAGATATACCAGAATTATTGATGCCTTACGTGTCTTTCATTAGAACAGGTTCGGAGAAATTCGATAAGCAATGCATTGCACTCGCCGAGGTCTATGATATAGAATACTTGGAGGACAGAACCTCTCCGCCATATACTGTAGGGCTATGGTCTGCCACAAGTATGTTCTTTGGCCAAGCATGTAAGCGCGGAATCTTAGGTATACTAGCAGAATCAGGTATTGGTCTTGGAACATATGACGAAGAGGACATAGTCCGTCATGTCAAGGGCGTCACAAACATCATGAAATACCTGAAGATGATTGAAGGAATACCCATCAGACACCACAAGAAACAGAGAGTGTGGCACGATGCACTGACGGTGACTGTTAACCGAGGCGGTATTTTTAGCCCGACTGTAAAAGTCGGAGAGAATGTTACAAAAGGACAAACGATTGGGCTCGTGAAAGACTTACAGGGCGACATTGTTGAAAAAGTAATCACTCCGAAAGCTGGAGTGGCTATGATAATTTACCACAAGCACGTCGTATACACCGGAGAAACCGTATTCAACATAGCAACAGACATAACTGATCACGTGCCGGTGACATGAACAGTGGTTCTGCGTAGACGCTGCGTTCCCAATTTTTTTATGGTCACAGAATCCTAACTAGATGAGTCACATAACTGACATGTGAGACCTCAAGTCGTGGCGAAAGCGGACTTTGAACTACAGGAAGGTTCGTGTCATATCTGAGGCGAGACTTCCGTGAAGAGACTTGGAATTTGCATCGGGCAGGAATTAAGGTTTGATGAAATAGTCCGGCAAGTCAAAGTCTGCGACCAGGAGGAGATCTTCGAGTCGATCTGGATCGCGGAGGACTATTTCCTCAGAGACGCAGTATCGGTGGCGGCGAATTTTGCCTCCCTTACAAAGAACATGAAAATATGCTTGGGCATTGTTAATCCATACACAAGAAACCCAGCGCTGCTCGCGATGACAATCGCAACATTGGATGAGATATCAACGGGGAGACTGGTATGCGGAATAGGACCTGGTGTTAGGTCCAAGTACATTCGTATGGGCGTAAGAGCTGACAAGAGGCTTTCGACTGTAAGAGATACGGTTGATGTCTTGAGGAGACTCTTGAAGCGCGAAAACGTGAGTTGTCGAGGTGCAACATTTCGGATGGAGTCCGTTCACCTAGGTTTCACTCCCCTAAGGGAAAATATCCCGATCTATCTAGCGGCCGTCGGTCCAAAGATGCTTCAACTAGCGGGAGAAATCGCTGATGGAGTATTGTTGACAGCGGCTTCCTCTCCTAGATATGTAAGAAAAGCTTTGGAGAACATCCGAATCGGAGCAGAGAAGAGTGGCAGAGACCCATCGAGCGTTGACATTGCATGTTATGTTATTTGCTCGCTTTCCGACAGCTCGCAAGAAGCACTCGAGGCTGCCAGAGTAGCTGTAGCATCGAATCTCGCTCCCGCGGAATACGGAAGACTCATCTTGGAGGAAACGGGACTTGATCCTTCTGTGTTTGATAGAATCGCCAAGGTTGACAAAGACGAAACAGGAGTCAAGATTTCGCCACAAGTGGTGCCAGATGATGTTGTGGACGAGCTCAGTGCATCAGGAACACCTGAGAGATTTCGCGGGAGACTTGATGAGTATCTGTCTTCAGGGGTCGCTCTGCCCATTCTGTATCCCGTTGGATTATGTTTTAGTAGGCTAATTGGCTACTTACAACAGTCAAGAGAGTCGCGAAGCCGACTTTTGCAATAGTGTTCGCTGGCATCCGCTAGAATCGTGCTAGCGCTTCGAGAGTGCTAGTCTCTGGTTGCAAGAGTCAATCATGCGAACCTGGACAATGCTATTCGCTCGCAGGAGAGCAATAGAAAAAAGAGGAAAGAAGCGTGTTTGTTCCGGCAGATTATTCTGGAGGAATCTCACGGAAAGCGAAGGCGATGCGTGTGCCCCGTTGGTTTCTGTACCACTTTACGCCGAAATAGTATATTATCAGCAGAACCGCGATGCCTATCAACGCAAACATCGAAGTGGAGGTACCCAAGTTGCCCAATGCCGCAACCGTTACGTAATAGTATCCCAAGAATAGTTGTGAGCCGATGCCGAGTATTCCGACAATTGTAATCAGCGGTATACCTCCTACGTTGAATTTCGCAGCAGGGGATTGCTTGTAGGCATCGGGCATCCTATAGGGGAATATGGCCCCAGCAGCACATACTCCAATAACAACTGCAAGCGTAGAGAAGGCTGCAGACGTTATGTAAGTCCATAGTGAAGGATTAGCAAGCTGCCAAGCTGCCCACACGATACTGCCCACGACCATTATGAGTAACGCGACTAGCGGTGTGCGGGTTCTAGGTTCCACGTATGCTATTTTCGAAGGCAAGATACGGTCAAAGGATTGTGCAAACAGGTATCTGACAGGGCCCAAGAGGTTACTGCAGTTTGCGTATATGCCGTGGAAGACGAAACCGAGCATCATAATCAATGCCACCCACCAGAATGGGAACACCATCAACACGTACCAGTTGTGATATGGCGGTACGGG
>Ga0187850_10003763_pt1 | contig 12568 bp, 6 predicted proteins | sample June2016WEW_4_15_FD_132436 | JGI IMG/M metagenome (GOLD analysis project Ga0187850, IMG submission 132436) | Peatland microbial communities from SPRUCE experiment site at the Marcell Experimental Forest, Minnesota, USA - June2016WEW_4_150 | ecosystem: Environmental > Terrestrial > Soil >... | reverse complement strand
TTCGGTCCGCACTATCGTCCTTGCGGCTGCGAGAGCGAGTTGCGGTGAAGAGCCCAGTGCGGGAATACTGCACGCTGGGATCTGTGGGAGGGGCGCCGGGCAACCGGCGTCCCTATCCCGATCGCGGCGGCGGGGGGTAGCGCACGCTGCGGAAAGGCCCGCCCACTCATTAGGACCCATGACTGATTAACTGTCAACCGTTAGCAAATCAGGACGTTCGATGACTGTAGCAGCAAGCCACGCCAAGCGCGAGGCCCAGGCGGCGGCGCCCACTTCGGTGGTCACCGGCGCGGCGGGCTTTCTCGGGTCGCACCTGGTTGACCTGCTCCTGGCGCACGGGCACAAGGTCCTCGGCATCGATAATTTCGTGACCGGCACGGTCGACAACATCTCGCACCTGGGCGGCCATCGGAACTTCAAGTTCATCGAGCAGGATGTGACCGAATTCATTTTTCTGGACGTGCCGGTCAATTACGTTTGGCACTTTGCTTCGCCCGCCAGCCCGATTGATTACCTGGAGCTGCCCATTCAGACACTGAAAGTCGGTTCCCTCGGCACGCACAAGGCCCTGGGCCTGGCCAAGGCCAAGGGCGCCCGCTTCCTGCTGGCCTCGACTTCGGAGATCTACGGCGACCCGCTGGTGCATCCACAGACCGAGGATTACTGGGGCAACGTCAACCCCATTGGGCCGCGCGGCTGCTATGACGAGGCCAAGCGTTTTGCCGAGGCCCTCACCATGGCCTACCACCAGGAGCATCGCGTCCAGACCCGCATTGCCCGCATCTTCAACACCTACGGCCCGCGCATGCGTTTGCACGACGGGCGCGTCGTGCCCGCCTTCATCAGCCAGGCGCTCAGTCACAAACCCCTGACCGTCTTTGGCCGGGGCAGCCAGACGCGCAGCTTCTGCTACGTCTCCGATTTGATCGAGGGCCTTTACCGGCTCATGCTCAGCGCTTGCGACCAGCCGGTCAACCTGGGCAACCCGGTGGCGATGACGGTGCTGGAGTTCGCCAAAGCCATCATCCGCCTCACCGGTTCGCGCAGCCCAATCCTCTTCAAACCGCTGCCCCAGGATGACCCCCGGCAACGCCAGCCGGACATCACCCGGGCCAGGCAAATCCTGCATTGGAAACCGCACATACCCCTGGCCCGGGGGCTGGTCAAAACCATCGAGTATTTTCGGCTGAAACTATGAAACCTGGCGGACTGCGGCCCCGGACGGGCCTGCGCCGCGGCGTCACTTTCTTTTCATTTTTGTCTTTTCACGTACCTTTTTTTGGTTTTTTATTGACCCTGGCGCGGATTTCAGGTAGCCACGACTGGCCGCTTTTTTGGAAATGGCAGGCAAGGGCGGTAAAACTGTGGGTTGCTGGACGCGACAGTAAATGCTGAATTCGAGATCATTTCTGGCAGTTGATTTTGGGGCGGGCAGTCTCAAGCTGGCTGAGTTTGAAGTAAATGAGGCCGGGGGTTTGCGATTAAAGCAATACGGACTGCGCTCGCTGGGGGCTGAGGGCGCCCAGGACGCGACCCGCGAGGCGGTGATCCAAAAGGCGCTGCAGGAACTGCTGGCCGAAATGGGCATCAAGGCCAGGAATGTCAACGTCTGCGCCCCCGGCTTCCACGTCTTCTCCAAATTTGTCAAGCTGCCCCCGGTCGATGCCGGCAAGGTCACCCAGATCATCCAATACGAAGCCCAGCAAAACGTCCCCTTCCCGCTGGCCGAAGTGGTCTGGGATTACCAGATCCTGGGCTCGACGCCGGGGGGCGAACTGGAGGTCCTGCTCGTCGCCATCAAGGCCGATATCGTCGAGGGCCTGTTCCGCGTGACCGAGAACACCGGCCTGCGCCTCCAACTGGCCGACGTCTCGCCCGCCGCCCTCTGCAATGCCTTCCGTTACAACTACGGCGACCTGGAGGACTGCACCATGCTGCTGGACATCGGCGCCAAGACCAGCAACCTGTTGTTCTTCGAGAAGGGTAAAGTCTTCTCCCGCAGCATCAACCTGGGCGCCAACTCCATCACCCAGGATTTTGCCAGCGAAGCCAAACTCAAGTTCGCCGCCGCCGAGAAGCTCAAGATCGATGAAGGTTTTGTCAGCCTGGGCGGCGCCTACGAAGAGCCGGAGAACCCGCACCAGGCCGCGATTTCCAAGATCGCCCGACAGTTCATGACCCGCCTGCACATCCAGGTCAACCAGACGATGCAGTTCTATCGCGGCCAGCAGGGCGGCTCGGCGCCCCAGCGGCTCTTCCTCTCGGGCGGCGCCTCCCTCATGCCCTATACCGCCCAGTTCTTCGCCGAGAAACTCAATGTCCCCGTCGAGTACTTCAACCCCCTGCGCAACGTCCAGATCGACCCGGCCATCAACCTCGAAGAGCTGGCGCGGGTCGCCCATTCCCTGGGCGAAGTGGTGGGGCTGGGCCTGCGCAATTTGGCCCAATGCCCCGTGGAGCTGAACCTCATGCCCGACAGCACGGTCCGCTGGCAGAGTTTCAACCAGAAAAAGCCCTACCTCCTGGCCTCGGTCTTCAGCATGGCCGGCGTCGTGTTCCTCATGGGCCTGCTCTTCGACCAGTTGGCCGAGGCCAAGAACAAGTCCTACGAGCAATTGCACAAGACCGTCGAGCCGGCGTTGCTGAGGCAGCAGAGGTTCAAGCGCGACTACGACGACCTGAAAAAGACCCAGGAGCAGATCAGCCAGGTCTCGGGCTGGATGAGCGACCGCTATTACTGGGTGGACATCCTCAAGGAGCTCCGCCAGGCCCTCATCCGGGTCGAAGCGGCCACCAAGGCCGGGCTGGGCACCGATGCCGGCATCTGGATCGAATCGTTCAATACCTTCACCCCCGGCATCGACACGACGGTGTTGACCGGCGCCGACGGCGCGCCGGTCCCCAACCAGGCCGCCGACAACGCCGCCGCCGCCGCCGCCTTCGCCCGGCGCTACGGTTTGCGCCTGCCGGGGCGGGCCCTGCAGCCCACGGAGCCCAGCGCTGCGCCGGAGGGCGCCTCCGCCAAGCCCAGAGATTTGAACGAGATCAGCAGCATCGATGTCACGTTCCGGGCGGTCAGCCTGACCTCGTTTTCCATGGACGCCAACAAGACCGTAAAGGCCGACGCCAACCAGGTGATGGCCTTCGCGGTCGAGGCGGAATTGCAGAGCAGCCCGATGTTTGACCCCACCAACACGAAGCTCTCGAGCATCATCGGCCAGATCGAGGAACCGGGCACCTTCACCTTCAAGATGACCCTCCAACTCAAGCGCCCGCTCAAGCTGTAGTATGCCCTGGCTCAAACGCAACTTGTACTTCCTGATCGGCAGCGCCCTGGCCTTGGCGCTCATCGGCCTGGCCGGCTGGTACCTCTACTCCAAGTGGCAGCTTAACGGCGAGACCCTGGAAAACCTCAACAAGGATTACGCCACCCTCGACGACCTCAACAAGCAGGACCCTCACCCCGGCACTGGCAGACCAAACGACATCGACAACATCAAGACCGCCCAGAACCAGAAGAAAGAATTGCTCACCTTCAAGGAAAAGGCCCGCACCCACTTCCAGCGGATTGCTCCCATTCCCGATGTGCCCAACGTGACCGACCAAAGCTTTGCCACCAACCTCAGCCGCACCATCAGCCAGCTCCAGCGCGATGCCACCAACGCCAGCATCGCCCTGCCGGCCGAATACTGCTTCTCGTTCCAGGCCCAGGCCAGGAAGCTCTCCTTCGCCCCCGGCAGCCTCGACGCCCTGGCCCTTGCGCTTGGCGAAGTCAAAACCATTGTTGATGTCCTCATCCAGGCCAAGGTCAACGCCCTGGACAGCATCCGCCGCGAACGGGTCTCGCCAGACGACCTGTCCAGCAGCGGCACCGGCGATTATCTGCCCGACAAGTCCGTGACCAACGCCCAGGCGATCATCACCCCGTACGAGTTGACCTTCCGCTGTTTCGGCCAGGAACTGGGCAACGTCCTCGCCGGCTTGGCCTGCTCGCCCTGCGCGCTGATCGTCAAAGCCATCAACGTCGAAGGGCTCGCTGCCGGCGGCCTGATTCCGGAACCCGGCTTCGCCGACACCCTGGCCCCGCTGCCACTTGCGCCGACCTACCTGGCCCAGCCGGGGCCTAACCCGGCGCTGGAGGCCGCCCGCCGCCAAGCCGAGAACCAGAGCGCCGCGGAGGCCATGCGCCGCCGCTATGGCCTTGATCGCTATGGCAGGCGCGGCGGCACCCTGGGCCGCCCGCAGCCCCCTCCGCCGCAACCCTCCTATAGTCCGTATTCTCCGCAGCCGCTCCCCAATCCAGCAACACCCCCCCTCAAGACCGGCCCGACTGTTGTCCTCGACGAGAAGCAGTTAAAGGTCGTGATGATGCTCAGCGTAGTGAAGCTCGAGACCAAACCAGCCGCTGGCAGATAAGATGGACTTCCTTAAGAAACACTACGAGAAGGTCCTCCTGGGCGCCGTCCTCCTGGGTCTGGCCGTGGCGGTGGGTTTCCTGTTCTTCAAGATCGCCAGCGAAAAGGCGGAACTGGCCCGCAAGGAAGCCGAGCTGCGGTCCCCCAAAGTCAACCCTTTGCCGCCCCTCAACCTGAGCCCCTACGCGGCGGTCTTGCAGCGCCTGGGCACCCCGGCCATCCTCGACTTGTCCGCGCCGCACAAGCTCTTCAACCCCATGCCGTGGCAAAAGACCCCCGATGGCCGGCTGATCCGGGTGGACGCCAACAGCATCGGTCCCAGGGCCGTCGTGGTCACCAAAATCAATGAACTTCACCTTGAGCTGGCACTGGACAACGTCTCCGTCGAAGATTCGGCCCCGAAATTCGTCATCGGCGTCAAACGGGAAGCGGCCCCCAACCCCAAGGACCGGAGGAAGACCGAACGATACTGCAAGGTGGGCGACAAGAACGACGTGTTCATGCTCAAGCAATTCAGGGGCCCGCCGGATAATCCGACTAATGTCGTGGTCGTGCTCAATGACACCCACGAGGAGGCCGTGATTACCAATGGCAGCAACAAGCTCAAGCCCGGATTCCAGCGCATCGACGGCTACACGGCCGACCTGAAGTACCCGCCGGAAAACAAGACCTGGCTCAACCGCCGGGCCAACATGCCCCCGCCACTGGCTTTCAACGCTGAAGAATACGATATCGTTTCCATCAGCAACATCGAAGTTGTATTGCGAGCCAAGTCCAACCAGAAGAAATGGTCCATCGCCTACCACAGTCCTGATTAGTTTTGTTTGCTCACCTTGAACCGCGTTAGTCTCCCACAGAACGCACCCGAACCCATGATCAAAGCAGTCACCCTCCCCCTCGGCCTGAGCCTTTTCCTGGCGACCCTCCCGGCGGCTTACCCACAGTCTGCTCCCGACCAGGAACTCGCCGTCAAAGAGGCCGTCTATCGCCAGGCCAATCGCCTCAACCTCCAGAATACCTTGATCGCGGCCCATGACGCCCAGGAACGCGCCGAACTGGCCGCCGCCGCCAAACTCTACGACGATGCCTGGGACCTGGTGCAGAAGATCGGCTCGGGGGTGGACAAGGAAGCCCAGTTGACCAGGGCCGGCCTGGCCGCCGTGCGCCTCGAGCTGGCCCGCAGCGCCCAGCGCCGCGGCGACCTGCGCGAAGCCAAGACCCAGGTCGATGACGCCCTCCGGGTCGACCCCGCCAACCCTGAGGCGCTGGACTTCCGCCGCGCCAACGACAAGCTCCTGGGGGAGTTCAAGAACAAGATGCCCAGTGAGGAGGTCGAAAGAATGGTTCCGGGCGTCATCGCCGGCAAAAACAAGGCCGCCCAGCTCGTCCAGGACGGCAAGCTGCTCTATGAAATGGGCAAACTCGACGACGCCGAGGCCAAGTTGAAGGAGGCCAGGAAGGAAGACCCGGAAAACCAAGGCGCCTACTATTATCTGAACCTCGTTAGCGAGGCCCGTTTCCACACCGCCCTCAACGAGCGCGATCTCGATTCGCGGGAGAAACTCATCGGCATCGAGCAGAAATGGGCCACCGACCACAGCCGCGAGCAGCTCCCTCAACCCAACCCCTGGGCCCGGACCAACCTGATCTTCACCGGCCGTGGCCGCCAGATCATCGTCAGCAAACTCGACCGCATCCGCCTCGATGAAGTCGGCCCCTGGGAAAACATCCCCTTGAGCGAGGTGATCAAGATGCTCTACGACCAGGCCAAGAAACGGGACCCTGAAAACCGCGGCATCAACTTCATCATCAATCCCAACGTCGACACCGGCGCGACGACCGCGGCCCCGCTGCAGACGGACCTGACCACCGGCTTGCCGGCGCCGGCCGCGCCGGCTGAAACCGTGGACATGAACACCATCGCCGTCAGAATCAATCCCCCGCTCCGCGACGTCCGCCTGGCCGACCTGCTCGAGGCCATCATCAAAGTCGCCGACCGACCGATCAAGTACTCCATCGAAGACTACGCCGTGGTCTTCTCGCTCAGAGGACGCGAGGCCACACCGCTCTATTTCCGCACGATCCACGTCAACCCCAACACCTTCCTGGAGGGCCTCGAGAGCGTCTTCGGGCTTGACTGGGGTATGCTCGCCCAGTCCTCGAGCGGCGGCGGCGGCGGCATGGGCGGCGGCATGGGCGGCGGCATGGGCGGCGGCATGATGGGCGGCGGCATGATGGGCGGCGGCATGGGCGGCGGCATGGGCGGCGGCGGCATCGCCACCGTCCCGCACGTCAATATCGCCGGCGGCGGCTCGATGGGCGGTGGCGGCGGCATGATGGGCGGCGGCGGCGGCGGCGGCGGCGGCTCCGGCGTCCGCGCCGTCACCCGCACCAACCTCACGGCGGCCATCCAGGCTGTGGTCAGGGATTTCTTCACCGCCCTGAACGTGGATCTCGCCCCTCCCAAGACCGTCTTCTTCAATGACCGCGAGGGCACCCTGCTGGTCTATGCGGCGCTGGGTGACCTCGACATCATCGAGCGGGCCTGCCAGGTCCTGAACCTCGCCCCGCCGCAGGTCAACATCAAGAGCAAGTTCGTCGAAGTGACCCAGAACGACAGTCGCGCCCTGGGCTTCGATTGGTACATCGGCAATCTGCTGATGAACAACGGCAGCATTATTGCCTCGCCCGGCACCCAGCCGACCTTCACCGGCGCGCCCTCCACCGCCAATCCTGGCGGCTACTTCCCCAGCGGCAGCATCAACGCTCCGTCGGCAACGGATGGTCAGCTTACCAGCGGGGTGCGCGGCTCGGCCAACAACCTGCCGAGCGTGCCGGCGTTGGCCAGTTTCACCGGCATCCTGACCGACCCGCAGTTCAAGGTGGTGATCAGCGCCCTGCAACAAAAGGACGGTGTGGATATGCTCAGCGAGGCCCAGGTCACCACTCTGAGCGGGCGGCAGACCGAGGTCATGGTGGTTGACCTGCGGTCCATCGTCATTGGCAATAGCCTGTCCAGCGGTGGGGTCGGCGGTGGCGGTGGCGGTGCGCTTGGTGGGGTCGGTGGGGTCGGCGGCAATGCCGTCGGCTCGGCCGGCATCCAGCCCTACACCGAGACCCTCCCTTTCGGCCCGACTTTGGACGTGATCCCTTATGTCTCGGCTGACGGTTTCAGCATCCAGATGACGCTTATCCCCAGCATGGCCGAATTCGTCGGTTACGACCCTCCGGGCCCGTTTGCCACGATTCTTCAGTCCATTTCGGGCGGCGCTGGCGCCAATGCGCCCTTGGTCGCCATCCTGCCCCTGCCTCACTTCCGCATCCGGCAGGTCACCACCTCGGTCAATGTCTGGGACGGCCAGACCGTCGTCCTCGGCGGCCTGATCAGCGAGGACGTCAGCAAGATGAAAGATCAGGTTCCCATCCTCGGGGACATCCCCCTCCTCGGCCGGCTTTTCCGCACCGAAATCAGCCAGACCCAGAAGAAGAACCTCCTCATCTTCGTCACGCCGACCATTATTGACCCTGCCGGAAACCGCTACCACTCGGAGGACGAGATGCCCTATGCCCAGAACGGCTTCCCCGTCCAGCCCAAGTTGTCCGCCAGCCAGCCGGCGCAGCAATAAAGGCCGCCCAACCCCGGAGCCGGGGCCTGGGCTAAGCACCCGGGGGCCAAAGCTTGATCGAGACCTGGAAATCAGAAGAACTCGCGCACTCAAAGGACGGAGGGACTCTTGAATGCCAAGGCCTCAAAGCGCAAGAAATCATGGACAAGCCCGCTTGGGCTTGCTAAAATGAAGTACTCGTATATGTCATTGTCGCTGTGCGTCCCCAAAACGGTGATCGGCTGGGCCTTGGCCCTGGCTCTGCCCAGCCTGGCATGGGCTGATTTCACCTTCACCTTCACTGCCAACGGTCCGGAATACGCCGTTGCAGGCGCCCAGGCCGGGGATCAGGTCCATCCCAAGGCAGCCCTCTCCGCGGTGGGCGGTTTCCTGGTCTGGGAAGACAATGCCATTGATGGTTACGGCTCGGGCATCGGCGCCAGCGCGCTCGACAGCAATTTCGGTTCGGTGGGCCGCCCCTTCCGGGTAAACCAGATCGTCGGCGGGGATCAAGCCTTGCCCCAGGTCGCCCTGCTCCCTGGCGGCGGAGCCGTCTTCACCTGGCAAGGCGGCGCGCCCAGTCGGCAGAACATCTATGCCCGTTTCCTTTCCCCGACCAACACCTGGCTGACCGGTGACGTCCTGGTGAACACCTTCGCTGGGAACTTCAAACGCCAGCCCGCCCTGGCCACCCTCACCAACGGCAATGTGGTCATCGTCTGGGGCAGTTTCAATCAGCAAGGCCCGGAGAGCCTCCAGGATGTCTATGGCCAGGTCCTCACCTCCGCCGGCGGCAAAGTCCGTTCCGAGTTTCTCGTGAATCAGTTCACACCCTACAACCAAAGGTCGCCCGCCATTGCGGCCTTGAGCACCGGCGGATTTGTCATTGTTTGGGTCTCCGAGCAGCAGACGCGGGCCGCGCCGCAGAGCCTGGACGCCAACTTTGTTTATCCCACCGACGGCCGTCCCAGCGTCGACGTCTTGGCCCGCATCTTCGACAGCCATGGCGCGGCGGTGGGCAACGAATTCCTGGTCAACACGAACCTCAATCCCTGCGCCTCCCCTGCCGTCGCCGCCGGCCCGGACGGGGACTTTCTTGTAGCCTGGGCCGAGAAGAGCCTCGACCTCTCGAGCAACAGTTGGGATGTCTATGCGCGCACCTTCTCCAAGGACGGGGCGGGGGGGAATGTGCGATTGGTGAACACTTACACCTATGGGGACCAATTCGCTCCCCAGGTCGCTTCCCTCGGCGGCACCTTCCTGGTGGTCTGGACCAGCCTGGGCCAGGACGGCTCTTGGGAGGGAGTTTACGGCCAATTCCTCAAGCAAGACGGCTCCCCGTCCGGCGCCGAATTCCGGGTCAATACCACCACCGTCAGCAGGCAAATGCACCCCGCCGTTGTGTCGGACAACGCGGAGCGATTCCTTGCCCTCTGGACCAGTTTTGCCGGCGTCACGAGCGGCTTCGACCTCTATGCCCAGCGTTTCGCCCCGGTTGGATTTGTGGCCTCCCCATCGATTTCGAGCGTTTTTGGGCCGCCAGGCTCAGACCCATTCCCGGTGGTTCTTCCACCTTCGGCCAATGCCTTGACGCCTGTGGCGGCACCCGGCTCGAACCCTTCGGTGGCGGACCAGACCGCCAGGCTCGACCCCCTGCCGCCACTGTTGCTCTTGTCGGGGTCGGCCCCGTCCAACGCCATCGCTCGGGCCCAGGGCTCTTATTCCGGTCTGATCTACCACACCAACGTCGCCGTGGCCTCGTCCGGTTTTTTCACGGCCAAGACCACCGCCAAGGGCGCCTATAGCGGCAAACTCCTGCTTGCCGGTCTCGGTTATTCCATCTCTGGCAAATTCTGCCCTACGAACGGTTTGGCGACGAACAGCATTCGCCTCCATTCGGGCCTGGCCCTCACCGCGCGGCTGCGGTTGGACCTCACCGGCAGCGATCGGCTTCAGGGCGTGATCATGGACCGCCAGTCGTATGTGGCCCAGTTGGAGGCCGATCGGCTTGTCTTCAGCCAGAAGACCAACCCGGCGCCCCAGCGTGGTTCTTATACCATGGCCATTCCCCCGGCCAACTCCGGCCCGGCCGGTTACGGCTATGGGACCGCGACGCTCGGTGCGGGGGACACTCCGGGCGGTTTCTGGATCACGTCATGGGCCGGTTACGGCCATGGGACCGTGACGCTCGCTGCGAGCGGCAGCCTCCGGTGGAGCGCCACGCTGGCGGACGGCACCAAGGTCAGTCAGGCCAGTTCCTTGTCCAAAGAAGGTCTTTGGCCGCTCTATGGCTCCCTTTACAGCGGCGGCGGCACGGTGGTCAGTTGGATGCAATTCACCAACCTGCCGGCCAGCGACCTCAACGGGCAATTCATCTGGATCAAGCCCGCCGGCCTGACCACCCGATATTACCCCGCCGGCCTCACCAATGACGTCCGGGCGATCGGCTCCGCCTTCACTCCGCCGGGCAGTGCCCGCCTCCTCAACCTCACCAACGGCGCCTTGATCTTCAGCGGCGGCGGCCTGCAAAACCCCTTCACCAATTCCTTCAGCCTGGACCGGCTTAATCGTGCCACCGTCACTCCCGGCAGCGGCCTGAAACTGACCTTCTCCACCTCCTCCGGCCTCTTCCAGGGCAGTGCCCGCGATCCGGCCAGCCGCCGGACCTTCTCCTTCCAGGGCGTGGTCTATGAAAAGGGCGCCAATGGCGCCGGCCTGTTCCTGGGCCCCGCGCAGAGCGGTGAGGTCTATTTGGGCGCGGCGCCCACCAGCCAGTGACGGTCACCCTCGATCAGCGAAACTGTGCGCTAAGGAAATTACTATGTTGCGAACCTTCAAGAACCTCTGGGCGGCCACCTGCCTGGTGGCGGCGGTCCAATCCGCCGCGGCCTTTTCTTTCTGGGGGCCCAGAGAGCCGTATCACATCACCCAGTTGGGTTATATTTTCCCTTTTGACGCGCCGCATAACCTGGGCGAGGAGTTCCGCTGGAATGTCCCGACCCTTTATTACACCTTCGATCAAACGTTCCTGGACTATTTCAGCACCAATGGCGTCCAGGCGATTGATGGCGCCATGCAACTCCTCAATGCCACCCTCAGCACCAATGTCTCTTCCTGGAGCGCCGAGCTCGAGGAGTTCCCGCTCGAGGCCTCGCAATTGAACTACACCGCTTCCGCCCTCCACCTCTTCGACCTCAAATCCTGCGCCCTGGAAATGATGCTTAACGAACTCTGCCTGACCGACCCCGAGGCTTTCACCTGGACCTTGCGCAACCGGGTGCCCGCACCCAGTTGCCCGGTCTTTATTTACGGGGTCATCAAGCGCAATTTCGACCCGGTCACCTTCCTCCCTTCCACCTACGTCAATGGCATCCTGTACACCTACTGGATCGACGAAATGTGCCCCACGCCGGATGAAGCCATCACCGTGCCGACGCCCGTCGATGCGTTTTCGTTCGCCTCCAGCCCAATTGCCTCGCCCAAGATCTTTGTCGCCACCGAATCGTGGTTCGGCTACTACCATTTGGGCTTGACCCGCGATGATGCCGGCGGCTTGCGCTACCTCCTGCGGACCAACAATATCAATATCGAGAACGCCGGGAACGGGACGCTGACCTATGTGACCAACAATACGAGCCAGTTGCTCTACACCTCAAACCTGGCCGCCTTCGCCGAGTTGGCCCTGACCAACAGCGATGCCGCCCTGACCGCCCTCTACCCGGACCTCCTCTTTTCGGCCACCGCCACCAACTATTACGCGTATGTCACCAATGCCGTGGCGGTCCCCTATTACACCAATTACCCCTACGAACCTTACGGCACCGTGCCGCACCTGGTCTATACCACGAATTACACCCTCACTGTTCAACTGCGCTATCGCCATTACTATGGCAACCTCGAGGTCGTCCAGTTCCGCAACGGCGCCTGGACCAATTTCCTGCTGGGCGATACTTCCTCTTACACCAACCATCAGTTCGCCACCCTCCAGACCATCAGCGTCGCCCCCAGCAACACCCCCTATGCCCCTTACGGCCTGCTGACCATGACGACCAACGTCACCACCCAGAACTTCGTCACCAACGAGGTCGGGGGCGAGTTCTTCCTCCTGCCGACCAATGCCTGCGATATGCTGCTCCTGGCCAACCTGCTGACCCAGACCAACGCCTATACCAACCTCCTGTCCTCCGCCACCAATGTTCTGACCCTCACCAACATCGTCCAGAACACCAACGTGACGGGCGGCACCAACATGCAACTCTTTACCCAAAACCTCATTACTTACTCGACTAACCACGTCTTCCTCGCTTTGCCCATCCTCTGCCAGGCGACCAACCTGGCCGCCCGCCAGGGGATCGATACCATGCAATTTGTGCGCCGGGATTACGATTCGCTCCTCAACCGCTTCTGGTACCCGATTACCAACACCTTCACCGCCTACGTCGTTACCAACAATACGACTTACCGCCAGACCATCACGCGGGTCGTGACCGCCCCCGACATCGTGTATTCCGCGGCCGACCTGGTGAGCCCCCCAACGGCCCCACCGAT
>Ga0187850_10003761_pt1 | contig 12573 bp, 6 predicted proteins | sample June2016WEW_4_15_FD_132436 | JGI IMG/M metagenome (GOLD analysis project Ga0187850, IMG submission 132436) | Peatland microbial communities from SPRUCE experiment site at the Marcell Experimental Forest, Minnesota, USA - June2016WEW_4_150 | ecosystem: Environmental > Terrestrial > Soil >... | reverse complement strand
CTGATGGCATTGAGCCGGAAGGATGCTGCTCCTGCCGCCAAGCAGGCCAAAGAACAGCTGGCCGCGCTGGAGCGCCAGTGGTCAGCGGAGGATTTCAAGAAATATCGGAGCCGGCCCGACATCCGGCGTTTGTCGGAAAAACTCTCTCAAATCAAGGAAGATTGATCACGAAGCATTGTCAGATTCAAACAGTGACACTGACGTTTCTATTGGTCCTGCTGCCGACCGTTGGCCGATCCCAAAAGAAAATAAACCCTTTCCAGTCCGGAACCCCGATCATAATCGGCGACGGCTCGGTTCACATCAGATCCGCAATGGCGCCTTTCGACTCCCCGGGCGCTCTTGGCAACAATTGGGACATGACCAAACCGAAGGAATTCCATCGAAGCGGCTCGGGAAAAACGGGTCAATTAGGCATTGTCAGCCTCATCGGACGTAGAGGCGCTGATTGGTCGAGTTTTGATACACTCGTACAGAAGCTCGTTGACTTCAACGCCGAGGCCAAAGATATATGCAAAGTGGAGGTGAAGATTGGCGATCCCAAAGACCAAGAAAAGGTCACCATCCACGATGAGGGAGGCAAAAATGGGATGGTTATCACATCTTTGAAAGGACTTGACACATATAAACCAAAAGATGGGGGAATCGAGCTGGTTAGCGATACAACTGATCAAATAACAGAAATCGATATTTACACCGATAGCTCCAAGAAGCCCACAGTCAAGGATAAAGCATTTATCGAGAAAAACTGCCCGATTAAGCTGTATCTCGGTTGCGGCATCCAAATTGGATACAAATAGCCGCATCGTTCCTTTGAATATTTCGATTAGCCGTGTCGCAATTGGCCGATGGGATATGGGTGCTTTATCCATGACTTCTTTGCTTTTATGCAAGAGGAATCAGGCTGCGGCGGCGTTTCGATAGAGTTAGGAAATAGGGGATGCTGCCCTGTACTTAGCGGAGAACTGCTGACTAAACTCCGCCTTACGAGGGGGCACGGAGAGGAGCGCTCGCATCGATCGACGCTGAGCTTCCAGCGGTGCAATCCTACAACTGGCCTCCCTTCCAGACCGCCTCCGATTGGCGGCGCAATAGCGGACATGGATGAGCCTTGCTTTTCGTGAGCAGTTGGGGCTTGACCTGCTGCTGGCGGGTGTAGTGTCTGAGAACTTCATATCGGCAGCATCGTTTTGGAGTAAAATCGCGGCTGTGATTGGCCTTGGATTCTGGACTTTCGCGGCAGACGGAGCGAAGTGGACATAGCAGCTTTTCTCAGAACCTGAACGGCGGTCGAACCCAGGCTTCGATCCGAGACGCAGCCAATTCCGGCTATCGTGGTATTCCTGCCAGACGATCTTGGGTTGGCCATTAACTCGGCGGCACTCACGCAGGTAATAGTGGAGTCTTCCTTCCTGTGTTTAAATAGTTGAGTCACAGCCGCCCAAGCGAGAGCGTTTATTCCAGGACTCATCCGGCCGCGTAATAGCATCAACGTTTTGCCGCGTCTCTGACGGCGCCGCGATTGGCCGGGGGGAAAACATATGAAACAGATTGTTGGTGTAACCGTGACTCCGAGAACCGTTGCGCACTGGCTTATGAAGGGTGTTAAGCTGCCGCTGTTTTTGTTGGTGCTTCTGACGTTGATTCTGGTTGCCGGGAGACGGGCATACGCTCAGGACGTGCAATACGCGGCAGCCATCAAAGACGCCGCGGTCTACCAGCAGAGCCACGTACACGAATTGGTTCCGCTTGCTCCCGATAAGGACGACAATGTGGCAGTCGTCACGCTCACGAACTACACCGGATACCAGACGGGTTGGACCCAGCTCAGTCAAGATGTCTGGGTCACTCAGGTACCTCAGGTGAAGGACATTTGCCGGACCTTCCCGCCCCAAGAGCTTCAGTTGGACCTGAGAAAGTTATTGGGATTGCCTCCGGACAAACCCGAGACCAATTTCGTGGTCTTCTCTTCCTCAGCGCAAAGTCTTTTCAGGCCGACTCCGGACCCAAATACCTACACAAAGTATCCATGCGGTGATAACATTGTTGCCAACTGCGGCAATCAGTTTCCGGCCGGAGCGACCGACAACCACAAGGCGTGGATCGCTTTTCAGTCACTCAGTTCATTCCAGATTCCCGGTGGATACCCGTGGACTCACCTCGGATATACCTACCACTGGGGACATGGCGTGGACATATTCGGCCCGTCGGAATATGTGATTCGGAGTGGGTCGTGGGTTCGAGTTTCGGAGATAGTACCCATAAAGGAGTATTGCGCTTCGATTCCGCGTTGAAGGCACCAAAACAGCTCTCACCTCGATCAGGCCGATCGCACTAATTCATGGCGCAGCGCCACTGGTGGCTTGACCCGCAAGGCTTTTCGCGCAAAAAAGGGGACAGCCGGACGCGCCGGGCTGTGGGCGCGTCCTGTGCTGTAAAGGGAGTCTCCACGGACGTCGGCTCAACACGCCTATCGGGCTAATTGAAACACCTGGAAGTCCTCCATGAGCCCGTAGGCATCCAGATCGTAGTTCGCCGGCGAAGGGGGAGCCGCCGGAGCCGTACGCCAGCTTCCCGGGTTTACCAATCCGCGGCTGCCGTTGCCGAAATGCGGTCCCAGAAGGTTCCTGAGTGTTCCGCGCACGACCACCTCGATGCGGTTGTCGCCCGGGCGCACCAAGCCGCTGATATCGGCTTCGTAGGGCTGCCATCCGATGATGCCGGCGCTCTTTCCGTTCACCTTGACTTCCGCAACCGAGCCGCCCCATTTCCCGAGACGCACTTTGACGGGGCCCTTGCCGCGCTCCAAGCGATAGGACGCGGCGTAGGAGACCGCATATGAGTAGAACGGGAGCGCCTGGTCTTTCCAGGGGCCCGTCTTCAGGGTTGACGGAGGCGCCAGCTTCCAACCGGTGGCCGCGGTCTCCAGGTCGAATTCCCCAATGATGTAGATGGGCTGCAGCTCATGGTGCACCGACATGGGCGAGGCCTTGAGCGTAACCGCGTTCCTGCCCACGTCCACGTGCGTGCCGATATCGTAGACGCCGAAAGCGCGATCCAGCCACCACTCGTTGGGGCGGTTCTTTACGACCTTGCCGTTAACCGACACCTGCCACAGCTCGGGCCGCTCCACCACGGCCCTCAGGGTGGAGGCGTCCACCTCGCCGCCGAGCTCGAAATAGAACGTGGCCTCAAAGCCCGAGTCGGGCGGGAATTTGTTCTTGTCCAGAATCGCTGTTTTGTACTGCACGGCCGACGCCCAGGGATCGTCGGCGAATCCGAAGAACTTGAACACGTTGGTCTGGGCCGTCGCGACGTACTGGTCTTTTTGAACCGCGCCGCCCAGCATCAGATCGCAGTATTCCAAGGGCAGCGCGTTCGGCGCCATGCGTTTTACGGCCAGCGGCTGGACGGGAGCCACGACGCGCAGCTCGGGCGCTCCGCCTGGCGCGCGAGCGGGCTGGCCCTCGTTCCCCGCCAGCAGAAGCAAGCTGCCGGCCGGCGGCAGGTCGAAGGCGACTTCGACCGCCGCGTCATCCATACGAACGGGTTCCGGCAGCGCCACGCCGGTGAGGGGATCCAGGCGGCGAACTGACCGGGCGTTCACTCTCAGGGTTCCGGCGGCCTTCTGCTCCAGGCTCGTATTGGCCAGGAAGATCAACTGCCCGTCGCGCAACTGGCGGCGGTGATGGAGAAGCTTTCCACCCGATTGCGGATCCCAGGAAATCCGGAAATCGCTGGCGGAGACGCGCTCCAGGAAGGCGGCATCGGCCGGCGACTGCACTGGGATCCAGCGCGCAGCCTGCCGCCGCGCCAGACTCGCAAGCCGGTCGCTGAGCGCCCCGTGAACGAAGGGGGGCGGATCGCCAAAGGCAAGGACGGCGCCTCCCCCGGAAAGGAACTCATCGAGCAGCCCCGCCGTCGCGGTTTCGAGGTTCTCCGTTCCCGGCGGCAGGACCACCACGTCGTAGGACCGCCTCCCCACCGTCAGCTTGCGGCCGCCGGCTTTGCCGTGGTCGCGCATGATGTTCTCGCTGCCGATGTCGTACTCCACCTGGAGGGCTTCCAGCCGGTTGAGCAGGTCCTGGAACGCGCGGCCGATCTCCATCATGCGCGGGTTCGCCTGGCCGGGGGAAGCGTACATCCAGGCGGAAGTAGTCGGCTCGATGACGAGCACGCGGTTGATCTGCTCACCCGATGAAAGCGCGAGCGACAGCCGCGCGAAGTAGTTCGCCAGCGCGCCATACTGCTCCCACCACGGCTCGTGATAGCTGAACGATTGCGGGTAGTCGTGTTTGCGCTCGCCGGCGATGGTCTCAAACGAGAGGTGCTGGTTCATGAGGTTGACGCCGAGGGCGTACTCCCAGTCGCCGATGCGCTTCATGTCCTCGAAGCGCAAATCCCAGCCTCCACCGCCGTAGGTTTCGCTCAGCGTGCGGCGGTGGCCCATCTGGTTCGCCACGCTCGCCAACTCCCTCACCGACCGAACATTGCCGAACTGGGCGCCCACGTCTTCGCTGTAGTTATTGAAGAGAATGTCAATGCCCGGGACCTGGGGCCAGACGTACATGGCCATGTTGTCGGGGCCTTCGGACGGGTTGGGCCACGTGTGTTCCCAGTAGTGTCCGGTCCAGGCGATCCCTGCCTTTTCGGCGTATTGGCTGTACGGCTTGGACCAGCGCTCGACAAAGAGGTCCAGCAGGACCGAGTAGTAGTCGTGGCGGACCTTGCGCCAGTCGCCGGTCTCCTCGTAAAGCTCGGGCAACAGCGCCTTGAGATCGTATCCGACCCGTTTCTGAAACTCAGTGAAGAGATCCGGGGTCCAGCGCATCGAGTTGCTGCCGGACGGTGGATTAATATTGGGTTCGTCGCTGAAGACGCCGAGCACGGTGCGGCCGAGGTCGGCTTTGAGCGCGCGCTTGTAGCCGCCCATGGTCACTTCGATGAATTTCTGCGTGACGCCCGGCCGGATCAGATCCACGTAGGAGAAGCCGCCATTCCAGTCACGCTTGGGATAGGATGTGAGATCGAAGCAGTAATACTCGCCCGGCCGGTCCATTTCCCCTCCCAATTGCGAAGTGATATCGCGGAAAGCTTCGCCCTCGCGCTTGAGAATGAACTTGCAGCTGCCCGCGCTGGCGGGATCGAGTTGCGCCAGCTTCCGCAGCGTCAATCCCTGGCCTTCGTCATAGGATTCCGGCATATCGGCGGGCACGTGGCCTCCGGCGAATCCGCTGGGATAGGAGTTTTCGTCGTAGAGCCAGATGTTCATCCCGAGCTGCTTTGCCTTGTCCACCGTGTGGCGGACAAGCGAGAACCAGCGGTCCGAAAGATAGGGCGTGATCAACCCCGGTCGGGGATGAATGATGAAGCTGTTTATTCCCAGGGAATGGTACGAGGCCAGGTACTGGTCAATCTCCGTTTCCTTGACTTCACCGTTCCACACGAAAAAAGGAGCCGTGCTGAAGGCGGCCGGAGGCCGCGCGAACAACTCGCGCAGCCGCGCGCTGGAATCCACCGTGGGGCCCCAGGCCCCGGAGCCGGCCGGATCTGACTGGGGAGCCGCGCCTAATATCGCGGCCATCATGAGGGTCGACGCAAATAGGAGTTTCCGGAGCATAAAGCCTCCATGCTGGAGATTGAGCCGGTCGCGGTAGGGATGCCAATCGCTTGGCGCCCCCCGCACAGATCCGTACGGGCGCTCATTAGCGCATACGGCTCCCGTCTAAGATATCCACAACAAAGCGATTCTCTGCTTCCTGCCGCTTTATCCCGGCACACAGATTTCCGTTTTGGCCTCCTGGAAGGGATAACTGAATTCGTAGCGGCCTGAACCTGTCTCCACAACAACCATCCGGCCTTTTTGCGAAAAACGGAAGATGCCTTTGGCGCGCGCCAGGGGCTGGCCGCCCTCCCGGACTTTATCGAGAGAGGTTTGGGGAAGTTGGAATGTCGCCGAAGTGTTGGCAGGGATCTCCGCGGTCACCCTCAGCTGCCCGTCTTTCAATTCCCAGCCAGTAACCACGGAGCCGTAGAGGGATTGATGGCTCGCATGGGCGAAGGTCAATTCGCCGCCGATGTGGGGCTGGACAATGACGTGCTCATAGCCCGGCTTTTGCGGATCGATTTCCATGCCTGCGACGAAGCGGTAGAGCCATTCCCCGATGGCCCCATACGCATAATGATTGAAGGAGTTCATCTCCGCGTCCTGGAAGGAGTCGTCGGGCCGAATCCCATCCCAGCGTTCCCAGATGGTTGTGGCTCCCTTGGTGATAGGGTAAAGCCAGGAGGGGTAGGTCTCGTTATTCAAAAGCATGAATGCTTCACTCTCGTGGCCGTAATTGCCGAGCACCTGGCATATCACCGGCGTGCCCAGGAAACCGGTGGTGATGTGCTTGAATTTGCAGACATCCTCGGCGAGCCGCTTGGCTGCCCGGGCGCGCAGGCTGTCAGGAAGCAGGTCGAACGCCAGCGCCAGGCCATATGCCGTCTGCGTGTTGGAGGCCAGCCTCCCGTTGGGCGTCACGAATTCCGCAAGGAAGGCTTTCTTGATCCTGGCCAGCAGGCCGGCATATTTCCCTGCGTCGCTGCTCTTGCCGAGAATCGTGGCGGTTTTCCGCAGCAGATCGGTGGATCGGGCGAAATAAGCCTGGGAGACAAGATCCTTGTCTGTTGTGGCGCCGGGGTAATCGGATGCGGTGGTCGCGAAGGCCAGCCAGTCGCCGTAGGTAAAATCATTGTTCCATAGATAAGAATCTCCCGCCCGCCTGGCCATGTAATCCACCCAGCCTTTCATTGTGGCATACTGCCGCTCCAGGATGCGGGTATCGCCGTAGCTGAGATAAACAGTCCAGGGAACGATCACTGCGGCGTCAGCCCAACCTGCAGAGGCGCTGCTTTTGGCGGGATCTTCACGGTTCTGAACGTTGGGTATGACATTAGGAATCGCGCCGCTGGGTTTCTGATCCGCCGTCATGTCCTGCAGCCACTTGGTATAAAAGGCGGCGACATCGGCGTTGAAGGCAGCGGTACGGGCAAAAACTTGCGCGTCACCGGTCCAGCCGAGGCGTTCATCGCGCTGCGGGCAGTCGGTCGGAACATCGATGAAATTGCCCTTTTGACCCCACTGAATATTGTGCTGCAGCTGATTGATCATTGAACTGGAGCACTCAAAAGTCCCGGTGGGAGTTATATCAGAGTGCACAACAATGCCGGTCAGGTCATCCAGCGAAAGGTCGGCGGGAAAACCCAGCACGCGGACGTAGCGGAATCCCTGAAAAGTGAAATGCGGCTCGAACACTTCAACGCCATCCCCTTTCAGCGTGTATTCGATCTCCTGTTGGGCGGCTCGCAGATTTGCCGCATAGAAATTGCCCTTTTTATCAAGCACCTCCGCGTGCTGAAGCTTCACTTTTGTCCCGGCCAGCCCGCTGACCTTCAAGCGCACCCAGCCCACCATGTTTTGCCCCATATCCACAACCGTTTCACCGGCGGGAGTCTGCAGGATCTCCACCGGCTTGATCTCCTGGATCCGGCGAACCGGCGGCCCGGCCGGAGCCACTAGGCGGGTTTTGGGCGGATTCAATAGTTTGACTTGAGTCCAGGAGGCGTCGTCGTAACCCGGGTTGCTCCACCCGCCTTTTTCCAGGCGCGCATCGTAGGACTCACCATCATAGATATCGGAGGCAAGGATCGGGCCGGTTGCGGCTTTCCAGCTGGCATCGGTGCCAACGACTTCGCTGCTGCCGTCCTCGTAAATGACCGCGATTTGCAGGAGCAGCGCCAGTCGTTCGCCATAGGTGTTCCGCTGGCCGTCGACGGCCAGGTTGCCGCGGTACCAGCCGTCTCCCAGAACCACTCCCACGGCATTTCTGCCTGCCTGTAATTGCGCTGCAATGTCGTAAGTCTGATACTGAAGGTGATCGTCGTAGCTGGTCCAGCCCGGAGTAAGCACTTCGTCTCCGACGCGCTTTCCGTTGAGTTCCATTTGGTATAAACCGAGGCTGGTGACATAAGCTCGAGCCGATATTACCCGGCGCCGGAGCTGGAACTCCTTCCGCAGCATGGGGCACGGATTGGATTTTTGGACATCTTCCGGCAATCCCGGTTCGATCCACGATGCTCGCCAGTCCTGAGGCAGGAGCAAACCCATCTCCCACCAGGCAATTTCGCTCCAGGGGCAGGGCTGGCCCCGGGCGTCCCAGACGCGAACCCGCCAGTAGTAGCGCCTGCCCGAAAGGAGCTGGGGACCGGCGTAAATCCGCTGGATGGATTCCCCGGAAGCGACCTTGCTGCTATCCCAAACCAGTCCTTGGCCCTGATCCAGTGCCTCCGGGCTCAGAGCCACCCGGATCTGATACGCACTCTGCTTCCAGCCGCGCTCTTCCGTTGAGATCTGCCAGCTCAGGCGCGGCCGCAGGACATCCAGGCCGAGGGGATTGATTTTGTATTCGCACTTCAGACCGGCGATGGAGACAGAGACAGCCTGCGACTGCGAAATTGCGGCGTGGGCAAATAAAAAAGATATGATGAATATCATGGCAAGAGCCCAGCCCGGACATTTCACGGCGTTTCTCCCTATGCTTTCTTCTGCAAGGCGGCGAAACGCTCGGAGGCTGCCTGCCACTTGGCGGCATCCGACGGTTCGAAGCGCGCCACGTCACTCGATGCCCGAATGACGTCGCGCATCTCGCTCAGCGAGCCCACCTCGCCGCTGGCGCGCACCTGAACGAGAAGGTTGCCCAAGGCGGTGGCCTCGACGGGACCTGTCAAGACCGGCCGCTGGCAGGCATCGGCGGTCATCAGGTTGAGCAGGGTGTTCCGCGAGCCGCCTCCAACGATGTGAATCACGCTGGTACTCTCGCCGGTCAGCTCCTTGAGCCAGCCGAGCACCACGCGGTACTTGAGCGCCAGGCTCTCGGTGGCACAGCGGATCAGCTCGCCTTCGGTCTCCGGCACGGGCTGATGCGTTTTGCGGCAGAAGTCCTGAATCGCCTCGGGCATCTCCGGCGGGTTAAGGAAGCGCGGGTCGTCCGGGTCGACGATCGAACGCAGCGGCTTGGCCTGGCGGGCCAGCTCACTCAGCTCGCCGTAGTCGTAGCTCTTGCCCTTAGCGTCGAACGAGCGCTTACATTGCTGGATCAACCACAGGCCCATGATGTTCTTCAGCAGACGGTAGGTGCCGTCCAGACCGCCCTCGTTGGTCATGTTCAGCTCGAGCGTGTGCTTCGAGAGCGAGGCCGTTTGCACCTCTGCGCCCATCAAGGACCAGGTGCCCGAGCTGATGTAGGCCCAGTTGGCGTGTCCGGTATTAGCGGTCGGCACGCCGGCGACGGCGCTGGCTGTGTCGTGGGTCGGCGGCGCCACGACCTCGACGCCGCTGAGTCCGGTGGCCTCGGCGACCGAGGGCCGCAACTTACCAAGCTTGGTCCCGGGCAGCACGACCTTCGGGAAGATCCGCGTGGGCAAGCCGAACTTGCGGAGCATGCCCATCGACCAGTTGCGCTTGAGCGGGTGCATGCACTGGGTAGTTGTGCCGTTAGTGAACTCGACCACCCGCGAGCCGCACAGGCACCAGTGGAAGAAGTCCGGCATCAGCAGCAGGCAGTCGGCAGCATCGAGCAGGCCCGGTGAGTTGCGCTGCAACGCCAGCAGCTGATAGAGCGTGTTGAGTTCCATGAACTGCAGGCCGGTCTGAGCGAAGATTTCGGCGCGCGGGACCTTCTTGAAGGCCTTGGCCAGTATCCCCAGGGTGCGGGCATCACGGTAGTGGTAGGGCTGACCGAGGATCTCGTTCTTCTTGGTCAACAGGACATAGTCGACACCCCAGGTGTCGGCGCCGACCGAGACGATGCGTTTGCCATATTTCTTGCTCGCCTGGCTGAGACCGTTTTGGATCTCGGCCCACAATCGCAGCACGTCCCAGCGCAACGTCCCGGCCAAGGCCACCGGACCGTTCTGGAAGCGGTGCACCTCCTCCAGGCGAATGGTCTTGCCGTTCCAGATACCGGCGATGACGCGGCCGCTCTCCGCGCCGAGGTCGATCCCGAGATAGACGCGTTCGGACATGGTTCCTCCTAGCCGCCGATGTGTGCGACCGCTCCGGAGCGCGCCTGGGGCGCGACCGTAGCCTCTTGGGCCAGCTTGCTGCTGTAGCCGGTGATGACGGACGTCAGCACGAGCAGCAACAGCCCGACCGTAAGCAATGAGCGCGTCCGGCCGCTGGTGCCCTTCCACTCGCCGAGCATGATGCCGACCAGCGCACTGAAGAGAATCTGACAAGCCATCAACAACGCCCATCCCACGTAAGCGGTATTACCCATCGCGGGCTCACCCGTCTTGAAGCAGATGAACTGCGAGCACCAGATGGCGCCGGCCAGTCCAGCAAAAACGAGGTTGAGCAGCAGTGGCGCGCTCGCCTTAGTGTAGTCGCCCGCCGTCTTGTTTTTGAAGTTGAGGTAGAGACACCAGAAGAAGTTGACGACGAAGCCGCCAAGCAGCACAACCACCAGCACCGGCATCCCGCTCCAGGTATGCGAGGTGACGGGCGGGATGGTCGCGGCCAGTTCCTGGAGCCTGGGACCGCCGACCAGCCCGAAGCCCATCGCCGAGCTCATCAGACCGGAGAAGAGCGCCGCGACGATGCCCTTGTTGAAGCTGTACTCCGCCACGGCCTTCTTCTTTTCCTCTTCGGGCAACTCCCGTTCTTTCGAAATCCCAGCCATGCCGACGAAGACAATTCCGATCAGCGACACGACGACGCCGACGAACGAGAAGATCCCAGCCTGGGTCTGGAAGAGCTGCGCGAACTCGCCCCGCAGCATCTTCGGAATGAGCGTGCCTGCAGCCGAGCAGACGCCACAGCCGATGGCCAGCCCGAGTCCAACGCCCAGGTAGCGGATCATCAAGCCCCACGTCAGGCCGCCGATGCCCCAGGCCGCACCGCACAGGAAGCAGTAGGCGAGGTCTCTGCGGGGCGCGCTGGCCAGCACCGTCGTCACGTTAGGAGAGGTGGCGAAGGCCAGGACCCACGGCACCACAACGAGGCCGAACACCGCGTATACGAGCCAGTAGCTCTCCCAGGCCCAACCCTTGACCTTCTTGAAGGGCAGATAGAAGATTGCCCCTGCCAAACCACCCAATGCAAAGATGGTCACGCCCAGAGCGGGGTTCGTCATCGCTTGAGCCGCTTCGTTCATAGGCTTGTCCTCGTCGTGGCCGGCGCATGCGCGCAGGCCGCGAGTGTTGGTTTTTTGATTTTGCCCGCCGCGCCAAAGTGCAAACGTTATTCATTGACAGGCCCTTACATGCGCTTCGACAGCACGTCGGCTTCGTACTTCTTGACCTCCGCGAGCCAGTCCATGCCCACGGGCACGCCCTTCTGAACGCAGTAGAAGTCCCACACGGCCGCGAACGGCATGGTCTTGAGTTCCTCCATCAATGCCAGACGCGAGGTGTAGTCGCCGTCGGCTTCCAGCTTCTTGAGCTGCTCGACCGGCTCGAGCAGTGCGAAGCACAGCGCTCGCAGCATGTTGCGCATGCCGATGACCCAGGCGGCGATGCGGTTGATGCTGGCGTCGAAGAAGTCGAGGCCGACGTGGGTACGCTCGAGATAGCCGCCGCGCACCAGCTCCTGGGCGATGGCCGTCAGGTCGTCGTTGAGCACGATCACGTGATCACTGTCCCAACGCACGCCGCGGCTGACGTGCAGCAGGATCTCGTCGACGAATGGCATTACGGATGAGATCTTGTCGGCCACGCTCTCGGTTGGGTGATAGTGGCCTGCGTCCAGGCAGACGAGCTTGCCGTTCTTGGCGGCATAGGCCAGGTAGAATTCGTGCGAGCCGACGGTGTAGCTTTCGGCGCCTATGCCAAAGAGCTTGCCTTCGATCGAATCCAGGTGATGCTTGGGATTGATCTTCTCGGCGAAGATCTCGTCCAGAGCTTCCTTGAGGCGCTCGCGCGGGCCGCGGCGATCGGCAGGGGTGTCCTTCATACCGTCCGGGACCCAGATGTTGGTGACCGTGGGCGTGCCCAGGGCCTGGCCCATGGCCGCGCCGACCTTGCGGCAGGCGATGCAGTGCTCGATCCAAAACCTCCGGATTGCCTTGTCCTTGTGCGAGAGCGTGAAGCCGTCGGCGGCCTTGGGATGGGCGAAACAGGTCGGGTTGAAATCCATCCCGATGCCGAGCGACTTGGCCCAGTCGATCCAGCTCTTGAAGTGGGCCGGCTCGATGGCATTGCGGTCGACCTTCTTGCCCGCCGGGAACTCCACATAGAAGGCATGGAGGTTGAAGCGGTGCTTACCGGGGATCAGCGAGTAGGCCTTCTCGGCGTCTGCCCGCAGCTCCGCGGGCGTGCGTGCCTTGCCGGGGTAGTTGCCGGTCACCGCCAAGCCACCCCCCAGTTCGGAGCCCATGCTTTCGAATCCGCCCACATCGTCACCCTGCCAACAGTGCATCGAGACGGGGACAGTCGCGAGTTTCTTCAGAGCGGCCTCGGTGTCTACGCCCAGCGCGGCATAGCGATCCTGGGCCAACTGATAGGCAGTTTCGATCTGCTCAGTGGTCATAG
>Ga0187850_10003760_pt1 | contig 12574 bp, 15 predicted proteins | sample June2016WEW_4_15_FD_132436 | JGI IMG/M metagenome (GOLD analysis project Ga0187850, IMG submission 132436) | Peatland microbial communities from SPRUCE experiment site at the Marcell Experimental Forest, Minnesota, USA - June2016WEW_4_150 | ecosystem: Environmental > Terrestrial > Soil >... | reverse complement strand
GTCTTCAAAGAGGAACTGCAGCCAGAAAATTCAACAATCTACGACTAAAGAAGATAACGTTCACAACTTTACGCCACTGGAAAGCAACGATGGAATACCATAAAACTAAAGACATCCTCTGGGTCATGCGATTGCTTGGACATAACAGCTTAAAAACAACCCTAATCTACATAGATCTCGAAATAGCACTATTCAAAGAAATAAACGACGGATTCACAGTAAGAGTTGCCGCCTCAATAGACGAAGCATGCAAACTAATCGAAGTTGGCTTTGAATACGTTTGCGAAATGCAAGGCAAAACGATCTTCAAAAAACGCAAATAAACACCTAGAGTTCCTCCCAAAAAGGAAATATTCGGCGGAACATACCCTAGCTGGCGATGTCTCCCGCATATTCTTCCCTTTTTTTCTAATAAACAAAGAAAACTCGGGTTTTTCATAACCAGCCCATTTTGATTCTCGGATAACGTTTGTGCTAGAAGCGTTTGTTTGACTTGTGTGAGGTAAAATATTAATTCTTTTTATTATTCATACTTGCAGCTACGCCAGTCTCGTTAGGGGTTTCCTCTTCCAACTCTTCTCAACAGTAAGTTGGCTATCAAAGCCACAGCCAAATCGGCTACTTTTTCTCTGTAGCCGCCTAACAACGCTTTTCCAAGCACTTTCTCGCTTTCTCCGCCATGATAGGGTGGAGCTGAATCAAAGTAGTTTACACCCTTCTCGATTGCGAAGCGCATTTGGTTAATGGCGCGTTCTTCATCGATTTTTTCCACTTTTAATGGCAATCGCATTGTTCCAAATCCAAGAACAGATAACTTATCGCCATTTTTCGGTACAGTTCTATATTGCATTTAAAACCCCCACACTGGATAGACCATTAGACTTTTTGCTGGCTTGCCAATTTTGAAATTAACCGCAGCCCTCTTAAAAGCATTACCTGCTGTTATGTTTAGCTGATTAAACTTCAAAAATACTTCATTATCGTCTAAGCGTGAAGAAAGCTATCCATAATTCAGCAAGTGTAGTTCCACACATTGTTAGAGTTGCAAGTGCATGGTTAAATGAGAACAGATACACTATTACGTAAGCAACTTCAGGTACAACAATAGTCAAAAGCCCAACAAGGATCTTTTCCACATCATTGATAACACCAGCTATTCTACTTTTACCAACTGAACGCAAAAAAATCAAAATCTCAAAAATACTTGCCGAAACAATTGAAATTACCATGAAAAAAGGTATCAGAACTGTAAACCACGAAGTCGGCGGCTTAAACAACGCAAGACAAAGCAAAGCAACAGGAACCGGAAAAAAAGTCAACATAGTTATCAGAGCTTTTGCAGATACCATTCTTTGAGAAGTAATCGGCAAGGTTTTAGCGTACTCTATTCCTTTACCCTCAGAATTCAAAAGAGCAAGAGGAATCAGCAGAGCAAAAATAGCACCCATAGAAGTAGCAACAAGCACCGTTGAAGCCCTCAAAAACGCAACATTCGAAGCCAAAAAAGCTACAATTACCGTTTCAAAAATTGGAAGAACAAAAAAGAATGCTGTAGCAGGATTTCTTGAAGTAACCCGCAGATCCTTCATAACATAACCTCGCAAAGGACCACTCGTCTTAATCTGAAAATCGATAGCTCTGGATCTATCAATTCTCACGCCAGCCCCTTGAGCGATAAGCTTCACAGTGCCCAAGCTCCATTTAGCTGAAAACCAAGCCCCTAAAACATAAAAAACCATAGCCGCCAAAGCCCCAAACGTAGTGAAAAGAGGAATTATAGAACCTGACAATTTAGAAACAAGAAGGCCAGCCGAAAAAGGGTAAATCAAACTGAACAGAAAACCCACTAATGCATTAGCGCTCTGCAATGTACTATCCAAAATAGGCAGAATATAATATGGCACGCTCAAAAGCAAACCTACACCCATAAGCAAGCATCCCCAAAGTAAGACAAACAAACCGCGAAAAACAGTTGTCCGCTTAGATCTTCCACCCCGCAAATAATTCTTATGGAATACCCTTGAGAGCCACAAAGCTACGGCGACAGCAAAAACTGAATTTATCAAAGAAGCAACAAACATGAGCGCAGTAGCCAAAGGAGACGCAGTAAGGTATGCAACCAAGACTACCTGGCTTAAGACAGAGCCCACAACCAAATAATCAACTGACCTAACAAAAGAAAACAATGTAATCAATGAAAAATCATCTGAAGAAATGGGCAGAGTAGACAACAAAACTGAAGACTCAGCGCCTACAAAAGAAGAAAGTGTTTGAATTGCATACAGGGTCATAAACCCAAAAGTGATAGCCAAACTAAGAGAAATCGAGCTGCTCAAACCCAAAGTCTTTGAGCCCAGTAAAAGGGAACCGAAAGGAATTATTGAAACTACAATATTAAAAAGGGAAATAATTGATTTATCAAACTTGGCTATCTGTAACGCCTTTTTGCTTAACTCAGAATCATCAGCTGAATCTTTGTTAGCTTCTTTTCTTCCAAAAGAGCCCCACCACATTCGATTCCTTTCCTGCGCTAATGACCTATACACCACTTCTCTATACGGTAGACTGCTAAGACGCCAAGCTTCAGTGAGCTTCATTACCAAAGAATGCCTCCCGAAGCATCCTCGATCTATCAGCAACCGCGGACTCTTCATTAGTCAACTTCAAAAACACATCTTCCAAAGAGGATCCCAAACCATCAGTTTTACTTCTCAACTGATCCAGCGTTCCTACAGCAACCACTTTGCCATGGTCAATAATGCCAATCCTTGTACAGAGTTGCTCAGCAATCTCCATTATATGTGTAGAAAACAAAACCGCCCCACCCCTCTGGACATGCAAAGACATTAAATCCTTCACAACGCGACTACTTTTAGCATCTAACCCATTCAAAGGCTCATCCAAAAGCAAAACAGGCGGCTGATGAATAAAAGCCGCAATCAAAGCCACTTTCTGCTTAAGCCCCATTGACAAAGTAGCAATAGGCGAATCAAAATACGCTGCCAAATCAAAAACATCCGCCAACCGAGACACTACTCGATTAGCAGAAACAGGATCAATTTTCCTCATTGACACGACAAACTCGAAAAAATCTCTCGGAGACAAACTCTCATATACGATAGAGTTTTCAGCGACGTAACCAATCCTTGACTTCACAGCTATAGGCTCCAACAAGGGATTTAAACCGCAAACCTTCACATTACCCAAAGAAGCCGCAACTAACCCCATTAAAACCTTAATGGTCGTTGTTTTCCCCGCACCATTCGGACCTAGCAATCCAAAAACTTCCCCAGGCATCACTCGTAAACTCAAATTATCCAAAGCTAAAAAAGACCCAAATCGAACGGAAACACCTGAAACCTCAACCAAAGGCTCTACAGTTAACTCTCCAGACAAACCAACACCCAGCTTTCTGTAAATAGTGCCATCTCTCATTCAACCACTTAATCTTTGTGAATCACAAATAAACATCAACCGTGGTTACATTATAAACTTTATAAATACGTGGCCTTCACATGTTTTTTGAAGGTTTTGAAGGTACCTTGGGTAAGGTCTTCCGAAAATTTACTCATATCGATAAGAAAAGTTTGATTGGCAATAGACAGTCAGCATTTTTATCGAAGAGCCAGAATTAAGATATAGAGCTGGAAAGATTGACTTTTGTTAGAGTTGCTGAAACCTCCGAAATACCTTTGGGGCAAATGAAGGTTGTAAAGCTCGCCGAAAAAGAAGTTTTGATAACAAACGTAAACAACGTCTTTACTCTTTCAATAGGTTCAATGTCAGCGGGGTCAAGCCACACACTTAGCATAACTTTCAACTGGAACTTTAAGAGCCCATCAAGTCTAGACATCACTAATGCATGGTCAGCTGTCTGCTCATTCAAATACGGAACGACAAAGACACCGTACACAGGCGTTATACACGTAAACTAAAGTAATAACAAAATTTTCTTTTTTCTTTTATTTAGCAATCGTGCTATGAGGATAATGAAGATTGCCCCAATAGACATTGTCCTTATTATGGGTTAACGCTTTTCCTTTTTTTATTAAATTTTAGATTGGGACAAACTAAGCAAAATTTTAACAGGATTAGACAATGGGGTATTATTGCATACTTGCCCACATGAAACAAAATTAAAATTTTACATGGTCCATCTTTTCTTTTTTGAGCGCATTATTAAAATCGAGCTAAAGTAGAATTGAAAATGATGCTCGACTGATTTATCTTCTTAAATGGTATCTGTTGCTTGCGAGTTAAATCGTTTATGATATCATTGAACGTCTGCGATTTTCCCGGTCTTAGCCATTCGCTCTCCTACCGAGTGTGTAAGTTTTTTGGTGAACCTCATCGGTAACCCGTAGAGCTTTCAAGTTATAGGCACCCTGATAGCTTCTAAAATGTTTCTGCATGTTATAAGTTAAACCATATTTTCACTTTTATTTACCTCTCTACTGAGCAGAAGGATAGTTTGTTGGCTTCCTTTTTAAACTGTTTTGGCGATATGCTTGAGTTCCACGTGATTGGTATGAAAAAGAAAACAAGTATTAGCTACAGAAGATGATCTTCTGTTGGATTTGACATTTCATAGCGTTCCAGCTTCCTTGCTAATTTCTGAGTTTGCGGAAAAAGATATTACCTCTTAAATCAACCTTAGATTTGTTGTTTGAGGGTGAATTTATGTCTGGAACGTCTCAATCTAAAGCAAGCATGCGAACCAAGCTGCCAAACGGGGATTTTTTAACCTTAACAGTGTGGGCTGGAAAAACTGACCCAAACGCAGAAGTCATCACCGTGCAGATCCGTCACCCTGAAGGCGACCAATGGATAACCACTGAAAGAATAGCTGCCTACCGAACCAGCGACGGAACCTACTCGCAGCTACCAGAACGCACACCAGCACCAAAACCAATCTAAAAGTCATGTGCTATATCTCATCTATTTTCTAAGTTGGGGTGGGGTCTTAGTTTTTCTATCAGGAGCTGTTAGAGTTCTGGCTGATCCCAATAATACTTGCCAGTTCCTCCGAGGATTTCGATTTTCTTCCAGCAAAAAGGCGCAATCTTGGGCGCTGCCTTGTCCCCAAAATGGTTAAAAATGGTTATAAGTCTGATTTTGTCTATTAGAGCCTGTAATGGACTTCTTTGATGAAAGGATTTTGGCCATGCTTAAGGACGGCAAACCCAGAGGTTTCACCGATCTATTGAATGAAGTAGGTTTCAGCCATAACACTCTGCAGCAGCATCTCGAACGGTTAACGGCTAAAGGCCTCGTTGTTAGAGAAAAAGTGGCCGCAAACGGTTTTGGAAGACCCAAATTTGCCTATCATGTTCCATCCCGAGCCAAAAAGCAGATCAATGTCGCACTCGAGGATCTGCAGGTGGAGCTTGTTGCCATCGCTTTCAGTCGTCTCAGACATGTTTGCCGGTTCGAGAAAGGCGGTTACTGCAAAGAAACAAGAAAGGACTGTGCGTCTCAAATCTGCCCTCAAATCCGAAAATAAGGATTATAACCACTTTACACCAATTAAAGGGACAAGCCAGCGCGCTAGGGGTGTTAAATGCACAGCCCACTTCTGGACACAGGAGAAACCACTGGAGCCAAAAAAATACGTTAGTTTTGGCTAGCGTCAAAAGGTTTCTTTATTCATTGTTTCGCTTTTTAAAACCTACAAACCGCACACTTTAAGTTTACCCTTAGCTGACGACTTTTCTGAACTGGTACAGCGTTGCGCTCATGGTGATGAGGGCGACTAGCCCGATTACGCCCCAGGCGGGAAGTATCGTGCCCCATTGATAACCGTTAATCATAAACGCTCGGCTAGCGTCAACAGCGTAACTTACAGGGTTAAACATTGACACATCTTTCACCCATGTGGGCAAGAAACTAATCGGGAACAACGCATCACTCAAGAACAGCAACGGGAAAGTAATGACTCCACCTATGGCGAAAACCGTCTCAGAGCTTCTCGTCTTCATGCCTAACGCTAAAGAAATTCCTGACCACGCAAGTCCAAAGAACGCAAGTGTGAAGAAGATAAGCAAAATTCCGACAACGCCAGTGGTCACGCTAGCGCCCAAAGCGTACGCTAACCCCAGAATTATAGCTGTCTGAATAACAACCCTAAAGGCATCGCTGCTTAACCTACCCAGCAAAATTGCAGGGCGACTCACCGGTGTCACGAGCATTTTCTGCAGAAAACCAGAGTCGATGTCAGCCACAATCGAGTTCCCTGATTGCAGCGCACTTCCAAAAGCGTTTTGCAACAGAATCCCCGCGGTCGCAAACTCTAGATAGCCTACGCCAGGAGGTAATATTCCTGGAAAGTTAGAAAGCCTAGTTAGCAACTGCGTGAATAGTACCAAGAACAAAACGGGTTGAAAGAGGGAAAAAAAAAGCAGGATAGGGGTTCGAACAAGTTTTTTCATGTACCTTACGAATATGAAGCTCGTATCAGAAAGTAAAGTCATTTTTGTTTATCTCCTTCCACCAAATCTTCCAGCCATGGCGCTTGGAGCCTTGACGAGGTCTTCGGTTCTTATTCTTCTGCCAGTGTGCTTTATAAAAACGTCATCCAGTGAAGGCGAGGAAAAAGTCACTGAAGCAATCCGAATGTCGCTGCTGTCTAATGCCCTCACAATATCAGCTATTAGCAGACCCGCGTTTTTGGCATAAACTGTGAGACATTCTTCTGAATCTATTATTTCGTTGACGTCTGTGAGGCTTTTGATGAGTTCTTTTGCGTTAGCTTTGTCTTTTTGGCAGTTATCAAGTGAGATTCTGATAGAGTCTGCGCCAATTTCCCGTTTTAGCTCAATGGGAGAGCCGCTTGCGGCTATTTTTCCAGCGTCAATTATTGAAAGTCGTTTGCATAGTTTGTCGGCTTCTTCCAGATACTGGGTTGTCAAGAAGATGGTTATGTCTTCTTCTTTGTTGAGTTTTTCCAGATAAGTCCAAATTGCTGTTCGTGATTGTGGGAACGCCTACCGCCAATGCTCCAGCTCTCATTTTTTTCTACCTCGTACTAACATTTTCATTGAATTCGTACGTTATATTCTGCGCCCTGAAAGTAGTCGAACAACTATTATGATAATTGCGATGACAAGTAGTACCCATATGATAGTACCAAGGTTGAAGAAGACAAAGCCAAGTAGCCACAACACGATAAGAATTACAGCAACTACGAAAAGTAAATCAAGTAATCCCATTTCTTAAAACCTCAGTTAGCCTTAACTTGGAACCTTTATTTTAAGATGTGTGACTGTGGACAGACAGTTACAGCTTCATTATCATTTCTATTTAATATTGGAAGTGTATAGGTGTGTTTTTTCAATTATTTTTAGTTTCAGTTTCCTTCGAAGCGTCAGGGTACCAATTTGTTTATTAGCTGCTGTGAGAGTTGATTTTTTGAGGATTTTTAATGAGTGACGACGAAGCAAATGGCAAGATCCAGAAAACAAAAGGCAAGATTCGTGAAGACTTAGGCAAAATTACTGGCAACAAAAATGAGCAAATTAAGGGCAAAGTAGAACAAGTGAAAGGCAAAGTCCAGGAAGAAGTAGGAAAAGCTAAAAGAAAAGTCAAAGAATAAACATTAACAACTCAATGTTTTAGACAGAACAATCAAAAGCATGCTTCATAGAATCAGGCTCAAGTGTCTAATGGAATTGAGCAGGCAGATTAATTGTCCACTTTTTTAATGCATGCTCAACCCTGCAGAGAAGGCAGTCGGACTATGAAATAATATAGTTAGCTTTTTTGCCTAATAACAGTGATGGTGCATCTTGTTGCTAAAGCTGCTATTGCGCCCAAGGCTGCCAGCCAAGGAGCCAATATTGTTCCAACAATACCAGCCCAAACTGGTATTTCTAAGAGGGTCTTGCTGTTCTCGTCTTTCACGATGATTCTTGATACGTCTCCCTCATGAAGCAGTTCCTTGATTTTCGCTACAAGATCCTCTGAGCGGACTGTAAACTCCTCTTTTATACCTATGGGAGCCCCACATTTTGAACAGAATTTGGCTCCTTCAGACAGGTCGGATCCACAATTTTCACACTTAACCGTATTCATAACAAATTCCCTACTCATTTAATGGTCATTGGCAGAGTTAAACATGCGTAACTGTGATCCCACACCTACATTCTGACATTTGGTTCTGCACTAATCGTTCCAACTGCTGAGTAGACACTGAACTCTAAGCCAATTCAATGCGACTCTTAGGTTAGTCTTCAGCTTTTTGCCAGTCGGATTCAAAACCTGTTCTTAACACGCCTATAAGGTTGCTGTTGTTTGTCCACAAAGAAGGACTTTCACCTAATCCACTTTCTTTAGAGGTGGTAATCAAAGCTTCTTTGTCATCAGACATTATGAAGTGATTCAAAGGTTCACGATGAAACTTGACGCTAACCGAAGCGCTTCCGATGAGTTTTTGGACTTTTTCTTTGAGCAAAATGTCCGGGCTTTCTGGTCTTCCAACTATGAACCAAGACGAAGATTTTTTGGACAACTGCTTCAAGCCCCGCAAACCATGGTCCGCGAGCCGATAAGGGAAAGAAGCATAGTTATCCGAAGGAACGAAAGTTGTGGTGTTAGGTTACCCAAACAGAATAGGTGGTAAGGGAATCAGACGTAGTTGAACCTGTCTCGGCATAAATAGTATATACGCCGTTTCCATAAACCGCTACAGCTTGTGACAGCGAGAAGCTAATTTGGAAAGTATTTCCATTCTGGTTCCAGTTGTCAGCCACTATACCTGTGACGCTTATTCCGCTCCAATCATAATACTGCCCTGAAGGCGCAACAACTTACAAGAGCCAAGAAGATTACGAGAATCACCAGCTAAGAATCCTAAGCAACCAACTCAAACAGCTAATCAGACAGGAAACAACAGTATAAATTCGCTTGCAGAGTAGCGAATCCCATCGGACCCGCCTCCAAGTCTGGATTTGATTTATGTTTATCCTTATCAGGCTTATTTTTCTTCGTTCAGGCGTTTCCGTTGGGCTTCTCTGGAACTGCGTAGCGTTTGTTGTTGGTTAGAAACTGCGGACAGCGTAACTTCTGGTGCCGAAATAAATAACCCATGGTTTTTTAGGGTGTTGCAATCCCACATCCGTGCCATCTTGTCTTTTAATTTGGGTCTATTTAATTGCTGTTTGCTGCTGTTGAGTGCACTGATTGATTGGCTGAAAAGGTTTCAGAAGCGCAGGCTTGACCTAGTTTAGCTTTTTCAACAAGATTTTTCCGCTTGGCAAAGTCATCTGTACATCCCACCCTTCAAGCAGATGTTTCTCCAGTTCATCCTCTCCTATGATCTTCTTGGGATCGTTATCCCCATTATGAGAGGTGTCATTTTCCCTCGCCTTCCTTATTGCTAATTGCAGCGCTTGTATTTCCTCTTCCGGCTTCAGTTCTCTCCCAAGCTCCTTCTGCTTCTCCACCTTTACCCTGATCGGGTCTATCCCAAACGCCTCAGCAAACTTTCCGATGGCGGCTTGCACCATGTCTCTTCTCATTTGATCCATCCTTTCCTCAATATTTGCACCAGAAGGATTCGAAAGAATATTCAGCTTGGGCTCGATTTTCAAGTACTCCCTCTTGAACCACGATTCGTCGTACTGTGGCGACTTATCATAACCCAGCTTGTCAATGTCATGCCCCATGAAAAATTCGCTAGCCAAAGGATTTACCCCGCTCAGAGTGCAAAGGCTCTTGAAGAGGTCCCGAAACTCGTGAGCATGAACGTGATACCTCCTAAGCTGGTTAGGCTTTATCAGTCCAATCCTCTTAGCCGTTTCCCTAACGCAGTCAGAAAGTCCCCTTCCGCTCAACGGAACAAACTCTCCAACATTCTTATTGTACACCTGAAATAACGCGTCGTTACCAGAGTTTTCCGGCCTTATGAGGAGCCACTCTTTTAGCAGCTCTTTTGCGTCTCGCCCTATCCAAGTGTAGTACTTCTTGACCTGGGTCTTGCTTGTCTTCTCTCTGTAAAGGTCGATCCTCAACGGCTCGGACGCATCGAGATTCTTAACGGCTTTTCTCCATCCCGCAAGGTTGAACTCTTCGAACTCTTCAAGCCCCATTGCACTCTGAAGGATGGTCATCAACGCTGCTTTGTAGGGATGCCTGACGTTCATGATCAGTTTCCGAACCTCGTCCAGCATTAGGGGAGGCGTTTCTATGGCTTTTCTCTTGTCGTTTTCCGAAGGCCTGAACATCCTTGACAGTTCACTGTTGGAGGGTTCGGGAAGCGGGAGCCTGTGATAGGCGTAAAAGCTCTTCGCCGCGAAATAGAAGTGTCTCTTATCGCTTGTGCCTGTTCCTCTGGTTTTGACGTATTCTATTAGGGCGTCAAGATGCCTGTATTTCTCGTTTGCAGAGAGTTCGCCGTAGTCTTTTAGCATGTCGGCGGCTGAAGCCCAAAGTTTCTTTTGCTTGCACCATTGGAGGTAGCGCAAGAAGTAGTATGCGTAGTTGCGCGCGGTTTTGGGGCTTAGGTCGTCTGCCCACTTTGCGACGCAGTTTTCTTTTATGTTTAGGCTCTCCAACCCCTTATAGGGCAAGATTTATCCTCCTACACGGAAAATAAGGCTGTTCGAGCTTATAAAGTTGTTGAACCTCGGGAAAAGGCGGGTCCGACGGGAATTGAACCCGCGACCCCCGGATTAAAAGTCCGGTGCTCTAGCCTGACTGAGCTACGGACCCCGCTCAATTTGTTGCGGCTATAGGAAGATGAGAAGGGGTTTTTTAGCATTTCGATTAAAATAGTGATAAAAAGAAATAGGTTAATGGATTGTTTATGCTTTCAGAATCATTGTCATGAAACCTTTGATTTTATCCTGCGAGTTAAGTATTGTTTCGATGGTTTTTGCGCCTTTTTCGGTGAGTTTGTAGACTCTTTTTCTTTCAAACCATGTTCCTTCGACTAGGCCGTTTCTTTCAAGAGAGTATAGAAGTGAGTAAACGGTGCCTGAACTGACTAGGAAGCCGAACTTGTTATGTATGTAAAGTTAAGTTGTAGGTTAGAAAAAAAGTAATAGTTTGCTCTATTCAACTTCCATACATTAGATGTGCATTATTAAGGTTTTGTGGTACGTGTTGGTTTTTGATTTGCTATTTACATTCAAGTACATTATTAAACCAACCACTCGGGAACCTTTGAATTATCGAGACTATGTAAGCCTTTAATCAGGTCTATTACTATCTGAAATGCCTTCTCTGCTGTTTTTGCTGTAAATTCATTAAAGATTTTGTCAGTTCGTGCACCTAATTTAGCATTCATTTCCAGTTGTCTATATTTGGCATTGTGGTGAATAATAAAATTCCTTTGTTTAGTTAACCATCCTAAAATGTTGTAAGGCTCTTTCTTTACATCAAACGTTTTTCCTAGAGCCATTTTTGGAAATGCTAACCACTTGGCATTAATACTTAATTTATCCAATTTTACCCAAAATTCAGAAAGCCTATCGCTACCAAATGAGTTTATGTAAGCTTCTAAACAAATTTGGCAATAGATAAAACATGACATTGACATTTGCATTTCTAAAAGAAGATTGCTCTTTTTTACTTCTATATCTGTTGCTTTATCACAAAGGTCACTGTACATACGGCTTTTCTCAAGAAATTTCTTAGCAAAATTATAAGCCGATTCAGAAACTTCATACCGAGACATGATACTAACACTATCAACACCAACTCCTTGATCTTCAGCGGTCTTAAGCTCACTTGGAATTGCCGATTCTCCATGCAAATTATCTTCAGACATGTTTCTGAACACCCAGTTCGTTTTCTGTCGCTATTCAAATTTAAGACTTATCATCCATGAAAACTTAGTAAAGCACTACTAAGGGTAGTTTAGCATAAGTTAAAAGTTCGCTGTATAGGTCGTTACACCTGATGGAACAATTACTCCTTGAGTGAAAGGATATGTACTGCCGTATAAGCCAAGGAGTTGAACGGTATAAGATTGCCCACCTACAAGCAAAATACTGTATGCCTGATTTATGATAAGAGCACTCGAACTGTTTCCTGAGACTATGTTGGTGAATTCTATCTCGGTAAATCCTGTTTCACTAACTGTACCTGATACTTGCACTTGATTGTTTGGTGCAGTTACAGTGTGGATTGGCAGTATTCCACTTGGCGATATGAATATAACACCGACAAAAACACCCAATACTAACCCAGCGATTAAGCCGATTACAGTCCCTATCACTATGTTACTATTCATTTAATTAATCTCAGTTCTTCTATTCTTCGCTATACAGATTTAAGACTTATCATGAAGAAAACTTGAACCCGAATAGCTTAAGGAATTACCCGAGCTTTCCACCGCACATGGGCAGCATTCCCAGCACTGGCAAGACTCTAATGCTTTGGTATCTAAGGCTGAATCTTATCATGTACGTACTGGGCGTTCTCCTTTTTCGATATTATTGGAATGAGTTTGGTTTTACTACTCTGATATAGAGGATGAATTGACTGTTGATTTTTTGTTTTCCCAAGGCATAATAACTGTTTATCTGGTAGTGTGGAATAAAGAAGGTCAATAACTTCTTCTCCTCTATTGTTT
>Ga0187850_10003755_pt1 | contig 12588 bp, 11 predicted proteins | sample June2016WEW_4_15_FD_132436 | JGI IMG/M metagenome (GOLD analysis project Ga0187850, IMG submission 132436) | Peatland microbial communities from SPRUCE experiment site at the Marcell Experimental Forest, Minnesota, USA - June2016WEW_4_150 | ecosystem: Environmental > Terrestrial > Soil >... | reverse complement strand
CGAACCCGCCAGGGATTCAGCTCCATATATTTCGATGAATCCTTCGCCGTGAATGCCCTCGAGCAGGCTTTCGGCGGCATAGCGCCGTAGCTGATTGGGGCCGCTGAAACAGCCCCATAATTCCCTGATGAAATCCTTCACTGTGTTTTGCCCGTTGTACGCTCGCAGCGCTCAAGGAGGGTTCTTGTCACGAGGGTGTGTCATCACACGGGACTGCGAACTCCTATCGTGAACCTCCAAGACTGGTACGTCCGCCCAAGATAGGTCTGGTCCAACCCGTTTTGGGATATAACCCATCCTGGGTTTACGCTCGTGGTGCGTGCCCAAGTCCACCCACACAGAGGCGTACGACCGGTTCCGGCTGCTGCTGGTAGGGGAGCGCAAGGGCACTCGCCTCAGTCAGGTTGAGCTGGCGGAGCGACTCGGCAGGCCTCAATCTTTCGTGTCGAAGTTCGAGCGCGGAGAGCGGCGTCTGGACGTGGTCGAGTTCCGCGAGGTCGCCCGCGCGATTGGCATAGAGCCGCTGCGGTTTCTACGGAAAGTCTACGGGCCGCCGGACGGTTCGAAGTGAAGATCGTGCGCGTCGAGACTTTGTTGAGAAGGGGCCGCTACGCGGCCTCGAACGACTGGCGTGTCACAAGAGACGAGCTGCACCGCGCGATCCGTCGAGTGTCGTGGCCCCCTGGGAGCCGGAAATTTACCATCTATCCCGAGAGTGGAAAGAAACGCGGCAAAGGGAACGGAGTCAAGCCGATCAAGGAGGGCCTGATGGTGGCGCTGGCCGAAGGCGGCTGGAAGCTGGAGCAACCGCTCGACCTCGCGACCCTCAAGAAACCGGGCAAGCTGGATGCAGTCTTCCAGTCCGCCTGCGGCCCCGTCGCCGTGGAGTGGGAAACCGGCAACGTCTCGTCGAGCCACCGGGCGCTGAATAAGATGGCCCTTGGGCTACTGAAGGGCAAGCTGGCGGCGGGCGTTCTCATCCTGCCGTCGCGCAAGCTGTACAAGTACCTCACCGACCGGGTCGGCAACATCGACGAGATTGATCCGTACCTCGACCTGTGGCGGTGCATCCCATGTGCCGAAGGCGTGCTTGAGATCGTAGTTGTCGAACACGACGCCGAGAGTCTGAGCGTCCCGAGGATTTCGAAGGGAACCGACGGCAGAGCTCTGGCCTGATGTGGTCAGCCCTCGACGAAGTCGTCATTCTTGTGGCTGCGGATCTCGCCACTCTCGATCCTTTCGACAATCTCGCGGGCGAAATCGATCTCCATCCCCAGCCACTGGCGATTTTTCTTCTCGCAGACGGCGAAAGTGGTGCCACTGCCGCCGAAGGGGTCCATCACCGTCTCCCCCGGAACAGTCGTCATCTCGACGACCCTATCCAAAATCTTAGTGGAGAGAGCGTTTGCCCTCCTCTCCTGCGACTTGAACTTCCAGTGGCGCACCGGCGGAACGTCGGTCCAAACGTCCTTGAGGTTGACACCCTTCGGGTTCATGGCGTCACGGTGGCCGCCGTAGTCCTTGACCTCGCCTCCGCAGTGGCGGCAAGTCAGGATCGGCGTCCTGATCCGCCGGAACGTTTTCGGCTTGCCCTTGGTGTAGTAGAGCAGGCTGTAATGACTCGGGTGCAGCCGGCCGGGGATTGGGAGGCAGGCGCTGATCTCAACGGCAATCCAATGACGGAACGTCATCCCGATCTCGGTCAAATAGGCACCCAGTAGCACGTTCCACTTCGGCAGGTTGTACAGAAAGAACGCTCCGCCGCACTTGAGGGTGCGGCAGCACTCCCAAATCCACGACCGGCACCATTCGACGTACTCAGGGTCGGGGACATCGTCGTTGGTCCGGCTGCCGTACTCCTTGCCCAGGTTGAACGGCGGGTCCGCGAAGACAGTGTCCACCACTTCGTCGCGGACGAAGGGCAGTACCGCCATGCAGTCCTCAGCGTAGAGCGCGCCCAGGCTGGAGACATAGAACACCTCCGGCCCGCCGTCCTTCACGAACGGCGCCACGTCGAACCGGGTGTCATCCCACTTCAGCGAGGGCTGGCGGACCAAGGACATCGTGTCAAGCATCATTCTAAATCATCGGAGGCTGCCTGCGAAGACCGGATATCCCCAGCGGGTTGGAGGGAGTAGGGAGCCAGGAACAGGTTCACGCAAACCCGCGTCCAGCACCCTGCCGGGCTAGTTATGAGCCATGATCGTGAACAGACCGTGTACCCGTGTGCCCACCGCCCACATCCTTCGGTTTCACTCGTTGAGGGAAGGCCTTCTTCCAATCCGTTGAGCCGAAACGTCAGTGCCAGGTGGTCAAGCTCAGCCAGGGGAATCATGAGTCCGCTGCTCTAACCGCTGAGCTAAGGGCCCGCTCGATTCATTGTGCGGCGTTTGCGGCTTCCACCGCAACCTCGCCGGAAGCCGCTGTGCCCGCCTCTCGTAACGGCAGCGCTTTCGAGCGTTCGAGTGCCCCTCGCGGTCCTGCATCCCTCGGGCTCGAACCCGCCAGGGATTCAGCTCCATATATTTCGATGAATCCTTCGCCGTGAATGCCCTCGAGCAGGCTTTCGGCGGCATAGCGCCGTAGCTGATTGGGGCCGCTGAAACAGCCCGATAATTCCCTGATGAAATCCTTCACTGTGTTTTGCCCGTTGCACGCTCGTAGCGCTTGGGCAACCAGCGGCGAAATTTCAACCAGGCGGCTGCTTTCCTCGGTGAACGCGTCGGTTCGGTACAGCTTCCGCTGGCGTGCTCCACTCGGCCGTTCGCCGCGTTTCAGGGCATCGATTACGCTCTGGATGTCCCACTCCAGCTCGATCACATGAAGGTGAGGCGTCCGCACCGGGATGCCGGTCGAAATCCTTGAACCCGATAGCGGCTTCCCATTCCGGGGCAGCGTCGCATCGCCGGCCTCAGCCTCGGCAAACGCCAGGTGATAACTGACGAGCGCCTCCACCGCGGGACTCCCGAAGTCCGCCAGGCGCTCGCGCGCGAAACCCACAAAGTCCTTCCCGAAATCGTCCCGCATGTAATAGTGCCGCAGACTCCCCCCGCCTAACGTGGGCTGGCTCTTTACGCGGTGGTCGCGCCACGCGAGAAACACGTCCAGGATGCCGCCGCTGCTCTGGTGAAGCGCCGCCAGGAGCCATCGTAGCCGCGCGCGCCCCATGAGCAGAAACTCCCTCAGCTCCAAACGGCAAGCGTGATCGGGGGCGCGAGTCGGAAGCAGGTAGAAGTTCGGAAAGATCTCCGGATACCGGCGGATCAACGCGCGGTCCGCGTCATTCTGCGTCCGGCCCTGATGCGACATGCTCGAACAGAGATCCTCCAATACCAATCGATCCTTGTACCGCGCATACAGCGGCGTCCCCGCGAGCGGCGCGAGGACGTTCAGTTGCGGAGTAGTATGCGGTTGCCGCAGCGAATGCATGTACAGGCCGGTGGTTTCCCGCAGGTCATCCCAGTTCTCCTCCGGGAAGCCCGTAATCAGGGCAACCGTCGTGGCCATTCCGAGGCGCTCGGTAGCTTCGATCATCCGCTTGGCGCGGTCCGGATCGAGGTTCTTGGCGATGATCTTCTGCATGCGCCTTGACCCGGTCTCGACGCCGAAGAAGATCCCGCTGCAGCCGGCCCGGGCCATGAGTTCGAGCAGTGGTTCGTCGACGCAGTCCGTTCGCGCGCTGCACGACCATGTGAACTTTTCCCCGGATTCCAGCAGGTGATCGCAAAACGCCACCACCCGCCGCCGGTCGGCCGTGAACATGTCGTGAACCAGGCGGAAACTACGTATCCCGAACCCGGCGGCGATCGCCCGCATGTCCGCCAGCATGCGTTCCGGCGATTTTGCCCGGAACCTCCTCTGGAAGAAATCGTTGGTCGAGCAGAAGGTGCAGGCGAAGGGGCAGCCCCGTCCCAACTCGAGCGGCAGAGAGGCGGCGCCCTCTATCGCCCCGGCCAAAGAGTAGGCGGGAAGGGGCAGTGCATCCAAATCCTCGATAATGGGCGCATTTCCATTTCTCGATGGTCCGGCCGGAGAGCGGAAAGTCAAGCCGGGGACCGTGGAAAATCGCCGCTTCCCGCTTAACTCATCGAGGAACAACGGCAGCGTACGTTCGGCCTCGCCGCGCAACACGAAATCGACAAATGAGAAGGCTTCGAGAGTGAGTAAATCTACGGCGGAGGCCTGCGGTCCGCCGAACAGTATGCTGCACCCAGGAGTCTCCCGCTTCACACGCTCCGCGATCCGGATAGTGAGCGGATAACTGCTGCAAATGGAGCTGAACCCGAATACGTCCGCTCCCGACGAGACGATCGCACGGGCCGCCCACTCCGCAAACCTCGTTGGCCCTGACGAGCCGCCATCCGCGAGGTACTCAAAGTACGCCCGGTTCAGATCGACGACCGTGGGCGTCGCGTTGCCCTCATTCAGCACGCTTGCGAGACTGAGTACGCCCAGATGCGGCTCGGTTGCCGCTCGGCGAACCTGCGGGCGTGATGCATCGCCGGCATCTTCAAAGTCTGTCGCCGTCGGCGCGGTAACCAGACAAACTTTCATCCATCCTGTCTCGGTCGTGGCGCGGCGGTCCCGGTCCGGGTTGCGTGCCGGGTTAGTCCGGATCCTGCTGCTCGTTCTCGTCCTCGAGATGCAGGTGGACTGCGCCCAGCGAATTGACCATATCGGTCTTGATGTGCTTGTCAAGCTCCGCTGCAAGGAGCGCCTTTACGCCTTCCTTGGTGGATCCTTTAGGTATTCGTATTTCGATTATCTTGCCCATAAGAGTAACTGAGGTATCGTAATACAAGCTTGCGGCAAAGGCAAGCGAGATTCTCGTGAGAGAGGATCAGCGCGGAAAAGACAGCAGGGAGGGGGGCCTTAACACTCCGGTCCATATGGTTTCCGTCACTTCACCGACATTGATGAAGATCGACTGCCCGGCGACTGACATCCCCAACACGGATCGACTCGCCCGATCGGGGGTTATGCGCTGGCTGTGATAGTGCACGACGGGGGATGGATCCCCAACGCCGGTTCCGCGCTCCGCATCGAATCGCTGGCCCCAGATACACGTAAATTTGTCGCGGTTTGACAGGTAGAAAAACGTCGTGCCATCGCTCGACCAGCGCGGCCGGTCGGCTTCCTCGAGTGCTGGCGTCAGCGGGATCCAGGGGCCCTGAGGCGCCCCGGTGGCCCGCGGAAAGCGAACCGCAAGCACTTGTTTGGCCGTTCCGCCTCTGCCGGCGGTAAACAACAGATACTCGTGGGCCGGGCTCCAATCCGCCTCGCCTAGTGCGATGCCGCTCGCTCCCGCCAAGGCTACCTTCGAAATGCCGGTGTCCACATCGAGGATGGCGATTTCTCCCTTGGAAGTCGTGTGGAACACTCCCTTGTCGTCCGCGAACCAGCTCGTCGGACGCGAGCACCCCGTACACAACTTACGCGCCGGCCGGTCACCGCTGACCAGCCCAATCGACGATTCCTCCTTGTAGCGGGCCTCGAACGCTATGCGACCGCCGGTTGCATCGGGAGTGGGCCAGAACTTGTCTTCTTTTGATGAAACCAGGACCGATTCCGCCCCCGTCGCCAGGTTCTTCCTGAAAAGATCCCTGAAAGTGGCTGTCATTCGCGAGAAGAAGAGCCAGCGCCCGTCGCGCGAAGCGCTCGGGCAGCAGTCCGAGACCGGATCGTCAGTGAGCTTGACGGCAGAACCAGTGCCGTCGCCCGCTTTCGCCGCAACCCGCCAGATGTGCAGCGCTCCGAACGCGCGCCCGAACGCCATGCGCCCGGTCGCCGCCAGCGAGGGAGACATCTCCTTGATGTCGCCGGAGGTGATTTGCCGCGGCCGGCCGGTCACATGCCTGTTCTTTCGCGAAATCGTCAGTTCCCAAATCGTGGTCGATGCCCCATGCCTGCCGCTGAATACCGCCTGGTCCCCGCGCCACACCTTCAGAGGTGGACTTTGAATCTCGATATTTTCCGCGCGGAGCAATGCCAGCGCTCCGGTGTTGGCAGGAGCGCCGCCGTCCGCGCGCACGGCCCACCATTCCGCACAAGTCGGAAGCGGCGCGCCGGCGTCGCGGCAACCCTCGAAAAGTAAGAACTGCCCATCGGAGTTCCACGTGGGATACCGGGCGTCCGCGTAATCGCCCGCCAGGCGCCTCGCAGGCCCGCCTCCCAAGGAAATCACGTATGACTGTCCGGAAGGAGTGGAATCGTCCTTGTTCCCCATCCAGTACGCGATGCTGTTCCCATCGGGAGAGAATGCGGGGGACCGCCCGCCGGGGACCAGCAGCCGCTCGCCGGCGCCATCGGCCCCAACCACATAAATCCCCCCGCCGTTCCGCTCCGATCGAAAGGCCACCAACCTCCCATCGGGTGATATGCTCGGTTCGGTTTCTTCCGCCGGATCGGTGGTCAGCCGCCTCGGTGGCCCGCCGCGGACCGCTTGAATCCACACATCGAGATTGCCGGGCTCGGCCCGATCCGACGTGTAGGCGATCCACTGGCCGTCCCGCGAGAGGCTGGGGGAGCCTGACAGGCTCTCTCCCGGGGTCAGTTGCACGGCTTCCACCACGCGATCACGGCCGGAGTTGACTCCCGCCACCATGAAGACCACGGCAGCCAGCGCCGCGGCCGCAACTCCGGCGGCAATCGCCCACCGGGTGCGCCCGAGTTTTTGGCCTTCGAGAATTGGAACGATATCTCTGACATCGCGGAAACGATTCTCCGGCCGGAACTCCAGGCAGCGGGCGATCACCCGCCGCGCGCGCGGGTTGAGGCGGCGCTTGGCCTGCGACCTTAGCCAGGTCTTCAGCCGCTTCTTGCATTCATCGGGTACGGCGCGGTCTATCTCCGGCCTGGCGCCCGTCAGCATTTCACCAATCACCAGGCCGAGCGCGAATTGATCGGCCGGGGGCACCACGGTCTCACCGCGGGCCTGTTCGGGAGCCATGTAAGCGGGCGTTCCGCCGGCAGCCAACGCGCTTCCATCCGCTGCGTCCGGGGCGATGTTCAGCGCGAGGCCGAAATCGGTGACGACAGCCCGCTGGTTGTCCGAGCCCTCTCCAACGAGCATCACGTTATTGGGCTTAAAATCCCGGTGGACAATCCCCAGCTCATGCGCCGCGGACAAGGCAGCCACCATATCGTGAATCAGCGGGACTGCCTGTTTCATCGACAAGGGACCGCCAGCCGCGAGGCGTTCGGCAAGCGTGGGGCCTTCCAGCAGTTTCATGGTCAGGAACCACAAAGTCTCGCCGGAAGGTTGTTCATGACCGAACAGATCGTACACCCGGCAGATATTCGGGTGGGTGATCTGGCGGGTCTGCTTCACTTCCTGTTTGAAGCGGTCGATCACCGCCTGGGATGCGGCGATGCCAGGTCTGATGGTTTTCAGGGCTACCAGTTCCCGCAATTCCAGGTCGGAAGCCGAGTAGACCTCGCCCATGCCGCCGCGATCCAGAAAACGCACGATCTGAAAACGATCCGCGATAATCTGCTCCGGTGCGAAGCACGGCGCGTCTTCCACGTGCTGGTTCCAGATTGCATGCACGTCCCACAGTGGAGCAGCCAGATACTCTTCCGTGCTGGCGGACTCCCGCAGAAGCCGCAGCACCTCTTGCAGCATTTCCGGATCGTCATCGCAGGCGCGTGCCACGAACGCGGCGCGGCCTCCGGGGTCGCGCTCCAGAGCGTCGGCGGTGATCTCTTTAATCCGTTCCCACCGCTCCGGTGTCATCCGTTTTGATGTTGGAGAGTTCGCCATGCAGCCAAGCTCTTGCCACCCGCCATTCCCGCTTCACCGTCCGGGGTGAAACGCCGAGCACCTCGCCTATCTCCTCTTCGGTCAAACCGGTGAAGAATCTCAACTCGACAATCTTGCTCTGCCGGGGATCCCATGCGGCCAGGCGGGTCAGAGCCTGGTCCAGAGCGATTAATTCTTCGCACCGGTCGTCGGAGAATACGAAAACCTCATCGAGCCGCAGTTTCACGTGCGTCCCCCCGCGCTTGGCCGCATTCCGGCTGCGCGCGTGATCGATGAGGATGCGGCGCATGACTTGCGCCGCGACGGCGAAGAAATGCGAGCGGTTTTGCCAGCTTCGATCCTCTTGCTTCACTAACTGGAGATACGCTTCATCGACCAGGATCGTGGCCTGGAGCGTATGGTCCGGGCGTTCCCGGCGCATGTACCGCGCCGCGATCCGGTGCAACTCATCGTAAGCCAGGGACGCCAGCCTGGATTCGGCTTCGCGCTTGCCGCTCCGAACTTCCGCCAGCAGCTCAGTAATCTCGCCTGGCATCGTGCGCCTTGCCACCGCCGCGGTGGTTCCTCTAATTCTACCGCCAGTCTGCGCGCCTAAGCTTCCCTACCGCGCGCTGACACGACCGGGAAACTGGTCGCGGCGCCCTGGCCGGGCTAATTCCCCACCGCGCCGATGGCCGCCGTGACCTTGGCCAGTTCTTTGCGAAACAAGGGGTTCTCGGGATAATCGTGCGCCAGATCGACCAGGAGATCCCGCGCTTCCTGCAGCTTCTTTTCGCGAAGATCGGCGATCCCCAGCAGAATCTTCGCGAACGGCTTGAAATAATGGCCCTCGCGCGCCACCAGGCGCACATTCTCCACGCCGCGTTCCTTGCTGCCGGTCACGTTGTCGAAGTGCACGAACCAGCGGATGAAAAACGGCAGGCTGCCGACCATGTATTCCGAAAACCCCGTGGTGAGGTAGGCGTCGTAATACTTCGGATCCAGCTTGAGCAGCCGTTGCGCGTAGCTGTTGGAACGCCGCGCCGGTGAAAGGCTCGCAAACTGGCGCTTTTCGACCAGCGCCATGTAGTCCGTGGCGACGCCCTGGGCGATGCACATCGAAAACAGCGCCGAGCGGTCGTCCGGGTTGGCGCCCAGCGCGGCTTCCGCGCGGCTGCCGGTGTCGTCGAGCGCCTTGTAGAACTGCGCGCGAACGGCGGCGTCGGGAAGCAGCTTCTTCTTTGTCGCGATGCGCTTGTCATTCACCAGAAACTCGCTTTCCAGTATCCTCAGCCGGTCCATTTCGTAGAACAAATAGGCGGCGGCGCGGAACGCGTGGGGAAGCGGGTCCTGCGGGTGGGCCGCAATGCATTGATTCAGGATCTCGTGGCTGGCCTGGAAATCGAAGTTGTACATCTGCTGGACTGCCGCGTCGATGGTGACCGCCCCGGCGGCGCCGAAAGCCGGAAAGCACAGGACCGCCGTGAATAGGCAAAAGCGCAGCACTTGGAACCTATCGTACCCCGGCCGGCGGCCTTTCGCCACAACCCCCCGCGGCTCAGCTCTCCTGGTGGGGAAACAGGCGCACGTCAAAATCGTCGGCCGCGTCGATCAGCCGGTCGATGGGGCTGCGTATGAACCGAAGCCGCTGCTCGCGGTTGCTGTGCCCGAGGAACAACTGCGTGACGCGCTGCTCGCGCGCGAAATCGAGGATGGTCTCCACGAAATCCGCTCCCCGGAGGCGGTGCACCTCGGCGCCCAGTTCCCGCGCCAGCGCCAAGTGAGATTCCAGTTTCTCCCCATCCTGCGGGCGAAGCCCCTCCTGTTCCACGTATGCCGCCAGCAGCGCGCCGTGAAACCGCAAGGCGTTCCGATGGCCGCTCTGCAACATTTGCGCGGCGTCGCTGCGAGGCGTCAGGCACACCAGGATGCGCTCCTGGGTGCCCCAACGCACCGCCACGCCGTGGGCCGTCAGATACTCGTGCAACTGCCGGTCCACCACGTCGGCCGCCAGCAGCAGCGCCAGTTCGCGCAGTTCCGCCAGCCGGTGAGCATCCGGCATGTTGCCCTGGCCGGTGCGGTCGAGCAGAGCTTCCGGTGGCGCGTCCACCACCTCGATCTCGTCGGCCTCCCGCAGAAACTCTTCGGGCACGCTCTGCGCCGCGCGCTTTCCCGTAATCCGCGCCACCTCGTCCTGCTGCTCGCGGATGTGCTGCACGTTCACGGCCGTGAGCACGCCGATGCCGCGGTCCAGCACTTCCTGCACATCCTGCCAGCGCTGCGGATTGCGGCTGCCGGGAGGATTATCGTAGGCCAGCTCGTCGATCAGGCAAACATGCGGGTGGCGCCGGAACAGAGCGGTGAGATCGATCACCTCGTACATGCGGCCCGCGTCCTGCTCGCGGATCGAAGGAATCACTTCGAGCCGGGATACGATCTCCCGCACCTCGGGCGTGACATTGCCTTGGACCGCCCCTACCACCACGTCCTGCCCGCGCTGCTTGCGCCGCCGGCCCTCATCGAACATGCGGAACGACTTGCCGACGCGCGGGGCGTAACCCAGAAACACTTTGAGCCGGCCGCGCCCCGCCCGCCGCTCTTCCGCCTGGACGCGGCGCAGCAGTTCTTCCGGATCCGGCCTTTGCTCGAGGCGCTTTGCCACTATATGTCAGGATAATCCGGCGCTGCTGCCGCTGCTGGCTTGGGATTGGCTCCTCTCGGACTAAGTACAGCGATTCAGAAATACGGTGACGTATCCAGGTCGAAGCTTTCAGCCATCAGCGGTCAGCTTTCAGCCACACCGGCGCGGCTGATCGCTGATGGCTGATCGCTGAAAGCTTGCCGCGATACTCGACCGAATTTCTGAAACCACGTACCAAGCGCCGTTCATTCGCACTTGTCTGATTTCCGGAAGACTAGCCAGTAACAGTGTTGGCGCCGGCTGTGGTGCGCAACCTTCCACTTCGGATCGATGATCGGCCCTTTCCGGATTTTGATGATGCAGTCGCAGGCCGTAAACCCAACCTGGCGGGCGGCCTCGATGAAATCGACATGCGCCCACTGGTACTGATGATCGTGGATGTAGTCGGCGATCTTGCACAGCAGAATGCCTTCGGCTTTCAAAACTCGGTGAGCTTCCCGGACGAAAGCGGGATAGAGGTACGCAAAGCTGTAACCGTGCTCCTTCGGGGATCGTTCCCCAAGGCCGAAGCGGATATTGAAGTCCTTTTGCTTGTCCTTCCCCTGGTTCGGGATATGAGGCGGGTCGTAGACAACCACATCAAAGACCCTGTCGGCGAAGGGCATGGCCGTGTTGTCTCCCACGATCGGCGGCCGGTGAGAGCATTCGATGTCCATGCCAATGACCTTGCGTTTGCTGCCTCTCCAGAATCGACCGCCGTTCAGCGTGGCATCGAGAATTCGTTTAGGTCTCTTCCGCGGATAGAACGTGAGCAAGCGTTCGAGCAATTCGGCGTCTTCTCCGTCCCAGACGGAGGGGAGTGGCGCGTACTCCGAGACTGGAGCTGTCTTCTCGGTTTCGATGGGCCACAGCTTCGCCTGCATTACTGGCATCATAGACGGTCTGGCACCTTCCCCACAACCCTCTATCGGCAGAACGTCACCAAGGTTTAGCACGCGACCACTGGCTACGGCGCCACGAACCGGTACCCCACCCAGGGCTCGGTGACGATGTACTTGGGCCGCGCCGGATTTGCCTCGATCTTCTTGCGCACCTGGTTGATGAATACGCGCAGGTATCCGGGCTCGTCGCCGTAATCGGGCCCCCAAACGGCCTGCAACAATTCCCGGTGCGTCACCGGCTTGCCGGCGTGCGCCACCAGGTAGCGCAGCAGTTCGAACTCCTTTGGCGTCAGGCGGACCTCTTTGCCTGCGGCTCTCACGCGGCGGGCGTCGAAATCGATCTCCAGGTCCATCGAGCGAAACGCGTGCGGCCCGCCTTCGGGCGATGAGGGCGAACGGCGCAGGGCCGCGCGGATGCGCGCCAGCAGTTCTTCGATGCTGAACGGCTTGGTGACGTAATCGTCGGCGCCGGCATCGAGCGCCGCCACCTTGTCCTGCTCGCTGTGGCGGACCGAGAGGATGATCACCGGCGTGTCCGTCCCCGCGCGAATCGCCCGGCATGTCTCCAGGCCGCCCATGCCCGGCATGTTCATATCCAGCAGCACCAGGTTGGGCATCTCGTGAGGCAGCTTTTCCAAAGCGTCTTCGCCCGTGCGCGCTTCGATCACCTCGTAGCTGTGACCCACCAGCGTGGCCTTCATCACGCGGCGGATCTGTGGATCGTCGTCCACCACCAGAATCTTACCCGCGCTCAACGTTCGCGGCCTCCGCCGCCGCGGAAAGCGAGAAGTAAAAGACGGCGCCTTGCCCCGGCTCGCTTTCCACCCAAATGCGCTCGCCGTGCGCTTCCACAATGCCCTTGGCGATCGCCAGACCCATCCCGGTCCCCTTGGTTTCGAAGCGGTGCCGCCTGCCTCGGAAGAACTTGTCGAAGATGCGGGCGCGCTCGTTGTCCTCGATGCCGGGACCGCGGTCCGCCACCCCGATCACGATTTTCCCACTCTTGAGCGCGGCGGAAATGGAGAGGGGCGAGCCTTCCGGCGAATACTTCAGCGCGTTCTCCACGAACTGCTTCACCACCTGCTGGACGAACTCGAGGTCGGCCTCGGCCGCCGGAAGTCCTTCCGGCGCGTTCACCGTGACGGCCCGGCCTTTGAGCGCCGGGGCCAGCTCCGAGAGCGCGCCGCCGATGAGGTCCGCCACCGCCACCGGCCGCTTCTCCAGGTGCAGCTTGCCGGCCTCGATGCGGGCCATCTCAATCACTT
>Ga0187850_10003754_pt1 | contig 12590 bp, 8 predicted proteins | sample June2016WEW_4_15_FD_132436 | JGI IMG/M metagenome (GOLD analysis project Ga0187850, IMG submission 132436) | Peatland microbial communities from SPRUCE experiment site at the Marcell Experimental Forest, Minnesota, USA - June2016WEW_4_150 | ecosystem: Environmental > Terrestrial > Soil >... | reverse complement strand
TTCATCGGAGGATTGGTTGGTGCTGGTGTCGCCCTTCTAATAGCTCCTCAGCCTGGGAAGGAAACCAGGCAAAAGATTAAAGAACTGGCAGACGAGGCTAAGGAAAAGGCGACCAAATATGCTGAGGAGGTAAAAAGCAAGGTGACCTCCGCTGTGGGAAAGGGTAAAGAACTTGTCGAAGAAAAAAATCCTTAATCACAACGGCTGTGGAAGCTGGCAAGGGGGCATATGCAAAAGAGAAAGAAAAACTGGGGAAGGGTTAATAGGCCTTTGGCCAATTTCGGCAAGTTTTCCCGTCGCTTAAAGAAATTTTAGAAGAGATATTTTAAGAAAGTAGGCGGGTAGACTGAAAACACCTTCCGAAGTCTACCTGCCTGTATATCAATCGACATTAAGCTAAGCTTATTTTTCATGGAAAATAACTCACCCGATAAAACCAAACCCTCCGTGAGGAAGGGACGGAAAGCGGCGGGTCTCTCAAGAAGATAGCCGAGCTGCCAAAGGGTGAATCTTCGGTGAGTTCGGCTTTTTTGTTTTAAACGGAACGACATTCCTTACATGATTGGGATTATTCTTAATTACAAAATTTATGGATCCTCTGAAGATTAATCAGAAACACCTTGGATCTATTAGTTCTTGTTTGTTGGAGAAAGGTATTAACCTCTCCCTCGAAGATGTGCATGATGGCAGCCGATCTGAGCAAGGATGAAATTCTTTACGGGTATGTAAACCGATTAATAACTCAGGCCGAAAGGATCCTCGACATAGACCCCGGCTTAACAGAAAGGGAGATCCTCAAGATCGTAGCGAGGACCATCGTGGAATATTTTGGTGCGGAGGTCGCAAGCATAGGGATTTCCGATCCTGAAAGGGAAGAAATGATCTCCTATGGGTCTTACCCCAGCCTTGATGAAAATCGTGAGGAGGCGATCCCTTTTGAAGATACGATCGCCGGTGAGGTAGTCAAAACACGTGAAAGTTACCGGGTACCTAATATCTCAAAAGAAGAGAGATACAAGAATAAAGAGAAGGTTGAAAAACTTGGAATTCATTCGATGCTGGCCGTACCGATCTACCTTCACCGTTTTTCTAAGGATGTAGATACAGAGGGAGTCCTCCAGATCTATTATAAAGAGGAGGATAAGGTGTTTACACCGCTGGAGGTAGAGGTTGCAGAGATGTTTTCGAAGCGGGTGGGTTATGTCATTGCTTTGAAGAGAATTAAATACCTCCGTAAATTGAATGTGACCAAGGACAGGATTTTGGAGCTTATCTACCAGAAATTGGCCAGAGGTGAAGGAATCAAAATGAAGCATCTGTTCGACTCAGTCATTTCAGAATTGGTCGACATCATGAAGATCCAGAGATGTTCCCTCTTTTCTGTGATGGAAGATCGGCAGCATGTTGTCTTGGAGGCTGGGTATCCAGAGATCCAACATGGGATTGGAAAAGCCTTTTCTGTGAAGGAGCCATTCATCGATGCCATCGTGAATCAGGCAAGACCTTTTGGTGAATTTGAAAACGAGAAGATTTCTCCTGCCTATATTCTCATTAATAATCCTAAAGAAAGTCGTCTGCTTCCAATGGATCTCAAACATTTTCTGGAGAGCCAACAAATTCATTCGGTCCTCTACATCCCCTTAAAAGTAAATGAGGTGGTGAACCATTTTCTGGTTTTTGATGCCCAAGCGCAGCACCGACGATTTACGGATGAAGAGATCGAGATTTTTACTTTCTTCGGGAAGGAATGGATGAAGGGACTGAGGTTGGAGAAGATGGACGATATCCTTCATGATTTTAAGAATCCAGCCATTGCTGTTGCCGGATTTGCCAAACGAATCCAGAAGATCCTTAAAGGAGGAGACTATCCTAAGAATGAGAAAGTGGATCAGGCGTTGGATATTCTTTTGAAAGAGACTTCGCGTATTCAAGAATTGGCGCTGACCCTTCATGAGAAAGGAAAGGAATCGATCATTGACCTAACTGAGGTATCGAAGAGGCGATTTCTAATCAATGAAGAAACCCTCAAGGAGTTGAATAGGGGGAACATTCAATTGATAGAAGGGAAGTGGGAATCTCCTTTATGGGTTCGATGCTTTCCCTTACATATTGAAAGAGTGATAGATAATCTCCTTAACAACGCCTCCAATGCCATTCCTGAAGAAGGAGGAGAACTTTCTATTCGATCCTATCGTAAGGACACATGGGGCGTGGTGGAGGTCAATAATACGGGTCAGATTTCGGAAGAGGAAAAAGATCGATTTATTCTTGAGGAAGGCAGAGGGAGAGGGCTTCACACCAGCACTCGATTGATCAAAAATATGAAAGGGGTAATGTCCGTGGAGTCTAGGGAAGGTCAGACCACCTTTAGTGTCATGTTGCCCCTTGTTGAACCAAAGGATGCCGAAGATCATTAGAAATATGTGGAGGGAGGATCAGCGATGAAAACGACGTTGGGAAAAGAGAAAGCAAAAGAAGGAAAAACTAAGAAAGTGGACTTCAATTTTTCAGCATCCCATGCAGGGGGTGTCTCCATTGCAGGGGATTTCAATGATTGGAATCCAGGAAGTCATCCCATGAAAAAGGATAAGAAAGGAGTGTGGAAGATTTCCCTCAATCTTGCCCCCGGAACATACCAGTATAGATTCTATGTGGATGGAGATTGGCAGAACGATCCAGGTTGTACAAGCTGTGTTGAAAATCCTTTTGGAGGCCAAAATTGCGTCAGAATTGTAAGTTAAAGTAGAAGACATTCTCAATATTCCAAGGCTGAATCCATAGATCACATCGCCCGCTGGGGGTTCTTCTTCCACCCCAGAGATAAGTAATCTAAAAGCTAATGAATCGGAATAAAATTATACCCAATGCAAGGGGAACCAAAATGAGGGCTAAAAAGCCAAAAATTAAAGCAGAGGACTGGGTCAAGCGTTACCAAGACCTCCTGGAAATTGCCCGATTGGTAAGCTGGTGTAAGAACCGGGATCATCTTATCAAGACCTGCCTTGATCACATTAACCAAAGATTGGGAAAGCGAGCCCGATACCTGCTCATGGAAGGTGACGAGCTAAAGCTCCACTGTTGGGTGGGCAGATATGAGTGCCCGATAGAACAAGTTCCAGTTCACAAAGAAAGCATTGTGTGGAGGATTGTTGAAAAAGGGGAACCTTTGAACCTGACTGATCCTAAAGAGATTGAAGGTTACCGGCATACCCTGGCAGAGAGGGTCAAGATCAAGGCCATTATTCCGTTTCAGTATGTGGATTCACTTACTCAAGAGGAAATAAGGGTGGGGGCCTTAATCGTCGATTCAGGTAAAGAGGGGGTTCCTATTTCAGCCGAAGATTTCGAGTATCTGAAGGTGATTGGGGAGTTAATTGGAGCTGCCGTAGGTAAGGCCGAGCTATCAGAGCAATTGATTGAATGTTACCGAAAGAAGGAAGCCATGGTTAAACAAACCGCGGATGCGTTCCGGAACCGAATTACGATCATCGGAACGGTCTCCCGACGAATAGCGCGATTGGCCAAGGATCCTGCTTTGGCCCAGGATGCCGAGATGCTCTATCGGGAAATACAATCGCTGGAGGCCCAATTGGAGCAGTTTGAGAAATATATTGAAACCTGAAGTCTGGGAAGGGTTGGTTGAAAACCACTAATCTTGAAAGACGCAGATACTTATTTTTCATGTAGGCCGAGGAGATGAAGCGATACGGGGGGAGGGTGAAGCTCCTCCAGCATTCTGAAAACAGAGGGGTGAGCGCGGCTCGAAACAGAGGAATTCTTCACGCCCGGGGCAAATATGTCGCTTTTTTGGATTCGGATGATCTCTGGGTAAAGGGGAAACTGAAGATGAGCATAATGGACGGGAGGAGATCTTTAAGAGAGCATTTGACGATATGTGTGTGGCGCTTGATCAATATGGCCCCGGGGAAATTTTGGATCTCCTGATTATTCACTCCCGCAAGGACCCAGTCGTTCGTGATTTGTTAACGCGATTCCCCACAGTTGTCGTCTTAGGCGAATTCCTGCACACCCTGCCGATAGTTAAAGTTAACAAGAGAACCCTTAGACACCTTGAGAGAAGTGGTTACCTTATTTGATGGTTAACGGTATAAAAATGGAAGCAGTATAGGCTACCTGGCAACTAACGATTAGGAGGAGAGAATGGCAGAAAAAGCAAACACGGTGACAAAACATCCGGGCATGGGAGCCATTCCCAATGCAAAGGGTGTAACCTTTCGAGTATGGGCGCCCCATGCGGAAAAGGTTTACGTGACCGGAACATTCAATGACTGGAGCAAAACCTCGGCACCCCTCATCAATGAGAAAAACGGATACTGGTCTACTGGCGTGTCAGAGGCAAAAGTGGGAGATGAGTACCGATATTTGATTCACACCCCTACTGATTGGAATCTCCCTCCTCTCTCTCGCATTGACCCTTATGCCAGAAGGGTGACCAACTCAATCGGCAATGGAGTGATCTATGATCCTAAAGCCTTCGACTGGGGTGATGATACCTTTCACATGGCAACGGGGAATGAGCTTGTCATTTACGAGATGCACGTCGGCACCTTTAACGTTAAAGAAGAAGGCCATCCGGGCACGTTAGACAGTGCCATTGAAAAATTGCCTTATCTTCAAGAACTGGGCATCAATGCCGTGGAAGTGATGCCGGTCGCGGAGTTTTCAGGCGACTTTTCGTGGGGTTACAATCCGTCTCATCCCTTTGCCGTTGAAAGTATTTACGGTGGGCCGGATGCATTCAAACGATTTGTGAAGGCGGCCCATGAGCATGGTATTGCTGTTATCGCAGATGTCGTACAACCACTTTGGCCCCTCCGATCTTGATTTGTGGCAGTTTGACGGTTGGAGCGAAAATGAGAAAGGGGGAATCTACTTCTACAATGATCACCGCTCACAAACACCCTGGGGCGAGACGCGCCCCGATTATGGTCGAGGCGAAGTGCGCCAATACATGCGCGATAACGCTCTGATGTGGCTCGAGGAGTACCACGCCGACGGCTTACGCTGGGACATGATAATCTATATCAAAAGCATTGACGGTAATGACGACAATCCGGCTAATGACATCCCCGAAGGCTGGAGCTTGATGCAGTGGATCAATGTGGAAATCAAACAACGGTTTCCCGGCAAAATCAGCATCGGCGAAAGTATGAAGAATAACCCCTGGGTTATTAAAGATGTAGGAGCGGGCGGCGCGGGTTTCAATGCGCAATGGGATGCCGAATTTGTTCACCCCGTTCGCCAGGCCGTCATCTCCCGCGATGATAAAGTCCGCGATCTGGGGGCAGTCAGTAGAGCTATCGAGCATCGCTATGATTCAGACGTCTTTCGGCGGGTCATTTATACCGAGTCGCACGACGAGATTGCTAATGGACGGGCACGCGTGCCGGAGGAGATCTGGCCCGGTAAGGTGGACAGCTGGTTTTCCAAGAAACGCTCCACGTTGGGCGGTGCTCTTGTTCTTACTTCGCCAGGTATCCCGATGCTTTTTCAAGGGCAAGAGTTGCTGGAAGATCGCTGGTTCCAGGATACAGTCCCGATCGATTGGTCTCGAACTGAGGACGAACACGGTATTCTCGGCATGTACCGGGATCTGATCGCCCACCGGCGCAATCTGTCGGGTGTGACGCGGGGGTTGTGCGGTCAAAATATCCATATCTATCATTTTGACGATGGGGCCAAGCTCCTCGCTTTCCATCGCTGGGACAAACAGGGCCCAACCGATAGCGTCATTGTGGTGGTTAATATGACGAATCAAAACCGCGATGGTTATGTCATTGGTTTTCCACGGGCCGGATTGTGGAAAACGCGCTTTAACAGTGACTCCTACAATTACGGTCCAAATTTTTTCAATCATCCTACCCCGGACGTCGAAGCCCATGAGGAAGGAGCCGATGGACTTCCCTGCTCGGGCGAAATCGGCATTGGGCCATACACAGTGGTCATGTTCTCGCAGGATGAATAGGTTCAGCGGCGGAGTCACGAGCGTCGCATTTATCATGAAAAGACCTGCAAGGGATCCAACAACGGATTTAGGGGAACTACGTCCCCTCCGCTGTCCTTGAGGCAGTGGGCTTTGCAGAGGACAATTGGTGAATGCCCGGAGTCCTTCCGGACGATATCTCTTATGAAAGTGGGGTGTTAAGAGTATGATGCGCAAACGGATTATCAATCGAAGTTCAAAGGAGCCCTCATCCGCCGATCAGGACTGGCTCGACCTGGGGCGTCTAGCGCAGGTAGAGATTACGTCCGAGGATGCAGGACATCCCATCGAGTCGGCACTGACAGCCGCCGGTGGGCCGGGCTGGCTGGCCGGCGAAACCGGGGAGCAGACCATCCGCCTGCTGTTTGACGAGCCGCAGGTACTCAGGCAAATTCAACTCGTATTTGAGGAAGAGAAACGGGAGCGTACCCATGAGTTTGTGCTACGATGGTCGGGGGACAGCGGGCGGTCTTACCGGGAGATTCTGCGCCAGCAGTACACGTTCAGCCCGCCCGGCGCGAACCGCGAGGTCGAAGACTACGTCGTCAACCTCCATGGGGTGACGGTGTTGGAGTTGAGGATCGTTCCCGACATAAGCAAGGGCGATGCCCGGGCGTCGTTGATCCTGCTGCGGCTTGCATAACCTCGATCCACTCTCGGTATTGCGGTGTAAGGCACTTGGTTTAGCACGTTGAAGGATTAGACAAATGGCCGGCCTTTCAGTACATTCCGCCTGTTCAGCGAAATTGCCCGGATTGCCGCGTCCTTTCAGTCCTCGTGATGACAGTACGCCGTCTCCCCTTGGTCCTCGCAGTGACGGTTTATGAAATATTTCGGCGTCATTGCGAACGGGTGAGTCGAAGCCCAGAGCGGAGCGAAGGGGAAGCAATCTCGCTTGGTTTCGGATTCGCCGAGAATTGCTGGGAAATAGAGCAAACACTCGACCTCGCTTGGAATGCCGACCACAGGAACAGCTTAATACAACTATTACAGGCGTACCGAACATGGGCAAGTAAGGCAAATAGGCAATTGGTGGTAAAGAGACACATGGTCTTTTCCTATTTACCTACTTCGTTTGTTTGCTTATTTCGCCCCGGCAACACAGGTTGACGGCGGAAAGGATTGAAAAAACTGGTCCAATCAGTTACAATACCACGAGGGTTGGTTAATTCGCTAACCCTGAGACTACTTGTTCAAGGCATTGGTCGTGCCATGGGGTGGCATGAATAAAAGAGGCTCTGGAATTCTTCTCCACGTCACGTCCCTTCCATCGCCCCACGGCATCGGTGATCTAGGCCCCGGGGCCTATAGGTTTGCCGATTTTCTTGAGGAAACGAGGCAGAGTTACTGGCAGGTCCTTCCTCTGAGCCCGACGGCGCCCGTATACGGCAACTCCCCCTATAGCAGCGTTTCCACCTTTGCGGGAAATACCCTCCTTATAAGTCCTGACTTGCTGGTCCGGGACGGCCTCATAGATGCCTCGATCCTTGATGGCAAACACTCCTTTTCCGAGGAACGTTGTGACTACGATGCCGTAATCGACTACAAGAAAACGGTGCTGGACCACGCCTATGACAGTTTCAGCAAGAAAGGTACCTGTCGGGACCGGTTTGACCACTTTTGTCTTGATAATGCATCCTGGCTCGACAACTACTCATTTTTCGCTGCCATGAAAAAGCGCTTTGACGGCAGGCCCTGGAGCGAGTGGCCCGAGGAATTGAGGGACAGGGTGCCTGAGACAATGGCAACGGTCCAAAGCGAATGCTCGGCGGACATAGAAAGGGAAAAACTTGGACAGTACCTCTTCTTCGAACAGTGGAAGGAGATAAAGGATTATTGTAACAGTCGCGGCATACAGATCGTAGGCGACATCCCCATTTACGTGAGTTATGACAGCGCCGACGTGTGGGCACATCGGGAGATATTCAAACTCGACGGAGAGAAACGGCCCATTGCGGTGGCAGGTGTGCCACCCGACTATTTCTGTTCCAGTGGCCAGTTGTGGGGTAATCCGGTATACGATTGGGATGCCCTCCGGCAGACCGGTTACGCCTGGTGGGTAGAGCGAATGGGGCACTCTCTGCGCCTCTGGGACTTGGTTAGGGTAGACCACTTCAGGGGGCTCGTGGCGTACTGGGAAGTGCCTGTCCATGAGAAGAACGCGGACCACGGGTACTGGGTGGAGGTGCCCACGGACGACTTCTTTGACCGGCTCTGCAGCTCTTTCCCCAGCCTCCCCCTTATTGTGGAAGACCTGGGAATAATCACGCCCGACGTAAGCGAAACAATCACCCGCCTAGGCCTCCCTGGGATGAAGATCCTTCTCTTTGCCTTTGGCGAGGACAATCCCATGCACATCTATCTGCCCCACACCTACGGAAGGAACTGTGTGGTATATACAGGCACGCACGACAACAACACGGCCAGAGGCTGGTTCGACCGTGAGGCACGGCCCGAGGACAAAGAGAGGCTCTTCCGGTACCTGGGCAGAAAAATCCGGTCCCAAGACGTCAACTGGGAGCTCATCAGGCTCGCCATGATGTCTGTGGCAGATACGGCAATCTTCCCCATGCAGGACATCTTGGGCCTCGGCCATGAAGCCCAGATGAACAAACCATCGGTTGCTCACGGCAATTGGACCTGGAGGTTTCTGCCGGAACAGCTCACTGAAGCTGTCACTGCCAAACTCCGTTCCATGACAGAGACCTACGGGAGAAGGCAACCCTCCTCTTTCGTTTGACGAGTATTAGAAAGGGTTTGCCGATGTCGTCAGGCTTGTAGGCCGTCACTCCGGCATGCAGACATACTCTCTGCTCCATCCTTTCAGAGATGAACAACGGAAAATGGGTAGAGAGTTTCAAACAGATTGGGCAGGCCCTATCGTTCAATATCGCTACTGTTTTGCCGGAAAGTTAGGGGAGATGGAAAATGGATGCTGAGGGCTTGCCTCTACCAAGAATACCCGTTTCCACATACAGGCTGCAATTTAACCGCCAGTTTACGTTCTTCGACGCGACTAAGGTTCTTCCCTATTTGGACGAGCTGGGGATTAGCGATATTTATGCATCTCCTTACTTCAAGGCCCGCAAAGGAACCATCGTCGGCTACGACATTGTCGATCCCGCGAGGCTCAACCCGGAGATAGGCACGGAAGCGGCTTACAATCGACTCATACGTGAGCTGCGGAAACGTAAGATGGGGCAAATCCTCGATATAGTGCCAAACCATATGTACGTCGGAAGCGAAGATAATGCCTGGTGGCTGGATGTCCTTGAAAATGGTCCAAGCTCTCCGTATGCACTCTTCTTTGACATAGACTGGAACCCTGTTAAAAGAGAACTCAAAAACAAGGTGCTGATCCCCGTCTTAGGCGAGCAATATGGGACGGTCCTGGAGCGCCAGGAGCTGAAACTGATCTTCGAGACAGGCGCGTTTTTTCTCTACTGCTATGATCGTAAGCTCCCGATGCTACCTGAGACCTACGTAGATATCCTGAAGCACCGCATAGAGAAGCTGGAAACGCTTTTGCCTATCGACGATCCGTCCCTTGTAAAGCTTTTGAGTATTATGACCGCCCTCAGCTGTCTGCCATCATACACGGAAAGAGAGCGGTCAAAATTTGCAGAGCGGAGCCGTGAGAAGGAAATCATAAAGAAACGTCTATATAAGCTCTATAAAGAAAGCCGCGCAATCCGGGACTTCATTGATGAAAACGTTCGCATCTTCAACGGGACTAAGAAAGAGCCTCACAGTTTTGACCTTTTGAATGACCTGCTCGGCAAGCAGGTCTGGCGGCTCTCCTATTGGCGTGTTGCCGCAGAAGAGATCAATTACAGGAGGTTCTGCGATATCAACAGCCTCGCTGCCATCAGGATGGAAGACCCCGTAGTCTTTAAGAAGGCTCATGAACTCGTCCTCAAACTTATCGGTGAAGGCAAAGTCACCGGGCTGAGGGTGGATCACCCCGACGGTCTGTACGACCCTTCCGAGTATTTCAAAAGATTACAGCGCGAGTGTTTCCTTCGGGTTCGACTCGCCCACGCGCAAAGAGTACAAGGTAAGAAGTCTAACACCCTTGTCGAGGCGAGCCCGGAACCTGAAATTTTGAGGCAGTACGCCGAAATGGTTGCCTCGGATCCACAGTTCAAGCCTTTCTACGTAGTTGGCGAGAAGATTCTTTCAAAAGATGAAAAGCTGCCCGAGGACTGGCCTATTTTCAGCACCGTAGGTTATGTCTTTCTGAATCCGCTCAATGGCATTTTTGTTGACACGGCAAATGGCAAGGTCTTTGATAAGATCTATGAGAGATTCATCCGCTCAAAGATGGATTATCAGGACCTGGTATATGAAAAGAAGCGATTGATCATGATCGTCGCCATGTCGGGCGAGATCAACAGGCTTGCCCATTATCTCAACCATCTTTCGGAAAAAAATAGGCACACGAGAGACTTCACACTCAACAGCCTCAGAACCACGATCACGGAGGTGATCGCCTGTTTCCCCGTCTACCGGACCTACATTACCCGTACCGGTGTACATGAAAGGGACCGGCGCTATGTTGAACAGACGGTTTCGAAAGCAAAGCGGAAAAACCCGGCCCTCTGTGAGAGCATCTTTGATTTTCTGAAAAATGTATTGTTGCTCAACTATCCCGACGACTTTGGGGAGACGGACAAGATGGAATGGGTAGACTTTGTAATGAGATTCCAGCAGGTCACAGGGCCCGTTATGGCGAAGGGTCTCGAAGACACAGTTTTCTACGTCTACAATCGACTCGTCTCTCTTAACGAGGTGGGCGGAGACCCGGAGCGATTCGGTACGCGCCTCGATGCCTTTCACAGACAGAACATAGAAACAGCTAAGTCGAGGCCCTATTCACTGATCACCACATCGACCCACGACACAAAGCGGAGCGAGGACGTCAGGGCGCGGCTCAACGCGCTCTCTGAAATCCCTGGCGAATGGCAACGTTGCCTATCGAGGTGGAGCAACCTCAACCGAAAGAAGAAACTGGTGGTCCATGGTCGGATGGTCCCCGATCGGAACGACGAGTATTTGCTCTATCAGACCCTCTTGGGCGTTTGGCCCGCCAACCGAATGACCGTTGCTGAGTATGAAGAGTTTACAGAGAGGATACGGGATTACATGTTGAAGGCGACCAGAGAAGCCAAAGTCGACACCAACTGGATTAGTCCGAACGTACCCTATGAAGAGGCGCTCTTAAAATTTATCGACGCCGTCCTTGCTTCATCCTCGGCCAATACCTTCTTAAAGGACTTTGATATATTGCAAAAGAAAGTGGCCTATTTGGGGATGTTCAATTCACTTTCACAAACCCTTCTCAAGATCACGTCACCGGGTGTTCCCGATTTTTACCAGGGCACGGAGACATGGGACTTCAGTCTTGTAGACCCTGACAATCGGAGGCCGATCGATTTCGTCATCAGAAAACAGATGTTAGCACGACTCAAGAAGGAATTGACACGGCCCAATGCAGACTCTGTTGGCCTCGCAAGGAAGCTCCTTCGGACGTGGCCAGACGGCTTGATAAAACTTTACGTAACATTCATATCCCTTAGCTATCGAAAAATGCATCATCGACTCTTCGAGGAAGGCGCCTATGTACCCCTCACGGTTGATGGGCAGTTGGTGGAACACGTCTGCGCCTTCGCGCGCCATGGGGAAGGCGACACCGTTCTGGTGATCGTTCCAAGGTTTCTGACCTACCTTGTGAGGAGCGTAAACCACCTACCGCTCGGCCAAAAGGTGTGGAAGGGCTCAGGGGTTGTCTTGCCAGAGGAAACACTAGGAAACAACTTCATTAATATTTTCACCGGCGAGACAATCCAAGCGGCTAAACAACACGAGAAGAGGATTCTCAGCCTCGGTGAGGTGTTCGCAAATTTTCCCGTGGCATTGTTAGCGTGATGTTCAAGGAGTTTAACGGGATAATATTTAACCGGAGTGTTGTGCAAGAATACAGCAAATTATCTATCGAAATACATTATTCACCCCATTTTCATTTTAGAGTGATCTGATTAGCCTAAAGGCGATGAAGGGGAAATACTGCTTGCTAAATTTTGTTTTATGAGGCTACAGTAAAAATGTTTCATGGGATATTCTTTTTCCAGAGGGAAAATCTAAAATGTGGTTAAATGCTAAAAGGGGTTGAAATTAATGAAAAAGATCGCTTTGATGATTTTATTGTTGGTTTTGGCTTTGGGGTTGGTAGAGTGCCGGCATCACCATCGCTTTGACTACCAGGACCACTACGGCTCAAGATGAGAGGGCTATTAAATTCTCGACTATCTTTTTCCAACTTTGATAAACCTAATGCATGGCCAGAGATGACCCCGCTTTTTTTGTTTTTGAAGGTTTCTATCAATAATCGTTAGTCCCAAAACTATACGATACTGTAGACTCGTAGGTGAAACCCGCAATACAGACTCCTTTCTATAATCTTAATTAGGAAGGTGTTTTCTACGGAAAGGAAATTTCTTGTTTTAAATATTCGATAGAAGGTAGGTCAAATTATCCAGGGTCGTTGTGAAGAAGACATCCTTCACCACATATCCTTCAGGGACTG
>Ga0187850_10003751_pt1 | contig 12598 bp, 12 predicted proteins | sample June2016WEW_4_15_FD_132436 | JGI IMG/M metagenome (GOLD analysis project Ga0187850, IMG submission 132436) | Peatland microbial communities from SPRUCE experiment site at the Marcell Experimental Forest, Minnesota, USA - June2016WEW_4_150 | ecosystem: Environmental > Terrestrial > Soil >... | reverse complement strand
GGCCAGAATGCTGGCCAGGATTGATAGAAGCTTTCTCTTCACTCGGATGCCGAGTATAACCTGTCCGCCGTGGTTGTAAAGTGCCCCGCCACGGTGCTCCATGGCATCACGGAGACGCGGTGAACCGGTAGCCCGTCCCATGGACCGTGGTGATGTGACGCGGATGGGAGGGGTCATCCTCCACCTTCTTTCGCAGGCCCGCGATGTGCTGGTCCAGGGTCCTGGTCGTCCCCTCGTAGCGCACACCCCACACCTCGTCCATGAGAGTGAAGCGATCCAGCGCCTGTCCCTCGCGAGAGATGAAGAGCTGGAGCAGGACGAGCTCCCGCCTGCTCACGTCGAACTCCCGGCCGGCCTTGCTCCCCCGCATCGTTCGCGGGTCCACCGTGACGTCACCGAAACTGAGGGGCTTCTCATCCCTCGGGCTCTGCCGCGGCCGGCCCCGGCGCAAAACGGCCCTGATCCGCGCCACGAGCTCGCTGGCGCCGAAGGGCTTCACCACGTAGTCGTCCGCGCCCAGCTCCAGGCCGACGACCCGGTCGATCTCCTGGCCCTTTGCCGTGAGCATGATCACCGGCGTCACAGGGTCGGTGCGCCGGATCTCGCGGCACACGTCGTAGCCGCTCTTCTCTGGAATCATGACGTCGAGGAGCACGAGGTCGGGCGCGCCCTCCCCGTGACGGGCAAGGGCGGCCGTCCCGGTCGTGGCCTGGACGACAGCGAACCCCTCCCCTTGCAGGAGATCCACGAGACCAGTCAGAATTGCCGGGTCGTCCTCGACGACCAGGATCCGCTGTTTCATGCCGGAGCCTCCCCCTCGTCCATGGCGGGGAGGCACACGGTGAAATCCGTGCCTCCCCCGTCCCGCGGCGCGCACGTGACGTCTCCCCCGTGATCCCGCGCGATCCTCCGCGCGATCGTGAGCCCCAGTCCCGTGCCCTGCACCCCGCTGGAGAGAGAGTCATCGACCCTGTAGAACTCGCGAAAAACTCTTTCCCTGTCCTTCTCCGGGATCCCGATGCCACGGTCGCGCACCGTGATGACGACCGACGCCTGCGTGCGCGCAATCGTTACGGCGATCTCTTTCTTCTCCGCCGAGTACTTCTCCGCGTTTGAAAGAAGATTGAGAAGAACCTGTTTCAGCGCTTCCGGATCCGCGCGCACCAGGAAATCCAGGGCGGCACGCTCAAACGACAGGCTAAAGCCCCTGCTTTCGAGCCGCACCCTCTGGCTCTCGACGATCTGGCCTGACACCAGGGAGGCGTCGACCGTCTTCATCGCGTAGCGTCGGGCTCCATTGTCGCGGGAGAAATCCAGGACATTGTTGATGAGCCGGGTCAGCCGCTCCGTCTCCGACGCCATCAGCGAAAGGTATTGTTCCTTCTTGGATGAAGGCAGAGGCCCCTTCCTGCGTAGGAGGTCGACGAAAAGGCTGATGGAGGTGAGCGGCGTCTTCAGCTCGTGCGACACGTTGGTGACAAAAGTGGCCTTCTGCTGGGCGAGGCGCAGTTCACCGTAGACCGACGAGAGCACCATGGTCCCGCCGCCTGCGACGGAGACGAACAGGATCATCACCATGATCCAGATGACAAGCGATGAGGAGCGTGCCTGGGCGGAAATCGAATCGGGCCGGGTGAGATACGCAGCGGCCTCCCACCGGGGGAGCGACTCTCCGATCTCACGGGAAACGAAAGGCCGGCGCCAGTCGCGCCCCGCGGCGTCGGGAGGCGTGGCAAGCGGCTCCCCATTCTCGTCGAGCAGGGTGAGGATCCGCACGGGGGACCAGGTCGATGTCAGCACGCCCGCGATGCGTCCGCGGAAGGCGCTCGCCGCGATCTCGCATCCCGCGATCCTGCCGTCCTTCTGGCGCTCCCAGAACAGGAACACAAGCTTCTCCCCGATGAACCGGGGGATCAGCCCGGAGTCTCCCTGGGAGGCGATCTGGCTGAGAAGCCGCGAGGTGAGGACGAACTGGGACGGCTGCTCCTTTGCGGGCACCGCGGATTTCTTCAATGCCTTCAACGCCTTCAACGCCGGGGCAGGTTTCGCGGCCTCGTCGTTCAGGGCGGCGGCGGGGAGGCTTTTGTCCGCGCCCGCCGCGGACCGATCCTTCGCCATCGGCTCGACAACCCTCGCGTTCAACTGATCGCCTTTTTCGCGGGCTTCCTCGTACACGCGGTTTTGGATGCCGGGGCTCTGCGCAAACGCGTCGATTGCCATTTGACGGGCGAAAGGAGCCGCCGCTGCGCCTGCCTGCGCTTCCGATGCGGCGCGTCTTTCCGGCACTGTCGATGGGGCGGGGGCGCTCTCAGCCTGCGCCGGAGGCGCGGTGCCTTCGGTGTCCGTGGTGGCTTGGGCGATTTCACCCTGCGCCTGGGGTGCGGCGGCGAGGTTCTGCGCGCGTGAGGTTTCCGCGAGAATCTCGTCCTGGTACCTGACGGCAATGTTCTGAAACACTGTCGTCGCTGCCCTGTCGCTGAGGAAGGTCCCGTTCTCTCTGAGGAACCGTCTCTGCTCGTCGTCCGCGCGAGTGTCGGAGGGAGGCCAGAGTATCCCGTAGCGCGGGGAAAGCATGAAGGGTACGGCCACGAGGGCGGTCGTGCTCTTCCACCGCGAGAGGATCCGCCCGTAATCGCCGCCCGGGGGGACATCCAGCGCGGCACGCAGATCGTCGATGACCCGTCCTACCTCGGTGCCCGCCAGGCCCGCGGCGTGAGTCACCTCGGCATCGAGGGTTGCCGCCATCTGCTTCTCCATCCAGGCTTCCTCCCTCCCCGCCGACCTGATGGAGAGAACCGCCAGGAGGATGCTGGGCACGATGACAGCGGCAATGAAAATGATTCCCAGCGACCGGGATCTCACGGACGTCCCACCCTCCTTACTGTAACAGGAATAATCGCGCTTGTGTCAGGGGGACGCGATCAAATTGCAAAAAACGTGTAAAAGGAGGCATGGCAGCAACTATTCGCGTGACGGTGTGGAATGAGAACAGGCACGAAAAAAGTGATCCAGGGGTTGCGGCGATCTACCCGAACGGCATTCATGGGGCGATCGCGGAGTCTCTGCGACGCGAGCCGGACATGAGTGTCCGCACGGCAACACTCGACGAGCCCCAGCATGGCCTCGGCGCCGGGACGCTCGAGTCCACCGATGTGCTGATCTGGTGGGGCCACCTGGCGCACGACGAGGTCGCGGACGAAGTCGCCGCCCGGGTCCAGCAGAGGGTCCTGCAGGGCATGGGCCTCGTCGTCCTGCACTCCGCCCACATGTCCAAGCCGTTCACCCGGCTGATGGGCACGAGCTGCCTGCTGCGCTGGCGTGAGGCCGGCGAGAAAGAACGCCTCTGGGTGGTGGAGCCGGGCCACCCGATCGCCGACGGCCTGGGTCCCTGGTTCGAGATCACGCATGAAGAGATGTACGGCGAACGATTCGACGTGCCGTCCCCCGAGGCCACGGTATTCATCAGCTGGTTTGCCGGGGGCAACGTGTTCAGGTCCGGCTGCTGCTACACGCGCGGCAAGGGAAGGATCTTCTATTTCAGGCCCGGGCATGAGACCTTCCCGACCTACAAGCAACGGGAGGTGCAGCTGGTGATCCGAAATGCGGTGCGCTGGGCGTCGCCCAGCGACGGGCCGGTGATGAAGCTCGGCGATCCAGAGCCGCCTCTTGAAAAGCTTTGATAGCATGTTCTGAGAACGAGGAGAATCGCAATGCCGGAAACAAAGGTGGGCTGGGTGGGCATCGGCGTCATGGGAAAGTCGATGTGCGGGCACCTGCTGAAGGCGGGGTATCCCGTGTCGCTCACCACGAGGACCCGGGGCAAGGCATCCGAGCTGCTGGCTGCAGGGGCCGTGTGGTGTCCCACGCCGAGAGAGGTCGCCCAGGGCAGCGACATCGTGTTCTGCATGGTCGGATTCCCCCAAGAAGTAGAGCAGGTCTACTTCGGCGCGGACGGCATCCTGGCGGGCGTCCGGGCCGGTTCACTTGTCTGTGACATGAGTACGTCCGATCCCACGATGGCCGTCAGGATTCACGAGGCGGCGCGCGCTCGGTCTGTGGCCGCCCTTGACGCGCCGGTGTCGGGAGGTGATGTCGGCGCCCGTGAGGCGCGCCTTGCCATCATGGTCGGAGGAGAGAAACCGGCATTCGATCGTGCGCTTCCCCTGTTCCAGAAGATGGGGGAAACGATTGCGCTCATGGGCGGGCCCGGGGCCGGCCAGCACACCAAGATGGCCAATCAGATCGCGATTGCCGGGACGATGATCGGGACGATCGAGTCGCTCCTCTACGCCAGGACAGCCGGCCTGGGCATGGAGGCGGTGATCGACATCATCGGCAAGGGCGCGGCCGCCTCGTGGTCGCTGAACAACCTGGGCAGCAGGATCGCGAAAGGCGACTTTGCGCCCGGTTTCTACATCAAGCACTTCGTGAAGGACATGGGGATCGCCCTCCAGGAAGCGCGGCGCATGAAGCTCGCGCTGCCCGGTCTTGCGCTCGTCGACCAGTTTTACGTGTCGGCGCAGGCACAGGGCCTGGAGAACCTCGGGACACAGGGCTTGTTCAAGGTCCTGGCGGCGATGAACGGATCTCAGGTCTGAAAGATCTCGTCGGCAAACCGCGCGGGGCCTGAGTCGGTCCAGACCTCAATTCCAGGCCCCGGCTGGGCGGGGAAGAATGCCGATTCGGCGGCGCGGCCCGGGTAACGCGCACCGTATCTCGTGCGCCACCGGGCCAACAGCTCCTCTGCACGATCTGCTGAAGTGACGGTGAAGATGCTCCCGCCGAACCCCGCGCCGAATCCCGACGCGCCCGCCGCGCCGAGCCCGCAGGCGGATCTCTGCAGATAGTCGATCTCGGGGACAATGTTCCACAGGTATTTTTTCGATGCCCGGTGGGAGGCAGAGACCAGCTCTCCGAAGGCAGGAAGATCCTCTGCCTTCAGCGCGGCAAGCGCGCCGGGAATGTGCGTCCTGTCCTCGAGGATGAACTGGCGCACCCGATCGGCGAGGGCTGGCGCCAGGGCGCCGGCCACGTCGGCCGCCCGACCTTCCAGGGCGCGCAGCCAGCCGCGTCCCTCCGGCTTTGGCTGGTAGTCCACGACTTCCCGCAAGGTCGAAAGCCGGGTTCCCGCGAGCTGGTTGAACCTGGTCACTGAGTCCCTGACACGCCGGGATGCCAGGTTGTACTTCTCCAGGGCTTGCCGGGTCTTCTCCGCCCTCACACCGGAAAAGGCGACGACCATGCGCCAGTCGCGGGGCCACGGAACCTCGTCCTGCAGCTCGGGAGGGCTGAACCCGAAGAGGGAAAGACGGCCGGGCCTCGCGTTCAGGATCGCGGCGTGGTCCTCGGAGCCGCCGAACGTGCCGACGCCGGCGTCCCCCTCGAGCCCCCTGAAGCTCTGACCGTTTTCCACGCACGCGAGGTAGACCGAGAGGTCCATGGCGTTCTTGATGTTCTCCTTGAATTCGGCGTTCTCTTGAAGCCTGTTTGCCAGGGCAAGAGCAGTGAAAACCATCATCATCAAAGCTGAAGAACCGCTCATCCCGCTGCCTATCGGCAGCGTGCTGGAAAAAACGATATCGACACCTTTGAGCCGTCCCGGGAAGTTCCGGGCAAGCCTTCGTGCCATGGTCATCGGGTAGTTCGCCCACTGTCCGACTGAAGGTACGAGGGCAGGGTCGAGGTCGAACTCTACCGGCCTGAACTCGGGGGAGTCCTCGTGGAGTCGGATCCTCCGTCCGTTGCCCGGGGTGCCTGCGAAGAGGAACCCCTTGTCTATCGAACAGACGATGCTTCGGCCACCGGCATAGTCCGTGTGGCGCCCGAAGACCTCGATTCTGCCTGGAACGAAGCCGAGAATGACTTCTTCGTCAAAAGATGAGCCCGTCCAGGCCGAAAGCATGTCGACGAGCTGGAAAACCGCGTCCCGACGAGGCTTCCAGCCAGCCGGCACGCTGCCCAATGGCCCGAGGCGATTGCGAAGGACTTGAAAAGTATTGGACATGGCCGGCGCTCAGGATATCGGCGATGAGCGCAAATGTCCATTGAAGCAGTGGGCCGAAACGGCCGAGGAAAACAGGGAGTGAACCCTCCAAATCTTTCTCTTGACAAATTTGACATTTGGGTCTATCCTGTGGGCGTACCATAGGGTGGTCATGAGCACGACGCATGACACCAGCTATCAAGAAGTGCGAGACATGGGAAATACCTGCGGAATAGCGATTTGGTGCGCTCTCTTTACCCGAAAAAAAAGCTTGACAGCCAAAAGTAAGGTCTGTTAAGCTCCGGTTAAATCGCTGTTCATCGTGAATGAACAGAGCACGACTGGGGGTTGAAAAGGAGCCGTTGGCTCTTGACCCGAAAAAACGGGAAGGGAGGGGACGGACGGAACTGGCCAAAACATATCAGCCGTGCGCTGGTATGATAGGATGAAGAGCCGTTGGCTCTCGAGAAAACAGCGAAGGAGGCTTTTTCATGAAGAAAGCGCTAGTAGTTCTTCTTGCGATGACCTGTTTGGCGGCAGCGGCTTTCGCCGCCGACACGCCAAGCGTCGCGATCAACGGATTCGTGGACACGGGCGCCGCAGCCCTGTTGCCGGGGGATGCGTCCAGCAACCCGGTGGTCAAGCAGAACCAGATCCAGCAGTACAACAACGATTCCGGCAATGCAGGCCGGTTCCGGCTGGGCATCGCCATCACAGCCCCAGACGGTACCTTCGGGTTCATTTCACGTATGGAAGGGGATTCTGGATTAGTCGGCAACGCCGGCAACAACTCTTCTGCGGGTGCATGGAGCATGGGATTTAACCGGTTCCTGGGCTGGGCCAACGTGCTGAACAACATGCTTACCCTGAAGGCTGGAATCCTTGACGAGTCGCTGTTCTGGACTGCGAACAGGAACTGGGGAGGTTGGTTGGATGGCGCTTTTGGCATAGAGGTCATGGTGAAGCCAATGCCAGGTCTCGCCATCAGCTACTATCTGCCGGCTGCGCCCATCGGCCAAGTCGGTGGGGTACTTCCTTGGGGCCCAGTTAGCTACACGGGAAACGGTAGCCTTCAGGACACATTATCGGGCAGCTCGATCCAGGCCGCATACTCCATGGCCAACACGGTCAACATTGTGGCAGGTTTCCAAGGCGCCCACGCCAACGCCCTCGCGGGTTCGCCGGTTCAGGATCAGACCGGCTACATCTGGGCAGGCGTGGATGTGACGGCAATTCCCAATGTTACCGCTCGCATTGAGGCTCAGATGAAGAACCTCGGCAACACGGCCGTTTCACTAAACAATGCCGGTGGCGAAAACGACATCTTCCTTGAGGGAGCGTACGTCATGGGTCCGGCGAAATTTGATGTGGCCATCTGGGTCTATCTGTACGCCGTATCCAATTCCGACATGGGGTGGGACGTCGAGCCCAACGTGAGCTACGATCTTGGGGTCGCGAAAGTCGGTATCGTTGGTGACATCGGCAACATAGGGGGCATATACAGCGGACCCTTGAACAGCGTCGCAGTATACGATGTGCGCGCTGGCGAGGGAGTGCAGAACACCAAGCTGAACGCGGACATTGGTCCGTATATCGGCGTCCCGATCGGAGCCGGTACCTCTGTGAACGCTGGCCTTCTGTACACTATCGGCAGTCTGAGCGGCACCACGGGCACCTCGAACGGGGCAGCAATTTACGTGGACTTCCGCTGGTCTTTCTAGATTCGATCTGATCGAAGATCAGGAGCCGTCCTTCGGGGCGGCTCTTTTTTTTGGCGGATCGGCCGCCCCACACGAATGAAGAGCATCTTCTTCCGAGCGCGGCGCTAGATCTGGAACTTCTGGTGCGCGTATATGATGCCGTTCGCGTCAATGAAGTACTTGTTCACTACCCAGATCTGATTCTGGGTCATCGCTCCGTCTGCGCTGGAACTCCCAAAAGTATGCCCCTCGACTATTTCCGATTTTGAATATGTCCAGATCTCCCCTCCCTTGCCGTCAGACACGACTGAGGAGGGATTCCCGGATTGCTTGACGAGTTCATCCTTGGAGACACCCACCCAGGGATCCTTCGGCGTCTGAAAGAGCGATGCGCACGAACCGAGCAATATCACGGCAAGCAAGACCGGCAGGAATCCGTAAAATCTTTTCATGCAGGTCACCTCCACAAGGGAGCAAACCATGTTTGTTCCATGCAGAGCATAGCCCGTTACGGACACCTTCCGCAAGTCTTGAAGCTTTCCCTGGCCCTCGGTATTCTGAGTCCCAGGACGCCCCAATGGCCAATTTCTACCCGGAACCGTCCCGGACATTCGCCGAATACCTTCTGATCCCCAACCTGACCCGCAGGGAGTGCACGCCTTCGAAGGTGGATCTCAGCGTCCCGCTTGTTCGTCACCGCAAGGATGAGCTGTCACCCCTGCGCCTCACCATCCCCCTCGCCTCCGCGATCATGCAGTCGGTGTCCGATCACCGTATGGCCATCGCCCTTGCCCGGTCGGGAGGGATCTCCTTCATTTTCACGTCCCAGCCCATCGAAAGCCAGGCGGCGATGGTGGAGCGGGTAAAGAAGTTCAAGGCGGGTTTCGTCGCAAGCGACTCGAACATCCGTCCGGACGCGATCCTCGAAGACGTGCTGGCTCTGAGGGAACGAACGGGACACACGACCATGGCGGTCACGGAGGACGGAACGCCCACTGGGAAGCTCGTGGGGATCCTCACCAGCCGTGACTACAGGCTCTCCACCACTCCGCGCGACGAACGGGTGTCCAGCCTCATGACGAGGTTCGGCGACCTTGTCTACGGCCGGGAAGGCATCACCCTCTCCGAGGCGAACGACCTGATCTGGAAACACAAGCTGAACTGCCTGCCGGTCATCTCGAAGGATGGCCGCCTTTCCTCCATGGTCTTTCGCAAGGACTACGCCGAGCACAAGGAGAACCCTTCCGAGCTCGTGGACAACAGGAAGCGCCTGGTGGTGGGAGCGGGCATCAACACGCGGGACCACGAAAAGCGGGTTCCCGCCCTGGTTGCCGCCGGGGCGGATGTGCTGTGCGTCGACTCTTCCGACGGCTACTCCGAGTGGCAGTCGGAGACGATCCAGTGGATACGGAAGGAATACGGCGATTCAGTGAAAGTAGGCGGCGGGAATGTCGTGGATGCCGAGGCATTCCGTTATCTCGCGGATTCGGGGGCTGATTTTGTCAAGGTGGGAATCGGAGGAGGTTCGATCTGCATCACGCGCGAGCAGAAAGGCATCGGCAGGGGTCAGGCGACCGCGGTCATCGAGGTGGCACAGGCACGGGATGAGTATTTCCGCACCACGGGAGTCTACGTCCCTGTCTGTTCCGACGGCGGAATCGTGCAGGACTATCACATCGTGCTCGCGCTCGCCATGGGCGCCGACTTCGTCATGATGGGCAGGTTTTTCGCGCGCTTCGACGAGGCCCCCGGGCGGCGGCTGCGGATCGGCGGCAATTTCGTGAAGGAGTATTGGGGCGAGGGTTCGAACAGAGCGCGGAACTGGCAGCGGTACCACGAGGGCGGCCAGGCAGGTCTGGGATTCGAAGAAGGCGTGGACGGCTACGTGCCCTATGCGGGAAAGCTGAAAGACAACCTCGACCTCACCCTGGACAAGATCAGGAGCACCATGGTGAGCTGCGGCGCCGCTTCGATTCCCGAGCTGCGGTCAAAGGCGCGCATTGCCCTTGCGTCGGCTGTGAGTATTCGGGAAGGATCGGCCCACGATATCGAGCTCAAGGAAAACGAAATGATCATTCCTTCGACATGAACAAGCGCCTCGGGGAACGACTAATGTCTCTACAGTTCCCCGTCCAGCTCGATCCCGACGGGACAGTGATCCGAACCCATGATCGAGTCGAGGATCCAGGCTTTGCTGAGGATGGGACGCAGCGCCTCGGAGATGCAGACGTAGTCGATGCGCCACCCGATGTTCCGCTCCCGGGCGCGGGTGGCGAGGCTCCACCAGGTGTAGCGCTCTCCTTCGTCATGAAGGGCGCGGAATGTGTCGATGAATCCTGCCCCGAGCAGCCGGGTGAAGCTTCGCCGTTCCTGGTCGGTGAAGCCCGCGTTCATCCTGTTGTCCTTCGGCCGGGCGATGTCGATGTCCTCGTGCGCCACGTTCAGGTCGCCGCAGAACACGACGGGTTTCTTCGCTGAAAGTGCGCTCACGTATGACCGGAAGCTCCTGTCCCATCGCAGGCGGAAAGGGAGCCGAGGAAGACCCCGCTGGCTGTTCGGCACGTACACGCTGACTACGTAGAGCGTGGGATACTCCACCGTGACGACCCTGCCCTCATCGTCCGACACCGCATGACCCATGCCCCCGGTCCAAGACAACGCCGGAGTGCGCGAGAGCACCGCCGTCCCCGCGTAGCCGGGCTTTCGGGTCGAGGCGAAGTATTGGTGCGGAAGACGCGGAAGGACCTGTCCCACCTGGTCCTCCCGGGCCCGCGCTTCCTGGAGGCAGAGAACGTCGGGGCGATGACGGACAACGGCGCCGAGTGCCCCCTTGCCGATGACCGCCCGCAGCCCGTTCACATTCCAGGACAGGATCGTGGACATGGGGGTCGACCGGAAGTCACAGCCCCGCGATGTTGTAGCCGGTGTCGACGAAGTGCACCTCGCCCGTGACGCCGCTGGCCATATCGGACAGCAGGTAGAGCGCGGAATTGCCGACCTCCGCGGTCGTGACCGAGCGATGCATGGGTGACCTGCTCTCCATGATCCCGAAGATCTCGCTGAAATTGGATATGCCGGTGGCCGCAAGCGTGCGGATGGGCCCCGCGGAAATCGCGTTGACCCGGATCCCCTTTTCTCCCAGCTCCGCGGCGAGGTAGCGGACCGTTGCTTCCAGAGCGGCCTTGGCGACCCCCATCACGTTGTAGTTGGGCATTGCGCGCTGCGAGCCGAGGTATGTCATCGTGAGGATCGAGCCGCCGTTCTTCATCAGCGGCAGCGCCGCCTTCGTCACACCGATCAGCGAATAGGCGCTGACGTCCAGCGCGACGCGGAACCCGTCGCGGCTGGTCTGGTGGAAGGGCTGGCGAAGCTCGTCGCGGCCCGCGTAGGCAATGGAATGAACGAGAAAGTCCAGGGTACCCCACTTCTGCTCGATCTCCTGGAACGCCCCCTCGACCTCGGTGTCCTTGGATACGTCGCAGCGGAGGATCAGATCGGCCCCCAGGCTCTCCGCAAGCGGCCGCACTCTTTTCTCGAAGACTTCGTTCAGGTATGTAAAGGCAAGCGTAGCGCCCTCCTGGTGCAGCTTCCGAGAGATCCCCCACGCGATGCTCTTGTCGTTCGCCACGCCGAGGATGATTCCCTTTTTCCCAGTCATGAGACCCATGTTGATTCTCCCCCGTACAGGATACACTGCCGCCGAACGAGAGTGAAGCGGACGCCTCGTGCGCCGGCCGCCTCTGGATGCGGCCGCGCTTTTCGTGCCACCATGCTCCCCCATGGAACGAGCCGCAGCAGAGGTGATGCGGGGAGTACGGGCCGGTCTGCCCGTCGCCGTCGGGTACGTGCCGATGGCCATGGCCTTCGGCGTCCTGGCCACGCAGACCGGCCTGAGCTTCTTCCAGGCAGGCGCGATGTCGCTCTTCGTCTATGCGGGAGCCAGCCAGTTTGCCTCTCTCGGGCTGCTGGCAGGCGGGGCATCCGCGTTGGCGATCGTGCTCGCGACGCTGGTGCTCAACTTCCGGCATTTCCTCATGAGCATCGTCCTCTCGCGGCGCCTGCCGCTCCGCCACGGCCGCGATCACGCGGCGAAGGCCGCGCCCTTCGTGCTGGGCTTCGGGATCACCGACGAGACTTTCGTCGTCGCCTCCCTGGAGGATCTCCTCTCGATTCGATTTTTCCTCGGCCTGATCGTCACCGTGTACCTGGCCTGGCTGAGCGGCACACTCATCGGCGCTGGGTTCTCTTCACTTATCCCCGCGGTCATCGCGCGCGGCATGGGGGTGGCGCTGTACGCAATGTTCATCGCGATCCTCATACCGGGTGTAAAGAAGTCCTGGGTGAACGGGCTTGTGGCGGTTGCCGGAGGGCTCCTTGCGTGGGGCGCATCGGCGGCGCTGCCTGCGCTTCCTTCCGGATGGAGAATCGTGATCGCAATCCTTGCGGCTTCGGCTCTCGGGGCGGTCATCGGCAGCGGGGACGAGACCGCCGCCGAACGGGAGGAAGCCGCGTGATCTGGTTCATGATCGCGGGCATGTGCCTCGTGACTTTCGTTCCGCGCGTGATCCCGCTCGTTCTCGGAAGGAACCTCGTCCTTCCCCGATGGATCCGGCGATGGCTCTCCTTCTTCCCTTACGCGGCGCTTGGCAGCCTCATCTTCCCGGGGATCCTCACCGTGGTCGATGGCCGGCCATGGATCGGCCTGGCGGCGGGAGGCTGCGCCGCCCTGCTCGCGCTGAAAGCGAGAAACGCGATCTTTCCCGTGCTTGTCGCAATCGCGGTGACCGTCGGGCTGCAGCTGGCGACCGGCACCTAGATCACCTGGGGAGCAACGCGAAAGGTCCTTGAAGCCCGCCCGGTCATCGTCCTACACTGCAGCCATGACTCGCTTGTTGAGCTCGAACAAAATCTTCGT
>Ga0187850_10003750_pt1 | contig 12600 bp, 16 predicted proteins | sample June2016WEW_4_15_FD_132436 | JGI IMG/M metagenome (GOLD analysis project Ga0187850, IMG submission 132436) | Peatland microbial communities from SPRUCE experiment site at the Marcell Experimental Forest, Minnesota, USA - June2016WEW_4_150 | ecosystem: Environmental > Terrestrial > Soil >... | reverse complement strand
TGCTCATCCCAGCGATCCTCCTACAGCACTTCCGGGGCCAGGGAGACGATCTTCATGAAGTCCTTCTCACGAAGCTCGCGGGCCACCGGACCGAAGATGCGCTTGCCCTTCGGGTTGTTGTTCACGTCGATGACTACGCAGGCGTTGTCGTCGAACCGGATGAACGTGCCGTCGGGCCGGTGCTGCTCCTTGTGGGTGCGCACCACGACGGCCTTCTCGATCCCGCCCTTCTTTATGGCGGCGTTCGGCAGCGCGTCCTTCACCGCGACGACGATGATGTCGCCGATGCGCGCGTACTTTCGGCGCGTCCCCCCGAGGACCTTGATGCACTGCACCAGCTTCGCGCCGCTGTTGTCCGCGACGTTCAGGAGCGTTTTCATCTGTATCATGGCCGTTCCTCGCCTACTTCGCCTTCTCGACGATCTCCACGAGCCGCCAGCGCTTCTCCCTGCTGAGCGGACGGGACTCCACCACGCGCACCGTGTCCCCGATCCCGCACTCGTTCTTCTCGTCGTGCGCCTTGATCTTCTTGGTCCGGGTCAGATACTTCTTGTACAGCCGGTGGAGCTTGCGCTGATGGATCTCGACGACGATCGTCTTCTGCATCTTGTTGCTCACCACGCGGCCCTGGAGGACCTTCTGAACCTTCTTCTGCTCTTCCACGTGCCGCTCCTCGGTCACGGTACTCCGTGACATTTCTACCGCTTCCTGATTCCCAGCTCGAACTCGCGGATGATCGTGGTCACACGGGCGAGCTTCCGCCTCGCGGTCCGCTTGGACAGCGGGTTGTCCACGTGTCCGATGATCTTGTTCGCGCAGATCTCGTTGAACTGCTTCCGAAGCTCTTCGCGCTTGGCGAGCAGCTCCGGGTACGTCAGTTCCTTGAATGAATCCTTCATGTGCCTACTCCACGCTCGAGCGGACCAGGAACTTGGTCTTGATCGGCAGCTTGCTGCCGGCGCGCTTCATGGCCTCTTCCGCCATGGACCGCTCCACGCCGCCCAGCTCGAACATCACGGTGCCGGGCTTCACGGGGGCCACCCAGTACTCCGGTGCGCCCTTGCCCTTTCCCATGCGGGTCTCGGCGGGCTTCTTCGTGAAGGGCTTGTCCGGATAGATGCGGATCCAGACCTTGCCGCCGCGCTTCACGTGGCGCGTGATGGCGATTCGGCACGCCTCGATTTGGCGGTTGGTGATCCATTCCTTCTCCAGCGCCACCAGGCCGTAGTCGCCGAAGGAAACTTCGGTGCAGCGGGTGGCCCGGCCCTTCATCTTCCCGCGCATCTGCTTCCTGTATTTCGTTCTCTTGGGGCTCAGCATGATCGATTACTCCTGACCTCTGTCGCGGCCGCGGTCGCGTACGTCTCGCCCGTCGCGCCCCTCGCGTCCGTCGCGATCGTCCCGTCCCTCGCGGCCCCGGCGCACCAGCAGGCCGGCGTCGTCCTTCTTCGCCGGTCCGTAGACCTCGCCGTTGAAGATCCAGACCTTGATGCCGACGCACCCGAAGGTGGTGATGGCGGTGGCCGTGCCGTAGTCGATGTCGGCGCGGAAGGTGTGCAGAGGGATGCGCCCTTCCTTGAACTCCTCGCGCCGCGCCATTTCCGCTCCTGAGAGCCGGCCCGAGATCTTCACCTTGATCCCCTGCACGCCGGTCTTCATCGAGTTCAGGATGGCCATCTTGCAGGCCCGGCGATAGGAGGCGCGGGCCTTGATCTGCCGCCCGATGTTTTCCGCTACGAGCTTCGCATTCGTCTCGGGCCGCTTGATCTCCTTGATGCGGAGCTGGATTTTCTTGCCAATGCTCTTCTGCAGCTTCCCGCCCAGCTTCTCGATGTTCGCGCCCTTCGCGCCGATGAGCACGCCGGGCCGGCCGGTGTGGATGATCACGGTGACCCTCTGCGGGTGACGGATGATCTCCACCTCAGCGATGTCCGCGCCCTTGGTCTCCTCCGCGTCGAGGATCGTCTTGCGCAGGCGCAGGTCCTCGTGCAGCGTCGTCGCGTACAGCTTGGGATCCACGAACCAGCGGGACGACCAGGTCTTGTTGATTCCCAGCCGCAGCCCGATCGGGTTAACCTTCTGACCCATTCCCCACCTCTTTCGCACCAATCTCGTCGACGACAACCGATATGTGGCAGGACCTCTTCAGGAGGCGGTCCGCCCGGCCCCTGCCGCGCGCCCACATCCGCTTCATGCTCGGTCCCACGTCGATGAGCAGCTCCTTCACATACAGCATCCCCTCGTCCAGGTTCTTGTTCTGCGCCAGGGCATTGGCCGCCGCGGACTGGATGAGCTTCCTCAGGAGACGCGCTCCCTTGTGGGGAAGGACGTCGAGGAGAGCGATGGCTTCCACGTAGGGCTTGCGCCTCACGTTGTCCGCGATCCTCCGCACCTTCGTCGCCGAGACGCGCTGGAACGGCACGTTCGCGCGGTAGCCGGTCGTGATCTTCCGCGGGGGCCGCTCTTTCCGCACCGGCTTCGTGGAAGGCGCATCGCCGGAGGCGGATTTTGCGCCGCCGCTCCCGCCGGCCTTGTCCGTGTCACTCATTTCTTCACCACCTTCTTGTCGGAGCCCGAATGCCCCCGGAAGATGCGGGTCGGCGCGAACTCGCCGAGCTTGTGCCCGACGAGGTTCTCCGTGACGTACACGGGAACCCAGGTCTTGCCGTTGTACACGGAGATCGTGTAGCCGACCATCTCGGGGATGATCGTGGAGGTCCGCGAGAAAGTCTTCACCATGCGCTTCTCGCCGCTCTTGTTCATGTCGACGACCTGCTTGTACAGGCTCTTCGCGATGAACGGTCCCTTCTTGATCGATCGTGACACGCCCGTTCCCCCCTATTTCCTTCTCTTGACGATGAAGCGGCTGGTCGTGTTGCGCTTCTTGCGCGTCTTGTAGCCCTTCGTGGGCTGTCCCCAGGGGGTCACCGGGTGACGTCCGCCCTTCGTCTTGCCCTCGCCGCCGCCGTGCGGGTGATCAACGGGGTTCATCGCGGTTCCGCGGACCTTCGGCCTCCTGCCCAGCCATCGGCTGCGGCCGGCCTTGCCGAGGGACACGTTCATGTGGTCCTTGTTGCCCAGCTCTCCAATGGTGGCGAAACAGCGGCCGTTGACCAGCCGCATCTCGCCCGAGGGGAGCCTCAGCGTCACGTAGTCCCCTTCCTTCGCCACAACCGTGGCGCTCGTCCCTGCGGAACGGGCCATCTGCCCGCCGCGGCCGAGGGTGAGCTCGATATTGTGGATCTGCATCCCGAGGGGAACCTTGGCGAGGGGGAGAGCGTTACCGGGCTCGAAGGCCGCGTCCGGTCCGCTCAGGACGGTCTTTCCGACTTTCATTCCCTCCGGTGCGAGAATGTAGCGCTTCTCCCCGTCCTTGTAGACGATGAGGGCGATGAGGGAGCTTCGGTTCGGGTCGTACTCGATCCCGCTGACCCGGCCCGGGATGCCGATCTTGTCGCGGCGGAAGTCGATCTGACGATAGGCGCGCTTGTGACCGCCGCCCTTGCGGCGGACGCTGATCCGGCCGCCGGCTCCGCGGCCCGCGTGTTTCGACTTTCCCTTTGTGAGGGCCTTCTCGGGGTGCTTCTTCGTCACCTCCTCGAAGGTGAGGCTCGTCTTGAAGCGCAGCCCCGGGGTGAGCGGCCTGTATTTCTTGATTGGCATTCGGTGCTCCCTGCCCTTTCCTTACACGCCTTCGAAAATGGCGATCTTTTCCTCGGGGGCGATTGTGATGATCGCTTTTTTCCACGATGCGGTGTAGCCGAGCTTGTAGCGCACCCTCTTGGGCTTGTTGGCCGTCCGCAGCACGTTGCATTTCAGGGGGTGCACGGCGTACAGGCGACGTACGGCATCCATGATCTGGTACTTGTTCGCCCGGGCGTCCACCTTGAAGACGTACTTGTGGGTTTCCCTCATGATGTTCGTCTTTTCGGTCACGACCGGCTCGATGATGATACGCTCGATTGTCATGCTTGCCCTCCGTCGCCGTAGAACTCGTTCAACTTCGTGGCGGCCCCCTCCAAGAGGAGGAGCTTCTGGCAGTAGAACAGGTCGTGTGCCTGGAGCCTGTTGAAGCTGAGGAAGCTCAACCACGGCACGTTCCGACCCGCCCGGCGCACCATGGCATCGTCGTCCTTGAGGATGACGACCGTCCGCTCCTGCGACGCGAGGTTGGAAAGCATGGTAACGAGATCCTTCGTCTTGCCGCTCTCCACCGTGAAATCCGTGACGACGCGCAGCCTGTCTTCCTTCGCCTTCAGCGAGAGAAGGGAGATCAGCGCGAGCCTCTTCACCTTGCGGGGGAGCACATAGCTGTAGTCCCGCTGCCGCGGCCCGAAGATCTTGCCGCCGCCCACCCACACGGGGGAGCGCTTGTGACCTGCCCGGGCGCGGCCCGTGCCCTTCTGTTTCCAGGGCTTCTTGCCGCTTCCCTGGACTTCCCCGCGGTCCTTGATCTTCGCCGTACCCAGCCGGCGGTTGGCAAGCTCATTCCTGATCGCGTGGTAGATGGACCCCTCGCTCACGTCCCGGCCGAACACCTTGTCGGAGAGCTCGATCTCCCGCACGGCGTTCCCGTCCAATCCGTAGACCTGTGTCTTCATCGTCCCTGCCCTACTTCTTCGAGGCCTTGAGCACGACGACCATGCCGCCGCGCCTGCCGGGCACGGCGCCGTTGATCAGCAGCAGGCCCCTCTCCTTGTCCACGCGGAACAGCCTCAGGTTCTGCACGGTGAGACGCTCGTTGCCCATGCGGCCCGGCATCTTGGAACCCTTGACGATCTTGCGGAACGCGCCAGTGCCGACGGAGCCCATTTCCCTGTGGAACTTGGAGCCGTGAGCCCCGGGGCCGCCGGCAAACTTGTGGCGGCGGACCACGCCCTGGAAGCCTTTTCCCTTCGTGGTGCCGCGCACGTCCACGTAGCGCACTCCCTCGAAGATCTCCACGCCCACGGACTCCCCGACGGTGCACTCCTTCTCGAAGTCCTTGAACTCCAGGAGGAAGCGCTTCGGGTCCACTCCCTGCGGGAACTGCCCCGCGTAGGGCTTGCGGATGCGCGACTTTTTCAGTGTGTCGGCGCCGAGGACCATCGCGCGGTACCCGTGCTTTTCCACCGTGCGTTCCCGCACGACCACGTTCGGCTCAACCTTGATCACACTGACGGGAATACGCATCCCCTCGTCGTTGAACAGCTGAGTCATGCCGATCTTTCTGCCGATGAGTGCAAGCATGCTCCGCCTCACTGCTTGATTTCGACGTCCACGCCTGCGGGAAGCTCCAGACGCATGAGAGCGTCCATGACCGCGGGCGTGGGCTCGAGGATGTCGATGAGCCGCTTGTGGGTGCGCATCTCGAACTGCTCCCGCGACTTCTTGTGCACGTGCGGCGAGCGCAGCACCGTGAACTTGTTGATCTTCATCGGCAGCGGGATGGGTCCCGAGACCCTCGACCCCGCCTTGAGCACCGTCTGCACGATCGACTTCGCGCTCTGATCGATGAGCTCGATGTCGAATCCCCGCAGGCGCACCCGAATCCTTTCCCTGGCCATCTTGTACTCCCGATCCGGCTTCGTGCCGGGCGACTTACTCGACGATTTCCGTGACCTGACCCGCGCCGACGGTCTTGCCGCCCTCCCTGATGGCGAACTGAAGCCCCTTGTCCATTGCGATGGGGTAGATCAGCTCGACTGCCAGGTCCGTGATGTGGTCACCAGGCATCACCATCTGCTTGCCCTCCGGAAGCGTCACGGAGGCCGTGACGTCGGTGGTGCGGAAGTAGAACTGCGGCCGGTAACCCGTGAAGAACGGCGAATGGCGTCCGCCCTCTTCCTTCGTGAGCGCCACGACGGTGCACTTGAACTTCTTGTGCGGCGTGATGCTGCCGGGCTTCGCGAGAACCTGCCCGCGCTCCACGTCGTTCTTTTCAATGCCGCGAAGCAGCGTCCCGATGTTGTCTCCCGCCTGGCCTTCATCCAGGAGCTTGTTGAACATCTCGACGCCGGTCACAACCGTCTTGCGGGTATCCTTGATGCCGACGATTTCGCACTCGTCGCCGACGTGCACGACGCCCGTTCCGACCCTTCCCGTCACCACGGTGCCGCGGCCCGAGATGGAGAACACGTCCTCGATGGGCATCAGGAACGGCTTTTCCACGGGCCGGGGGGGAATGGGGAAGTACGAGTCCATCGTGTCCAGCAGCTCCTGGACGCACTTCGCGTTCTCGGGAACCTCGGGATGCTCCATGGCCTTCAGGGCGGAGCCCTTCACGATGGGGATCGTGTCGCCGGGGAAGTTGTAGAACTTCAGCACATCACGGATTTCCACTTCGACGAGCTCGATGAGCTCCTTGTCGTCCACCATGTCGATCTTGTTGAGAAACACGATGATGGCGGGCACGCCGACCTGCCGGGCGAGGAGGATGTGCTCACGGGTCTGGGGCATGACGGAGTCGGGCGCCGAGACCACGAGGATCGCGCCGTCCATCTGGGCCGCGCCGGTGATCATGTTCTTGATGTAGTCCGCGTGTCCCGGGCAGTCGATGTGGGCGTAGTGCCTCTTTTCCGACTGGTACTCCACGTGCCGCGTGTTGATGGTGATGCCCCGTGCCTTCTCCTCGGGAGCGTTGTCGATGTCCTCGTACTTCATCAGCTTGTCGCCGTACTTCTTCGCGCAGTACATGGTGATCGCTGCCGTAAGCGTCGTCTTGCCATGGTCGATGTGACCGATGGTGCCCACGTTGATATGAGGCTTCGACCTGACAAATTTCTCTTTCGCCATAAAACTCCTCCTTGCAGTTTCCTGACGCGCAACTCCCGCGGCGAGGGCGCCACCGGCGCCCGCGCATCGTCTCCCCGCCGGCATCCCCGATGCCCGCGGATATTTCTCGCGCCGCGGCCATTTCACTGTCCGCGGTTCGTTTCCTGCCCCGGCGAGGGTGCCAAAGGCACCCGCGCATTGTTCCGGATCCGGGGTCTACTTCTTCTGCCCGCGGATCTTCTCGACCAGCTCTTCCTGGATCGATCGGGGGGTCTCTTGATAGTGGGAGAATTGCATGGTGTGTGATGCGCGCCCTTTTGTCATGGAGCGCAGCGACGTCACGTACCCGAACATGGAACGCAAGGGTACGAGGGCTTTCACCACCTTACTCCCAGGCCGATCTTCAATTCCCTCCACGTGGCCCATGCGTGCGCCGAAGTCCGAGATGACGTCCCCGAGGTGCTCCTCGGGTGTCGCGCACTCCACGGCCATGATCGGTTCAAGGATAGTCGGTTTGGCTTTTGCACAGCCCGACTTGTATGCCATCGATGCCGCCACTTTGAAGGCCATCTCGCTGGAGTCCACGTCGTGCGAGGACCCGTCCAGCAGGGATGCGCGGAAGTCCACCATGGGGTAGCCGGCCAGAACACCGTTCTCCATGGCCTCCCGTATGCCCTTCTCCACCGCGGGCACGTATTCCCGCGGCACGCGGCCGCCGATGACCTTGTTTTCAAAGACGAATCCGGTCCCTGCGGGAAGAGGCTCGAAGCTCATGATCACGTGGCCGTATGCCCCGTGCCCGCCGGTCTGCTTGATGAACTTGCCCTCCGCCTCGGAGCTGCCCTTGATCGTCTCGCGATAGGCAACCTCGGGTCTCCCGACATTGGCCGCCACGCTGAACTCGCGGAACATCCGTTCCACGAGGACCTCCAGGTGCAGCTCGCCCATGCCCCGGATGATGGTCTGGCCGGTCTCCTTGTCGAACTTCACCTTGAAGGTCGGGTCCTCCTCGGAGAGCTTGTGCAGGGCCGAGGAGAGCTTCTCCTCGTCGTCCCTGGTCTTCGGCTCGATGGAGACGGAAACAACCGGGTCGGGGAACACCATCGATTCCAGGATCACCTGGTGCTCCTCGTCGCAGAGCGTGTCGCCTGTCGTGGTCTTCTTCAGCCCCACGGCCGCGGCAATGTCGCCGGAGTAGACCGTCTTGATCTCCTCCCTTTCGTTCGCGTGCATTCTCAGGATCCGCGTCACCCGTTCGCGGCGGTCCGCCGTCGAGTTGTAGATGTACGAACCCGACTGCAGCGTGCCCGAGTACACACGGAAGAACGTCAGCTTGCCCACGAAGGGATCGGTCATGATCTTGAATGCCAGCGCCGCGAAAGGCTCACTGTCCTCGTGCTTCCGCTGGATGTAGTCCCCCGTGCTGGGCACCGTCCCCGTGGTAGGCGGGACATCCGCCGGCGACGGGAGGTAGTCCACGACCGCGTCCAGGAGGCTCTGGATGCCCTTGTTTCTGAAGGCCGTCCCGCAGACGACGGGGAAGATCTTCCCCTGCACCGTTGCCGCGCGGATCGCCTTGCGCACCGCCTCTTCCGCGATCTCCGTGCCGTCGACGTACGCCGCCATCAGCGCATCGTCCGTCTCTGCCAGCTTCTCCACCAGGTGTGCGCGGGCCTCGCGGGCGGCCTCGACAAGCCCGGCAGGGATCTCGACTTCGCGGAACTGTGCGCCCAGGACGTCCTCGTCCCAGATCAGCGCCTTCATGCCGACCAGGTCCACCAGCCCGGAGAAATCCGCCTCCTTGCCGATGGGCACCTGGATGGGCACCGCATTCGCACCGAGCTTGCCGTGCATCTCCTGCACGACCTCGTCGAACCGGGCCCCGACCCTGTCCATCTTGTTGACGAACGCCACCCGGGGCACGTCGTAGCGGTTGGCCTGCTTCCAGACCGTCTCGCTCTGGGGTTCCACGCCTTCGACGGCGGAAAACACCCCGATTGCTCCGTCCAACACTCTCAAAGAACGTTCCACCTCGACCGTGAAGTCGACGTGTCCCGGCGTGTCGATGATGTTGATCTGCACGCCGCGCCATTCGCAGAAGGTTGCGGCCGCCGTGATGGTGATGCCGCGTTCCTTCTCGAGGTCCATCCAGTCCATCTTGGCTTCGCCGTCGTGGACCTCGCCGATCCTGTGTGTCCTGCCGGTGTAGTACAAAATCCTCTCTGTCGTCGTCGTCTTACCGGCGTCAATATGGGCCATGATCCCAATATTGCGTATCGACGACAGGGGAAACCGCGATTCCATATGTCGGGCCCTCGAACCGCTTTACCAGCGGTAGTGGGCAAAAGCCTTGTTCGCCTCCGCCATCTTATGGGTGTCTTCCTTTTTCTTTATCGCGGATCCCGTATTATTGAACGCATCGATCAGCTCCGCAGCCAGCTTTTCGCCCATTGAGCGGCCGTGGCGGCTTCTCGAATACCCGATGATCCAGCGCATCGCCAGCGCATCTCGTCGTTCCTCCCGGATCTCCACCGGGACCTGGAGGGTCGCACCTCCCACCCGCCGGGACTTGACCTCGACCACGGGCTTCACGTTTTCGAGCGCCTTCTGGAACACCTCGACGGGCTCCTTGCCCGAAACCTTCTGCGAGATGATCTCCAGCGCGTCGTAGATGCTTCCGTAGGAGACGCTCTTCTTGCCCTGTTCCATCATGCGGGCGACGAATTTCCCGATTATGGGATTCTTGAACTTGGGATCGAGAATGATCCTCTTCTTCCGAATCAGCTGCCCTCGCGGCATCGCTCTTCCTTTTCCTTACGCCTTCGGCCGCTTCGTGCCGTACTTCGAACGCGCCTTCTTGCGGTCCTCAACCCCGAGAGTGTCCTTGGCCCCGCGGATGATATGATAGCGGACGCCGGGGAGGTCCTTCACCCTGCCGCCCCTGATGAGCACGACCGAGTGCTCCTGGAGATTGTGGCCGATGCCGGGAATGTATGCCGTCACGTCAATGCCGTTCGTGAGCCGGACGCGCGCGACCTTTCGAAGGGCCGAGTTCGGCTTCTTGGGCGTGACTGTCATCACGCGCGTGCACACTCCCCGCTTCTGGGGGCAGTTCTGGAGGGCAGGGGCTTTCGTCTTCTTGCGAACTGCCTTCCTGCCCATTCGCACCAGCTGGTTGATCGTCGGCATAGACCGTTTTTGCTCCCCCGTCGTCACGGTACGCGGTCACGGTATTCCGTGACATTTCATCCGTGACATTCTCTGCCACGGCGCTCCGTGGCATCTGCGTCGTCACGGTACTCCGTGACAATCTTGTATCCTGTGCTGAGATTTTCGCCTGCTTCGCTTGCCACGGCACCTTGCACGGTATCCCGTGCAGTTCCGTGACATTTCAGGACTCAGGACACGCGAAGAAAGACGATAATCTTCAGCAAAAAAAAAGTCAACCCCTCGAACCACCCTGTTTTCGGGGTTTGCTTGAGATCGTTACTGCCGTATCCCCTGCCCTGTCGCCGGATATCTCGTCCGGCGCTCCGCCGGCCGCACCCCGCAACGGGCCAGGGCGGCCTGGTCGGATCCCCTCCCAAGTCGTTGCACAGTATAGGAGGTTTCCCCGGCCGTGTCTATGGCGCGGTCACGGTATTCCGTGACATTTTATTCGCGCTACTCCGCCGCCAGGATGCTCTCCGCGGTCGGCAGCTGCGCTCTCTCCGCCTCCAGGAGCGCCTTCAGCTCGCGCTCCTTGCGCTTCTCTTCGATGATCCGGTTGATGGAGATGTCGAGGTCCTCCATGTTCTCGTCGTAGAGCTTGATCTCGCGGTACTTCTTCATGCCGGTACCCGCGGGAATCAGGTGGCCGATGATCACGTTCTCCTTCAGGCCGCGCAGGTGGTCCACGCTCCCCGAGATCGAGGCGTTGGTGAGCACGCGCGTGGTCTCCTGGAAGGAGGCGGCGGACAGCCAGGAGTCGATGTTCAGCGACACCCGGGTGATGCCAAGCAGGATCGGCCGGGCGATGGCGGGCTGTCCGCCTTCGCGCAGCGTCTTCCTGTTCTCGTCATGGAACTTGAACCTGTCCACCTGCTGGCCGAAGATGAAGGGCGTGTCGCCCACGTCGACGATCTCCACCTTCTTCATCATCTGGCGGATGATGACGCCGATGTGCTTGTCGTTGATGCGCACCCCCTGCAGGCGGTAGACCTCCTGGATCTCGTTCAGCAGGTAGCTGTGAAGCTCCGTCTCGCCGAGGATCTGCAGGATGTCGTGCGGGTCCTTCGGGCCGTCACAGAGCATGTCCCCCGCGCTCACCTCGTCGGCTTCGCGGACGAGGAGGTGCTTGCCCATGGGAACGAGGTGCTTGAACTCGCGGGCAAACGGATCCGTGACCACAATGACCCGCTTGCCCTTCACGATGCCCTTGAAGGAGACGCGGCCGCTCACCTTGGCGAGAACGGACGGGATCTTCGGCTTGCGCGCCTCGAACAGCTCTCCGACCCGCGGCAGACCGCCGGTGATGTCGCTGGTCTTCACGCTCTCCCGCAGCAGCTTCGCGATGATGCGGCCCGCCTTGACGTTCTCTCCCTCGTCCACGTTGAGGTAGGCGCTCCCGGGGAGGAAGTACGCGGCCAGCTCGTTGCCCTTGTCGTCCTCGATCGTGATCCGGGGCTGGAGGGTTTCCAGCGAGTACTCGGTGATCTTTTTCTCGATCTTGCCGGTGTCCTCGTTCACCTCTTCCTTCAGCGTCGTGCCCAGCACGATGTCGTGGAACTTCAGCACGCCCGTCGCCTCGGCGATGATGGGCTCGCTGAACGGATCGAAGAACGCGATGGTCTCCTCGGCCGGAACCACGTCCCCTTCCTTGGAGATGATCTCCGCGCCGTTCCTGATGTCGATGACTTGCGGCTGGGCGATGAGCAGCAGCCTGTCGGGCATCAGCTTCACGTAGCAGATCTCCGAGGAAGAGATCGTCTCGCCCTTGCGCTGGATGACCGGTTCGGGACCGTGCTTGAGCATCCTCTGCCCGTCCTTCACCAGCACTTTGTCGCCCTTCTGCAGCTCATAGTTCGCCAGGATCCGGCGCACGGTGATCGTGCCCTTACGCGTGAAGAGCATGTTTCCGTTGTCCACGGTGACCATGCTGCCCTGGATCTTCTCCACGAGCACGGGATACTTCAGGTAGATCCTGTTTTCCTCCGAGATCTTGGTCGCGGCCCCTCCGATGTGGAACGTCCTCATCGTGAGCTGCGTGCCGGGCTGCCCGATGGACTGCGCCGCGATGATCCCCACGGCCTCGCCGATCTCGATGGCCTTGTAGGTGGCGAGGTTGCGGCCGTAGCAGAAGCCGCAGACCCCGTACTTCGAGTCGCAGGTGAGGACCGAGCGGATGCGCACGCCTTCGATGCCGGCGTCTTCGATGGCCTGGGCGATCTCGTCGTCGATTTCCTGGTTGACGTCCACGATCAGCTCGCTCGTGATGGGGTGCTTCACCTTCTCCAGCGAATAGCGTCCCGAGATGCGGTCATGCAGGTGCTCGACGATATCCTCGCCGTCCTTGATGGCGCGCCGCTCGATTCCGTTGATCGTACCGCAGTCCTCCTCCGAGATCACCACGTCCTGCGCAATGTCGACGAGGCGGCGTGTGAGGTAACCGGCGTCGGCAGTCTTCAGCGCCGTGTCGGCCAGGCCCTTGCGGGCGCCGTTGGTGGAGATGAAGAACTCGATGACGGAGAGGCCCTCCTTGAAGTTCGAGCGGATGGGCAGCTCGATGATGTCTCCCGAAGGCTTCGCCATGAGGCCGCGCATCCCGGCGAGCTGGCGGATCTGGCTCCTGCTGCCGCGCGCGCCCGA
>Ga0187850_10003736_pt1 | contig 12623 bp, 11 predicted proteins | sample June2016WEW_4_15_FD_132436 | JGI IMG/M metagenome (GOLD analysis project Ga0187850, IMG submission 132436) | Peatland microbial communities from SPRUCE experiment site at the Marcell Experimental Forest, Minnesota, USA - June2016WEW_4_150 | ecosystem: Environmental > Terrestrial > Soil >... | reverse complement strand
GGCGAGCACCACCTTGCGCCGCTTGGTGCAGGTGGCCAAGTCCCGCTGGGCGATCGAGCAGGACTACCTGCAGCTGAAGGATGAGTTGGGCCTGGATCACTACGAGGGGCGCGGCTGGGTCGGGTGGCATCACCACGTCACGCTCGTCATGCTGGCGCACGCGTTTCTCACGCTCGAAACGCTGCGGCGAAAAAAAAACTTCTGGGTGGACCCTGCCACAGACGCGCCGTGAGCTGCAGTACCTGCTCCTCTCGTGGACCGCCGTCTGTGCCTATTGCCGGGCAACGATTCCGCGCTTTCGGGGATCGTGATTACTTAACGCAGTAGTACTAGACTCGCCAGCGCCAGTGGGGCCACCAGCCCTGCGTGGCCCCTCCGTTCTCACGACACCCTGTCCCCCGTCCCGCCTGCCCACGCAACCCGATTGGCCCGGGTGCCACCCTCCAATATGTCGGCGTCCAGGTCCGGTTGACATCCGAGAGTACGCGCGCATATCATCCCTTGCCGCCGGACGACCCGGAGCAAGAGCGCCCCACCCCGCAAGTCGCGGGGTGCCGTCGCGGCTCCGTGTCCGCAGGGGTGACTCCAACGGGACGGGATTCTTCCCGTCTAAGGTGTCACTTCCCGGAGAACCACATATGACCGCCACCGCGGCGCCGCCTATCCTCGTGGATCAACTCGCTCGCATCATCGACCGCGAGCGGGTCCTCACCCGACCCATCGATCGCATCGCCTACGCGTCCGACGCCAGCTTCTATCGCCTCATCCCCCGGGCGGTGGTCCTGACCCGCTCCATCGAGGAGGTGCGGGCGCTCTTCCGCGTGAGCCATGAACACCGCATTCCCCTCACCTTCCGCGCCGCCGGCACGAGCCTCTCCGGCCAGGCCGTCACCGACGGGATCCTGGCCGAGGTCGCCAAGCACTGGCGCCGCGTCGCGGTGGAGGAGAACGGCAAGCGCGTCCGCGTGCAGCCCGGGGTGATCGGCGCCCACGTGAACCAGGTCCTCAAGGCGTACTGCGCCAAGATGGGGCCGGACCCGGCCTCGATCAACGCCTGCATGATGGGCGGGATCCTGGCCAACAACAGCAGCGGGATGTGCTGCGGCGTCGTCCAGAACGCCTACCACACCCTGCACTCGCTGGCCTTCGTCCTTCCCTCGGGCACGGTGATCGACACAGCCGACCCGGAGGCCGACCGGATCTTCCGCGAGAAGGAGCCGCGGCTCAACCAGGGCCTCCTGGACCTGCGGCGCGAGATCCTGGCCAGCCCGCTTCTCGCCGAGCGGATTCGGTCGAAATACAAGATGAAGAACACCACCGGCTACTCGCTGAACGCCTTCCTCGATTTCGAAAAGCCGGTGGAGATCATGCGGAACCTGCTCATCGGCTCGGAGGGGACGCTGGCCTTCATCGCCGAGGCCGTGCTCAATACAGTTCCTGATCTGCCCGTGAAGTACACGGGGCTCCTGCTCTTTCCGACGGTCCATGCCGCCTGCGCCGCCATCGCCCCCTTGCGCGACGCGGGGGCCAAGGCCCTGGAGTTGATGGACCGGGCCTCGCTCCGCTCCGTCCAGGACCAGCCCGGGATCCCGCCGTCGTTCAAGATCCTCCCCGAGAGCGCTGCTGCCCTCCTGGCCGAGTTCCAGGACGCCGACGAGGCGCAGCGCTCCAGCCTGGAGATCGAGGCCCGCGAGGCGGTGGGCGGGCTCCAGCTCCTCGAGCCGGCCCGCTTCACCCACGATCCGGACGAGCAAGCACTGCTCTGGAAGATCCGTCAGGGGCTCTACCCCTCCGTGGGGGCCGTGCGAAGCGGGGAACCACGGTGATCATCGAGGACGTGGTCTTCCCCATCGAGACGCTGGCCGACGGCACGGTAGAGCTGATCCGGACGGCGCTCCGCCACGGTTACGAAGAGGCGATCATTTTCGGCCACGCCAAGGACGGAAACCTGCATCTCACCATCACCCAGTCGTTCAACACGCAGGCCGAGGTGGATCGGTACGCCCGCTTCATGGACGACATGGTCCGCCTGGTGGCGGAGCGGTACGGCGGCGCCCTCAAGGGCGAGCACGGCACCGGCAGGAACATCGCCCCCTTCCTGGAGACCGAGTGGGGGCCCGAGGCCACCGCCATCATGCGGCAGCTGAAGAGCCTGGTGGACCCCGAGGGATTGCTCAACCCCGGGGTGATCATCAACCCGGATCCCAAGGCGCACCTCGCCGACCTCAAGCCCCTCCCCGCGGTGGAGGACGAGGTGGACAAGTGCATCGAGTGCGGCTACTGCGAGTCGAAGTGCCCGAGCCTCGATCTCACGCTCAGCCCGCGCCAGCGGATCGTGGTGCGTCGGGAGATGGTGCGGCAGCAACAAGGAGGGGCTGATCGCGCCCTCCTGGCTGCCCTTGAAGCCGACTTCCCGTACATGGCGCTGGACACCTGCGCCGTGGACGGCCTCTGCGCCACCGCCTGCCCGGTCGCGATCGACACCGGCCAGCTCACCAAGCGGTTCCGCCGGCTTCGCCATCCGGCCTGGGCCCAGTCCCTGGCGAAATGGCTCGCGGGAAACTTCGCCCTCCTGGAGCCTGTGGCTCGCTTTGGCCTGCGCGCGGGGCACCTGGTTCAATCGCTTTTCGGCGCCGGCACGATGATGGGCATTACGCGCGCGATGCGGGCGATCCTTCGCCGCCCGTTCCCGCAGTGGAGCCGCGAGATGCCGCGCGCCGCACGGGGTCGGCGGCCGATCACCCAGAGAGCCAGCGTACAAGCCATCTACTTCCCGAGCTGCATCTCCCGCGTGATGGGTCATCTCCCCGGCGAGCCGGATGCCATGTCCCTCATGGAGGCATTCGTCACCGTCGCCCAGCGGGCCGGGGTTCCCGTCTGGATTCCCGCCGACGTCGAGGGGACCTGCTGCGGTGTCCCGTTCTCGTCCAAGGGATACGAAGACGGACACGGCATCGCGGTAAACCGGGCGATCGCGCGATTCTGGGAGTGGTCCGATCAGGGGCGATTGCCGGTCGTGATCGACACGAGCCCCTGCACGTACGGCCTCACGACGGCCCGGCCGTACCTCACGCCGGAGAACCAGGAGCGGTTCGACCGGCTTAACATTCTCGACAGCACGGCCTTCGTCCACGACCGGCTCTTGCCCCGGCTGACCATCACGCGGAGGGTCGGGTCCGTTGCGTTGCATCCGGTTTGCTCCATCGTCAAGATGAACCTCTCGCCGAAGCTGGAGGGGATCGCCCGCGCGTGCAGCGACGCGGTCACGGTGCCGCTTTTCGCCGGCTGCTGCGGCTTCGCGGGCGACCGGGGGTTCCTGTTTCCCGAACTCACCGCATCCGCCACCCGGCGCGAGGCGGCGGAACTGCAAGGCAACCGGCTCGACGGCCACTTCTCCAGCAGCCGCACCTGCGAGATCGGCATGACTCGCGCCACCGGCCAGATCTACCGCTCGTACATTTACCTCCTGGAGCACGCGACCCGGCCGTAGACACTTCACCACCATCTCGCGCCACGTCCAGCCCCACCCATGATGTGCAAACAGCCCTTGGTTCGCTTCCGGTCTTGCGGGGCGGAACCAGCATCGCGGTAATTCACGGCCATCATCGAACTGGATGCGTATTGACATCGGCGGGCTTACTAATCAGAGCATAAAATAGTTGACAGTATGTTAGGTCGTGTGGTCGTCTTGCGGGCATGGAACTCACCGATGCCCGCTCGCTCCCTGCCGCCGCCCAGGAAGCGCTGCGGAAACGCGCCGTCGCGGCGGTGCGGACCGGGATGACGCACACGGAAGCCGCCCAGGTCTTCGGCGTGACCCGTCAGACCATCGGGAAATGGCGGCAGGCCTGGGAGGCCGGGGGGAGCCGGGCGCTCAAGGCGAAGCGGCGTGGCCGGCCCCCGGCGCCACGCCTGGCGCCGCATGAGGCGGCGGTGATCGTCCGGTGGATCGTGGGCCGCTGTCCCGACCAGCTCCGCCTGCCCTTCGCCCTCTGGACCCGGGAGGCCGTCCAGCAGCTCGTGGCCGAGAAGGTCGCGCGGCACGTCTCGGTCTGGACCGTCGGCCGGTACCTCCAGCGCTGGGGCCTCACGCCGCAGACGCCCCGGCGTCGAGCCTTCGAGCAGGACCCGGCGGCGGTGCGCCGGTGGCTGGCCGAGGCGTACCCGGCCCTCCGCCGGGCCGCGAAACAGGCCGGGGCCCTGATCCACTGGGGCGATGCGAGGGGGCTTCGCTCCGCCCACCAGACCGGCACCTCCTACGGGCGGAAGGGGCAGACCCCGGTGATCCCGGGGACGGGGCAGCGCTTCCGGGGCCACGTCATCTCGACCAGCACCAACCGGGGGCAAGTGGCCTTCCTGGTGTTCCGGGGCCGCTTCACGACCCCGGTCTTCCTCCGGTTCCTCCGGCGCCTGCTTCGGCACGCCCGGGGCCGGGTGTTCCTCATCCTCGACCGGCACCCCGTGCACATCGCGGCCGCGGTGGCGCGCTGGGTCGCGCACCGCGCCGACCGCCTCCGGCTGTTCTTCCTCCCTGGCTACAGCCCCGAGCGCAACCCGGATGAGTTCCTGAACAACGACGTCAAGGCCACCGCCCTCGGGCGCCGCCGGCCCCGGGAGGAGGCGGAACTGACCGCTTCGCTTCGCTCCTACCTCTGGAGCACCCAGCGGCAGCCGGCAATCGTGCAGAGTTACTTCCAGGCACCCAGCGTGCAGTCTGCTGCGCTGTGAAGATGTCACCTATTAACTGCTCTGGGTAATATGTGGCAGAAAGCCAGATAAGAACTGCGGCGCTTATTCTGTGATAGCGGTTTGCGGGATAGATCATCCAAACCCATTTCAGGGCCATCTTGGAGGCATGGAATGAACACTGCGGCTAGCAGCGATCCCCGCATTCAAGAGGTGCGCGTCACCGATGACGAGATTATCGCGCATCTGGTGGACGGCCGAGTTATCAGTGTGCCCCTCGCCTGGTCCTGGCGGTTGTCTGATGCGACGCCTGCGCAGCGAGAAAACTTTCGCCTCGTCGGGAGCGGGCAAGGAGTCCACTGGCCCGACATCGACGAGGACATCAGCGCCGAGGGGATGCTTCATGGCATCCCGGCGCGTCGCCCAAGATCCGCTACCGCTGCAGCAAGAGTCCGCCCGGCGCGTAGTGACGCGCCGGCTCGCACGCGCATGCAGCCGACCCGTGAGAAGCGGCGCGCTTCAGCCGGCCGCCGGAACGCGCGCGGCTGATGCGAGAAGGGTCCCCGGACCTGTGGCGGTACCGTTTGCTCGCGTGGAGGGTGACGACTTGGAAGGACTACTGTTGGCCAGAACACCGCGTTTTCAAGCATTACTGGAAGAGTCGCGGCGGAGTATTCAGTTGGGCAAGGGGCTGACGCAGAAGGACTTCTGGAAGGCCGTGGCGCAGCGTCACCTCATCCGCCTGAACAACCATCCGAGGAAGACCGGTAAGTTATCCACGTGACCTTCTATTGTCACCCAGCGCATTCTCTATCACGCAGACAGGTGAGAGCCTCGATGGGGAGAGTTCAGAAAAGTCTCCGGATCCCTGAAGAGATCGCAACCGCGATCCAAGAGGCAGCCGAGGCGGCCGGGCGTGACTTCTCGGCCGTCGCCAACGAGTTCCTCGCCGAATCCGTGAAAATGCGGCGCTGCCCTGGGATCGTCTTCGCCGATAGGCCCACGGGTCGGCGGGCCCGGCTGGCTGGCACCGGGCTGGACGTCTGGGAGGTCATCGCCACTTACCAGAGCCTCAAACGAGATCGCGAGCGCCTCCAGGCCGCCTATCACTGGCTCACCGAACCTCAGCTTCGGGCGGCCCTGGGCTACTACGCCGCCTACCCTGACGAGATCGAGCAGCACATCGCGCGGAACGCCGCCTGGACCCGAGAAAGAGTCACGAAGCAGCATCCGACCCTCGTGGCCGGCGATCCACTCTCGTGATGCCTTCGTCCCTCCCACACGAGTCCTCGTCTCCCTTTCTCCCACCCCCCTCAGCGTCTGCAAATAACCCTTGATTCCCGGCTCGCGTTGGGGCTAGCATCTATTCCAGGTACCCCCACCACCCATTCCCTCGACCACCATCACCCAGCGGGGTCGCTACCCGCATGACGGAAGCCGCTGCGGCGTTCACCTTTGCCATCGCACCCATCTGTCTTCAGGGCGGGCACGGCATCTGACTCGCTCAGGAGCAGCCCGGTTCTAGCGAGGTCGGCACGACCAAGGGGGATAGTGGTCGTTGCTATATTGGTCAAGCTGTTCCGAGTTGCGGCCCGAGCCAGGATAACTCGCTGAAATTGGCGACGTGGTATCTGGCGCCCCTGACGGCGGTGCGCGTGGTGTAGCATGCGCCTCGCCGTAGGGGTGACAGCGGGGGCTGCCACCTCTCCTTGCGGGCAGGGGAAAGTTAATGAAGGCAACAACGTAATATGTCTCCGTTGCAAGTGGGAGGCAAAGTGGCCGTATCCCCCGGGGGTAGTAAAGCAAGCGATCGGATTCTTGGCGATCATCCGGTTCCGCCTCACCCCTTCGCCGAGGTTTTCGTAGCGAAGGATGGGCAGACGAAAAGCAACGTGCCGCACCGCGCTCTCGCCGAGAAGGCTGGGAAGAGAGCAGTCATGATGGCGACCATCAAGAAGATGCTGGTCAGGCATCATGCCAGTCCGGAGGCATTGGAGCGAAGCCGTACGCGTTGCGAGGCGATGAAACGGCTTGGGTTTGAAGCAGAGCAGGCAAGACTCGGACGATTTCCGACAAACGACCTGACGCGAAAGGGAAATCTAGCGGAGGTATTGCTTGCAGAATATGTCGTCGCAGCCAACGGTGTCACGCTCCCAATATATCGCCTTCGATACAATCCGAACGTCGAGCAATCCATGAAAGGGGATGACGTTCTTGCCTTCGATCTTGAGGCGAGTCCGGTAAAGGTGATCGTCGGTGAAGCCAAGTTCCGCGGGACATCGTCGATCACCGCAGTAGGAGAGATCGTCGGTGGACTTGTTCGCTCTTATAAGAGCGGTCTTCCGATGTCGCTTCAGTTTGTTGCCGACCGGCTCTTCGAGTCAGGGCAGGTGAATGTGGGGGAACAAGTGCTCAAGTGCGCGGAACTGTTCGCATCAGGCTCGCTCCGGCTCGACTACGTGGGACTGCTCATGAGCGACACGAAGAGCGCGGATCACGTCGACCAGGCGACCCCCTCTACGGTTCCGCGCCTCGCTATGGTTTCGCTCGGGATCCCTGACCCCGATTCCCTTATTGAGGGCTGCTATAGCGGACTGGGATAGCACATGCCCATTCCCATTGAGCAAGCACGAGCGGCGCTAGTCGGCCTTGGGGCCCCGCAGGTCACGAATCTCTATGCGCAGGGCCACGCAAAGCACGTCCTCCAAGAGGTGGGAGAAGCACCAGAGAACTTTCCTGCTTTCGACCCGAACCTCGATGACAAGCTGACCTTCGCAGCCTACGGGCTGTTGGCGGCTGGATGCAGCCTGGTCGAACAAGAAGACCGAGCGGGCGGCGTTGCTCCCTTAGAACGAGCCGCATCACTCCTCCAGTTTGTGCATGGGCCTCATTCAAGCGAATCATCCGAAAGCAGATTCCATGTGCTCGTGGCTGCCATGGCTTTCTATGCGGCTGGCCACTATTCGCGGGCATTCGTAACAATCCGTGCAATCGAGGCAGAAACGGCAGCCGCAAGAATCATTGCGGCGTTTCTGCGCAAAGACGTCGTTCTCCTGATTCAGCGACTCAACGAAGTACTCTTGCGGGATTCGCCCCCGTTGGATGATCAGGTGGATCTCGATCAATGGGTCATAACTGTTGCGATCTCACGAGCGGTCGCCATCGCGCTTGAGTTCATCTTCACCGGCCGCCCGGAATCTCTCTCGCTTGCCGACCAACAGCTCCAGGATGCAGGCGTCGTGGCGTCGGCCGGGAGTCACCCGGCTTGGTGGTGGGTGGTTCGCTTACTCCGGTTGATGTTGGACGATCTCGGCGACTCATCTCCCTGGGGGGTCTTACCGCCCTACTTTGGACCGGACCATAGGGAGGCGTTGGGGCAGTACATTCGGTGTGGACGAAAGGGCCAAAGGAAGATCACGAGTCATCGGAAGGCTTGAGCCGGCGGGCGTTCCTTGGCTACGGAGTGGTACTGGGAGGGGCGGCGGCCGTCAGCGGCGTCGCGGCCCGGGAGGCCAGCGCCGTGGACCTGCAGCGCAAGGACGCGGCCGGGCATTTCCGGGTCCTCGGCTGCAACCCCATGACCTCGACCGACAGCTTCTGGGACAACTCGATCCCGCCCGTCCTCGAGATCAACTCCGGGGACGTGGTCGAGATCGAGACAGGCATGCATCTCATGGGCCGGATGGTCCCCGGGGCGGACATCAACGATTGGATGAAGTGGTACAAGGAGATCATCGACAAGACCCCCGAGGTCTACACCTTACCGGATACCGTGACCGGGGCCACGAAGAACAAGCGCGGGCCGGGCCATCATCACCTGACCGGGCCGATCTACGTCAACGGGGCAGAGCCGGGGGACGTCCTCCAGATTGAGATCCTGGACATCGTCCCGACCGCCTACGGCTTCAACCTGTTTCCGGAGACCTCCTTCCAGCGACTGGGCCTTTTGCCCGAGGATTACCCGCACGGAAAGGTGACGTGGTATCGCGTGGATCTCAAGAACATGAAGTTCGAGTTCTTACCGGGCATCGAGATCCCCGTGCGCCCCTTCCCGGGGACCATCGGGGTGGAGCTGCCGGAGCCCGGCATGTGGAGCAACGTCCCGCCGGGGAAGCACGGCGGCAACATAGACAACAAGGATCTGGTAGCGGGGACAGTCCTGTACCTCCCGGTGTGGGTGAAGGGAGCCGGCCTCAAGACAGGCGACTCGCACCTGGCTCAGGGGCATGGCGAGGTCAGCCTGAACGCCCTGGAGGGGGCCTTCCGCAACATCACGCTGCGCGTGACGGTTCGGAAGGACCTGAAGGAGGTTGTGGACTGGCCCATGGGGTCCTCGCCTAGCCACTGGATTATCATGGGCTTCCACACCAACCTGCTGGAGTCGTGCAAGATGGCCGTCCGGAAGGCGATCACATTCCTGAACAAGCGCTACGGCCTCACCGCGGAGGAGGGCTACGCCTTCTGCAGCATGGCGGTGGACCTGCACGTGACCCAGCTAGTGGATTACACGCTCGGCATTCATGCCATGATTCCCAAGGCGTCCTTCGTGGGGAGCCAGTACGCGCAAAAGAACAGTCTGCTTCTCTAGCCGTTGACATCACGGCGCACGCCAAGACCGCGCGGGTCCCTTTGGCGCGACCCGCGCGGTTCGTGCGTCCGGGGCGTTTGCCAGGCGCGACGTAATAGGAGACGCGGGTGCAAGAACAACTTGCGAGATGAGGCGCACGGGACGGGCCGGGGACTTGCTTCCATCGCGGCACCCCTCTGACGACCCCTCGGTGAACCGCAAGATCAAACCGATCCGGGCTGCGACTTCGAGAGACTTTCCGAATGTCCGCTGCAGCATACCTCCTGCCTCCGCGCTTCTCAGTAACCCCCTATGTCCTTGACGCGATATGGCGGAGCCGTATGATGGATCCGTGTGCAGTGTCGTCGGGATCAAGCTTTCCACCCGCCCTGTTTAGACCTATCCGTCCGAGGCTGTCTGTAAAGGAAAGGTGCGAGATGAAGAAGAAAGCGGCCGGGAAAACAGTGAACCGCAGAGCGTTTCTCAAGAGTGCTGTGGCGGGCGTCGGGGCTCTCGGCATGGCACAAGCGAGCGCCGCGGATGCCAAGACGGTAAGCCTGCGACAGGTCCCGGAATGGGATTATACGGCGGACGTCGTGGTCGTCGGGTACGGGGCCGCGGGCGGAAATGCTGCCGTTGCAGCCCACGATGCTGGCGCAAAGGTCCTCGTCCTGGAAAAGATGCCCATGGCTGGGGGAAACAGCGGTGTGTGTCTGGGAGGCATGGTCATCCCCAGCAACGTCCCCGAAGCGATGGAATATTACCGGAGCCTGTCTTTCGGCACCGTTGATGAAGACACGCTTCGGGGCTTTGCGGAGGCAATCGTCGGGATACCCGACCTGCTCAAGTACGGACTCGGCGCCGCCCTCCCCTCTCGACTCGGGACACGGACTCCGGCCTTCCCCACCTTTCGGAGCTCGGCCCTTCCGGCTTTCCGCTTTAATCCCACCGGGGAAAGGGGATTCCAATTTCTTTCCGAGGTCGTCGAGAAGCGGGGCATCAAAGTAATGCTCAAGACGTTTGCTAAGAGCCTCGTTCAAGTTCCCGAAACAGGTGAGGTGGTGGGTGTCAAGGCGGAGAGCGACGGGAGAGAGATCTTCATCAAGGCCGAGAGGGGCGTCGTCTTGTCCTGTGGCGGGTACGAAAACAACCCTGAGATGTTCAGCGACTACAATTTCCCGGGAGTACGAGAGTTCATTTTCCCGTACGGGAACCCCGGCAACACCGGAGACGGGCTGAAGATGGCGGCCGCAGCCGGCGCGTATCTCTGGCATACGGCCGCGTTACAATGGGGCGGCTTCTGCGCCAAAGCGCCGAGCAAGCAGTTCGGTGTGGGGGTCGGTGTCGGGATTCCACGGATGGCACGGGCAAAGAATTTCGTCTTCGTCAACAAGTACGGCAAGCGATTCATGAGAGAAACGAAAAGCTTCGTGCACTTCAAGGGACCCCTGGACATCCTCGATTTTGACCATGACCGGGCGGAATACCCCAACCTGCCGGCGTATCTGATTTTTGATGAAGGGTATCGCGCGAGCGGCCCCATTGCCCCGACCCGGAAAGCGCTGGTGCAAGCAATTGGAGGCCCCTTCGGATATGCAATCGTCCACAAGATTTATGATTGGAGCGACGATAACAGCGCGGAGCTCGAGAAGGGCTGGATCATCAAGGCGGACACGATCTCGGAGTTGGCCGGGAAGATCAAAGTAGATTCCAGGGGGCTGGACGAAACGATCAGAAAATTCAATGGCTACTGCACCGCCGGCCAAGACCTCGAATTCAATCGAGGCAAGGATTCCATGGCGCCCCTAGCGAAACCCCCCTACTATGCACTCGAAATGGGACTCGTGATTGTCAACACGCAAGGGGGGCCCAAGCACAACAAGCACGGCCAGGTTGTGGACCCCGACAACGAGCCCATCCCGAGGCTGTATGCGGCAGGTGAGCTCGGGTCGTTCTTCGGCTTCCTCTACCAGCAGGGGACCAATTATCCGGAGGCATGGGCATTCGGCCGCATTGCAGGAAAACAAGCGGCATCCGAAAAGCCCTTCAAGGGATAGAAAGACGTAGGCGCAGAAACAACATGCCCGATCACGGGCGCGGACCGGGTCGAATGTCTCGATCCGGGCTGTGGCACGCCATGGATCGAAACGCAGGTTGACGTCTCCTTTCGTCGAGTGATAGTCTCCGCGAGAGAGGTCCCGCCGCGGCTCCGATCGCAATACTCCCTGTCCGACCGCCGGAGGCAGCATGATAGAAGGCAAGTGGCCGCCGATTGCCGTCATGGGTGCGGGCGCCGTCGGTTGCTATTTCGGGGGAATGCTGGCGAGGGCCGGCGCCCCGGTCACGCTCATCGCCCGCCCGCAGCACGCCGAGGCCATAGCCCGAAACGGGCTGCTGCTCGAGAGCATCCATTTTCGGGAGCACATTCCGGTCTCGGCATCCACCGATGTCGCCGCCGTCCGGAGCGCGGAGATCGTCCTCCTCTCTGTGAAGACGCCCGACACGGAAGAGGCCGCGCGATCTCTCGCCCCACACCTCGCAAGCGGGGCCATCGTCCTCAGCCTGCAAAACGGCGTGGACAACGTCGAGCGGATGCGCGCCGCCGCCCGCATCGAGGCCATAGCGGCCGTCGTTTATGTGGCCGCCGAGATGACGGCTCCGGGATGCGTCAAACACAGCGGTCGTGGCGACCTGATCATCGGCGATCTCCGGCGGAACCATCGAAGCGACAGCAGTCGCCGGCAGACGCTCGAGCACGTCGCGGCGCTCTTCACCCGGGCCGGCGTTCCCTGCCGTATCTCGGAGGATGTCGAGGCCGATCTGTGGACCAAGCTGATCATGAACTGCGCCTATAACGCGATCTCGGCGTTGACCCGTGCGCGCTACGGCCGGATTGCCGCCGATCCTCCGTTGCGCGACGTCATGCGGCAGGTGGTAGAAGAAACCCTGGCCGTCGCCCGCGCGGCCGGCGTCCGGGTGGCGAACACCGGCCTCGTCGAGGCGGCGTGGAAGCTTGCGGGGACCATGCCTGCCGCCATCTCCTCGACCGCCCAGGACATCCTGCGGGGAAGGCGTACCGAAATCGATTCGCTGAACGGATACGTGGCGCGTCGCGGCGCGGAGCTCAAGATTGCCACGCCGGTCAATCAGACACTCCACGCCCTCGTGAAACTCCTCGAAGAGACCCCCCACACCGCGGCATAACGGGCAGGGATCCGCTCCCGCCTTGCTTGCCGCCCCCTCCTCCCCCAGCGTGTATTTTCCGCCTGGCATTCCAGAGACAGGTTGTGGCAGAATCCATTGCCAGAGAACTGGTCTTCCGCATGGGAGGAGGCTCATCCAGCGTGGAGGTGGGTCATGAGGAGACGAT
>Ga0187850_10003734_pt1 | contig 12628 bp, 9 predicted proteins | sample June2016WEW_4_15_FD_132436 | JGI IMG/M metagenome (GOLD analysis project Ga0187850, IMG submission 132436) | Peatland microbial communities from SPRUCE experiment site at the Marcell Experimental Forest, Minnesota, USA - June2016WEW_4_150 | ecosystem: Environmental > Terrestrial > Soil >... | reverse complement strand
CGCCTCCCAACACGTTGTAGGTGTCAAACCAGCAGCCTCCTCCCGTGGCACAGGAACCAATTGCGAATGTGAGCTTAGGGTTGGGAACAGCCTCCACCAATCTCCTTAGCGCTGGCGCAACTTGTCGAGTGACAGGGCCGCAAATCAGGATCACATCCGCGTGCCGGGGAGACCCTACCAGCTTGATCCCAAAACGTTCGGCATCATAATAAGGAGTGAGAACATCGATAACTCAGTGGGGCATCAATCTGCTTATTGAAAGGGCGGTCAACGATACCTTGGTGTTCGAGTGACGTCAGGCTGACCACAACAACGCCGGCGGGCGAACTTAGGTTCAGCCCTAATTCCTATCTCATCCTGCGTTCTTTGCGGAATCGCTGGCACCGGTGGCAAATTCTTTGTGTCGAGGTCAGGAGAAGGGTATGATGCGGAAGTCAGAGGTCCACATCGGATATTCCGGACAACTAGTCTGCCGGACGTTCTGGCGCTCCCAAGAACGACGGAAATCACCATGCTGGACACGATACGCCTCTACGGAATTGTCATGCGGGAGCCAGCCCGGTTCTCTGAAGGCCTGAGCCCCCGCGCTGGGTGTCCAGATCCCGAACATCGTGAGCGTCGTTGCAGGAGAGGCAGGGCTGCGGGGCAGGCAGTATCGATGGTTTTTTGAGAAGTCCAATCCTCAGGAGGAGAAACACTCATGGAAAAAGACGGTTTGAACATAGTGGATAAGAGAACGCAGGCCTCCTACGACATCCCGCTTTACAAGAGAGCCGTTCGGGCCATGGATTTGCGCCAGATCAAGACGGACGCTGAAGACTTTGGGCTGATGACCTACGATCCGGCATTCTTGAACACCGCCTCTTGCCAGAGCGCCATCACCTATATCGACGGCGACAAAGGCATCTTGCGCTACCGCGGCTATCCCATCGAGCAGTTGGCGGAAAAGTGCACCTTCCTTGAAGTTGCCTATCTTCTGCTGTTCGGTGAGTTGCCCACAGCGCCGCAACTCAAAGACTGGATCTACAACATCACCCATCACACCATGATTCATGAGACCACCAAGAGATTCCTCGAAGGGTTTCGTTATAACGCGCACCCAATGGGAATGTTCATCAGCACGGTCGCTGCGCTTTCGACCGTTTATCCCGAATCCCGCAATGTACACGATCCCGAGGTGCGCCTACACCAGATCCATCGTCTGATTGGCAAAGTTCCCACGATCGCCGCGTACACCTATCGGCACAGCCTTGGCTTCCCGTATGTCTACCCGGACAACGACCTCGGCTATGCCGAAAATTTCATGAACATGTTGTGGAAAATGGTGGAACCCAAATACCACGCGAATCCCATCCTGGCCCGGGCCCTGGACATCCTGTTCATACTGCATGCCGACCACGAACAAAACTGCAGCGCCAACGTCATGCGCGCCGTTGGCAGCTCCCAGGCGGATCCTTTCCTTTGTACCGCCGCGGCTGCTGCCGCGCTCTCCGGCCCGCTCCACGGTGGCGCCAATGAGGAAGTACTCAAGATGCTGGCTGAAATTGGATCGAAGGATCGAGTTCCTGCTTACATCGCCAACATCAAAGCTGGCCATGGGAAACTTATGGGATTCGGTCACCGGGTGTACAAGAATTACGATCCCCGCGCCAAGATCATCAAGTGGGCCGCCGATCAGGTATTTCAAGCCACCGGCAAAAATCCCAAGCTGGAAATTGCGCTGGAACTGGAACGCATCGCGCTGGAGGACGAGTACTTTATCAAGCGCAAGCTCTACCCCAACGTCGATTTCTATTCTGGAATTATCTACCAGGCTCTGAGCTTCAGGCCGGAGATGTTTACCGTGCTCTTCGCTATTCCTCGCACCGTGGGCTGGCTCGCACAGTGGCAGGAAATGCTCGAGGATCCGGAGCAGAAGATCGCGCGTCCGCGGCAAATCTACACCGGCCACGACGCGCGTGATTTCGTCCCCATCGAAAAGCGCGGTGTTCAAGCGGCTCCATTGGCCCCATAGACTCCCAGCCCGGAGGATTAAGACGGCAGGCGATGGATTGCGGATCACGGGGAGAGAACTGTTCGATCACGCCAGGTTCGACACAGAGGGAACAGAGGGGCCGCCCCGACCAGGTAGGGGTAAACACTGACTCTGAGAACGCAGAGGAAACGCAGAGAAGAGAAAGGCGGCGGAGAGATCCCTCGACCCCGGCACGGCGCACGGGGCGCACAAATCGCGCTGCGCGACCCGACGCGCCAGACAACGGCGCGAAAGAAAAAATCGGGTCGCTCCGCTCGGGATGACATTTTCGGTGGTGAGGGGCAAAGAGGGACGCAGGGTAGGTCGAAGTAAAAGCCGAGGACAGAGGAGACAGAGAAGAGGAAGCCAAGAGGGCTGGCATAGAGGCCGGGCAATTGGATGGATTTGAGAAGCTGGAGCGGTTGTAAAAGCGGCAGCCCTTCGAAGCTCAGGGTAAACAAGCTGCCGCACTCCAAAGGAGAGAGAAATGAGCCGGAAGAAAGTAACGGTGGTGGGCGGAGGATTTGTGGGGTCGACCACGGCGCAGCGGATTGTGGATTTGGAGCTGGCGGACGTGGTGTTGACGGATATTTTAGATGGGCCGCCGGCAGGCAAGGCTCTGGACATGCTGGAATCAGGCCCGGTGACACGGTCGGATGCGCGGGCGTTGGGAATTTCGACGGCGAACGGAGATTACAGCGCGACGGCGGGAAGCGACGTGGTGGTAATTACGGCGGGATTTCCGCGGAAGCCGGGAATGAGCCGGGACGATTTGCTGAAGGCGAATTATGACGTGGTGAAAGCGGTGGTGGAACAGGTTGTGAAACATTCCCCGAATTGCATCATCGTGATGGTGACGAATCCGCTGGACGCGATGGCGCAGGTGGCGTTGAAGTTGAGCGGGTTTCCGAAGCAGCGCGTGCTGGGGATGGCGGGAGTGCTGGACTCGGCGCGGATGAGCGCGTTTGTGGCGATGGAGTGCGGGGTGAGCGTGGAGAGCGTGCATTCGTTCGTGCTGGGCGGGCACGGGGATGATATGGTGCCGCTGCCGCGATATTCGACGGTGGCGGGGATTCCGCTGCCGGATCTGCTGCCGAAGGAAAAGATTGACGCCATTGTGCAAAGGACGCGCAAGGGCGGCGGGGAGATCGTGAACCTGCTGAAGACGGGGTCGGCGTATTATGCGCCGTCGGCAGCGGTGGCGGAGATGGTGGAAGCGATATTGAAAGATAAGAAGAAGATTTTGCCGTGCGCGGTGTATTTGGATGGGGAGTACGGGATTAAGGGCTTGTTTGTGGGCGTGCCGGTGAAGTTGGGAGCAGGAGGTGTGGAGAAGATTATCGAGATTCAGTTGACGGCGGAGGAGAATGCGGCGCTGCAGAAGTCGGCGGCAAGCGTGAAAGAGTTGGTGGGGGTGCTGGGGATTTGAGGAAGTTGTAAGTTATCGGTTGTAAATTTTCAGTAAGGCGGCGGGCGCCGACCGCGCTGAGGGTCAGCTTTAGCCATCGGTGCAACTGACCGGGACCAAGTGTGGCCATAAGCTCATTTCGATCGCGGCCATGCCAGGGTTTGTGCCGTGCCGGGATGAGAGAGTTCTGCCGGCCCCTTGTGGCCTACCAGTTTCTCTCAGAGCTTATGTTCGCTTGGAGCTTTCCCCAGGATCGTGATAGAAGAGCGGTTTGAGCCTACCGGAAGCCATCTTTCTCTTCTTTGCAGGCGCGCTAGGTGGCGCCATGAACGCCGTGGCTGGCGGGGGAAGTTTTATCGCATTCCCCGCGCTGCTGTTCACGGGTGTCGCGCCCGTTCCCGCGAATGCCACCAATACTGTGTCGCTCTGGGTTGGAACAGCAGCCACTGGCGGGGCGTACCGCAAGCAGCTCAATCTGCCGCGCCGCATACTTATTCCACTTGTGTTCATGAGCGTGATTGGGGGCATCGCGGGAGCGGTGCTTTTGGTCAAGACGCCGGCGCCCACATTTTTGCGAGTCATTCCCTGGTTGATGCTTGCCGCCACGCTTCTGTTCATCTTCGGCCGATATCTGACAGGACGGAGCGCTGCATCTATTTCTGGCGAGGCGAGCACAGCCGCGTTGGCTGGCGCTGCCATTTTTGAACTGGCAGCAGCGGTTTACGGCGGCTACTTCGGCGGGGGTCTCGGCATTGTGAATTTGGCGATGCTTTCCGCCCTGGGTATGACGGACATTCACGCCATGAATGCCCTGAAAGTATTGCTCGCGGGTGTGATCAACGGAGTTGCCACTATCACCTTCATCGTGACCGGGTCGGTCGTGTGGGCGCAGGCCGCGGTGGTGAGTGCAGGAGCAGTGTGCGGAGGGTACTCAGCAGCCCACTATGCTCAGAAGCTCCCGTCCCGATTCATTCGGGCGGCGGTCATCGCTGTCGGCCTGGGAATGACGGTCTATTTCTTTTGGAAGGCCTATCATAGGATGCCGTGACATCGGACATCCGAGGTGAACAAAGTTGTCACCGGGACGCTCTCCAGAAGAGGACATGCGGGAATTGGTGGACGAGAGGGGATTCGAACCCCCGACCTCCTCGTTGCGAACGAGGCGCTCTCCCAGCTGAGCTACTCGCCCACGAGTAGCAACTTTTAGGATTTTAGCAGAGGGGGAGAGGGAGGACAAAGGGGATTGGGGTTTTCAGTTGCCGGTTTCTGGTGGGGAGTCGCGCGCGGGAGGGATATCAGAGATCAGATATCAGCGATCAGGAGGCAAGAAAAGATAACTCGGAGGGACGGGAGGAAGTTGAGGTATGCAGTAGAGAGAGGCCCAAGACCCAGGCACAGGCTCCGTGCCTGGGGCACCCGGAGGCGTAATCGGGTAGACTACCTTCTGTGCTGCCACATGCGGGGAGCACCGCGTCTGTAAAACTTCGGCACGTAGGCCGGACAATTCGTGCAGCCAACCGTCGCGCACTTACTCTTGTATATGGTTTCGCTTTCAACGTAGATGGTTTTGCCTTCAACGCATATAGTTCTGCCTTCAATGATTTCAGTTTGGACCAGCATTCGAGCATTCCCGCACACCGGGCAGTTTGAAAATCCGCCCAACATGTCCCGCCACCTGCGCGTCAACCAGCCCTTTTCTTCTCTGCTGAGGGTGCCCCCGCACCCAGCGCACTTCTCGTTGATAGTAATTTCCTGTGCCAATCCACGAAACCTACAACCTTCCCTTGAACACTTGCCCTGATTCATAGATACACGAAACCTACCCCCTATGCCTCTGTAGAGTCAACGCGAAGAGGTAAACCCAAGACGGGCACGGCGTGCCGTGCCCCTACAAAGGCGAAGAAATCCCAAGAGCCAAAGGGCGAATCGGTATGGCGGTTTAGGGTTGGTCGGGGGAGGCGCCGGTGCGCTGGGCTACGACTTTGCGGGCGTTTTCGTAGAGGGCGCGGGCTTGCGGAATGGCTTCGATGGCTTTTTGGACCTGGGGATCGGCTTCGAGAAGGATCTTGAAGCCTTCCTGAGTGCCGTAGGTGGACATGAAGACTTCCTGCTTGATCTTGCGCTTGATCCAATCGAGATTATCGGCCATTTCGGGTTCGGTGTAACGGATGTTGGCGCGAGTGAGGTAATCGCGGAATTCTTTGATGACGCGATCATCCGCTTCAAAGTTATGGGTGATGGTGGGCTTGGTGCCTAGATAATAGCGGGTGAAGCTGCCGACACCCTGCTCGACGGGATAGAGGACGTCGGCGCGATACAGGGTTTCCTGGAACTTGGTGGGCTTGGGAGTGGGGACAAGGATGTCGGGCGTGATGCCGCCGCCACCTGTGACCGGGCGGCCGCTGTCAGTCTGGCGAACCTCCGTGGGGTGATCGGGAACCCTGCGCTCGTAGTGATAGGCATAGAGCGAGACGGACTTGTAATCGCGCTGGATGAGGCGGCCGCTGGGAGTGTAGTAGCGCGCGGTGGTGAGAGCGAGGCCGGTGTTTTCGGCGAGGCGCTGCACGGTTTGGACGAGCCCCTTGCCGAAAGTGGTTTCGCCTACGACGAGGCCGCGGTCGTGATCCTGAACCGCTCCAGTGACGATTTCAGCGGCGGAGGCGGAGTTGTTGTTGACGAGGATCACGAGGGGCACGGTGAGGCCCTGATTGCCGCGGACGGCGTGGAACGGGTGATTGGCAGCGTTGCGGCCATGGTAGGAAACGATGAGCTGGTCTTTCTCGAGGAACATGTCGCCGACGGCGACGGCTTCATTGAGAAGGCCGCCGGGATTTCCGCGCATATCGAGGATTAGGCCATCGAGGGAATTGGCGCCAAGCTGCTTGAGGGCGTCGGCGAGTTCGCGGTCAGTGGTGTCGTTGAATTGCGAAAGGCGAATGTAGCCGATGCCGGGCTTGATAAGGAAAGCGATGTCCACGGAATGGCGGGGGATTTCGTCGCGGGTGACGGTGAAGACGAGGGGATCGGCGTAGCCTTCGCGGGTGACGACAATCTTGACGACGGTACCCTTGGGGCCCTTGAGCATGTCGGCGACTTCGCTGGTGGTGAGGCCGTCGGTGGACTTGTTGTCCACCTGCATGATGACATCGCCCGGGCGGAGGCCGGCGTTATAGGCGGGAGCGCCGACGTAAGGAGAGATCACCACGGTGTGGTTTTCGCGGGGAGCAACGACCATGCCGACGCCATAATACTTGCCGTGCTGGTCTTCCTGGAGGAGGGCGAACTGGCGGGCATCGAAGAAATTGGAGTGCGGGTCGAGCATACGGAGCATGCCAGGGATGGCGCCCTGGTAGACGACCTTGTCCGTGTCCACGGGCTCCGCGTAGTTGGACTGGACGATGTCGAGAACCGTAGTGAAGTCGCGGACGGCGGTCTGGTAGTCGTCCGCGTTGGAGGTGGTGGCACGGACGGAGGGGCCGTAAATGCCGCCAAGGACGGCGGAAATGACGAGGACTACGACGACTACAACCAGGCCGCGACGTTCAAGATTCATGAGTAACCTCACTGGTTCGGCGAACTAGAGAACTGGGCGACGGTGCTCCAATTGGTGCTGCACTAAAACCTTGCTTCAGGGGCTTCCGCCAAAAAACGGCGGACGCAAAAAACGCGAAAGCCCAGCCCCTATTAGGCCCTTACGCCGGGGCTGAAGCCCCGGCCTCCTAAAGAAAGTTCAAACCCAAGAGCGACGACCTCGGCAAGGGAACTAGCTTGCCGGGATGGGGCGCAGCGTGCTGCGCCCCTACAAAAGCAAGAACGGAGGATCCCGGGCGAAAAGGCCCGAAATCGGGCAATGAAAATTCAGTATAGCATGGGCGGTGGCAAGTGTAGTTTGACACCGCTGGCTACCCTTTCTATGATGCAAAGAGGGCGCGCTGGGACGCATCCGCGAGAAAGAGCGAACCCAAGAGCGACCTCGACAGATGAACAGCCTTGCCGAGATGGGGCGCAGCATGCTGCGCCCCTACGAGAGCGGGAGAGACCCAAGAGCGCAGTCAGGAGTGACTGTGCCACGGGGGCTAAAGGCGCCCGCCTCAGAAGGCGGCCGCTACAAAGGCAAGAGTAACCCAAGAAGGGTCCAACAGAGGGTGGCCGCGACGAACTTATGCTGAGTGTTCCCCACATGATCGTGGTTTTTCTGGTGGTGCTGGTGGTCTTTGGACCCCAGAAGCTGCCGGAACTGGCGCGTAGCCTGGGCAAGCTGATGGCGGAGTTCCGGAAGGCTTCGACGGATTTCAGGAGCGCGTTTGAAGAGGAGATGCGGGACCTGGAACGGCAGGCACGGCTGGCGGAATTGCGGAAGCAGGCAGCCGAGGCATTGACGGCGGCGACGGTTGCCGAGACGGCGGCGCAGAATGCCAAGAATCCTCCTGAGGCGATAGTGGCCCAGACGAGCGGGGTGGAGGGGCTGCCCGAGCCATTTTCCGCCGAGAGGCCATTGACGGAGGGGCCGGTGATCACGCCGATGGCCGAGGCCGTCCCCCATACAGACGCTGCAGTGGGCGAAAGCGCTTCCAGCGAAGTGGGAAGCAATGAAGCAGGTAGTAAAGAAGCGGTGACGAGCAAAAGCGCCGCGAGTGATGGCGCAAATGGGGAAAGCGCAACTGGCGATAGCGTAGCAACGACGGAATCCACGCCCTCTCATGACCAACAGCAGCCTGCCTGAGAAAAACGCGACGTCCATCATGAACCGGGGACAAGAGCCCGGAGGACAGATGACGTTTTTCGAACACCTTTCGGAGCTCCGAAAGAGAATCCTTAATTCACTGTATGCGGTGGCAGTTGGCGCGATGGTTGGGTTTTACCTGGCGCAGCGGTTCATCGGATTCATCACCCAGCCGATGCTGGAGGCGTTGAAGGCAGCGGGGCTGGAACAAAAGCTCATCTACACGCATCCGGCGGGGTACTTGAACATGATCATCACGCTGGGGGTGTACCTGGGAATTGTGATGGCGTCGCCGATCGTGCTGTACCAGATCTGGCTGTTCGTGGCACCGGCTTTGTACAAGCACGAACGGAAAGCGGTGACGGGATTTTTGTTTTCGACGGTGGCGCTGTTTTTGTCGGGGATTGCGTTTGGGTATTTCGTGACGTTGCCGTATGTGCTGAAGTTTTTGGTGAGCTTCAAGGGACCGGTGGTGCCGATGATCAGCATCAACGAGTACTTTGATTTGATATTAATGATTTTGCTGGGACTGGGGCTGGTGTTTGAACTGCCCATTTTGATTTTCTTTTTATCGCTGTTTGGGATTGTGACACCGAAATTTCTGCGGCACAATTTCCGCTACGCGATCCTGGTTATCGCGATTGTGGCGGCGATTATTACGCCCACGCCGGATGCCGGGACGATGCTGATTTTCATGTTGCCCATGGTGGGATTGTATTTTGTGGGGATGGGGGTTTCAGCGTGGGTGGTGCGGCAGAAGAGATTGCGTGACGAGGCGGAAAGAGGGGGTGGGGCGGGGATATGAGATTCGTGCGAAGCCGAGAGGCGCCCGCCTCAGAAAGCGGCCGTTACAGAAGCAGGAGAAACCCAAGAGCACAGTCAGGAGTGACTGTGCCACAAGGGATGACGGGTTTGGGTGAGAGGAGGCTGTGGTTATTGACGTTGGTGGCGGTGCTGGCGCTGGGGTGCAAGTCTGGGGGGACGGCGGCGGTGCCTGCGGCTACGGCGGAGAAACCGTTTATGAGCACGGTGGCGGGGAATCCACCGGCGGTTGTGGAGGATGTGCCTGCGCCGGAAAAGGTGGATGGGTTCGACGGGAAACGGGCGTACGAGCAGGTGGTGAAGCAGGTGAGCTTTGGGCCGAGGCCGGCGGGCTCGGCGGCGCTGGGGCAATTGCAGAATTATCTGGAGACGGAACTGAAGTCGTACGGGTGCGCGGTGGAGACGGATGCGTTTTCGGCGGATACGCCGGCGGGGCGGCTGGCGATGAAGAATATCCTGGTGAAAATTCCGGGAGAGAAGCCGGGGATTATTTTGCTGGGGACGCACTACGACACGAAGCGGCTGGAGAATTTTGTTGGCGCGGATGACGGCGGGTCGTCCACGGGAGTGATGCTGGAGATCGCGCGGCTGCTGTGCGAGCAAAAGCAGGCGGGGAAGTATGCGGTGTGGATCGCGTTTTTCGACGGGGAAGAGGCGGTGAACAAGGAGTGGGTGGACCCGGACAACCGGTACGGGAGCCGGGAGATGGCGGCGCGGCTGGCGAACAGCGGGGAGTTGAAGAAGATTAAAGTTTTTTTGCTGGCGGATCTGGTGGGGAGCAAGAAGCTGCGGATCATGCGCGAGCCGAATTCAACGAAGGCGTGCACGGACCTGGTGTGGAAAACGGCGGCGCGGCTGGGGTATCAGAAGATGTTTGTGGATCAGGAGTTTGAGGTGTCGGACGACCATTTGTCGTTTTTGTCGCGGGGGGTGCCGGCGGTGGACGTGATTGATCTGAATACGTCGGCGCCGTACTGGCACACGCCGGAAGATACCCTGGATAAGGTGAGCGGGAAGAGTTTGGCGATTGTGGGGCATACGATTCTGGAATCGGTGAAGGAACTGCAGAAGAAATAGGCCTGCCTGGGATTGGGAATCATTCACAAGTTGGGATGGGATTTGCGGGGAGGGGTGTGTGCACGTTCGGAAGGACAAAGACTTACGCAGAGGCGCTGAGGACGCAGAGATTCGCAGAGAAGAGAAGATGAAGAGGGACCAAGGTGTCCGATCGTAAGAGCCCACCCTTCGCACACTTCGCGAAGGATGGGGCACCCTCAAGTACTTGGATGGGTGGCACAAAAAGACAAGAAGGAAAGAAAGGAACTCAAGACGCGGGATTGCGGGGACACGTGGAAGTGAGAGGAATTGTGGTTTGGTGGCGGGACTTGCAGTTGTCAAAGCGGCGGCGCGCCGCTGCACTCCAAATTACTTTTCGAAGGAGGGGTCGTGGAAGAGGGAGATTTGGGAGTGGGATTGGAATTTGTCGTCGTCGCGGTAGGGGAAGTCGGAACGATAGTGGCTGCCGCGGCTTTCTTCGCGGGCCAGGGCGCAGCGAGCTATGAGGATGCCGAGGGCGTGAAGATTTTTGAGTTCGTGATCGCAGCGGCCATTCTTGCCGGGGAGCGGAATTTCCATGGCTTTGAGGGAGTCGAGAGCGGCTTTGAGTTCCTTGCCGCTGCGTAGGATGCCAACCTGTTTCCACATTACTTCGCGGATTTTTTGAAGAGCGGCGGAGGCGGAGGGCTTAGCTTTTTGCGCGGGGGCAGGGGTGCCGTTGGCTTTGGCGAGTTTGGGAACGGGGCTGCCGGGCATGTTGAGCTGCTTCTGTTTGGAGCCGGGCGCGTCTTTTGCCATGGCGATACCGGAGCGCGCGCCGAAGACGAGACCTTCGAGGAGGGAATTGCTGGCGAGGCGATTGGCGCCATGGACGCCGGTGGCAGCGGTTTCACCGGCAGCGTAAAGGCCGGGGATGGAGGTGCGTCCCCAAAGATCGGTTTTGACGCCGCCCATTATGAAGTGCGCGGCGGGACTGACGGGAGCGAGGTCGCTGGAAAGATCGAGGCCATAGCTGAGGCACGTGGCGTAGATGCGTGGGAAACGCTTTTCGAGGAACTCCTTGGGCTTGGCGGTCATGTCGAGATAGACATGCTGGCTGTCGGTTTTGTGCATTTCGCTGACGATGGCGCGCGCGACGACATCGCGCGGAGCAAGCTCCTGAGCTTCGTGGTAGCGCTTCATGAAGCGTTCGAGATGGATATTGCGGAGGATGCCACCTTCGCCGCGGAGTGCTTCGCTGAGGAGGAATCGCGGGGCGCCTTTGACGGCGAGAGCGGTGGGATGGAATTGCACGAATTCGATGTCGGAGAGCACGGCGCCAGCTTCGTAGGCGATGGCCATGCCATCACCGGTGGCGACATCGGGATTGGTGGTTTCACGGTAGAGCTGGCCGAGCCCGCCGGTGGCGAGGAGAATGGCGCCAGCGCGGACTTCGTGGAGGGAGTTATCGGTTTCGTTGAGGAAGCGAACGCCGGCGGCGCGGCCGTTTTCGAGAATGAGTTCGGTGGTGAAGGCGTGGGCGCGCAGGTGGAGATGCGGGATGGTGTGGGCGCGGGCGAGAAGGGCGCGGCTGATTTCGCGGCCGGTGGAATCGCCGTGGGCGTGGAGGATGCGGGAACGGCTGTGAGCGGCTTCGCGGGTGAAGGCGAGCTTGGTGCCGGCGCGATCAAATTCGGTGCCCCAATCGATGAGTTGAGTGATGTACTTGGGACCTTCTTCGACGAGGAGAGTGACTATGTCGGGGCGGCAAAGGCCGTCGCCGGCGTTGAGGGTGTCCTGCTCGTGGAGGCCGATTTCGTCTTCGTCGCTGAGGGCGACGGCGATGCCGCCTTGGGCGTAGGCGGTGGCGGATTCGGAGAGATCGGACTTGGCGAGGACGAGAACAGTGCCGGCCTGGCTGAGTTCAATTGCGGCGCGCACGCCGGCGACTCCGGAACCGATGACGAGGTAATCGGCTTGGTAGGATTTTGCGGAGTGTGTCATGTGGGCCTTTTGGAGGCGCAGAAGTATGGTAGCACGGGGGGAAAAGAGTTCTCAGTTTTCAGTTATAAGTTTTGCGTTTAGGAGATCGCGAAGAGAAATGATGACGTGGAAGGACGGAAAGGAAGGTTATCAGCGATCAGATATCAGCGATCAGGAAGCAAAAAGAGGCTTACACAAAGATCGCAGAGAAAATCAAGAAAAGAAGAAAGACGGAGGCGCTCGATCGTAGGAGCCCACCCTTCCCGCCGGAGGCGGGCGAAGGATGGGGCACCCTCAAGTACGTGGGGGTGGGAGCGAGATCGCAAAAGCGGCGGCCCTTCGAAGCTCAGGGCAGCCACACTCCAAAGGGATGGTGATACATTGTGGGGAGAGGAAATCTAGAGAGATGAGTGCAGCGAAGGGGAAGAGGACGCGTACACGGACTGTCTGGATCAAGGCGGGTGCGGGGCGATATGGTGTGGTGTGCGCGGCGGGGTTGCTGCGGAGGGCGGGGCGGGAGATTACGAAGCTGGGGCGATTTTCCAGCGTGCATGTGGTGAGTTCGCCGAAGGTGTGGCGAGCGGTGGGGAAGGCGTTCGCGGGAAGCTTTGCGCGGGGCGCGGCGCCGGTGGTGCATTTGTTT
>Ga0187850_10003732_pt1 | contig 12635 bp, 5 predicted proteins | sample June2016WEW_4_15_FD_132436 | JGI IMG/M metagenome (GOLD analysis project Ga0187850, IMG submission 132436) | Peatland microbial communities from SPRUCE experiment site at the Marcell Experimental Forest, Minnesota, USA - June2016WEW_4_150 | ecosystem: Environmental > Terrestrial > Soil >... | reverse complement strand
TTGCCAGTCTCACCAGGAATTTCCTGCTGATGACGGCCACGCCGCACAACGGGAAAGAAGAGGACTTTCAGCTTTTCATGGCCCTGCTCGATGGCGACCGCTTCGAGGGCCGGTTCCGCGACGGAGTCCATACTGCGGATGTCTCCGACCTCATGCGCCGGATGGTGAAAGAAGAGATGGTAAAGTTCGACGGCACCCCCCTCTTTCCCGAACGCAAGGCTTACACCGTAAATTACAAGCTCTCCGACATCGAGGCCGCCCTCTATGAATCCGTGACCCATTACGTGCAGACGGAAATGGGCAAGGCCGACCAGCTTGATGGCTCGCGCAAAGGCTCCGTCGGCTTCGCCCTCACCGCCCTCCAACGCCGGCTTGCGTCAAGCCCCGAGGCCATTTTCCAATCGCTCAAGCGACGGAAGGAACGTCTCGAACGTCGCCTTCGCGAGGAAAGGCTCGGGATTCGCGGCCAACAAATCCTCGCCGAGACTCTCGTCGATGTTCCCGAGGACGACGACGACCTCAACGCTGAGGAGCAGGAGAACCTCGAAGAAACCCTGGTCGACCAGGCCACCGCCGCCAGCACCATCGCTGAGCTGGAGCAGGAAATCGTCATCCTCCAGGGACTCGAACAGCAGGCCAAAGCTGTCGTCGCCTCCGGGCAGGACCGTAAATGGGACGAACTCTCCCGCATCCTGCAAAACAACCCTGATATGCGCGATCCCGACGGCCGCTTGCGCAAGCTCATCATCTTCTCGGAGCACCGCGACACACTGAACTATCTCCACCAGAAGATTGCCGGAGTGCTGGGCAATACCGACACCATCGTCACCATCCACGGCGGCACCCATCGCGATGAGCGCCGCCGCATTCAGGCTATCTTTCGTTCAGACCCCGAAGTACGCGTTCTGGTCGCAACCGATGCGGCCGGTGAAGGCGTGAATCTCCAGAACGCCAATCTAATGGTGAACTACGACCTGCCCTGGAATCCAAACCGCCTCGAACAGCGCTTCGGACGCATCCACCGCATCGGCCAGCAGGAGGTCTGCCACCTCTGGAATCTCGTGGCCAAGGAAACCCGCGAAGGTGATGTCTATTTCCGGCTTCTTGAAAAGCTTAGTGTCGAGAGCGCCGCACTCAATGGCCGCGTCTTCGACATCCTTGGCGAAGTTTTCGAGGGAATTAGCCTCAAGGATCTACTCCTGGAGGCCATTCGCTACGGCGACCAGCCGGAGGTTCGCGCCCGTCTCGGCCAGCGCGTCGAAAACGCCTTCGATCGCGACAAGCTTCGCGACATACTTAACCGCAACGCACTGGCGCAGGAATCCATGAGTGCCGAACGCCTTTTTGCAGTGAAGGAGGAGATGGAAAAAGCAGAGGCCCGCCGCCTCCAGCCATACTTCGTCAGATCCTTTTTCATGAAAGCCTTCGAGGCGCTGGGCGGCTCCATTCATCCGCGAGAGGCCGCCCGCTTCGAGATCACGCATGTTCCGGCATCGATCCGCGAGCGCGACCGCCTCATCACCGGTCGAAACCGCCGCGAATTGGCTCCCGTCCTCAAGCGCTACGAGCGCGTCTGCTTCACCCGCGAAGCTGTCCGGCCTCTCGACAAGCCGGGCGCAGCCTTCGCCGCCATGCTCCACCCCGGCCACCCGCTAATGCTTGCCGTGAGCGACATGCTATTGGAACAACACGGCAACCTCCTCCGACAGGGCAGCATTCTTGTAGACCCAGCCGACGATGGCGAGGAGCCGCATTTGCTCTTCCTGCTCACCCACGAGATCAAATCTGGTGACGATCAGATACTCTCCAAACGTCTTCAGTTCGTTCGCGTCGCGACTGATGGATCTGCCACCTTTGCTGGCTGGGCACCGCATCTCGACCTTGAAGCCCTCGCGCCCGCCGACCGTCCGCTGCTCAAGGATGTACTTGCCGCCCCTTGGATTCGAACCGACCAGGAACAGCGCGCCCTTGCTCTCGCCGCCGCCACGCTCGTGCCGGAACATTTTCACGAAGTCGCCGGACGCCGCATAGCTCATGTGGACAAGACTCTTGCTGCCGTCCACGAGCGCCTTACCAAGGAGATCGCCTTCTGGTCCGACCGTTGGATCAAGCTCAAAGAAGATCAGGAAGCCGGCAAGGACGTGCGGCTGAATCTTGAAAACGCCCGCCGCACCGTCTCCGATCTCGAAGGCCGTCTTGAGAACCGAAAGAAGGAACTCCTGTCCATGCGCCACGTCACCTCCGCCACACCCGTGGCACTCGGTGGTGCCCTGGTTGTTCCCATCGGCCTGCTCCGTCGCCTGCGCGGGGAATCTCCTGCTGAGTACGGTTCCGCATTTTCCACCGATCCCGTCGCCCGTGCTCGCGTCGAAAAACTGGCTATGGACGCTGTTCGCCATGCTGAGGAGGCACGCGGTTGTCGCGTGGTAGATGTGTCCACCCAAAAATGCGGCTGGGATATCACATCCTATCCACCCGCCGTCGAGGGCAAACAGCCAGACGCCCGCCACATCGAAGTCAAAGGCCGCGTCCAGGGCGCGGGCACCGTCACCATTACCCGCAACGAAATGCTTTACGCCCTTAACCAAGCCGATAAATTCTTGCTCTCCATCGTGCTCGTGGGCGAAGCTGACGCCGTAGACGGCCCTTACTACCTCCGTAATCCATTCGAAGCCGAACCGGGCTGGGGTGTTTCCTCAATCAATTTTGAAATCAAAGCTCTTCTAGAGCGCGCGGGGAAAGAATGAGTCCTAATGCTGTTCTGCGCGTAGATCGTTTGGACCTGCGTAACTTTCGGTGCTTCGCGGAGTGTACGATTGAATTACATCCGCAGCTTACAGTCCTCGTGGCCGAAAACGGTCGCGGGAAGACAGCTCTTCTGGATGTTATCGGAATCGCGCTTGGAACGTTCGTGGATGCCCTCACCGGCTTACAGTACTTCCATAAGTTCGCCCGCTCGGATGTGCGCCTTATTCAAGGCGAAAACCGTGCGATGCAGCCGGTGCTGCCGACGGAGTTCGTAGCAGACGGCTACGTTTCGGGGCAGCCAATTCGCTGGAGCCGCGCCCTGACAGGTGATAGCCGTCGATCTCGCACGACTAGAAAGGATGCTGAAAGTCTCTGCAAAGCCGCAAAAAAATTTCGTGGTAGCGTTGAAGATAACGTGGTGAAGGGGAATGGAAACCAGCCGATCCTGCCGCTCGTGGCTTTTTATGGCACAGGTCGCCTTTGGAGCGAGCACCGGCTTACCGAGGGAAAGAGGACGAACGTCGTAGCCGCCATCGGGCGCACGTCAGGATATACCGACTGCCTATCTTCCTCTTCATCTTTCAAGGGCATGGTCGCTTGGTACGAGAATAAATGGAACGAAACTCACGATCCGCGATATTCGACCGAGCTTTCCAAAACCCTGCCGCTGCTCACGGCAGTTCAAAAAGCCACGCGAGTGGTGCTAGAGCCGACCGGATGGTGTGAATTGGACTGGGATTTCGAGAAGAAATCTTTGGTTGTCGGGCACCGTGATTACGGCCGATTACCACTATCTGCGCTCAGCGACGGCGTACGTAACATGATTGCGCTGATCGCAGACATTGCGCGGCGATGCGCAACCCTGAACCCACACCTCAATGAGGACGCCGCTCAACTAACACCGGGCGTACTCCTCATAGATGAGGTGGATATGCACCTTCATCCACGCTGGCAGCAACTCATCGTCCAGTTGCTTCGCAATGCGTTCCCCGCTCTACAAATGATTTTGACCACCCATAGCCCGCATGTGCTATCCACGGTTGACGCGGGTTCAATTCGCGTAATCCGCCTCAGCGACGGACGCGGCGTGCTTGAAATTCCTGCTTTTCAACGCGCGGGGTGGAGAGTGCCGACATTCTAGCGAAGGTCATGGACGTTGATCCAGTTCCCCAGGTGGAGCAGGCACGCTGGCTCAGCGACTACCGTGCGTTCGTCCAGACAGGAGAACACGAATCCCCCGCCGCTCGAAGTTTATGGGAAAGACTGGTGGCTCATTTCGGTAAAGAACACCCGGTCTTGGCAGAAGTCGAAACATTGCGCCGACTTCAAGAATTTAAGCGTACAAATAAACTTCCGCTCCAAGGAAGCACCTAGAGATGCACGCGCTCAATCGAAACACCGTTCCCATTCCACCGTGCTTGGCTGCACCGCCAGCGGGGCTGAGCTATAACAACCTTCACGGCAACGAGAAGGCAGAGATACGCGCCCGCTTGTTAGACCTTCAGAAGCATCGGTGTGCTTACTGTGAGCGCCGCACGGGCGACGAGAGAGATGACGGTCATATTGAGCATTTTCGCAATCAAGCGGGGCATCCCAACCTGAGTCTTGCCTGGACCAACATGTTTTGGTCATGCAATGACGGCAAGACCTGCGGCAAGCACAAGGATAAGTGCGACCGGATGTCCGGACCTCGGGCAGCGTTCGACCCGAACGACCTTATCGACCCATCTGGGGACGATCCCAATGATTTCCTATTGTTCGTCGTTGACGGGACGGTCCGTCCCCGAGAGGGGCTGGATGCCGCGAACCTCCGACGCACTCATGAGACGTTGCGCGTTTTTCAGCTTGCGGACTCTGCGTATCTGCGGAAGTCGCGCGAAGACGCAGTCAAACCATATGTGGGCGCGATTGATTCACTGCTTTCTGCGGGGGCAGATCTGGTTGTCCGGTATGTGAGGAGCGAAGTTGCCAAGATCGATTCAGCTCCCTTTGCCACCACGATTCGACAATACTTGGAGGGGATTCTGGCGTGACTGCGTACCCTATCAAATCGCCCCGCAAGCTCATCGAGGTCGCTCTGCCCCTCGATGCGATCAATGTCGCGGCAGCGAAAGAGAAATCTATCCGCTATGGACATCCAAGTACGTTGCACCTTTGGTGGGCAAGGAGACCGCTTGCGGCAGCACGAGCAGTAATTTTCGCTCAACTCGTCAATGATCCCGGCTACCAACAAGGAGGAGGCTTCAAATACGGCAAAAACAAAAAAGAGGCCGCTATCGAGCGGAAGCGCCTGTTCAAAATTATTGAGGACCTCGTTCTTTGGGAGAACACCACAAACGAAGTCGTGCTGGAGGCCGCCCGCGCCGAAATCCGCCGCTCGTGGCGCGAGGTGTGCGAACTGAACAAGGATCATCCGAAGGCCGCCGAACTGTTCAATCCCGATAAGCTCCCCGCGCTACACGACCCGTTTGCCGGTGGCGGTGCGATTCCGTTGGAGGCTCAGCGCCTGGGCTTGGAAGCTTACGCCTCCGACCTCAATCCTGTAGCAGTGCTCATTAATAAGGCCATGATCGAGATTCCGCCCAAGTTCGCCGGACGCGTTCCGGTGGGACCGATTCCCACGGACAAACGCGGCGAACGGCTCGACTTGCCGAAGCAGTGGCCGGGTGCGACCGGCCTCGCGGAAGATGTGTGCCGCTATGGAAAATGGATGCGGGCCGAGGCGCAGAAACGCATCGGCCACCTTTACCCACCAGTCGAGATCACGGCAGAGATGGCCCGCGAACGACCCGATCTTAAACCGCTCGTTGGCCAGAAGCTCACTGTTATCGCGTGGCTCTGGGCGCGCACCGTCAAGAGCCCAAACCCCGCATTCTCGCATGTGGATGTGCCGCTTGCCTCGACCTTTATCCTCTCTAGCAAGGAGGGCAAAGAGGCTTATGTCCTGCCTGTCATTGAGGGCGACAGATACTCGTTCACGGTGAAGATGGGCCCACCGCCGCCCGGTACTGAAAACGGAACGAAACTCGGGAGAGGTGCGAACTTCCGTTGCTTGATGTCAAATTCGGCAATCGATCAAGAACATATACGCGGCGAGTTTGTTGCGAAGCGCTCCGGGCAAAGGCTTATGGCCATTGTGGCCGAAGGGCAGCGAGGCCGGTTTTATCTTCCACCGACAAGTGAAATGGAGATGGTTGCTCGATCTGCAAAACCGGTTTGGTGGCCCGACCTGGAAATGAATCAGGAGAGCAAAGACTTGCTCAGCGGTCGCGGCTACGGTTTCAAATACTGGCACGAGCTTTTCACTCCACGGCAGTTGGTGGCGCTGACCACACTCAGCGACCTCGTAGCGAAATCACGGGATAAAATCTGCCAAGATGCCATCGCCGCCGGTATGTTCGACGACGGACTCGGCCTCGAAGCCGGCGGCGCCTCCGTTACTGCGTACGCCGAAGCCGTCAGCGTGTATCTAGCACTGGCGGTGGATAAATCCGCAGATTACAGCAGCTCACTCGTCGTTTGGAGTCCGACCAGAGACCAAGCCAAAACAACGTTCGCCCGCCAAGCCCTCCCGATGGTTTGGGACTTTGCGGAAGTAAACGTATTCGCCGAAGCTGCAGGAGATATCGGTGTTTCACTCGATGGGATTTGTCGCTCTATTCGAGCGCCCGCCGGTCAGTTCGCGGGCTACGCTCTCCAAGCTGATGCACAGAACCAAACAATCAGTATTGGCAAACGTATCTCCACCGATCCCCCCTATTACAACAACATCGGCTACGCTGACCTGTCTGATTTTTTCTACGTCTGGCTGAGACGTGCTTTGCGGTCATTTCTCCCAGGCCTATTTTCAACGATCGCAGTCCCGAAAGCAGAGGAACTCGTGGCAATTTCCTTCCGCCATGGAGGCCAGAAGAAAGCCGAGGCTTTCTTCCTCGATGGGATGACTAAGGCTATGACTAGTCTGGCCAGCCAAGCTCACCCCGAAGGACCGGTCACGATCTACTACGCTTTCAAACAGTCTGAGACAGAGAGCGACTTAGGCACATCCTCGACGGGTTGGGAAACCTTCCTCGAAGCGGTTCTTCGTTCTGGACTCCAACTAACTGGCACGTGGCCGATGCGCACCGAACGCGAGTCCCGATCGATCGGGATCGGAACCAATTCTCTAGCGTCTAGCATCATCCTCGTTTGCCGTCATCGCCCATCCGATGCGCCGACCGTTTCTCGCCGCGAGTTCTTGCGCGAGTTGAACGCCGTGCTGCCCGAGGCACTCGACGAAATGACAAAAGGCTCCGGTGATGATCGTTCACCCGTTGCCCCGGTTGACCTGTCACAGGCCATCATTGGGCCAGGTATGGCCGTGTTTTCCAAGTACGCAGCCGTGCTGGAGGCTGACGGGTCCCCCATGAGCGTCCACAACGCCCTCCAGCTCATCAACCGCTTTCTTGCGGAGGACGACTTCGATCCTGATACACAGTTCTGCCTGCATTGGTTCGAACAGCACGGTTGGGGCGAAGGCCGTTTCGGGGACGCCGACACGCTCTCCCGCGCAAAAGGTACCAGTGTTGACGGCGTGCGCGACGCGGGTGTGATTGAATCCGGTGGTGGTATCGTCCGCTTGCGCAAGTGGTCAGAATACCCCGCCGACTGGAACCCGCAGACCGATATGCGCCTGCCAGTGTGGGAGGCGCTGCATCAGTTCATTCGCACTTTGAAGAATGAAGGCGAAACCAGTGCGGGCCGCCTACTCGCGGCCGCAAAGGGAAAGTCCGAAGCAACTCGCCAACTAGCCTATCGCCTTCACACGCTCTGTGAACGCCAGGGCTGGGCCGAGGATGCGCGGGCCTACAACGAACTGATTACTTCGTGGAGTGGCATTGAAGCCGCCGCCAGTGCGGTACCGACAGAAAAAACGCAAGGCATCCTTTTTGAGTGACATGTCATTAGACTGGAGCATAGATCGATGAAACCATGGCGCGAAGTAGCTGTTCCCCATCCTGACGTACTGGAAGGTACGTTCCTTCAATCCGAGTTCGCCGCGGACATCACCGCCGTGCACACCGGCAAGGCGACGCCCGAATATCAGGACGCAACGGCTTTTTTTCAGCGCACTTTCATCACGGAAGGCATGAGCTTGCTGCTCACCTCGGTGGCACGGCGACTGAACGGCCAAGGCGGCGATCCGGTTATCCAACTTCAAACAGCCTTCGGCGGTGGCAAAACGCATACCATGCTGGCGGTCTATCACCTGGCCACCCGCCAATGCCCGCTCAAGGATCTGCCCGGCGTCTCCGATCTGCTCGATCACGCGGGCATCATGGACGTGCCAAAAGCCCGCGTAGTTGTGCTCGATGGCACAGCTCGTGCGCCCGGTCAGGCGTGGAAAAATGGCAAGCAAACCATCAACACCCTTTGGGGTGAACTCGCGTGGCAACTCGGCGGCGACGAAGGCTACGCGCTGGTGAAAGAGGCTGACACTACCGGCACATCACCCGGCAAGAACGTCCTGAAGACATTGCTGGAAACATATGCGCCGTGTGTGGTGCTTGTGGATGAGCTTGTGGCTTATATTCGCCAGTTTCCAAATGGCCAGACTTTGAGCGGTGGAAGCTACGACAGCAATCTCTCCTTTGTGCAGGCGCTCACCGAAGCCATCAAGCTGGTGCCCAGGGCCATCATGCTGGCCTCTTTACCGGAGTCTGATGTCGAAGCCGGGAGCAATCGGGGCGTGGCGGCGCTCCAGGCGTTGGAGAAAACATTCGGGCGTTTGCAAGCGCTATGGAAGCCTGTTGCGACTGAGGAGGCTTTTGAGATTGTTCGTCGTCGGCTCTTTGAATCGGTTCGCGATATCCCAGGGCGTGACGCGGTGTGTCGCGCCTTTGCCAATGCCTACGTGGCAGAGGGAGCAAAGCTTCCGTCGGAGACGCAGGAAGCACGGTATTTCAATCGTCTGGTGCAGGCTTATCCTATTCATCCGGAAGTTTTCGATCGCCTCTATGAAGACTGGACCACGCTCCAAAGTTTTCAGCGAACCCGTGGCGTGCTGAAGTTGATGGCGAAGGTTATCTACCGGCTTTGGAAGGATCAAAATCAGGACCTAATGATTTTGCCTGGCAGCTTACCGCTTTACGATGGCAATACGCGCAACGAGCTGACCTACTACCTTGCACCGGGTTGGGATGCAGTGCTGGAAAAGGACATCGACGGCGAACGAGCTGAGACCACAGAACTCGAAACGAAGGAGCCGCGTTTTGGTGCTATTAATGCCGCTTGCCGTGTGGCTCGTACAATTTTCTTAGGCAGTGCGCCATCTGCCGCTGTAACACAGAAAGGAGTTGTTCGCGGTCTGGATCGCGCCCGTGTGCTCCTAGGTTGTGTGCAGCCAGGACAAGCGTCTTCGACCTTCTCCGACGCACTCAACCGGTTGGCCGACCGGCTGCATTACCTGAACTCCTCTGGCGATAAGACTCAGGACGCCACACGATTCTGGTTTGACACTCGCGCCAACCTGCGTCGGGAGATGGAAGACCGGAAGGGACGGTTCAACGATCAGAACGAGGTGCGTGGCAAATTGGCCGAAGTGCTGCGCAAGCTTATGCCAGGAACCTTATTCTTTGAGGGTAGTCACATCTTCACGCCGCACGCAGACGTGCCCGATGACGGCGCACTGCGCTTGGTGGTTTTGCCGCCGGAAAAGTTTTACAGCAAGCAGGAGATGCGCATAGCATCCGAAGAAGTGCTGGAATTTGTGCGCAACCACGGCCAAAAGCCCCGATACCGTGGAAATAGGCTTATTTTCATTGCCCCTGATCATGCCTCCTTGACCCGCGTGCGCGACTGTGTACGCACGGCCCTTGCATGGAACTCCATCGTCGAGGACGTGAAAGGCAAACGACTGAATATTGACGGCCTCCAAGAGGAGCAGGCGAAGAAGGAACTCCAGTCCGCTGAAGACGTGCTGCCTCGCGTAGCGCGAGAGTGCTACAAGTGGCTCCTGTGCCCGGTGCAAGCAACGCCCGCGGATCGCCAACCCACCATTGAAGCATTCCCGCTAAACACCAGTGGCTCAACTTTGGGCGCTGAAATTCAGCGTGTGTGTCACGACAATGAGCTGGTTATCAGCGCATGGTCTCCGATACATTTGCGCGACACGTTGAAGAAACTCTACTGGAAAGATGGCAAGGACTTTGTGGGTGCAATGGCCTTCTGGGAGGACATGCAGCGATACCTCTACCTGCCGCGCCTCAGTGGCCGCAACGTGCTGGAACAAGCCATCATTAAGGGAGCGGGAAGCAAGGATTTCTTCGGAACTGCCTACGGCCAGACCGGCGGCGTTTTTGTGGGATTTAAGCTCGGTGATGCCAACGTGCAAATGGACGACACCCTGCTTCTTATCGAGCCCGAAGCTGCGGAAAGATATAAGTCGAGTCTGCCCGCAGACCTCAGGCCAAATTCTGGAATTGCTGGCAGCATCACTCAAACGCCGGCAGGGCTGTATGACCAACCTACGCTCGTGAATCCACCGACCGCTGCTCCGAGCGCGGCCTCTGCAACCGGGACTCTCAAAGCGAAATCTTTTTACGGCTCGGTGGAAGTGAATCCCACGACGGCGAAGATGCGACTTGTGCAATTGGCAGAAGAAATTATCAGCAATCTCGCTTCTGATCCCCAAGCCGAACTCAGGATCACAGTGGAAATCACTGCCGATTTTCCGAGCGGTGCCACTGACCAGATCAAGCGCGCGGTGTCAGAGAATGCAAAGAGCCTTGGATTCAAAACTTCGACATGGGAGTGAGATAAGGGGGCACTGATGTCCGATCATTCTTACCCGGTCGAAGTTCAGAGCGATTTTCTTGAGAAAATCACTCGGGCGCAACCGATTCAAGCATTGGCTGAATTTATCTGGAACAGCCTTGATGCCGATGCAACGGCTGTTGACGTGAAAATCGAGCATAACGACCTCGGCGCCATGTCGCAAATTATTGTGCGCGACAACGGAACAGGAATCGAGTTTCTGAAGGCTCCCGAGCTGTTCAGAAAGCTCGGCGGCTCCTGGAAGCGCTCAGGTGCAACGACTAAGAAGGAAGGGCGTTTCTTGCACGGCCAGGATGGCCGGGGCCGCTTCAAGGCGTTCGCCTTGGGCCGTATCGCGGAATGGGATGTGACCTACCAGAAGGGCAAGGCGCTTTCCACATTTACAGTCACGATGACAGCCGCGAATATGAAAGAAGTGGTGATTTCCGATGAGGAAGAGGCCGCCGCGGATAAGCGGGCGGGCGTTACATTGACGATCTCGGAGATGCACAAGGACTATCGGTCCCTCACGTCGGACGCAGGTCTTCAGGAACTCACGGAGATATTCGCGCTGTATCTGGCGGACTACAAGAATGCGTTGATCAACGTCGATGGAACACGGATCGATCCTTCGGCGGTGATCGCTTCCCAGGGGAGCGTGAACCTCAGCGATGTCGTCGATGAGGGCAAAGCGTACCCCGTCCGGCTGGACATCATCGAATGGCGTTCGGCGACGAACCGGGCACTGTACCTGTGCAACGACAAGGGCTTCCCGCTAACGCAGGTCGAGCGGCGCTTTCACGTCGGCGCATTTCAGTTCTCGGCCTATGTGAAGTCGGAGTACATCGCGAAGCTGCAAAAAGAGGGGACGCTCGAAATTGCCGAGATGAACCGGCAGCTGCTCGCGGTCGCCGATGAGGCGCAGGAGGCCATTAAAGAGTACTTCCGCAACCGTGCGGCGCAGGAAGCGCGGACGGTGGTTGAGGAGTGGAAGGAATCGCAGGTTTACCCCTACGAGGGAGATGCGACAACACGCATTGAACAAGCCGAGCGCCAGGTGTTCGACATTGTCGCGGTCACTGCGTCACAGTATCTTCCGGATTTTTCAACTACTGCGTCGAAAAACAAGGCTTTTCACTTGCGTCTTCTCCGGCAGGCGATTGAAAAGAGCCCTGAGGAGCTGCAGCTCATTCTCGGAGAGGTGCTGAAACTGCCGAAACGCAAGCAGGAGGAGCTGGCGGAGCTGCTGCGGGATGTATCGCTCTCCGCCATCATCAGCGCGGCGAAGATCGTGGCGGATCGGCTCCGGTTCCTTACGGGAATCGAGGCCATCCTGTTCGATGCGGACAGCAAGAAGCGACTCAAAGAGCGCTCGCAACTGCATCGGATCATCGCTCAGAACTGCTGGCTGTTCGGGGAGGAGTACAACCTCTCCGTAGATGACAAGTCCCTAACGGAGGTGTTGCGTAAACACCGGAAACTGCTTGGTGATGACGCGGTGATCGACGAACCGGTAAAGCACGTTTCTCAGGAGCGTGGTATTGTAGATCTCATGTTTTCGCGGGCTATCCGGCGGCACAAGGCGGATGAACTGACCCACCTGGTGGTCGAGCTGAAGGCTCCCAAGGTAAAAATCGACGAGAAGGAGATCACACAAACCGAAAAATATGCGATCTCGGTCATGAAGGACGAACGGTTCAAGAGCGTCAACACGACCTGGGTCTTCTGGGTGATCAGCGACGACTACGGCGAATATGCCGGATATCGCATGGAGAAGAGCACCGGGAGCACCGTGAACACCGGGAAGATCCACGAAGCGGACAACGTCTCGATCTGGGTCAAGACATGGGCACAGGTGCTTGAAGAGAACCGGACACGGCTCCAATTCTTCCAGGAGCGGCTTGAGTATGAGGCCGACAAGGGCGCGTCCCTGAAACACCTGCAGGAGCACTATGCGAAGTTCCTCCAGGGTGTGCTTGTTGAGGAACCTGGCGAGGCGCCCGCTGAAGGATCGGCGGAAAGCGTAGGCGGTGCGGAAGGTGACACAGAATCACCTTAACCCCCGTCGCAAACGGGCCTGACGGGGCAACTTG
>Ga0187850_10003717_pt1 | contig 12683 bp, 13 predicted proteins | sample June2016WEW_4_15_FD_132436 | JGI IMG/M metagenome (GOLD analysis project Ga0187850, IMG submission 132436) | Peatland microbial communities from SPRUCE experiment site at the Marcell Experimental Forest, Minnesota, USA - June2016WEW_4_150 | ecosystem: Environmental > Terrestrial > Soil >... | reverse complement strand
TAGCAACATCGTCCCATCCGATCATGCAGGCATCGAACTCAGGGAGGCGCGCCATGAACTCGATACCGGAGGCGCCCATGGCGAACACCGCCGTTGCCAGGCGGTCGGCCTCGAACACATTCGGACCAATGACGCTCAGGCTGGCGATCTCATTTGCCCGCTCGCCGGTCCGGGGATTGTAGATGTGCTCTCCCCGGATGTAGGTGCCGGAGGTCGCAATGCCCCGGTTCTGCAGAAGGAGCCGGTGCGTGAGTTTCTCCGGATCGAACGGGCTGCGCAAGCCGATGACCCAGGGCTTTGCCTCCTCGTTGGCACCCCGGACCTCGATGTCGCCTCCGGCTTCGATGCAGAAGCTGATGAACCCGTCATCCTCGAGGATTTGTGCGGCGTGGGTGATTGCCCAGCCCTTCACGAGACCTGAGGGGTCGAAACGCCCCTGGAACCAGACATCGAAATAGCCTCCGGTAAGCTTCTGCGTCTCCTCGGAGAGAAAGAGGACCTCCCGCATTTCGGGGCTCGCGGAGCCCGGCGCGAGCTCTCCGCAGTCAATTCTGCAGGTCTCGCTCTCCGGCTTGTAGGGGCTGAACTGTTCGTCGATGCCCCTGAAATAGTCGAACACCGCGAGGGCAGCGCTCTCTGTCGTGGGGAATTTCACCGTGCCGGGGAGGCTGTCCTGACGCTCACGGTCGGGGATGACCACGGTGATCGGCATTCCCATGATCAGCTCGGTACGCCTCATGCGCCTGCCCGGGCCAGCGCCGCCTGCAGGGACTTTGCGAACGCGTTACTCGTGAAGGTTGCCCCGCTGATGAGATCGACCTTCCAGCTCTGCGCGTCGACGGCTTCCTGGATGAGGTAGGGGAGGGCGACCGTGTTGATGTAGTGGGACCGGCCGTTGTCGTTCGGATACTCGTACAGACGGACATCGGTGAGTCTCCCGGCCTTGATCACGGCCTGCACCTTCACGTACCCGTAATACGCGTACTCGCGGCGGCCGTCATACGTGCCGTCGGTAAGGCGCGCCGAAGCCACCCTGGCGGCTCCCGACGCGTAACCCCGGGTCGCTGCCAGGAGAGACCCGATCCCGATCATTGCAGTGATCGCCGCCACGTGGAGACCTGATCTTGTCCTATTTCTGGAGTGTTTCATGACCAAATCTTCGGGTCGCAAGATGAAGAGGAGATGAAGTCGAGACGAGATAACAGAAAGTTCTCAGGCCTGTAGAAAGCGGAGGATGACCGTGGTTCCTGCGTCCGGCCTGCTCTCCGCGCGCATCGAGCCCCGGTTCTCCTCAACGATGCTCCGGGCGATCGTGAGCCCCAGGCCGGTGCCGCCGGAATGGGCGCCGCGCGCGCGGTCGCCCCGGAAAAACGGCTCGGTGATGTGGGGCAGGTCCTCCGGCATGATCCCGATCCCCGTGTCCATGACACTGAGCTCCACGTGGCTGCCATGCTGAGCGACGCGAACCTTGATGCTTCCCCCGGCGGGCGTGTACGTGACGGCGTTTTCCAGGATATTGAAGACGGCGCGCTCAAGGGCCCGCGGATCGCCGTGCACTGTTGCCGCCTCGGGTGTGTCGATCGTCAACTGCAGGCCGCACGCCTCCGCCCGAGTGGACATCTTCCCCGCGACATTCCGCGCGAGGCTCGCGAGGTCAAGAGGCACGAGACCGATCCGCGCATGCGGAGAGGTGCTTCCACTGCGGGCGAGATCGAGCATCTGCTCGACCATCGCCGACATCCGGTCGATCTCCTCCAGAGAGCTCGCGAGGATCCTGTGCGCGTCAGCCCCTCCCACGCGGCCCGAACGGAGAGCGACCTCCGCTTCACTGCGCATGACGGCGAGGGGAGTGCGCAGGTCGTGGGCCGCGTTCGCGAAGAACCTCTGCTCGGCTTCCACCGCCTCCTTCACCGGCCGCAACGTGCGCGACGCCAGGATGTAGCTGAGCCCCCCGCCGGCGAGGATCGTGATGATGTCCGCGAGGATGATGGACCGGCCCAGCCGCTCGAGGTACTCGCCCAGGCTGGGCGCGTCCTGCGCGATGCCCCTCTCCCCGGGAACGACGGGGACGGTCCTGCCCCGTTCCATCCTCCCCACGTCGTGCGAATGAAACTCGTACAGGGACGCGCTCAGGAGAGCGACGATGCCGGTGATGATTGCGAGGTAGAGAAGCGTCAGCCGCAGGCGGGCCGTCCGGAACGGATCAGCCTTTGAACCGGTAGCCCGCACCTCGAAGGGTTTCAATCGAATCATGTGCTCCCGCCTCAGCCAGCTTCCTGCGGACGTTTTTCACGTGGACGTCCACGACGTTGCTGGATCCGTCGAACTCCTGGTCCCACAGGCTGCGCGTGATCTGCTCGCGGGTGAACACCCTCCCCGGCTGCCGCATGAGGAGCTCCAGGAAGCCGAACTCCTTTGCCGTCAGCGACACGGTGCGTCCCGCGACGGAGACCTCACGGGTCGAGGGATCGAGCGTCACGTCCCCCGCGGACACCACCATCTGAACAGGACCGCGCGGACGGCGTATGAGGGCGCGAAGACGCGCCGTGAGCTCATCGAAGGAGAACGGCTTCACGAGATAGTCGTCCGCGCCGGAATCGAGCCCCTCCACCCGTTCCTTCACCCCGTCACGGGCCGTGAGCATGAGGACGGGGATCCGCGATCCGCGGCGCCGCAGGCTGCTGCAGAGCGCCTTCCCGTCGCCGTCGGGCAGCATCCGGTCCAGCAGAACCGCGTCGTACCCGTCTCCGACGGTCTCGATGAGGACCTGCGCTTCGGCGCAGTCGGGTGCGAGGTCAACCGCGCAGCCTTCCTGTTCGAGGCCCTTCTTCAAGGACGCTCTCAGCTTGTCATTGTCCTCGACGACGAGAAGGCGCATGCCAACAAGATACTCAGGCGGACTCTCGAACGGAAGCCAGCAGCCTCTCGGCGCCATCCTGGAAGGCCGCGGCCGCGGATCGATAATCGAACCCCACGATCACGCTCAGACCGCTGTACAGCGTCTCGTGGAGGAAGGCGGCGAGAAGCTTGAGATACGGCCTCCCGTCGATCCTCGAATTCCCGTCCACGATGACGAGGGTCCGCAAATCCAGTGCTGTTGCGACGGCGGCGATCTGGCGCGTGACAAGGACGTGGAAGGTCCGCAGGGCCTTGAGGTACCGCTGCCGATACGCCGGATCCTGCTCGACCAGTGTACGAATCTGGCTGAATCGGTCCCTTACCGATCGGCCCTTCTGATTCTTCCGCCGAGGAATGAGGCTCTTGAGCACGCTCAGAAGGGTTCGTGACTGAAAGAGCTTGTGGAGAGAGAAATAGAAGAGCAGCAGCACACCCTGGTTCCGCATCAGGCTGCTTCCCCGGGCCGCGCGGTTGAGGATCACGAGGAATCTTCCAAGCTCACGGTCGATCGCCTTGTCCTGCCCCGGAGGCAGACGGCTGGCAAAAGGTCCGCGGGACTCGACCATCCGGTTCACCTGTTCGGCCAGGAGAGCCTCCATCCTCAGCATCTCGCGCCGAAGACCACTCTGCTTGACCCGTGCGAGGTAGCCCATCAGGGCGTCCGACTGTCGGTCAGAGAAAAGCCTGCCCCTCGGGACGGCGGAACCGCTGCCCGCCATCGGGATGATCGATGCGGTGAGGTATTCCTCCATGCGCTCGAGGTAGTCCTCCGCGCCGCCTATCTCGGAGTTCCGATGGACGTAGGAGGTGACCACCTTCTGGATCCGGGGCGGGAAGCCCAGCTTCCGAGTGGCCTGGGAGAGCAGCCGGCCGTGCGCGTAGTCGATCCCGTCTTTCATGCATTTCAGCACGTGCGTCACAGGGCTGGGCTCCCCCTGGAGAAGGTCGAGCGCCGGATCCTCGGGGACGAAAGCGAAATCATGCAGCAAAGCGCTCTCCTCGGGCGTGAGCCGTTCAGAAGGGTCCACGAACCGGTTGTAGTTGCCCGCGACGTCGCTGGGATGAAAGCCTTCCTTCACCTGGCGCGAGAAACGGTTGTGCCACACCTGGATGGAGGTTCCCGGAAACAGCCGTTGAACTTCCTTGGCGTAGGCGCCCGCGGAGGCATGGGCTGTGGGCTCAGGGTTCGTCACGAGCACCAGGCGCTTCATGAACGGGAGGTATGCGAGATTGTCCTCCTGGCTCATCCCGGCCGCCATGTCGAACAGCAGGAGATCGAAGCGCGTGTCGATTTCACCGATATGGGTGCGGTAGATCTTTTGCATCACGCCCCGGGCCTCGCCCGGCAGAAGCTTCTGGTACGGAAACAGGATCTCGAGGCCCTTGAATACGGGCATCACGAAACTGTCCAGGGGGGATGCTCCGCCGGCTCTCCCCCCGCGTGGAGTTTCCCGGAGCACCTGTTCGGATTCGTAGATGTCCAGGAGAGACGCTACGTCCGAAAGTGGATCGAGATCGACCAGCCCCACCCGCAGCCCCTTCCGCGCGTAGTAGATGGCAAGATTGCAGGCGGTGATCGTTTTCCCCACGCCGCCCTTGCCGGAGCTGACGGCGATCGACCTCGAGATCACCCGGCGCAGCGATTCCCCGGAGGGACCGGCGAGGAGCTCTCGTGTAAGGACCACGGGGACGGGCCCCGGCGTTTCCCGTTTGGCGGCCGGTCGTGCCATTTCAGCTCATGTCGAGCGGGGGCGGGGGCGCGCCGCCTTCCCACCTTCCCTCGAGGCTCGGATCGAACTCCTTTCCATAGAGAAAGTGGAAGAGGAACTGGAAGTCGTCCTGCTCGATCTTCAAGAAAAGAAGGCCGAAGTAGGTGTTTTCCGCGTCACGGAATTTCCGCATGATGCGTCCGCCGACCGGGATCGTCCGCGAGTCCAGCCGCATGGTCAGATCGAGGTCCGTGTGCACCAGGAGATCCTTGACCAGTTCGGCCGACGTGTGGGCGAACAGGAGGCCCGCCGCGCTGAGGTCGATGATGGGCGCCTCGTAGCGCCGCTCCGTGCTGTTCTCCACCTTGAAGTACCCGTTGGTGACAAGCGAGTAGCAGAGAACCTTTGCAAACTGCTGGACGTATTCGATGAGGTCGCGGGAGATCCGTTCGCGCCGGGCGGCCGTGTTCCAGACATGGACGTAGCCGACGACGTACTCGTTGTACAGCACCGGGCACCAGAGCTCGGACACGATGTCCTTTTTCGTCTTTTCGTAGAGGATGTTGCCGAGCTTGCTCGTGATGACGTACGGCGCGGATCCCGCCTCCTCCTCCAGCGCGATCAGATCGCTCTTCGTGATGACCCGCTCGTCCGGGAACGGGTCGCGCGCCGGGAAATCCTCGGCCGTGGATGGAATCCAGAGCGATTTTCCCAGCCGGACGATCGTCTTCTCCTCCCACGAGCGCGGCATCTTGTCGCGGAGCATGACGATCTTGTTGTCCGTGGTCACGGTCTCCATTTTGATCCGGAAGGTCTTCACCACCTCCTGGATGCGGCGGGGATCGAAGGTGACGTCCTCCTCCGGGGGCTCCACGGGGCTGAATCGGTCCGATTTCGGGAAGTTCAACTCCACCTTGGTGCCGTGAAGGCTGAAGGACACGTAGATGGAGCCCTGCAGCTTCACCCTCTCGTACTTGCGCTGGAGGTTCTTGTACACGCCCGGGGGCTGCTGGACGACGACATGATCCTGGTCGGCTTCCAGTACGCGGGAGGCAAAGGTATGGTAGTTGTTCTTCAGGTAGAAGAAGACCCGGACCTCGTCCCCCGGATTGAGTCCTTCCAACTTCCCCTCAAGCGGCGACATCTCCAGGCGGTCCTCGCTCACACCGGAAAACCTGCAGGGGAACTCCCTGCGGGTGGCATGCAGGTCACAGGGCACCCCGTCGTCGACCAGGGACTTGAACACGAACTCCTTCTCGATTCGCCCGACTTCCGTTCCCATCGGTCTCACTCCTCCAGGAGCCAGCGGTATTCGAGGGGGAAGAACTTCTCCTTCGGCTTGTCCCGCTTGACGGAAAGCTGGGCGAGGCTGAGCTGGAGATCGGCGACGAGCCATGCAGATCCTGAAGGCGCGAGGTAGATCTCGCCCTCGCTCGTGCCCTCGTGCCCGAAGAGCCTCACTGCGGCGATGACCTCCCCGTTGTCACGGCTTTTCGGCGCACCCAGCCTGTACGACAGAGGAGTGCTCCCATGCCTGAGACCGAACGTGAGAGCATCGGCCACCGCGTCCTGCGACTCGGGAGAAAGGAGCTTCTTGTCAACGCTGCCCGCGACAAGACCGGAAAGGAACTCCCCTGCCGCAGCGAGGGCGCGGCTTTCGTCCTGGCGCTCCGCCCGATTGTCTCCCAGAGGACCGATCTTGAAGTCCTCCGGCATGATGCGGCGGTCACGGCCCAGAGCCATGAGGGTCGCGGCACTGGTCATGCCCCTCTGCGCCGCGCCGGCTGATTGCGAAGAGCCGAGTGCGCCTGCGTCGCTTCGTTGAAGCGTGATGCCCGCCTGAGCCGGCGTTGAGTCCGCCTTCGGCGGCGCAGGCCTGGCTGATGTCGGCACCGAATCCGGATTCGCGACGGCGGACCGGGATTGTATCGCCGGAGGCGGATTCTGCATCGCCGGAGGCGGATTCTGCATCGCCGGAGGCGGATTCTGCATCGCCGGAGGCGGATTCTGCATCGCCGGAGCCGGATTCGGACGGCCCGTCCTCTGGCAGGAGGCGAGCAGCAGGGCGGCGATGAAGAGAGGGGTCAGCGGCAGCCACGTGCTCACGATCTCTTGTACCACTCCCTGCCGGATTCGTCAAACCTCGAGGCTTCCGAGGAGGCTTCCGAAACTGCACGGCACTCGGAATGCGGCTCTGCCTTTACAGAACCCTCGGCGCATCATACTGTAGCGGGAGCGGCATGGGCGAATCCGATCGTATCCTCCACCATCTGGAAAACGACTACACGGAGCCGATTCGCGACCCGGTCTGGAAGCACATTTACGTTTCCCGGGCTCTTCGTCCCGTCATCGAGCAAGAGCAGTTCCAGAAGCTCGACCGCATCCGCCAGCTGGGCGTGGCAGCGCTGGTCTATCCGGGCGCCACCCACACCCGCCGAAGTCACAGTCTCGGGGTGTTTCACCTGGCCCGCCGCATGATCATGACGCTCCTGCGGCGCAACAGGGAGGTGCCGGTGACGATGGAAGGCGTCAAGGCCTTTCTCTGCGCGGCTCTCCTGCACGACATCGGGCACTACCCCTTTGCCCATTCGCTGAAGGATCTCCGCGTGGATTCGCACGAATCCCTGGCGGCCGGGGAAATCCTCGGCAGTTTTGCACCCGTCATCAGGGAGAGCCTCGGCGTGGAGCCCGAGGCGGTCGCTGCTATTATCGACAAGGGCACGGGCTACAGGGGCGCGGTGAATGTCGGATTTTTCTGGAAGATCCTCTCGGGGGTCCTGGATCCCGACAAGCTGGACTACCTGAATCGCGACGCCTTTTTCTGCGGCGTTCCCTATGGCATCCAGGATGTCGATTTCATCCTGGAGGAGGTCTTTCCGCACGTGGAAAACGGGGTGGCGATCAGTCCGAAGGGGATTACGGCGCTGGAAAATATCCTTTTCTCCAAGTACCTCATGTACAAGACCGTGTACTGGCACAAGACAGTGAGAATCGCCACGGCAATGATCAAGAAGGCTATCGCCCTGGCCCTGAACGAAGGCGCAATCAGCACGCGGGACCTCTATGGGCTGGACGACGAGCAGTTTTCGGCCCGATTCAGGGCCGAAGTTTACCACGGCTTCAAGTTGATCGAAGATACAAGGCACAGGATCCTGCACAAGCAGGTCCTCCGCCTTCCGTTCTCGGAATCCATCCCCGCCCATCGGAGGCTTGAGAACATCGTGGACCGGCTCAGTCTGGAACGCGAAATCGCCGGCGAGGCGGGACGGTTGCTCGGGCGCGAGGTGCCCCAGGAGTGCATCGTGGTCGACGTGCCCGAACGCCTCTCCTTCGACGTCGCGATCCCCGTGGTGGACCCGTCCCAGCCCGAGGCGGAGGAGGCCGAGACGGGCGACCCTGTCTCAGTGTTCCACCGGATGGGAAGCGGGGACTTCCCCAGCTCACTTCGGAGCATCTCGTTGAGCGCAAGGAGGGACCCCGACCTGCTGTCGGTCCTTTCCCGCATGGATCTCGCACGGCGGTTTGGCTCATGAATGGCCGCACGCCGGCCGACCGCCGCCTGCTGGAGCGCTTCTCTCACCACGTGGGACGAGGAATCAACAGGTTCGACATGATCGGCCCGGGCGACAAGGTCCTCATCGGGGTGTCGGGAGGGAAAGATTCCCTGGCGATGAGCCTTGCGCTGGTCGAGCGCAGGAAATGGGTTGCCGTCGAATACGAGCTGCATGCCGTGCAGGTCGAGTGGCGCGAGTACCCCCAGACGGACGAAGAAAAGGCTGCGATCGACGACTTTTACAGAGGACTGGGCATCCCTATCCACAGGATACAGGCGGGAATTGCACCGCTGAGCTTCAAGAGGAAATTCAGCTGCTACACCTGCTCTCGCAACAGGAAGCGCGTCCTCTTCGAGGAGGCTGCCCGGCTCGGGGCGCGGAAGATCGCCCTTGGCCACCACATGGACGATATCGTCCGCACCACGATGATGAACCTCCTGTTCCACGGCGAGGTCGCGACGATGATGCCGGTACAGCAGTTTTTCGGCGGGCAGGTGACAATTATCAGGCCGCTCTGCGAAGTGCGCGAATCAGAGGTCGCGCGCGTTGCCGCCCGGCTTCACCTGCCCGCCGCGCCGAACAGGTGCCCCAACTCGGACACGAACCAGCGCCGCCTGATGAAGGAGATCCTCCGCATGGCTTCCCGCGTCAACCGGCACGCGGTGTCCAACGTGTACGGGGCGCCGTGGAGAATCAATGCGGACTACCTGCCCTGCGGGAGGCCCGCCGGAAAATGATCTGCGCGGTGATCAGCGACATCCATTCCAACAAGGAGGCGCTGGATGCCGTTCTCTCCCTGATCGACGGCCTGGGAGTGGAAACCATTCTCTGCCTGGGCGACCTGGTCGGCTACAATGCTGACCCGGACATCTGCGTGGAGACGGTGATGTCCCGTTCGGCCGAAGTCATTCGCGGCAACCATGACAAGGCCGTGGCCGGTTTCCTGAACCTGGACTGGTTCAATGCCTCGGCGCGCGCGGCTGCGTTATGGACCCGCTCGAAGGTGCGTCCGCAAACCCTGGAGACCATCCGGCGCCTTCGCGAGGGCCCGCGGGAGGCGGAGGACGGGACGATCCTGCTCTGCCACGGAACTCCCTATGACGAGGACGCCTACCTCATGGACGCGAGATCGGTCGACGAGAGCTACCGCTGCCTCGAATCGAAGCATCCGAAGGTGAAATTCTGCTTTCTGGGCCACACGCACATGCCCACCGTCGTGGTGCGAAAAAAGGGCTCGGCAAAGCCCCAGGTGATGCCGTGGCGTGAAACGATCGACCTGGACCCCGCGGGGGTCTACCTGATCAACCCGGGCTCCGTCGGCCAGCCGAGGGATGGAATAGCGCTGGCTTCTTTTGGTATATTAGACTCCGGCAGGATGATCTACAGGAACATTCGAGCACGGTATGCCGTGCAGGAGACCCAGCGGAAGATCCTCCATGCTGGGCTTCCCTCCGGTCTGGCGCATCGACTGGCCGAGGGAAGATGAAAGGGCGATGTGGAGGCACGCGGGAGACGCGGGGCATCTGCTGGCTCACGGAGAGGAGAGGGAATGAAATCTCAGCTCATGGAGGAAAGGATACGCCGCATCACGGTGCTCTTTTCCGAACTCAGCTTCCGGGTGATCGAGGACGAGCGGTCCCACAACGCGTACTCGGCGACTTTCGAGGACGACGACGCGTTTCAGGCCGGTGTGCTCATCGAACGGGGGAGCAGGTTCCTCGAGCTGGCCTATGCCCTGACCTTTCCCACCTCCTTTGCCCAGTTCATGAAGGGAAAGCTGGAGGAGATGCTGAAGATCTGCTACGAGTTCGGCTGCTACGTGAGCCTCCAGCAGACTGCGACCGAGATCAGCTACTCCGTCTTCACGAAAATCTACTATTCGGGGTTGAACTACTACTCGCTGCGTGACAGCCTTCGCGACTTCCGCGAATGCGTCGCGGCGCTCATGGACCTCCTGGAGATCGGGAAGGAAGCTCCGGAAACGCCGGCGTGATTCCGAACGGCACTCAGTACGTTTCGGAAAAGACTTCCGCGTCCTGCAGGACCCCTTCGCAGTTCTTTTCCACGAATGCAAGCGCCTTGTGCATGACGGACTCTCCAAAACTTCGGGAGTTGGACACCAGCGCCGCGCCGAGGTGTGCGTAGCGCATCGAATCCTGGAGATCGACCTCCGCCACGGAGAGGTGAAACTTGTTTGCCAGCTTCTCCTTGAGGGAGACGACAATTCGTCTCTTGTCCTTGATCGATTCGATGGGCGGGAGCTCGATGCGAAACTGGATCATGGACACGACCATGCGGGGGCCTATGTCTTGTCCGCGAGATCCTGGAGATCGCCGATCTTCAGGGCCATCGCCGGCCCCTGGCCCTCGTTTCCGAGCCTGTCCTTGAGGGGAAGGTACACGCTGTTGTACAGGGCGGCGAGCTCGAACACATCGTCATCGGCACGTTCAGGCGGGATCCGCACCTCGAGGTTGTAGTCGCTCTCCGACATGCCGCGCCTCATCACGTGGACCGGATCCGAGATCTGCAGGGCGAAACGCGGCGCGTAGATGAAGAGGAACGCGAGCACGGTCAGGACGACCGCGATGAAGAACACGATTCCATCACGGGCCGCGGAGACGGCCAGGGGCCGTTCGTCGTAGAAAACCTCGACGCCCCTGGAAACAAGATACCCGTAGTCCCCCGGGAGGAAAAACTGCCGGTAATAGGCGGGTGCATAGCGTGACCAGACGACGGCTCCTCCCTGCGGCCGGACAACCAGGATCGTCGCATCGATGGCCGCAATCGCCGCGGCGCGCTGCGCGAGCGCTGCGGGCGATGGCCCTGCATCCGCGATTGCTCCGGCGCGGAGCAACTGGCCGTCCGTGAAGGGCACTTCGATCCCCGGAATGATGCCCACGCCCTCCATGACCGAGGCCCCCAGAGTCCAGAGCACGAGGATAGAAACCGCGATCGTCGTGATCGTGGAGACATGTGCCTGGGCCATTGGGGAGCGCGCGTACCGGATCCCGCGGAACAGCTTGACGACCCGCAGGAGCCTCAGGATGCGGGCGATGCGCACAGCCTTGATCACCTTCAGGACGTTCAGGAAGCTTCCCAGACCCGACACCAGGCCGGCCCCGGCAAGCAGGGCGAGGGCGTGGGGGAGGGAGTTCAGCAGGAGGAGCGGAATGGACGCCAGGAAGTCGACCCAGCCGCGCTCGCGGAAGAAATACCGGGACCCCCGGCCGTTTGAAAACGCAAGGTAAAACCGGGTGAAAAACTCCACCGTGAAGAAGATGTCGAAGCCGAGCCCGACCCAGATGATCCAGCTTCGTGCGTGCACGCTCCAGCCGGAGAGAATCGAGTAGTCGTCCAGCAGCGTGTGCAGCAGGACAAGAATAATGGCGACGACGACGACGGTCTCAAGGACTTCTCCGGCCTTTCGCATTCTCGGCTCTCCTACCAGCCATTCTCCGCGGCGATGGTGTACATCTCGTCCAGCATCCGGCCGTCGAGGCCGTGCCAGCGGGCATTTCGCCTCTGCACGTTGAACCAGCTCTTGTCCGCCGTGTCGGCGCCCCTGTCGACCACCGCGGCAGGCGAAAGGGCGCGTCCGCGCATCGCCATGATGGCGCCAAGCCGGGAGATCGCTTCCACGCTTTCGCTGCCCGGGAAGGCAAGCGTGCTCCGCAGCCCCATGCTGATGAGCGCGCGCGGAAGGGAAGGAGCCTGCGCGGCGATGCCGGGAAGGATCTTCGACAAGTACTGCTCCTGCAGGGGAGAGTACCCCACGTCCTTGTCCCCGGTCTCACCCGGCGTGACGTAGAGATACGCGGCCGGCCTGACGAGCACGACGCACCGCGTGAGGTCCGAAAGATCTGCCGGGGAAAGCGCGAGATGCTGCACGCGGGTGATCTCGACGTAGACGTATTTTTTTCTCTCCCAGGCCTGCGGGATATACTTCTCCATGATGTCGGACAGTGCGGCGGCGAGCGAACCCGCGAGGGCGCTTCGGGCAACGGGGTGGGCGGCGGCACGCACGATGAGAGCGCGAAGCTCCTCTTTTGCGCGCGCCGGCGCCTGCCGCCCTCCCGCGACGCCCGGGAAAAAGGAGAATGCGAGCCGCTCGGAGAGGAGGCGGGTAATCTCGGCCGCCATCATGCGATCGGCCTCGGCCCTGATCGCGCGAGAGATGAGGGCGGCGGGCTCACGCCAGCCCCGGGTCACGTCCATGCCGAGCGAGGTAAACACCGGAATGAGCTGCGGACCGTTGATCCGCAGAACGTTCATTGCCTGCTCTTCCTTCTGGAGCGCGAGCAGCAGGCGGAGTGCCGGCGTCTCGAGGAGCCGTGAGGCGAATCGTGAGAGGGGATCAGGAGAGGATTCCACTGCTCTCATTTTCGGTCCGGGCAATCATTTACATGAACAACGCTTCCAGGGATAATGCGCCTCACATGGGCAGGCACCTTGCCCCTCTCCTGCCATTTTTCGTGCTGCTCGCAATTTTCTCCGCGAATGGGGCGGTGTTCGCGGATTCGAT
>Ga0187850_10003709_pt1 | contig 12696 bp, 8 predicted proteins | sample June2016WEW_4_15_FD_132436 | JGI IMG/M metagenome (GOLD analysis project Ga0187850, IMG submission 132436) | Peatland microbial communities from SPRUCE experiment site at the Marcell Experimental Forest, Minnesota, USA - June2016WEW_4_150 | ecosystem: Environmental > Terrestrial > Soil >... | reverse complement strand
CCGCTCCAGGTCCAGGACGCCGCCGAGTGTTTCGCGCAGACGCGACAGCAGGACCTGGTCCCGGTAGAGGAAGTCCACGGCCGAGAGCCGCCGTTCGATTGCCTCCTGATCCTTCAGCGGAGTGAGGAGCCAGCGGCGGAGCATGCGGGCACCGGGAGAAGTGCGGCTCTGGTCGAGGACTTCCAGGAGCGTGTACTTGCGGCTCCCGTCCTGCAGGTTGGCGAGCAGCTCGAGGTTGCGCTGCGTCGCCTCGTCCAGCTCCACGTAGCTGCGGTCCGCGTACAAACCGATCGTGGACACGTGCCCCAGAGACCGCTTCGCGGTCTGTCCCAGGTACTCCAGGAGGACACCAGCGGCCACGATTTCAGGTGCGCCGTCCGAAAGACCGAAGCCCTTGAGGTTGGCCACGCCGAATTGCCGCTCAAGCCGCCGCGTACAGGATTCCGGATCGAAGCTCCAGTCGGGGTACCTGTTGACGAGAAGGCCCTCGCGCTCGCCCAGGAGAGCCCGGGTAACGGGGTCATCCACAAGGAGGGACTCCTGGGTGAGCGCCTCCCGGGGGTCGATGCGATGAAGCTCGCGCTTCAGCATCTCGGCGCGGTCCGTGAAGGGAAACGAGGTGGCACGGAACTCGCCGGTCGAGACGTCCGCGTAGGCCAGCGCGAGGGTATCACCGACCTTGCCGACAGACAGGAGGTAGTTGTTGGCGTGCTGGGAAAGGTAGCTCTCATCGAGCACCGTCCCCGGTGTCACCACTTCCACCACTTCCCGGGTGACGAGGCCGCGGCCTCCTGGCTGGGTGAGCTGCTCGCAGATGGCCACTTTCTTTCCCGCCCCGAGCAAACGGGAGATGTAGGAGGTTGCCGCATGGTAGGGAATCCCGCACATCGGCACGCCCGCTCTTTGTGTCAGCGTGAGGTCGAGCAGGGAAGATGCTTCCCGGGCGTCCCCGTCGAACATCTCGTAGAAATCGCCGAGTCGAAAAAACACGATCGAATCCGCAAACTCGTCCTTGATGCGCCGGTACTGCGCCATCATGGGGGTTGTTTCGATCATCGTCTGCGACTCACCTCAGGCCGGCTCCGGGCTCTCAGCGGTGCCTGTGGCGTATGCCATGATCCTGTGCTCGTCCACCTCGCGGCGCTCGAGAATGGCCGTGACCCGGCCTTCATGCATGACCACGGCCCTGTCGGCCATGGCGATCACCTCGGGCAGCTCGGAGGAGATGAGGGCGATTGCAATCCCGGACCTGGCCAGGCGCCGGATCAGCTCGTACACATCGGATTTCGCGCCGATGTCGATCCCGTGGGTGGGCTCGTCGAGGATGAGAATCTTCGGCGCAAGGGCGAGCCATCGCGCCAGTACTGTCTTCTGCTGATTCCCTCCGGAAAGGTTGCGGACCGGCTCCTCGGGGGACCGGAGCTTGATGGCCATGCTGGCAACGAAGGACTGTACGGTGTCCCTGATACGTCTCCGGTCGATCGCGATGCCCCTCTTCATCTGTGGCAGGCCTGCCAGCGCAACGTTGAACCAGATCGGCATGTTCATGAAGAGGGAAAGCTTCTTCCTGTCTTCCGGAACCATGGCGAAGCCGGCGGCGATCGCCTGGTAGGGTGCGATGAACGAGACGGGACGTTCCTCGAATATCACCTCTCCGGCCCGCCGCCGCTGCGCTCCGAAGATCGTGCGCCATGTCTCGCTGCGCCCCGATCCGACGAGACCGGCGAAACAGAGGATCTCCCCGGCGCGCAGGTCGAAGGACACATCAGCGAACCCGCTTCCCGACAGCCCCTTCACGCTCAGAACAACCGGCCCGATCTTCTCGTGGGGGACATATGCGCGGTCCAGTTCCCGTCCGACCATCATGCGGATGATCGAGGTGGCGGTGGCGTCGGCCCGGTCCACGGTTCCCACGAGGGCACCGTCGCGAAGCACCGTGATGCGGTCAGCGATTCGCAGAACCTCATCAATCTTATGGGACACGTATACCACGGACACACCGTGGCCTTTCAGTGAGGCGATGACGGAAAACAGACGTTCGGTCTCATTCTCGCTCAGGGAGGAGTTGGGCTCGTCCATGATGATGAGGCGGGCGTGGATCGAGAGAGCCTTCGCGATCTCGACGAGCTGACGCTGGGAAATGCTCAGGTCGCTCATGAGGAGGTGCGGATCGACCTCCAGGCCGACCTCCGCCAGAGCGGCGCGGCTCAGCTCCTCCAGCTCTTTCCAGCGCACCCTTCCCCTTCGCGCCGGCATTCGGCCCATGTAAAGGTTCTCCACGACGTTCAGGGTGGGAAGGACGGAGAGCTCCTGGTGAATGATGGCGATTCCCGCGGAGATCGATTCCCGCGGGGAGGCGAATGACACCTCCCTCCCCCTGAACTCGGTCCGCCCTGCGTCACGCGGGGTGATGCCGCCCAGGATCTTCATCAGGGTGGACTTTCCGGCCCCGTTCTCGCCCACGACGGCATGAACCTCTCCGAGGCGCACGTCGAGGCTGACTCCGTCGAGCGCCTTGAGGCCGCCGTAGCTCTTGGACAGCCCCTGCACGCGAAGCATGACCTCGGCCCCGTCCACTCTCATCCACCTCTCATAGAATCTCTGCGCAGAGGGGCGGGTTGTTGCCCCCGCCCCTCCCGCCGGAGTTTCGATCGTTACTTATTGTAGAATTGTGAAATGTTGTCCTTGGTCACGAAGTCGGCCTTGGTGAGGAGCCTCCCCGCCGACGGCACCACCCCGCCGACTAGGTAGTTGTAAAGCCGGATAGCAGGGTCGTGGCCCTGGGCGAAAGGATCCTGCCCCAGGGTTCCCGTAATGACCCCCGACTTGACGAAGGTCATGGTTTCGTCGACGAAATCGTAGGACACGATCTTCACGGTCCCCGCCTTGCCCGCATCCTGGACCGCCTTGGCCGCACCGAAGGGGCCACCGGCCGTGACGTAGATTGCGCTGAGGTCGGGATTCGCCGTCATGAAATCCTGAGCCTGGCTGTACGCCGTGTCCGCCTTGTCATTATTTTCCACGCGGCCCACGATCGTGATGCCCGGCGCGTCCTTGGCCAGCTCGTCCTCGAAGCCCTTGCGGCGCAGCTCGTGGGCCTCAACGGCGAAGAACCCCGTGATGACCGCAACCTTGCCCTTCCCGCCCAGGACCTCCGCCATCCGCTTGCCCGCGGTAATGCCCTGCTGGTACAGATCCGCGCCGACGAAGAACAGCCGCTTGTTCACTGACGCAGTCTCCGAGTTGAACGTCGCAACAGGTATCCCCGCATCAACGGCCTTGTTGATGTAGGTCACGATCCCGGAGTCGCCGGCAACGGTGGCAATAGCGTCGTAGCCCTGCGCCATTGCGGCCTCGATCGCGGGGCCGAAAACGTCCGTCGTGTGCTGGGCGCCCGCGTTGATCCAGTCCACCTTGCAGCCCAGGGGCGCAAGCTCCTCAGCCGCCTTCATTGTTCCCTGCTTCACAGGGATCCAGAACGGGTTGTTCTCCAGGCCCAGGACCGCGATCTTTATCGGCTTGGGCGCCTTCTGGGACACCGGCGCCACTGTGCCCTCGTCGGGCATGGTCGCCGTGCTGTCGAACGTCGGGCCCGGGGGCAGCTTCTTCTTGGCCTCTCCCGCGCCGCTCGCCCATGCCGCCGTCCCCGCCAGGGCGAGAACACACAGAAGGACGATCAACTTCCTGCTCATGCTCATTGCCATTCTCCTTCTTTCACGCAAGATCTCTCACTCCGGACAACGTCCGGATAATCCGCTTTCACGCCAGACCGGGCCTCCTGCGCAGGTTGTCCGAGGCCACGGCGAGGATGATCACCACCCCGATGGAAACCGTCTGCAGGAATGCCGGCAGATGCAGAAGCACGAAGGCATTGCGCAGGACCGCCATGATCGCGGCCCCGATAATCGCCCCGATGACGGTTCCGACGCCCCCGGAGAGGCTCGCCCCCCCGATCACGACCGCCGCGATGACGTCCAGCTCGTTGCCCTCCCCGGCGTTCGTTGCCGCCGTTGCAAGGAGCCCCCCGCTCATGATGCCCGCCAGGGCGCAGAGTACGCCCGTAGCCGTATAGGTGAAAAACTTGACCCTGTCCACGTTCACCCCGGACAGGCGGGCCGCCTCGTCATTGGATCCCACGGCGTAGATCTGCCTGCCGAGCACCGTGTTCCCGAGGAACCACGAGAAGACCGCGACAAGGACGAGCATCTCCACGACGGGAAAGGGAACAGGTCCGAGGTAACCATCCCCGATGAAGTTCACCGCCGCGTCCCTCATCGGGATGTTGGAGGCAACGGTACCTTGCACGCCGGTGGCAAGCAGATAGGTCAGACCGCGGCCGATGCTCATCATGCCGAGGGTCGTGATGAACGCGTTCACCTTGACCTTCGTGATTACGAAGCCGTTGACCGCACCAAGGACGAATCCAAGAGCGAAGCCCAGGGCAGCACAGACCCAGGGGTATATCCCCGAGTACATGAGGCGCGCCGTGAACATCCCCGTGACAGCCAGGAGGGACCCCACGGAGAGGTCTATCCCCCCCGTGATGATGACCATCGTGACGCCGATGCACATGATGCCGATGGTGGACATGCCGCGCATGACGTTGAAAATATTGAGCGGCTTCAGGAAGTAGGGGCTCGCGAGGCTCATCACGAGGATGAGAACGATGAGCGCCAGCAGAACTCCCGCCTCCCGGTTGGCCAGCATGCGCCGCACCAGCGGGGCGGTCGTATCCTTCTGCAGAAGCTGGACGCGGTTCGGGACGTTCTCCACCAATACACTCCTTTCGGTGCCTGTCCAGAGTGCTTCTGCTACAGGCGCTCTAGAAAAGCATTTCCCGTGCCCAGCACCTGGGGATCGAACAACAGTATCAGGAACTCGACCTTCGGCGAGGCGATGAGCATGTATCAACTCGGCCCATCGGACATGATGTCTCCAAGTGTCGCAGCCGTCAAGCGTTGATCTGGGTGCGTTGATCTGGGTGCCCAAGAGAACAGGCGTACTGCAGTCGCGTACGTGTCGGCGCGATGGGGGCGGCGGGAGTGACGGTGGCGGCGTGTCAGTGTATGATTGGGAGGATGAAGCGCGTGTAAGACGCAGAAAGGAGGTGCGTACTATGTTCCACCCCGACCATGGGGGAGAATCATAGTATGCGGCGATGGACGTGGGCAACACGGCGGCGTCGGTTCCGGCGCCGGATTCGATCCTCGTCGGCTCGGACGACCGGGGATGGTACATCACTGCACGCGGGAGCGTCCGCGCCACCCTCTGTTACCCGCTCCGCGAAACCCTCCTCGCGCGGCTGGAGGAATCCTCGGACGTGCCGGCCGTATACGTCGATCTCGCGCAATGCACGTATATGGACTCCACCTTCATCGGTCTGCTCGTCGCCATCGACAGGAGACTCCAGAAGGGTTCAGGCGGCCGGCTCTACGTCATGCAGCCGAGTCCGGAATGCCTCGATCTCTTCCGACAGCTGGGGCTCCAGGACTTCCTCGTGATTGACCTCGCGCCGACGCAGCCTCCCCCCGAAATGAAGGAGCTGGCTTCGGCCGCCGACAGGCCCGGGGCGGAGTTCGTCCTGCGCGCCCACGAGGCGCTCATGGAGACCACGGAGGAGGCTCGAAAGAAGTTCAGCCTCCTCCGAGACGAATTGGAGCGCAAGCTCAGGGAGGGGAGACCTCCCGGAGATACTCACTGAGGATCAGGGACGCCGCAATGGCATCCACTTTCTCTTTCGAAGAGCGTCGGTGTTTCCCGGTTTCACGCAGGATTTCCTCCGCGTCCCGGCTCGACCATCGCTCATCCTGCAGTTTCACGGTCACACCGTCTGCCTCGAGGGCCTCGGCGATCCTGCGCGCCCTGGCGCAGCCAGGACCCTCGCTGCCATTGGCGCTCAGGGGAAGCCCGATCACGACGAGCGAGACGCTGCGCTCGGCGCAGAGCTCTTTCAGGTTTTGAACGAGCGCCCGTTCGGAAGTCATCGGAATCGTTGCATGAGGCGAGCTGATGATCCGCTCGGCATCGGACAGTGCGAGCCCGACCCTGCGCGCGCCCAGGTCGACTCCCATCGCACGCCCTGGCGGGATTCGGGGGCCTTTCGGCAACTGGGCGCCCTCGGGCGGGCCTTCCCGCACCTACTGGCCTCCCGAGGTCTTTCCCTGCCTCTTCATGATCTCCTGAACGACATCGTCGGTGATGTCGATTTCGGGAATCCTGTAAAGGAAAAGGTCCCGGGCATCGGTGTCGATGCGGAGGATCAGAGCGTATCCTCCCGTCTCCGCCACGTACTTCACGACGGCGTAGATCTCCTGGAGGACCGGCCCGGTCATCAGCCCGCCGAGCTGCTGCATGAGGATGGCGCCTTTGACCCTCTTGTACGTGTCCAGGTCTTTCTGGCGATCGGAGATGGTCTTCTCCAGGGAAAGGGAAAGGGACTTGTTGCCCGCCTTGTCGGCGTCCAGCTTCTGGCTCTGCAGGTCGGTAATGTCTTTCGTGCGCGAGGAGATCTCCTTGTTATAATCCCCCCTCGCCTGATCGTAGTCGCGGTAGCCCTTCGTGTCCTTGTACGCGGTGAGAAGGACCTTGGTGAAGTCGATGATGCCGACCTTGGTGACCTGCTGGGTCTGGGCGGCCACCGGTGCCGCCAGGGCGATGCCGGCGGCGAGGGCAAGAAGAATCATTTTCACCGCGATCCTCCTAGAAGACGTTCCCCCCGAGGGAGATGACAAAGCTGAAGTTGAACGATCCGATCGCGAGGTCACCCGGGCTCGGCGGCTTCCAGACCACGAAGCCGTTCTTGATCTGGAACCCCTTGGCGAGGTACAGCCGGATGGGGAACTGCGGGATGGTGAACCGGATGCCGAAGCCGGTCGAGAAGAAGATCTGGTCGAGGCGCATCAAATTGAAGCTCGTCGCCGGGGGCGTGGCCCCGAAGGGCTGGTCCCAGAGCCCGGCCGCGTCGAAGAATCCCACGAGCCAGAGGGCGTCCCTTGCGATGGGCATCCGCAGCTCCAGCTTGTTGTCCCAGAGCGCGTCTCCGTACATCTGTCGCCAGCCTCGGCCCACCGTCATTCCGTCGATGTACAGCTGATCCGTGTAGTCCGTGACGGTCTCCCATTCCCAGATCCCGTCCACGGTGGAATAGCCGAAGTTGGGCAGGATGAATGACACGGAAGAGTGCGCGGCAAGAACGAACTGGAAGTTCCAATTCTCGAACACCGGGAAATTGAAGAGCGTGAGAAACCCCTCCGCCGTCGTATCCGTGCGAATGTACGTCCGCGAGCCGAGGAGGATGCCTCCGACCACACTGAGGCTCTGCGCGAGGTAGTATCCCTTGGTGGGGTTCCAGAAGATGTCGCGGCCGTCCAGGTTCGTGCCGAGGGTGATCCGGTCGATGAAGTCCCACACGTGGTTGTTGTTCCGCACCGTCACCTCGAAGGGCCTGTACAGGGATTCGTCATAGTTCACATATCGCAGCTGAGGGGCATAGCTTGCCTGCAGGCCGAGTCTGCCGAAGGGGTAGCTGAAGGTGTACCCGGTGTTCAGCCCCAGGCTGATGTCGTACATCTCGTACGTCATCAGGTACTGTGCCGGGATCACGACCCCGTTCGCAAGGTCATTCAGGTAGTCGGTGCGATTCGTGTAGGGGTCCGGGGCGGCGATCCCCTGCTGGGCGTCGGTGAACACGGGAGGGAGGAGATCCTGGAGGACGTTCTGCGCGGTCTCGTGGTCGAAGGAGAGTGAGACTCCTGCAGACCAGGGTTGTCCGAAGAGCCAGGGCTCCTGGAAACTGAACCCGATCAACTGCTTGATTGGCGAGGCCTCGAGGTCAATCCCGAGTGTCTGTCCCTTCCCCTGGAAGTTGCGCTCGTTCCACTTGATTGTGCCCGAGATAGGGAAGGTGCCGCCCGAGAAGACGATGCCGAAGTTGATGTCCGCCGTGCTGGCCTCTTCCATGGAGAAGATCACGTTCATCAGGCCGTTCTCCGAGCCCGGCTGGGTGTCGGGAGTCACGGACTTGAAGTACTGCAGGTTCTGAAGGTACTGGTAGCCTTGGACGATCTTGTCCCTGTTGAAGATATCCCCTTCCTCGAAGGGAAGCCCCCGGCGCAGGACGTTCTCCTTTGTCTTCGTGTTGCCCTTGAAGATGATGTTTTCGATATGAGCCTTGTCCGTCTCCAGTATGGCAAGCGAGTATGCGATGGTCTTTGTTGCGGGATCTCGCGTCTCGTTCGTGGTGAAGCTGTTGAAGATGTAGCCGTTGTCGTAGTACAGGGTCCTGATCCGCGAGATGTCCGCCTGGACTTTCTGCAGGCTGAGGACTTTTCCCTCCTTCTGGTAGAGGAGATCCGATAAGCGGACCGTGGCGAAGATCGTGTTGCCCGTGATGGTCATTCCACCGTATTTCCACTGGTCGCCCTCGGTGAGGTAGATGGTGAGGATGAGGTAGTTCCTGCCCTTCTCGGACTGGATAGTGCGGGTGATGTTGTCGATCTTTGCATCCACGTACCCGCGGTCGGTGTAATAGGCGATGATGGCTGTCTTGTCCTCTTCCAGCTTGGATTCCTGGAATACCCCGCTGTCGAAGAGGTACTGGGCCTTGGTCTTCATGACGCCCCGGAGGGTGCTTTCCGAGGCGAAGGTGTTCCCCGAGAAGCGGACCTCCTTGATCGTGGTCGGGATGCCCTCGGAGACAGTGAAGACCGCCTTCACCGTCGTCGGGGTATCACCCGGCACGAAGCTCGCCGTGACGGTGGCGTCAGTGTATCCCTTGTCCAGGTAGAGGGTCTTCACCGCCTCGATGTCGGCCTGCAGCTTGCCCTGGTTGGCGAGGTCGCCTTTCTTCAACAGTATTTTGTCGGTGATGTCTCCAGTTCGGACGGTGGCGTTTCCCTTCACCTCTATGGCGACGACCGACGGACGCTCCTTCACATTGAACTGGATGATCATGCTTGTCCGCGCGTCATCCCCGGGGAGCGCATTCGGCTCGATGGACTCGAAGTAGTCAAGCGCATACAGCTTGGCCTGGATGTCCATGAGGAGAGGGTCGGTGGAGAAGCCCTGGCCGATGTAAGACTTCAAAAGAGCCTGCAGGTCGCTCTCCTTGATTGTGACGAGGCCCGTGAAGCTGAACCCCTTGATCGGCTTGTTGATGTACCATTCAGAGGTGTCCGGCGCCGCCGGAGGAGGATTTTGCACCGCCGGAGGCGGATTCGGCGCCGCCGAAGGAGGATTTTGCACCGCCGGTTGCAAATCCTGGGCTGCCGCTCCCGCCGCCACGGCGAGTACCAGCGCGGTGCACAGCAGGGCAGTCTTCGCGGCGCGAATGTTCATTCATTCCCCTTCAGTTGATCGACCAGACCCCTCAGTAGGAGATTCTCCAGCTGAAGGCGAGGCTGTTGTCGCTCAGGAACATGGTTTCCGGATGTTGGGGCTCGAAGCTCCAATCCAGCAGAAAGAACGGCGTTGCCCATTCGAGGCTCAACTGGAGGTCCGGTTGAAGCCCCGTGCTCGCCGCGATGAGGCCGCCGGACGACGTGACAACCGCCACCGGGATCTGCGGCTGCTGCAGCCTCACCAGCATTTCCAGAAAAATGTCGTTCCCGATGTACTTTCCAAGAGAGACGCTGGTGTTGTCAAGGGGATTCACTGCCGTGCCGAGAACCCTCTGCGCCACCAGGTTCTGAAGGATCTGCGTTCTGACTGAGAACATGTCGAGGTTGAGCACCTGCCGAACCTTCTGCTCGAAGGGCCGGAGTACCAGGTTCTGGCCCAGGATGTCCGAGTACATCAAGGCGGCCATTCCGATGCCCTGCGATTCGGCCCGATTGACGAGCGGCGCCCCGATCATCGCCAGGATGTCGGCGTCCGTATGCGGGGGGTCGGAGCTGAACCGGGGAGAGAACTTGCTGAAGGGACTGTCAGCGTCCAGGTAGATTCTCACTTCGGCATTCGCGGAGGGGTCATATTCACGGACCTCGGCGCGTGCCGTGATCCACGGATCGAAAGTTGCCTCGTTTTCGTTGAACGTGATGGAGCCCTTCTTCATGATGAAGCTGCGGTCGAAGTAGTAGATCTCTCCGCCCTGCACGCCCGTGCCGCCTTTTACCGTGTATGCGCCGGTGTCGCCTCGGTAGGTGATGGCGATCTTCCCGCCGGGGCTCGCCGTCGTCCGCAGGACGGGCACGTCCTCGGAAGGCCAGTGGAACTCCACCCGCCTTCCGGTTTCCATGGTGAGGTTCGCGTAGGTCGGAGATTCCTCCGGGACGAACTTCACGATCGGGGCCTTGCCAAGGGTGATACGGCAGTCCGAGACGAGGATCGATCCTCCGATATTGATCTTGCGGTCGTCGCCCGAGACATGAAGAGTTCCCGATCCGGACCCTTCGGCGTTCAGTATGCCGAACCGCGCCCTCAACCGGACGGTGGACTGGGCCTCCGTGGCGATCGCGACGTCCCATGCTATAGGGATCCAGTGGTCGATCGTGAAGCTCGCCACCGCGCTCAGCCGCGCGCTGCCCGCCGAGGCGAAGGTTTTCGGGGTGTGGAAACCCTTCCCGTCGAAAATGAGGCTCGTCCTGATCGGTCCAGCCTCCTGCGGCGAGTAGGCCGTGAGGATTCCCCCTCCGACGATATCGAGCTGGCCGGTAATGTCGGGATCGTTGACTTCCCCGTCGGCGACCAGCCTGCCCGAGGCGACCCCCGCGGTGAAGTGAATCAGGGGGGTCGGGCCCGCGCCCATGTTCAAGGAAGGGCTCTTGAGGATCGAGTTCAGGACCAGGAGGTCGAAGCTGTCCACGGCAAATGCCGCATGGATGCGGTCCTGGGTTACCCGACCCTGGATGCTTCCCGTGATGGGCAGGGGGTCCTGCAGGACGGCGGAGAAGGTCAGCTGCGGATCGATCCACCCATGCATGGAGTTTCCCGGACCTCCATCGAAGGAGATCTTGCCGGCGCTCGTGCGGAACGCGACCGCCCACGAGGGCATGTCCGTGCCGGCGACCTTGATCCCGTTCAGAGACAGTTTCCCCTGCAGGCCGAGGTCGAAGACGCGCGCGGTAGGCGGCGACCCTCCCGGATTGGAGTAGCTTCCTTGCAGCGCCACGGCGGCGCCTATGGTGTCGGCAAAGACCTCGGTCTGGAACTGCCCTTTGAACGCAAACGTCCCTTTCCTGAAATCGAGCGAACCTTCACCGCCGGTGAGCTTGTGGGCAAGGTAGGCGGCAGAGACTGACTTCACATCGAAGCCGTCCCGCCGGGCGAGCAGGCGGCCCTCGAGTGAAAGGAAATCGGTTCCCAGCTTGCCCTGCTTCAGGGAGACGGACACGTCGGCGGCAGGCTGGGCGAGAGGACCGGTTACCGTGCCGGCAACGGAGAGGGTTCCCTGTATCGCGTTCACTCCGAGCCTCTGAATGGGCATACCATCGAACTGGACCGCCAACGACAGCGACCCTTTTGCCAGACCGCCCTTCAAGGCGTAGGCTTCGAGCCCGTCGGCGGTCCGCAGCGAGGCCGATCCCCGGAGGGTGAGGGCGCTGAGGAATAGCGGGTCAAAGACATCCCCCGGGAGCGCGATATCGGCCCGCGCGCTGCCGACGAGCGTCGAAGCGGAGTCCGTGACGGCCAGGCGGGTAATGTCCAGCACCTGGGGGGTGAGTCGTCCAGTGAGTTGGACAACCGCATGCGGCGTTTGCGGGAGCGGAACGTCGTACAGAGTGATGGAAGGGAAGTCTGCGGACCATTCGCCTTCCGGCGTGACCAGCCCGGAGATCTCGAAGCTCACCGGCCACGATCTCCCCCCCAGGGGCAGCGGGAACTTCTCGCCCCGCAGCTTCACCAGCGCACCGCCTCCACGAATCGGAATGGCCGAGACGGCAAGGCCGAACGATCCGCTCGCGGAGAGGCCGGCGCTCTGCGAGTAGCGGCCGGTGAAGAAATACGAGGTCCCCAGCAAGGTGAGGTTGGAGGCAAAGCCGATCTGGCCGCCCTCGGCGAGATCTCCTTCGAACCCGCCCTGGATGCCGACTCCCTTCCAGGAACCGTTGAAACCAGTCAGGGAGAGATGGGACTTGTCGACCGAGAGCCCGAATTGAAAGGAGGTGCCCGGCTCGTCGTTGCTCGTGACCGTCACGGATCGGGCTGCCAGTGACAAGTGCGTGAGGTCCGTGGACAACACGGCCTCAGTCGAGACCGAATAGTGGGCGAGAAGGTTGAACACGTCCTGCTGTTCGAGTGAGAGCCTGCCCGCGCCCAGCAGGAGGTGATAGAGCTTCGCCGGGGGGACGTTTTTCAGGGTGGCCGCAACGCTCACTTTGGGCGCGGGCAGGGATTCGAGCCCGCCCGTCGTCACCGCCTGCCCCGGTGTCCGGCCGAAGCGCAGCTCACCGCCGGCCTGAAGGAGGTCTTCCGGGGCCGACCCGGCGAAGGACGTGCTGAGTGCAAAGGACGCTCCCCCGGGGAGCGGAGTGAGGCTGAGCAGGAACGAGTCGAAGCCGAGCTCGCCGATTTCCAGGTGGTTGCTGTGCACCTCGAGCCGGCCCTTGCGACGGTCGATCGAGATGCTCGCATTGACCTTCTCACCGTAGCCCGTGTTCACGTCGGCGAGGGAAAGCAGTCCTGATGGAAAGAGATTCTCGAAGAGAACGCTTCCCGCGAACTCGGCGGTGCCCCCGCTCGACGACAGTCTCAGCGGAT
>Ga0187850_10003701_pt1 | contig 12709 bp, 10 predicted proteins | sample June2016WEW_4_15_FD_132436 | JGI IMG/M metagenome (GOLD analysis project Ga0187850, IMG submission 132436) | Peatland microbial communities from SPRUCE experiment site at the Marcell Experimental Forest, Minnesota, USA - June2016WEW_4_150 | ecosystem: Environmental > Terrestrial > Soil >... | reverse complement strand
TTTTTCCCACTCGTGCGCATAGTGCTAATCTTCTGCATTGCCGGTCTCCTTTTTGTGCTTTAAGCACGTCCAACATTGGGAGCGTATCGCATCCCGCGGAGACCGGCCTTCTCATCCCATCTGGTTAACGCTTTTACCGGAGACGGCGATCGAAACGCTTTCCTTGTGCACATCCATGCCGATATATTTAGTGCTGGTCATAAAGGGTGTTCCTTTCTGGAGGGGCTGAGCCAAGCACTCAAAACCTACTCCAAAAGGGGCGCCCTTTTATAATGTGTGGGTCCCAGTACGAAGATATCCGGTAAGCCGGGCACTATTGGCAGAATCATGCGGAATGGGTTTACGTCGAGACCGGCGGGAGAGCCGATAACATGGTTGAGGTCTTCGGCGACTTGCACGAGGGAGATCAGGATGCCTAACGCGGCATTGACCAAATCCAATCAGGCACCGAGGTCTTTGCGCGCTTCGCTAATGACAAGTAGAGCTTTGGAGGTTTTTTCTTCTTCTGCCGAACGGCTCAAGACCGCCAACACCCAAGCTACTGCGGAACCTTCATTCCGTGGAAACCACCGTTGAGCTTTAGCGGCATTCGAGAGCAGCAGCTCAATCCACAAAATCGAGGGTCATGCCTTCATGTCTGTACAGAAATCCTACAAACTGCCCAAAGTTCGGAGATGCCACATTATTGTAGACCGTACTGTAATTCCCATGATTGGTAATGTTCAGTGTGTAGGCCCCGAGCCGAAAGTGATGTCCTCTACCACCTTTGCCTTTGAGGAACGGTATCCGGAACGCGCGATACGCCTTGAAGTCCAGTGAGAAAAACTCCGGGAAGCGCCGCCCATTCGGCGCGCCCACATACTGCTGCGTCACATCCACGGGCGAGTACGGGAACCCGGAGTGGACGTCTACCAGCGGGCTGAACGTGACCTTCCATGGCAACGCGAAAATTCCCCACGCAATCATGCGATTCGGAATATCGGAAGGCAAAACGCCGTAAACGTCCGGCCGAATCACCGGCGCGGCAAAGGGGATCATCACGTTGGAAAGACTGTTCAGGTCTCCGCGCGCTCGGCTCCATATGTAAGACGCATTCACCTGGTCGCTTTGCCGAAACCTGTCATGCACCGAGGCTTCCATTTCGTGATACATGGAAGATCCGGTGTTTGTGAGGGCCATAAAAGATTGGTCACTCGCTGCTGCTGCTGTGAAGGGTTCCACTTCGAATAGATAGCTCGTGTGGCTGTGGAGGTAGCTTAATTCAAACTGCAAATTCTTCCGGAGGTCCCGCACGATGCCTGCATTCCACGTAAAATTCCGGGGCGTCGTACTCGGCTGCGTGGGCGACACCGGAGAAACCAGCGGATTCAAGCCTGCCGTGTAAGCGTTCGTATAGGTGACCGGAGGCGCACTCGGCACGCCCGTGGTTCCGTACTCGGTGATCGTCTGCGTGGGGTTTCCCGCCCAGTTTGCCGCCAGCAGGGGTAGTACTCCATAAAAGAATCCTGCCCCGGCCCGTATCACGGTCTTCTCGTCCTTGCCGGGTGCGTACGCCAGCCCCAGCCTCGGTGCTAACTTCGCCGGCCACCCAGACGTTTCCGTGCTCAACCGTAACCCCAGGTCGACGCTGAAGTGTGAATTCAACAGCCAATGGTCCTGCACGAACTCCGCAAAAATGCTATCCGACTGAATCTGAGCGGGTGCCGGGGCGAAATCGATCGTTTCCGCCAGCGAATCATCTTCCCTCAGGATTTGAATTGGACGCGATTCTGTTGTTCCAAAATAGCTTCGCCAGTCAATATCCGCTCCCACTCGGATTTCATGCGAACCGAACCACTGCTTCTTTGAGAATTCGTAATCTGTCAGAAACTGAAACTCCTTGCCTCGCCGGGACCACTCATTGAAGTAATTGCCGCCCCACCCTTGCGGCGTGATCAGCATGTCCGCGGCGCCTTGCCCCTGGGCAGTGCTGTCAAATCGTGTGTATTGCGCCACCGTCGAAAGAACGCTTCCGGACTCGAATTCGTATCGATCAGACACGGCTGTGGCCACACCCCGTTGATGCAAATTGTTCGACGCGGGCTGGGGAACCAGGGCGCTGATGTCAATGTGATCCGTTCGCAGTGGAAACGCATTCACCGTCATCGTCAGTATGTGGTTCTTGGCGAGAATTGCCTCCAGGGTCGTAAAGGAATTAAATCCTTGACGCTTGCTGATGTCGTACGGCCACGGCAATCCTTCCACGGTCGTCTTCTTCATTTCGTACTGGAATGATTCCGAGAGCAGCAATTTGTGTGCAATCAAAGGGACGTCGAGCGAAAATGCGGGCGTGGCCCCACCAAGTCCCGCCATATGCCCGTTCTTCCCCAATATGGTGATTCCGAGTCTGTTTACGTTGACGTCAAAGCCGTCGGCCGGAGGCTTCGTTTCTATCGTGGTCAATCCTCCCGAAAAACTCCCCAGACTCGCGTCATAGGGTGTCTTGTACACCGCAAATGACTCGACCGCGTCCGTCGGCACGGTGATCCCGAAGCTCCCTGTCACCGGGTCCGTATTACGCGTCGAATTGATAATCAGAAGGCTCTGATTTTCGTCCGAGCCTTTGAACACCAGCTTGCTGTCGAGTGTCTGCACCACCCCCGGCGTCATGGGAATGACTTCCTTCACTTTTTCTTGGGAGGTGGGCAGCGTAATCAACTGCGTATTCGTCACAACGGCGACTGGCGCTGACGCGCTTTCCGTGGAGATAATCGTGGCCAATCCGCTAACTTCCACTCTTTCCCTGACGGCCTCGACTTCCAGCCTGAAATCCTGAATCCACTGATCTCCCGCTTTCAGGAGCACCGCTCTTTCTATTCTCTCGAAGCCCTCGTCCTCGACAGAAATCGAGTAGTCTCCCGGTTTTGGATTCAGGAATTCATAGTGGCCGCTTTCGTCCGTTTCCGTTGTCGCTGGAGTGCCTGTGGGTGCCTTCCGAATGAGCTTCACCGTAGCTCCCGCCAGTGCGGAACCATCTTGCGCGGTGACCGTCCCCCGAAGAGCGGCCGCTGAATCGTTGCCGGTTTTTGGTGTCGTTTTCTGGGCAACCATGGAGGAGGGCGCTAACAAAAACGCGAGTGCAACGGCCAATCCCAACACCCATTGCCAGGACACACCCGGCACGCAGTAGCTTGTGCGGGAAAGCCATGCAAAGTATCGGCGACCTGGGGACTGATTCATTCTTCGACTCACATGAATCTATAGAATAAGCGAAGCGCGCACCCATCTACTGCATATGTGGCGCGAGAGTTTCCTAGCTATAACCTGACCGCGGGATTGCCTCGCTGCTTTCAACCCTGCCGGCATCCGTCATCGGCGGGCCAGATCCGGGTAGGATATGACCGCAGCCTGCCATGTTAGGAACTCGGCTGAGGTGGCAGGCACAGTTTCCCGGCATGGTCGCGGGAGCTGCCTCACAGTTTTTTTGATCTCCCGAAGGCGCCTTAGATTCGACGTTGTCTCCCCGAAGAAATCAGTCAGAACGCTCCCACTCCTGCCACTAGTTTCCGCCGAACGGTCAAAAAGTTCCACAAATGCTTGCGGCGAAAACCCAGCCACCGCCGACGCATACAGCGCCATGCGATCTGCCTCATTCTGGCGGATCTCTTCCTGCCTCTCGATGATCTGAGCAGCCTTCCTCAATAACTTTCTGTCGCGGTCGACGCCGTCCAACATCCGCCTTAACTTCTCTGAAATATCCTTCCGGTCGCCGACGGCGTTAACACCCAGAACTTCGTGAAATAACTGGCTCGCGATGATGGCGTTCTCGTGCATCAGGATGTGGCCCAATTCATGGCCCAGTAACCCGGCAAGTTCGTCGTCATTCCTGAGCAACGCAACCATTTTTCGCGTGATATAGATTCGTTCGGGAGCGACACTGAACGACCCCGCTTCAGGTGTGTCAATCAAGATGACGTGAACCCGCGCCTGATCGCGCGGGAATTGCGATAGAACCCGGTCCGCGATAGCGTTGAGATGGGCCGCGAGCTCCTCATTGTGAACGGCGTGGTAATTGCTTTCCACCAATTCCGCTTCGATATCACCAAGCGTCCGTTCCTGCTGAATACTGAAAATATGAGCGGCCGTTGGAATTCTCAGCGCCGGGGTAACCGAGCACGACTGTTGCGCTCGAACCGTGCCCCCAACAAAAACGGAGAGGGCAAACAGGTAGACGGTTGAGAGGATGGGCACCCGGATATGAACTGTGCGCATGGATGTCTGTCTGCTGGAGCACAGCGCTTATACACTTATTGAAGATACCTCGGTGCTCTGAAAGAAAACGGGTCTTCTGACAAAGGTAATTCTGTTATTGGTCAGAATCGGAGCATCGCCTCAAAGTCTGCGGATATTTTAAAAGCACATATGTGATCGAGGTTACAATGTTGTCAAAGTTATAAGTCTGACTTGTTTTTGACCTGGACTCCCTCCCTTTCCTTTTTTTCTGAGTTCGCGCATCGCCTGAATCTTGGCGGGGACTGTGTACTACCTGGCGCAGTAATTTACGGTAAAGTTCTGATAAACGCGATAACCGGTAAAGTCAAGTACTAGACCGAACATGTCCGGTTTGCCGACTTACCGGGACTTGAGCGAAGCGCGGTAGAATATCTCGACCACAGCACAGCTAGTCAGGGGCATTCGTGAATCGTTGGCTTAGGGCGAGATGGTTCATTTTGCTCGGGCGCCAGAGACTGCGCTCCCATCGAGTCGACTTGGCGCTTCAGAATTTTCGAAAGTCTGTTGAACAGGAACCTCACAATCTACGCACTGCAACTGAAATTGCCTGGTGCCATTACAAATTGAAGGACTACAAGTCAGCAATCGATGCTTATGAGCGTGTAATTCAGCAGCTACCGAATTACGCATCGGCACACGCTTGTCTTGCGCTAGCATTGGTGGCGGTCAAGCGATATCCAGAGGCCGTCGATGAACTTCGCCGGGCAATTCGTATCCGCCCGAAAATCAAGAACCGCGGGTACTGGGATTACAACTTGGGAAGATTGCTGGTACAGCTAGAGCGATGGGAAGAAGCCATCGCGCCGCTGTGCCACGCGATTGAATTTGCACCGCGTGAAGCCGCCACGCATTACTGGCTAGGTATCGCGTACGGTCATCTCAAGCGTCATTCGGAGGCAGCTAAGCAATTTCAGGAGGCGCTCAAATTGCAGCCGAACGAACCAGACTCCCTCTACTCGCTTGGGGTTAGTCTCGGCGAATTAGGACAGCTCGACAAAGCTGTCGATGCCTATAACCAAGTGATTCAAATCCGCCCTGAACATATAGACGCGTATTTTAATCTTGCAGTTACGAACGGGGACCTTGGTCGTCACGTCCAAGAAATTCAAGCCTATGAAAAGGCTGCTGAACTAGACCCACAGGACTTCAAAATTCATGTAAATCTCGCACTTTCATATTCCAAGCATAAGGAGTACGAACTGGCAATCGACACGTGGAAGAGGGTAATCGAACTACTACCCGACAGCGTAGAAGCATTTACCAGTCGGATGGTGGACTACGAACACCTGGGGCGTTATAAGGAAGCACTTGATGATGCGAAGACGGTGGTCCGGCTGGCTCCAAATGTTGCTGAATCCCACACTAATGTAGGTTACTACCTGAACCGTCTTGGCGAGTATGAAGCTGCGCTAGAAGAAGCGCGGGAAGCAATTAGTCTGAACCCTGATTACCCTGACGCTCATTTCGTTGCCGGGTGTGCAATGCAAGGACTGGAAGATCATGCAGGTGCGATCCCTGAGTATCAAAAAGCCATAAGCTTGAAATCAAATTATTGGGAGGCGCTTGTGAACCTTGGCAATGCCTATCTTGAATTAGACCGCAGCCAAGAGGCGCTTCCGCTACTAAAACTCGCAGTCGAATTGCGGCCAGAGTGTCTGGAAGCACACGATTTTCTTGGCGTGGCCTACTTCAAGACAGATAACGCGGGAGATGCAAGAGCACAACTCACGCTATTGAAATCTCTCGATTCTTCCTTTGGAGGGGCGCTAAGGAAACTTCTAGGTACGGAGGGACAGCAGTAAAGAGCGAGGCAGAACAAGAAATTTCTTGGCAAAGTCCTGATTAACGCGCGATAACCGGTAAAGTTGGTACTGGAACGCGAGCGCGGCGGGTAGATCAAGGGCGTTCGAAAAACTCATGCACTTCGAGGGCTGACCAGCCTTTCGTCCCGACTTGAATTTTCAGTCATTTCCAAGTCGTTAGTTTTAGGGATTTCTGAAAGCCTTTTGGCTGGTGGGCGACCTACGGACACCCTTCCTAATAAGGTCCGTGTTCTCTATTCGCTGCAGTTCCCTGCCCCGGCCGAGCGGAACAAACGGAACAAGGCCGCAAATTCCCCATGCCCGAGGATTGGGAAGCTAGAAAAAAGCCGTGGGGGCCGACTGCGAGACCGATCGAGCAGAAAATTAGGTGTGGCCCTGGATTGTCTCGCTGCTGGCATCCCAATACTGCTTCCTTCCCGACCAATACGCCTGCGCGGCCATAATGCATGCTACTGAGTGGGCAAATCCATCCTGCACCGTGCAATGAGGCTGTTGGCGGGAGCGCATGCATTCGAACCAGTTAGCCATGTGTTCGGTTGTGAGATCATCGATTCCCATGGGCGGAAGTCCCGTCTCGCCGGGGAGAAGCAAATATTTCGAAGCTCTCTTTTGGTCGATGTCGGCATTGTCTTCGTGAATGCCTTTTTCTTCGACTAATTGATAGCGCGGGCTGCCCTCGCCACCGATGTTGGTGAGCGTCGCCTTTTTCCCCATATAGCGCGTGAAGCTTGGCGAGTCGTTGCCAAAGCTGGTTGAATAGCTGACCAAAAAGCCTTTTGGATACTCCAATAAGGCTTGGAATGTATCCGCATTCTCGCGCCCATCGTGCCAGGCGAAGATGCCACCGTGAGCGACGACCGAATGGGGAATGCTATCGTTCATGTACCAATGCACGAGGTCGATCGCATGACTCATCCACTGATCGGGAATGCCGCTGGAAAACTCCTTGTACAAACGGAATTCGCAATAAACTTTCGGATCGAATGGGCGGTACGGTTTGGTCAGCAGCCATTTGCGCCAATCGGTGTCTTCTTCACGGATTAGCTTTGTTTCCGGGCGTCCTCGCCATCGAGGCCCGTGGTAATTCCAAACAATCTCTACTTTGCTCACGTCTCCCAAAACGCCGGTCTGTACTAACGCGCACGCAGCTTTGGGATACGGTTCGCTGCGATGCTGCGTGCCAACTTGCACGATGCGGCTGCTTTTAGTGACCACGCCACGCGCGGCCTTCACGTCCTCCAGCACGTTGCCCATCGGCTTTTCCACGTACGCGTCCTTGCCCGCATCTACGGCCATTTTCAGGATCGGCGAGTGTGAGTGCTCTGGGGTCGAGATAATTACCGCGTCGACATCTTTAAGCGCGAGGACGTCCTCCACGTACTGAAATCCGCGCGGTGTGCGGCCGTAGTATTTTGCATTTGTGGCGATAGCCTTTTCGCGGTTCACTCGCCACAGATCGCAGACGGTGGTCATTTCCACGTTGTGGCTGGTCTTTAGTTGCGATGCGATCCAATCCAGGTCTTGGCCCCGGCTTCCGTTCCCGATGTGACACAACGAAATCCGATCGTTAGCGCCTGCAATCTTGCGATACGAAAGAGCCGTACTTCCAAATGCTGCACCGCCAGCAAGCAGCGCGGCGGATTTGGTTAAAAATGTTTTCCGATCCATCATGCCTTCCGGGTCGCTCATTGTTCCCTCCTGCTCAATTCAGTTCGAACCGCCGTCCGCCCGCATGCCGCGGAGTGACACTGAGTGCGCACAAATAAATCTCGCCGTGGGAAAAGAACATCACGCAGCTGGTATGATGTCAAGGCATCGAACACATAGAGCCCAACAAAGCGGCAACGCGCCTTTGCCCTAACAGCCTAGCTGGAAGCATTGCAGATGATTCTCAGGGTATTTGACGACAAGAATTCACTGGCAAGAACAGCAGCCGCACAGGCCGCTGCGGCGATTCGTTCGGTGATTGCTCATCGCGGTCGTGCTCGCGCTGTCGCCGCGACCGGAGCATCTCAGTTCGAGTTCCTCGATGTGCTGGCCACAACTCCCAGCGTCGAATGGAAGAAGGTTGAGCTCTTTCATTTAGACGAATATATCGGCCTGCCCATAAACCATCCTGCCAGCTTCTGCAAATTCCTTCAGGAACGGCTGATTGGCAAGACCGAGATCAGCAATTATCACCTGCTGAACGGTAACGCGGACCCTGCCGAGGTCATCCATTACGCCAGTGAGGCTATCACTCTGTCGCCCATCGATATTGCTTTCGTTGGCATCGGTGAGAATGGGCATCTCGCTTTCAACGATCCGCCCGCCGATTTCCAAACCGAGGAGCCTTACATAATCGTCCATCTCGACGAAGCGTGCCGGCAGCAGCAGGTCGGTGAAGGATGGTTCCAGAATCTTTCCGATGTTCCCACGCGAGCAATTTCCATGTCCATACGCCAGATCCTGAAAGCCAAAGAAATCATTTGTGTCGCGCCCGATGCCCGCAAAGCGAGAGCGATTCAGGCATGCTTCGAGGGTGAGATCAGTCCTCTTGCGCCTGCTTCGATTTTGCGGACCCATTCAAACACCACCATTTATCTCGATCAGAAGTCGGCGGGATTGCTCAGTCCCGGTACGCTTTCTGCGTTCGCCGCATCGGCGTGAAAGATTGCCGTGGCACCTCTGGTGTTTATCGATGTCGTCGGTCCGCTTACGTTGTCGGGACTTTCGGCACGGCTTGGCGACGGAGTTGGCGGAGAGCGAACCTATCACCGTTCTGCAAGCCCAGATGCGGCACGCAGACGTGAGAACGACGCTTAAGGTCTACGCACACGTCATCCCGCAGTCGCAGCGTGAATCGATGGAGCGCATTGCTAACCGTTCAATTGGAACAAAAGTTCCGAATGGAACACGCGCAGTCGCTTAAGTTGTTGAAGTGAAAGAAGTTTGGCAGGGGCGGTGGGGATCGAATTTGCATCTCAATAAAACAAGTCCTGGATCGTCAAAGGGGTAGCGCCGTGCCCTTTTACCAATTGGTGTCAAATGGTGTCTGGCTAACCGAGCTAACAATCTGCGCCCTCGCGTGATTGCCGACGCGCCTTTTCCTGCCTGGCCAGAGTGAGAATCCTGAGGGAAAGCTCCTTTCCCCGAATATCCCATCCCAGAATGATGTGAGCACTCAGGTCCCTCTCGCCTCGCTGACTTAGCCAAGGGCGTGACGTAGTCTTGCAGCCACAAATCAACAGGCTGTTATGTTGTCTGGCGAAGTACTACTCGCTGATGCTTTCGGGACAATCCAGATCGTGGCTTTGGCCGGAGCACCACGCGAGATCCAGGGTTGAAAGATCAACGGGTCTGGCTCGATCGGAATGTTGGGAGTGTTTCGATGCTTTTCAGGCCTCTGCTTTTCCTATTTTCGACCCTGCTCCTGTTGTTTCCCTGTTCAAACAATCTGAGTGCGCAAACAACGACTTCTGGCGGATTGACCGGTGTGGTGAGTGATCCGAGCCATGCCGTGGTGCCCGATGCGGTTGTGGAGATCCGGGACAACACCAAGGGAACAATTCAAGCTACCAAGACCGACAGCGACGGCGCGTACCGATTTTCCTTTCTGGCGCCGGGAAGCTACATGAGATTTGCGCAGGGCCGCAACCATTTTCGTTCGCCGGGCTTCTTCAACACGGACTTCGCGGTCATGAAAAACACGAAGATTCCGCACAGGAAAAATGTGGTGTTGAGCATGGGCTTGCAGTTTTTCAATTTCTTCAACCACGCCAATTTTGGGCTGCCGGACAATGGGCTGTCGGATGGAACTTACGGTCAGATTGGCTACCTGGAACAGGCCCCAACAAGCATCCTCGGCTCAACACTCCAGGCGAATGTTTGTCCCCGGATGATTCAGCTGAAGTTCCAGCTTCAGTTTTGATCCTGAAACGCAGGACTTCACATGCTGTAATCGAACAAATACCTACTAGAGCGTTGCGCTCAGAGGTTTTCCAGCGCAAAACACGCAAAGTCGTTCTCGCTCATCGCTTGCACAGCACAGGCTATCCGAGATAGGGAACTACCTGTATTTAATGATGACGGCAATAAACAACATAAGCAACGCAGCCGGGAAATAGATCAGGACCGCGAACTTGGCAGTGTAGCGAATGTATTTGAAAAACTTGACACCCGCCATAGAGCAAACAGTAAAAGCGATCCCGTCCCAGGGCATCCAGAAGTTGAACGCCCCGGTCGCAAATTGAAATGCCAGAACAACAATCTGCTTGGAAAAATGGAGCACATCGGCCAGTGGCGCAAGAATCGGCATGAGAGTGGCTGCGGTGCCGGACGCACTACCCAATAACGCAGCCGTCAACGCGCTGATGCCGAACATGACATAGGCAATAATGACTTCCGGCACTCTGCCGAGATATCCGGCAAAGTAATTCAGGATTGTATCCAGAATGCGGGCGTCGTTAAGAATGAAATAGAGGATTTGCGCCGCACTCATCATGACCACCGCGATCACCACGCTCTTCATTCCTTCGATGTTTTTGTCGATCATGGTCTTCACTGACATTCCGCCGGCCAGCGGGATGATGATGCCCATCCACAGAAACAGCGAACCGATTTCGCGGAACCCCCAACCGTGGGCCATCAACCCGTACATCAGAATCCCGAAACCCATGGCCAAAAGGATCAATACCAAGACGCGGCGAGCGTTCATCGCATATTCTTGGGCTTCGGTCGACTCCGTGCGCAGCCGGGCTCGCTTTTCCATGTCCTCTTCGCGAGACAGCGAACATCCCGGGTCTTTGTGGACTTTATGCGCATAGCGCATGATGGCGATGCTGGTGATGGACATGAACACCAGGAAGCTGACGACGCGAAACCACGTGCCGCTGTACAGCGGCACGTTGGCGATCGCCTGCCCAATGGCTACGTTGTAGGGATTCGTGATGCCGCAGGCGAAGCCGATAGCAACGCTCCAATACAGCATAAACACGGCCACCATCGAATCAAATCCCATGGCTAACATCAGCGGCGTGAGGATGAGGATAAATGGAATCGCTTCTTCGTACATTCCGAAGGTCGAGCCACACAGCCCGATGGCTATCACGATGACCGGTATGAAGACGATTCCCAAGCGCCCGGCTTTCCCGATGAGCGTGTGGATTCCGGCACTGATAGCGCCGGTCGCGATGATGGCGGTGAGCGCGCCCGCAGACAGCATGATGACGAACGAACGCTCTGCGCCTTCCACCGCCCCACGCATGAATACGGTCCACAATTGGAAAAAGCCCTGCGGGTACGACGGTGTGCGATGAAACGACCCGGGCACAACGATTTCCCGTAGGCGTCCCATGACCATGACAGAATGCCGTTCGAACTGGCCACCCGGAATGATGTAGGTCAGAATCGAGAAGCCGACGCACATCAGGAACACGATGAGTAATGGATTAATGTTGCTCATGAAATCGAAAAAACGCTGGCGGAAGCTCTGCATGGGGTCCTCGTCCTCCGGTTCCGAAGATCAAAGCCAACAGCGTAAGAGTTTTTATCCTTCAAGCCTCGTAAAACACCTTCGTTTTCACCTCCGGCAGAAGCTGCTGCACTTGGCGGATAGCGGCCGCAGCACGTTCGTGGTCGTAGGTGGTAAGCAAGGCGCATGCGTCGGCAGGCTCGAGAGCCGCAGCGCGAGCTTCGACTGCCGGCAGGGTTGAACAGGTTTCGGCTTCGAACTTTTGCCAGGTGGAAGCAATCATTTCGATGCACTTGCTGTAGCCGTAGTCAGCGAGCTTCGCCAGTTCCGTGAATAGCCAGTAGGCCGAAGCAGGATCATAGGAGCCGGAGGCATACGCAAAATGCGGTTCTACCGCGTTGATGCCCAGGTGAAACGGGACGTAAACACCGGAGAGAGAAGTTGCCATGCCGCACCAGATCCGGTTCCCGATGTGCGGCGGCAGGTTGCGCCGTAGTTCCACGAGGGCGCTGGCTTCGGTGTTCATGCGGGCAATCGTCCGCACACCCGTGCGAAAGGGCGAGCCGCTTTCTCCAATTTTGAATTGCGGCGCGCCTTCAAAAATGTCGCGCATGAACCGCATCAGGTCGAGGATGCTCACTCTGCGAAGAGACGAGTAGCGGCTTTCGAGCACGGCATGTCGGTCGCAGTTATAGGCATCACTCTGATTCTTGGGATCGCCGTAGATGGCGGCAAAATCGAACGGGCCGTCTGCGTACCAACCCTGGTTCCGCGCATAGTCCACAAGGGTCGCCGGGTACATGAAGTTCTCATGGTCATGGAAGTCAATTGCGCCGATGCGGTAACAGTTGGCTCGCATCGCAATTTCATCCGGGCCGATTCTTCTGGCAGCCCATTGGCCACCGCGCGCCAGCTCCACCCACCACGCATCGTCGTAATCGGCGACCGCCAGCATTGTGCCGGAATCGCAGCTCAATCCGTGGGTGCTGCAGAGCTCGCCAATCAGGGCGGCGCCTTCGCGAGCTGAGCGTGCTCGCTCCAGGACCAGTTGCACAAATTCCGTCCAGATGATGCCGCCCGGAACAACGTCGTACGCCCTTGCTTCCGGAATTCCCCGCATCAGCGCCATGTTGTTCGCGACTGTGACGCCGTATTCGTTGAC
>Ga0187850_10003700_pt1 | contig 12713 bp, 13 predicted proteins | sample June2016WEW_4_15_FD_132436 | JGI IMG/M metagenome (GOLD analysis project Ga0187850, IMG submission 132436) | Peatland microbial communities from SPRUCE experiment site at the Marcell Experimental Forest, Minnesota, USA - June2016WEW_4_150 | ecosystem: Environmental > Terrestrial > Soil >... | reverse complement strand
TTGACCCAACCTCTTGTAGCGAATACTGTTAGTCAGCAGTGAGCTGTAAAGAGACACGCCCAGACTCGGGGCCAACTCGTTTTCCTAAACCGTAGGTCAGATGTTCGAGTCATCCCTGGGGCAACATCCGAATCCTTGCGGTGCAAGGAATTACTGAAAAGACTACCGGAAAACCGGCGTCGCAAAACTTCAATGTGACCAGTTTTGTCACTGGTCCGCGGAGGTTTCCATGCGCGTCGGTGTTCGGGACTTCTCCCTTTACAAGAGGCCGCGAAAGGGCGGCCGACCCGTCTACTACGCTCGATTCCACAACGATGATGGCAGTTGGACTGCTGGCTGTTCGACTGGGCAGACTGTCCGCTCCCTCGCCGAGGGTTGGGCAACCGCAGAGGTAAGGCGACGGCAGGCTGAAGTGCAGGAAGGAGAGCAGGCGCCTCCGGCCGATACCGGCTTCGCCGCGTTCGCCAGCAAAGACTTTTTCAGCTACGAGGGTCGGTGGGCTCTGGACAAGCGCGCAAGCGGAAAAAGGCTTTCACCCCGTCAGTGCCTGGAGAAGCGGCGGACGTTCGACAAGCACGTCATCCCCATTCTGGGGCAAATGAAACTTCACGAAATCAACCGCGCCGTGCTGAAGGACTTTCGAAACGCCATGTATCAGGACGGCTATTCGGGCTCCACGATCAACCGCGCATTGGATTGCATTCGGGCAGTACTTGAAGCCGCTGAGGATGAGAACCGTATCGATGCCGTGCCGCGCATCGACCGCGCAGCGAGCAGGCCTACTGAGCGCGGCATCCCCACTACAAACGAGTTCCACGGGATCTTTGCTGCGCGGTGGGAGGATCCCCGCGCCTACTACGCTTCCGCGTTGGCGGCGGTCACCGGCTGCCGGATGGGTGAAATCCTCGCGCTGCGTCTTTCGAATATTGACTCAGTGCGACTCTTGGTTTCCGTGGAAAGATCGTACGACAGCGCCGAGCGCGTCATCTGCGCGACGACAAAGAACGGCAAGTCCCGTATGGTCACGATCCCCCCGATGGTCTGTCACGGGCTGGAGATGTTGGCCACGGCGAATCCGCACACTGGTGTGGATCCTCTGGTCTTCTGGTCGGAAAAGACCCCGGACAGGCCGTGCGACTACAAGCTGGTCACGCGTGGGCTTTACAGAGCCCTAACACAGATCGGCATCGATGCGGCGGAACGAAGACGACGCCATCTGTCGTTTCATTCTTGGCGCCATTGGCTCAACTCGCAACTAGTCGAGGCACATGTGCCGCCTGAGAAGATCCGCATGCTAACCGGCCACTCAAGTAGCGAGATGACACTGCTCTACTACCACACGCAGCTAGAGGCTATGGCTGACGTACAGGACGTGCAGGCACGGATGCTGAAGAACTGCCTGGTACCACAGGCGGCAACAACGAGTGGTGAGGCAGCTATTGGCGCTACCAATCGATCTCTCCCGACGGCCTCCTAACGAGACCACGAGAGTTGCTCTCGAAGAAATCATGATAGGAGACCATATGTCGGATAGCGATTTTTCCCTCGACTTCGAAAAGATCGAAAGCTATGAAGTGTCCCTGGACTTGACTGCGAGGGGCCAGATCTGCCTCCTTTGCGTCCAGTTCATAGGGGAAGCAAGACTGTACCACAGAGCTCCACCATTCGATGCCGAGGCCGCCAGGAGCAAAGCACGTACGATCAACAGGAAGGCCACGGCGGCCAAGAAAGCCCTGCGCGAGCTCAGCGTTTGCTCGCACGACGCTGCCGAACATGACTTTTATCTTTTCTATCCCGACGACAGCAACTCCTACCTGTTCTCGGTGAAAAAAGCGATACGGCTCGTTAGGAGGATCGCTCAAGCGGCCGAGAAAAAAGCCTCTGAGTCCTACCCTGTTGGGCGTCCAGAACTACAGAACTTCAAGAATCTGGTACGTGAGCTGTATCGCATCTATCTGGGCAGCGGAGGCAAAGGAAAGATCACCTGGGACAAAAATCGCAAGTGCTACAGAGGGTATCCCATCTTCTTCATCAAGAGGGTCATCGAGCAGATACGTCCGTATATGCCTGAGCCGGTCTTGAAGAAGTTTCTTCCCGAGAAGGAAAGCGCCGTAAGTCGTACAGCAACAGAAGCAATCAGGAACTTTGAAAAGGAGGAAAGCAAAAATGGGGGAGAAAAACAGCTAAAAATAGCCGTATTTATGCCTTACGCGAAATTCGACACCTCGCTCGACCCAGTGATACGGTGCCCTCATGAACACAAAAGAAACATTTGTCCCGTCCACTAGCATCAACCTGATCGACTACAGCACGGCTGCGGATCTGCTGGGCATCAGGCCTCAAAGTCTGAGAAGGTTGGTATCACAACGCCGCGTACCACACCTTCACGTCGGAAGACTGGTCCGATTTGATCTGAAGGATCTCGAGGAATTCCTGAACTCCCAGAAGGTGCCCGTAGGCATGCCCAGGACGCCACGGGCATGAGCGCGGACACTTTCGTTCTGGCACGGCGTGCGGTTTCCGTCCCACTCATCGAACAGATGTTTGGTCGCGAAGGCTCGCGGTGGGAGGGGGACGAGTACAAGACCCTATCGCCCCTTCGCGCCGACGCGCATACCGGGTCGTTCGCGATAAAGAGAGATGGCTCGCTGATCGCCGAACGGGCGGTGCGGCCGGGGCGCTACCGGCTGAGCATCGCGGGCAGGCAGCCCGACGCGCGCAGCGCATCGCTGTCCGGCGCTGCCATTCTGGACGCGGACATGGAGATTACCGGGGCGGCATTCCCGATCCGGGGCTGAAAAGCCACCCTTTCCGGGTCCCGCATCGGGCATTTGACCGATGCCCGCACGGTGCAGTGGCCGAACCGGCGAACCGCTCTTCCGCCGGTTTCGCTGTCCGTGGAAAAGGTCTACCCTCCCGGGATCCATGAGCAGGGCCTCTCCCAAGCTGCTGGGCGTCTTTATCGCCCAGCTCGATGACGCATACCAGATCGCCGTGTGGCGGGGGATCGACTCCCGGGCCCGCGAGCGAGGTATCGGCGTGGTCTGCTTCGTCGGGCACCGCGTTTCCTTCCCGATCGAGTCGGAAGCAGCGGCGAACATCGCTTACCGTATCGGGGATCCCCGGGCAGTGGACGGCCTCATAGTCGTCTCTTCCGCGATCGCCACTTTCCTCGGCCCGGAGGAGACGACGGGCCTCTTCGCCACCCGCAAGGGGATCCCCCAGGTGTCCGTCGGCCTGCCGGTGCCGGGAGTGCCCACCGTCACGGCGAGCGGCGCGGAGGGCGTCTCGACCGTCGTGCGCCACCTCGTGCGCGAGCACGGGCTGCGGCGCTTCGCGCTCATCTGCGGCCCCGTGGGTCACCCCGAGGCGGAGGAGCGAGAGCGCGCCTTTCGCGCCACCCTGCGCATCGAGCGCCTGGAACCGGGCACCCGCGTCTCGTACCGCGTCGATTGTTCCCAGAGAGAACCTTGATGCAAAAACCAGTGACATTCCTCGTCGTCGACGACCACCCCGTGTTCCGCCAGGGCCTCGTGGCCCTGATCCGCAGCAACGAACGCTACCAGGTGTGCGCCGAGGCCGGCACCGCCGCCGAGTCCCTGGCCGCGCTGGAGAAGGGCGTGCCGGACATCGCCCTCATCGACATCTCCCTCGTGGGGCAGAGCGGCCTCGACCTGGTGAAGACGCTGAAGGCGGCCCACCCCGAGATGACCGTCCTCATCATCTCGATGCACGACGAGGTGGTCTACGCGGAACGGGCGCTGAAGGCCGGCGCCCGGGGCTACGTGATGAAGCAGGAAGCGGCCTCCGTGATGCTCGACGCCATCGAGACGGTGCTCTCGGGGAGGATCTTCGTCTCGGCGGTCATGCGCGACCGTCTGCTGGAAACGATGTTCACGCGGCGCGAGGAGACCGAGGCGCCATCGGTGGAGCGGTTGAGCGACAGGGAGCTGGAAGTGCTCGAGCTGATCGGGCAGGGATACGGCGTCGCGGAAACCGCCAAGGTGATGAACCTCTCGGGGAAGACGGTGAACGCCCACCGGGACCACATCAAGGAAAAGCTGCGCATCGTGGGAGCCGGGGCGCTGCGCAGGTTCGCCGTGAAGTGGGTGCAGAACCGGGACACCTGAGCGCCCCTGCGGGAGCCGGGACGGGCGGGTGCCCCCGTCACCTCAGGGATAGGTAATACTGCCTATTCCCGAATTCGATCTTTGTCCGATGTCGTACCGAACAGGCAGGGGGTAGACTCCCATGGGGCAGGCGAGCGGAGCGCGCCGAGCACCGACAGATCGAGGAGAGGAGGTCTTTGAATGAAGCGAAAATGGGGTTTTGGGGTTGCTCTTCTTCTGCTGTGCGCCTTCAGCATGCCGCTGTTCGCGCAGAAGAAGGTAATCAATCTCTGGAGCTTCACCGACGAAGTTCCCAAGATGCTCGCGAAGTACATGGAGCTGAATCCGAAGGTCGATGCGGCGTATGAGATTAAGACGACCATCATCGCCACGACGAACGGCGCCTACCAGCCCGCCCTTGATCAGGCGCTGATGGGCGGCGGCAAGGACACACCCGATATCTACACGGCGGAGTCGGCGTTCGTGCTCAAGTACACGCAGGGCGACGCCGGCCAGTTCGCCGCTCCGTACAAGGACCTGGGGATCGACGTGACCAACCTTCTGAAGAAGGCCGACATCGCCCAGTACACGATCGACATCGGCACCAACCCGGCGACGAAGCAGCTCGTTGGTCTCGGTTATCAGGCCACCGGCGGAGCGTTCATCTATCGCCGCTCCATCGCGAAGGACGTCTTCGGCACGGACAATCCGGCCGTGATCAAGACCAAGGTCGGACCGGGGTGGGACAAGTTCTTCCAGGCGGCTGCGGCGCTGAAGGCCAAGGGCTACGGCATTGTCTCCGGTGACGGGGATATCTGGCACGCCATCGAAGGCGGCTCCAAGAAGGGCTGGATCGTCAACGGCAAGCTTTTCCTCGACAAGGACCGCGAGGCCTTCCTGGATCTCTCCAAGAAGCTGAAGGACAACGGCTATCACAACGATACCCAGGACTGGACAGACGCCTGGTTCGCCGACATGAAGGATGGCGGTCCCAAGAAGATTTTCGGCTACTTCGGCCCCGCGTGGCTCATCAACTACGTCATGGCCGGAAACTCCGGTGGCAAGAACCCCGGCGAAGGCACGTATGGTGACTGGGCCGTGTGCGAACCGCCCGTCGGCTTCTTCTGGGGCGGCACCTGGGTCATCGCCAACAAGAACAGCAAGTTGAAGAGCGTCATCGGCGACATGATCAAATGGATCACCCTCGACAGCTCCGAGACTGGTCTGCAGTACTTCTGGGCGAACGGCACCCTCAACGGACCCGGCGGCACCAAGGATACGGTCGCTTCGGGGACCGTCATGAAAGTCTCCAACGGCACGCTGCCATTCCTGGGCGGACAGAACATGTTCGACGTGTTCGTTCCCGCAGGCAAGTTCGCAACGGGTAGGAACAAGAACCAGTACGATGAGACTATCAACAACATCTGGCGCGGTCAGGTACGCGAGTACACCGCTGGCAACAAGACCCGCGCCCAGGCCATCGATGACTTCAAGCAGCAGGTCAAGGACCAGCTTGACGTCGACTCCAACTGATCTGCATGCCGGTGTGGGCGGACGCTGTCCGCCCACAGCTTTTCTATGCCGCCCGAAAAATCATCCGTGCTTCCTGATCTTTCGCAATAAGATGAAACACTCGCTCTATGACGGGGAGGTGAACGCTCATGCGGCGCAAAAGCGTAAGCTACGCAAAGTACGGCTACCTGTTTTCCCTGCCTTTTGTGCTGGCTTTCCTGGTCTTTTCGCTCTACCCCCTGATCTACACCCTCATTATAGGCTTCACGGACCTTCGCGGCCTTTCCAAGACGACCTTCGCGTTCCTGGCAGATCCCTTTCTGAACTACAAGACAATGCTTCAGACCGCAGCGTTCAGGCTCTCCTTGTCGAATACGGCCATTATCTGGGTTGTCAACTTCATTCCGCAAGTCCTTCTCGCACTTCTGCTCGCTGCCTGGTTCACGAACCGGCGTCTCAAGGTAAAGGGTCAGGGTGCTTTCAAGGTCCTGATCTACATGCCCAACATCATAACGGCAGCAACGATCGCCGTCCTTTTCAACACTTTGTTCGGCTACCCCAAAGGGCCGGTGAACGACATTCTCCAGAGCTTGGGCTTGATCCACACTCCGCTCAATTTTACCCTCCAGAAATGGACGTCTCGCTATGTCGTGTCCTTCATCCAATTCTGGCTCTGGTACGGGAACACCATGATCGTGTTGATCGCCGGCATCCTGGGCATCAGTCCTACGCTCTTTGAGAGCGCTGAAATAGACGGGGCCAGCTCGTTCCAGACCTTCCTCAGAATAACGCTGCCGAGCATACGGACCATCATTCTGTATACCCTGGTCACGAGCCTCATCGGCGGCCTGCAGATGTTCGACATCCCCTGGCTCTACCAGTTCGGCGGTCCCGACCAGGCGACCATGACGGCCGCCGTGTTCATCTACCGACAGGCTTTCAGCGGCAGCTACCTGTACAACCGCGCGGCCGCCGCGAGCATGATGCTGTTTGTCATCATCTCGATTTTCGCAGGCATACTCTTCTACATTCTGCGTGACAAGGACGCTATAGTGCTGAACAAGCAGAGAAAGGCCCTGATACGGGAGGCCAGGGCGGCGGCGAAACTGGCCGGAGAAGGTGCGGCAACATGAGACGCGAAACCAGCATTTCCCGGGGCGCCACGAAAACCGTCATCTATGTCGCCTGCGTTTTTCTGTCGCTTCTGAGCATCTTCCCATTCCTGGTCATGTTCATCAACGCGACTCGAGGCACCTACGAGATCCAGCAGAGTTCCATTGCCTTGCTGCCATCGTCACATTTGCTGGACAATGTCAGGATCCTCCTTGGCAAGAGCTTCAACCCTTTGACCGGGCTGATGAACTCTTTGATAATATCCTGCAGCGCGACACTCTGTGCGGTCTATTTCTCTTCCCTTACCGCCTATGGCCTGGCAGCCTACAGCTGGAAAATGCGCCAGCCCTTTTTTACCTTCATCATGGCGGTTCTCATGATTCCTGCCCAGGTTGCGGCCATCGGCTTTTACAAGTTCATCTATGCGATCCATTTGACGAACACCTTCTGGCCGTTGATATTGCCCGCCATAGCCTCTCCGGCAATGGTTTTCTTCATGCGGCAATACTTGCTAGGAACGCTGTCTCTGGATATCGTCAATTCGGCAAGAATTGACGGCGCCAGGGAGCTTTATACATTCAACCGGATCATTTTGCCGATCATGAAGCCGGCCCTGGCAACGCAGGCCATCTTCTCGTTCGTGTTCAGTTGGAACAACTTTTTCATCCCCCTCATCCTCCTTACGGATAGCAAGAAGTACACCATGCCGATCATGGTGAGTCTTCTCAGGGGAGATATCTACAGGACCGAATACGGTTCTGTGTACCTGGCACTGTCGCTCACCGTTCTGCCCTTGTTCGTCTTCTACTTCGTTCTCTCCAAATACATCATTGGCGGCGTCGCACTTGGAGCGCTCAAGGAATAGACGGGCAACGGTATTCCAGAGTCGGCGGCTCCTTCATCCTCGGCTACCGCCGCGCGACGCTCCAGAAGGAAGCCTTCGGACGCTTCCTGGTGTCGAAGAGGAGCGGCCCGTGACCTCAAGAAGAGCTGAAGCCAATAAAAAAGCGATACGTGGAGCTTGACGTATTTCCTTCTAAGTTCTATAGATAGTCACAGAGAGCTACGCCGACGAACAAGGCGACGGTGACTCTGCCTAGATTCACACGGTAGAAGTCACTGGTGCCGATCTTCGCCTGAATGCCGGCGGGAGCGGACCCGCCCCAAGTGTGACTGGAATTGTGACTGACAACCCTGCTCTGTCACGCTTCGAAGCGCCACAGAAAGAAACGCAAAGCTACACTCCGCTTGCGCTAAGTCCCTTGGCGATATACAGTAAGGCACAGAAAGCTTTAGGCGGCTACAAACCGCCACGCGACGATCGGCGCATAGCCCGGATTCCTAAACCGTAGGTCAGATGTTCGAGTCATCCCTGGGGCATACGTAACTCCTTAATATACAAGGAGTTGTGTCAGATCGCTACCAGAAAACTGGCGCGTTCTCAACTCACTGTCAGATGGACTGTAGGAAAGTCCTCGGGGAGAATGAGCATGCGCCAAGATCGGTTTTCCTTGTATCGCCGCGGCAGCGTCTGGTATGTCCAATTCTATAATCCCCACACGCGGAAGTACTTGTCCGGGCGCTCCACGGGAGAATCAAACCGTAATGCCGCCCTCCTAATAGTAGCTGAGTGGCTGCGCGATGGTTTGCCTGAACCGGCACGCGGATCCAGGCGCCTTCGTGAACTGCTTGATCTCGACTTGGCCTTATCGATCATCCGCAGAGCTCCCCTTACCCCTGACGACGCCGAACGGCTCGTTCGCATTTTGGAGGATCGCCAGTTGATAGAAGACACTGTCATCAAGGCCGGTCCAGGTTCAGAACCCTTCACCGGCTTCCTTGAGCGCTTCTGGGACTACGAGCAATCGCCGTATGTACGCGAAAGACTCGCCCACGGCCAGCGGATAAGCCGCCGCCATTGCTATGATGCCCGTAACCGTCTTGATTTCTACTGGAGGCCATACTTCGGGAAGGAAAAGAGGTTGTCAGAGATCCACAAGTCAGACCTCGGTGCGTTCTCCCTCTGGCTCAAGGAAGAAAAGGAACTAAAGGCCAATACAATCAACAACGTAATATCTGTCGGGACAGTGGCCCTGCGTTGGGCCGCAATAAACGAGTTGATCCCTGTGAATCCTGCCGAGGGCCTCATGACCTTTTCGGGCAAGCCCGCGAAACGTGGTGTCTTGACCGATTCCGAAGTGAAGAAGCTCTTTGCGCTTTGCTGGCCTGATGAACACTCCAAGATCGGGAATATGCTGGCAATGAGCACAGGTCTTCGTGCGGGCGAGGTAGTTGCCCTCCAGGTCCGTGATATCGGGGAGGACCGCCTCTGCATTCGCCATTCGTGGAACAAGTGGGATGAATTGAAAGGAACGAAAACTGACACCGAACGGAGCGTGCCTATCATTCCCTCGATACGAGAGTCCCTTCGCGATCTAGCTCGACGGAATCCCCATGGTGTTGGCCCAACGACGTTCGTTTTCTGGAGCTCCGGCAAACCTTCGCGCCCCATGGAAGCAGATCGCCTCATCAACGGGCTCCAGGCTGCCCTTTTGCGCCTGACTCTCAGTGAAGACGAAATGAAGGACTTTTCGAAGCTCCGTCCAGCGCGTGAGTACTGGAAGAGCCGTCGCGTGGTTTTCCATTCGTGGCGGCACTACTTCGCAGCGCGGATGGCGGACCGACTGGAGAAGAGAAAAGTTGTCATGCTCGCTACGGGTCACGCTACTGGCGCCGTATTCGATGCTTACGCCGACCACGGCACTGAGGAGATTTTCCGCGAAGTTGAACAGGCCGCGCAGGATGCATTTGGGAGACTTCTGCAATTCCCCGGTTTTGAAGCGCGAACTCGCTAACACATTTCTGGAAGCCTCGAACTGATCTAGGCTACTTGGCCCGAAACCTCATATTCTGGTATTGCCGAAAGGCCAACCGAACAAGACGTTTCTCTTCCCTTGATCCATGCCTCTCCACGTATAGCACTTGTTCGCGTGCTTGCGCCAAGTCACTAAACGCCTTTTCAGCTGTGAGCTTTTCGTTTGTTGGTTTGCCGCTCACGATCTTGAGGACCGTGCCGGTGATTTTCTTGCCCTTCGATTCCTCTTTCGGTTTGCGCACCGCTGGTTTCTTTGTCGGCTTTGATGCCTTCTTCGCCAATCCCTTCTTGGTCTTTGCCATGCCGTCTATCATAGCGGCATAGCGGAGTCGTCGTCAATGTGCACTGTATACAAGGGCGAACGCGTCTATCTTGCAGCCTCAATCCAGCCACAGGGCTTTCCCGACGGCGTCATACGTATCTTCGTAAGCTAACCGCATGATAGATCAAATGACGACTACGAAATCGACCTTGCAAAAGAACTGTCTATCGCATAAAGCATATTTCATATTAGACTGAATGAAATCCGTTCCCAGGCGAGAAGCCTTTCATCTGCCAGGTGATTGTGGATTGCGCCGTTTTCGGCAGCGGATCTCTGACACTCTTCGTAATAGAAACGGCCCAGCAAGACGCAGGATCTGAACCTACGACCTCCGGGTTATGAGAACGCTCCGCCGTCAAATTGGCGCGCGTCCTTCCAAACCAATACAAGCTGTTACAAGGCCAATTATATTGCCCGAAAGAAGATAGGGCAAGCGCGTTGTTCAGGCTTGTTTTTATAGTGTTTTTCCATAGACGTAAATGGAGGAAAAATCTTACACTTTCCATCTTACACTTAACAATGCTGATCGGCTGCAGAGAGATGTGAAGAGCCCCATTTAAGCTCACGGGGCTCTTCACATTGGGAGGATGCAAAAGATGGAGCGACGCCTCATCCCTTACATCAAGAGAGAAACATCCAGAACGTGTAGAGCTCACTAGTCCAAACATACTACGTCTCTCCTCACAAATAAGTCCCTCTGGCTCTCCCCTTGAAAGCGCCCCGGGATCTGCTACGATTGAAGGGGATGGCGTCGCTACGATCGGGTCCCCCATGCGGGGAAGGAGAAAACGTATGCCCGCGCAAGAATTGAAGGAGTTTCTGGACAAGCACAAGATCAAGTATGTGAGCATCCACCACTCGACGGCGTATGCGGCCTCAGAGATCGCCGCCTCGGCCCATGTAAAAGGCAAAAACCTCGCAAAAACGGTAATCGTCAAGCTCGACGGAAAGTTGGCCATGGCCGTACTGCCGTCAAGGTACCACGTGAGCCTGGAGCGGCTGCGCATTGCCAGCTCCTCGGGAAGCATAGCTCTCGCCGCAGAAGAGGAGTTTTCGCGGGAGTTCCCGGGATGCGACGAGGGTGCCATGCCGCCGTTCGGCAACCTCTACGGAATGCCGGTCTACGTGGATGCGAGCCTGACTGAAGACGAGGAAATTGCCTTCAACGCGTGTTCCCACACGGAGCTTGTCCAGCTCGCGTACAAGGATTTCCAGGCGCTCGTGAAGCCAACAGTGGCCGCCTTCAGGGAGTAGCCGACTTCGCTCACAATTCTTGTGGGGAGCACCACAGGCTTGAATTATCCCAGTTTCGGCTCATCATTGGATTATGAGGTCATTGCGCGCCCTTGTCGTGGCAGTGGGATGCTTGGTTGTCCTGCCATCAAGCGCTGAACAAGGAGGAAACCCCATGGCCTTCTCAATCTCATCATCTGCATTCGAGCATGGCGCAAGTATTCCGCGGGCGTTCACGGCTGACGGAACGGACGTATCACCTGCGTTGAGTTGGGAGAACCCGCCATCGGGGACACAGGCTTTTGCCCTCGTCTGTGATGACCCTGACGCCCCCATAGGCACGTGGGTTCATTGGTTGATCTGGAACCTGCCAGCCTCGGCCAAGGGACTCGCTGAGGGCGTACAGCCGAAGAAAACCATGGGGGATGGCAGCGCCCAAGGGAAAAACGATTTTGGGCGTATCGGCTATGGGGGTCCGAGCCCTCCGCCGGGAAAGCCGCACAGATACTTTTTTCGATTGTACGCCCTCAAGGAGAAGCTTCCCCTCGCTGCAGGCGCATCAAGGCGGGAGTTGGACAAGGCGATGGAAGGCAAAATACTCGCCGCCGTTGAGGTGTTCGGTACATACCGGCGATAAGCCGGTCGGCGCGTTGTCCCGCTGCGCATGGCCGTCGCGACGATACTGACAATCTTCAAGGAAGCGTTATACCGGCGGTTTCGTAGGTCACATGCGCGGTGTTGATTGTAAGATCGAAGGCGTCGGCGAGGTCAACATGGGAGTGGAAGCAGGCGTCCACGAACCTGCCGCGAATCCGGTCATTCTAGGTGCTTGTCGCCCAGGATCCCCCCGACCCTCTTGCCGACCATCTGGCCGCCGCTGCCCATCGATTTAATCTGGACGCTAAGGAAAACCCGCAGGCTCATCTGCTGGATCTGGTCCTGCATCTCCTCAATCTTGTCGATGTGGGCGCCCTCGTCATGGAGGATACCCTCGAGTTTTCCCGCTCGCATCCTCCCTCATATGCATCCCCAAAGCAGGCAGCTGCGGGAGGAATGCCGGAGCCTCGTGATAGCCTTCTTCTCGATCTGGCGTATCCCTTCCCTGGTGAGCTTGTACTTGCTGCCGAGTTCCTTCAGCGTCATGGGCTTCTTCCCGTTCAGCCCATAGCGGCACTGGATGATCTCTGATTCCCTCTGCGAGAGGGAAGTCAGAACGATGTTGATGTCGGAGCGGAGTACGTTCTCGATAGCCATCTCCTCCGTATTTCGTTGGGTCTTGTCTTCGACAAAGTCCCCAAGGAGGGAGGAATCCGTCTCCGAGTAGACGGGCGCGTCCAGTGAGATCGGCTCCCGTGAGATGTTCAGGAGTTCGGTCAAGCGATCGCTGTCAAGGTTTAGCCTTTCCGCGATCGCTTCTGTCTCGGACCCCTGGTACTGCTCACTCCGTAGGTCCTTGCGAACTTTCCCGATCTGCACGAGCTCCCACGCCGTATTCACAGGGAGGCGAATCATCCGTGACTTCTCGCAGATGGCCTTCTGGATGGCCTGG
>Ga0187850_10003698_pt1 | contig 12714 bp, 9 predicted proteins | sample June2016WEW_4_15_FD_132436 | JGI IMG/M metagenome (GOLD analysis project Ga0187850, IMG submission 132436) | Peatland microbial communities from SPRUCE experiment site at the Marcell Experimental Forest, Minnesota, USA - June2016WEW_4_150 | ecosystem: Environmental > Terrestrial > Soil >... | reverse complement strand
CCAGCGCCTACAGTGACTTCAACCGCGTGACTAAGTCGCTGCGGCAGCCTGGGTCCGCCATGAAACCCATTGTCTATCTCGCGGCTTTTCGGAAAGGCACATTCAATCTCGACACCGCGGTGCCAGACGAACCCATCAGCGTTTCCGATGGCGTAGGGCAGGATGCGAAATGGATCTCCAACTACGACGGTCAATTCAAGGGCATGATCCCCCTCCGGATGGCGCTGGCGGAATCCAGAAACGCGGTTGCGATTTGGATCGCTGAGCAGATCGGCATTCGCAGCGTCCTGGAGACGGCGCGCAATCTGGGGATACAGACGCGGTTGCACCCATACGCCACAACGGCCTTGGGGGCGTCCGAAGTGAACTTACTGGAGCTTGCCAATGCGTACCGCACGATCGCATCGGGCACTCTCACGCAGCCTCATGTGATCCGGAAGATCGTTTTGGATTCAGGCGAGGTGATAGCCGATAGCGGACCCGGGGCGTCTCCGGTCGATGTCGATGGCGACGCGCTCTCGCTCATTCAGGAAGGTCTGCGCGGTGTCGTGCGCATGCCCAGCGGCACGGCTCATGCACTGGACTCGGGCGGTTTACCGTTCGCGGTCATGGGAAAGACGGGAACGACAAACGGGTTCAGGGACGCGCTCTTCGTGGGGTCCACTTACGGCCCTGATGGAATCACCGTGGCCGTCCGCATCGGCTTTGACGACAACCGTTCCCTGGGAGAGAAAGAGACCGGCGGCAAGGTTGCGCTCCCGGTGTTCAGAGAAATAGTGCTCAGCGCGTACCGCGAGAAGCTGGTAGGGCCTGTGCCGCGGTTTCCGGCCGAGATGGAACAGAGAATCGACGTTTACCTGGAAGGCGGCCCCGTGGAAACAACCGTGGTGACAATCGCTTCTCTTGCGCCGATGCCCGAAGCCTTAAGTGAAGCCCATCGCCCCCCAAGCCCCAGCATGACATTGGCATTCGGAATGCCCATGCAAACGTCAGCAAACGATCGACTGCAAGAGAGAGGCGGCCAGCGCCCGCTGAAGCGCTGAGAAGAGGGATCTATGTTTCTGACCTTGTTTGTCGTACTACTTGTGATGTGGCTCCTCGGTTTTGTTGCATTCCACGTTGCCGGCGGGCTGATTCACCTTTTGCTCATTGTGGCGGTGATTGCGTTGGTCGTCCACTTCGTGCGCGGCCGGAGCGCGGCTTAGTCGTCGGGCGTCGCCGCCTTTGCCTCTTTGCGCAGGGTCGCAATGCGGTTCTGCAGCGTCCGCAGGCTGATCCCCAGCAGTTCGGCGGCACGCTTACGGTTGCCGTGCACGTGATCGAGGGTGAGTTTGATATAGGCCTCGTCGACTCGCGTGAGCGGCTGGCCAGGCTGAAGCGTTATCGCACCCTCGTGGCCGGGCGGTTGCGGCGCTTTCCGGCCGAGTCTAGCGCCGAAGGCAGGCGAAGGAAGGTGATCCAGGCGAATCACGCCGCCGCCGGCCACGATGATAGCCCGCTCAATCACGTTGCGCAGCTCCCTGGCATTGCCGGGCCAATCATAAGCCTGAAACAGGTCCAGCACTTCAGGCTCGAGACCGGCGACTCGGGTGCCGTGCTTCTTGTTCAAGATCTCGATCATCGCCTCCGCGATAGGTACAATATCTTCTCTTCGCTCCCGCAGTGGAGGAAGCATGATTTGAAACACGCTCAAGCGATAGTAGAGTTCCTCCCGCAAGTGCGTTCCCAGGGAGTGGCTGGCGGCGGCCACGACGCGAACATCGACCGGAATTTCGCTCTTGCCGCCAAGTCTTCGCACCCGGAGGTCCTCGAGAACGCGCAGGAGCTTCGGCTGCGTGGACGGTGGCATCTCGCCGATCTCATCGAGAAACAAAGTACCACCGTGGGCCTGCTCAAAGCAGCCCGCGGAACGCTCCACCGCTCCCGTAAACGCCCCCTTCTCGTGACCGAACAACTCGCTCTCTATCAGAGTGTCGGGCAAGGCGGCTGCATTGATCGCGACGAACGGGCGATCCCCGCGGGGGCTGCACTTGTGGATCTCCCGCGCGACCAACTCCTTGCCAGTGCCACTCTCTCCGAAGATCAATACCGGCGCTGAAGTGGGTCCCACCTGCCTGATGATCGAGAAGACTTCCTGCATTGCCGGGGACGTTCCGACCAGGTCCCCGAGTACGCCACGAAGCCTCAACTCGCGCTTGAGTTCGTCCGCTTTCTGCAGAGCTCGCTTGTGATGAATCGCGCGTTCGAGAAGAACCTTGAAGGCGCGTGGTTCGACCGGCTTTTCCAAGAACCAGAATGCCTTGAGTTCGTGAACGGCCGACAGCGCCTTGTCGATGCTTCCGAAACCGGTGAGCACGATCGCCGGAGTCTGGTCGCCGTGTTCCTTCAAGTGCCGGAGCAGCTCGAAGCCGTCCATGCGCGGCATGATCAAATCGGCAACAATGACATCCGGGTTGAAGGTAGTGAGCCGTTCCAGCGCTTCCTGCCCGTCTGAGGCTACCTGCGTCTCAAAACCCCGATCGGAAAGCGTAGCGGCCAAGGCGGCACACTGGGACTCGTCATCATCGACGATGAGGATACGACCCGACGTGGCTGGCGACCGGGACACCACCTCCTATTCTAGCAAGAGCCGCCAAAGAGGGAAAACCGTGGTTCCCCGGTGATGCCGCTCAGCGGCCGGTGAATCCCGAGACCCCGCCAGAGACGGGAGACCGCCTCATGGTTTTCGACGCGAAATCGCTCTTTTGATGTCCTGCCGGAACTCGGAAAACAGATTGGCGGCCAGGTCGAAGCCGAGTTGGAGGTCGCCCTGGAGAAATCCCAGGCGCAGGGTATTGTACCGGTTCGGATACCATTGATTCGAAAGGTACGCCGCGCCGTATGCGCTACCTAGACGCCAGATCGACAGCGTCTCGCCGCCCCGGTCGGTGCGCGTCAATATCGTTCCGCGGAACGCATGGCCTGTTCTGCGCCAAAACCCTGTGCTGTGAGATGGATAATATCGCGGGTCCTCGTGCAGCGCCGAATCCAGACCAAAGGCGAGAACACCGTGCATCCCGGAGCATGCGAGCGTAGAGGCGAGACGCTGGCCGTAACCGGCGGCGCCCTGCCCCCATGGTTCGGGTGTGCCAATTTCCTGGAGGAGTCCGGCGTATGCGGCAGAGCCGGCGATCGCCCACGGGCCATAGGCGCGTTCGGCATGGAAGCGCAGTTTGCCGTTCCAGTCCAAAGGAGCCAGACTCTGGGCGATGCCTGCCGCGGGAAACGCACACAGCAGAACGACGATAAGCACTGCCCCTGTTGAGATTGCCTCAGCCCGGGTTGCCGTCCGGCCCACCACGGTGGTGCAAGCTGCCAGCAATCGGTGCAGCACTCCCCGATTTCTCGAACAATTCTCCATCATCGATTCCGCTGCGCCTGTGACTACCGCGTCCGCATGCTGCAGCGCCTCCTCGCGCCAAAAGGTGGCGCGAATACTTCGATCCCTACCGTTACGCCCATCGCGCGAGATATCCGGCAATTCCGCGGAATGAGCGTCAGACGCTACCCCCAGATAGCGCTTCGTCACCTCTTAAGGCGGTAACTGGATATTTGCCCCCACAACCCCGTGGCCTGCAATACCCAAACGGCAACGGCAATCACCACGACCACGTTCAGGATCGTCTTGATACTGGAAGCCATCGGGATAAAGCTGTTGATCAGCCACAACGCGACGCCGACCACGATCAGCACGATAACTATATTCAGCAAAGGCATCTTCGCGTACTCCTCCGTAGCTACAGAGCAATCCGCTGGCCACTCATGAGCCTCGCAAAATGCGGGTTTACGGCGCGGCGGCGGGGGGCGCCGTGGCCTGGTGGGTCTTCACAAATAACGCCTGCATATCGTTCAGCACTTCGGGATCGCCCCTCGCCAACTCCGCTGTGATCGTCTCGCGAAAGGTCAGGAGGTTTTCCAAGGGCTTCCGGCCGCTCGAGTCCGGGGTCTGATCGATTGCCTCCCGGGTACGGTTGAAAAAGCGCGCGCTGGTATCGGCCGCCAGTCCATAGTTCTTCTGGCTCGCCTGGAAGAAAGCCAGACCAATCAAAGCCCGAAGCTGGGCCATACTGTTCTCCTGCCTCGCCCCGCGCAGCTCGTTGTCCAGGCGCTTCACCTTTGCGAACTGGGGAAGAAAGCCCGCCAAAAACACGCCGGCAAGCAGAACAACCGCGACAATGATTTTGTTCGTCGCGGGCCGGTTCTCCTTGTTTCCCTGAGTCTCCTGGTGTCCTGTCTGTTCTTGTGTCATCGTGCCTCGCTCTCAGCGACGGACTATCAAGCGGCCCGGCGAGATCGGGAAGATGCCGCTGGCTCACCGAGGCTGGGCCGCACCGTGAAGCGCATTCCTGGCATCTGGCTATCGGCCGTTCACGATCCTGCAAGAATCGGTCCAAAGCGAGACCCGCGCCAATGGCTCAACCCCGGCCATTGATGCAGGCAGGCGAACCGGCAATTCGCCCGGCGCAAGATGCAAGACCTGCACCGGGTGCGGAATTTGCTTCACATCGTTCATTGTGTGTCAGGGGCGGCGTGCAAAGCTCGCATGACTGGCACTGGAGCCCGGGGCGCCGGAGCGCCGGGACGCTCCCCCCACACCTTGGGTCCATGGCCGCCAGATCGCTTCGCTCATTCGGCTTGGAATGCTGAGTTTACAGCCGCTTATGAGCTCTTACCCCAACAGCGCAACCGAAGATGGATGGTGGCCACGAACGTGCACACGCTAGCTGGAGAGAGAACCATGCGGCAAACAGCACTAGCCATTTTACTGATCGCCGGCTCGGCGGCTTTTCTTGCCGCTCAGACGGATCCGCCAGGCAGGGCCGGCCGGCTGAATTACATCGCAGGCCCAGTGTCTCTGCAACCGGCCGGTGTGACTGACTGGGTGGATGCTAACGTCAACCGTCCGCTTACCACGGGTGACCAAGTCTGGGTCGGCGACGGCGGGCGGGCGGAGATCCACGTGGGATCGACTGCGCTGCGGTTGGACTCGAACACGGCATTCCAGTTTCTGAACCTGGATGACCAGACGATCCAGATCCAGTTGTCGCAAGGCACCCTCACGGTCCGCGTCCGAAATCTCGCGCAGGACCAGAACCTCGAGCTCGACACTCCAAGCCTGGCTTTCACCGTGCTTCGCCCCGGTGAGTACCGGATTGACGCCAACCCCGACTCGCAGACCACGACGGTCACCGTTCGCGACGGAGACGGGGAGGTGACTGGTGGTGGGCAGACGTTCCCGGTCCATGCGGGCCAGCAGGCAATTGTGATGGGCGGCGACCAGATCACCTACGACCTCAGATCCGCACCTCAAGTCGATGCCTGGGACGAGTGGAGTTCCTCGCGTGACCGCCGGGAAGACGGATCGCTGTCTGCACGCTACGTTTCTCGTGAAGTACCCGGCTATGAGGACCTCGATCAGTACGGCAGTTGGGCGAGTCAGCCCGGCTATGGCCAGGTCTGGATGCCGACTGCGGTCGCAGCAGACTGGGCGCCTTATCACGACGGGAATTGGGCGTGGATCGCGCCCTGGGGTTGGACGTGGGTTGACGACGCACCGTGGGGATTCGCTCCCTACCACTATGGCCGGTGGGCTTCCTTCGGCGGTCGTTGGGGCTGGGTGCCTGGACCGTATGGGGCAACTCCACTCTATGCGCCGGCGCTGGTGGGGTGGATCGGCGGAGGAGGCTCCGGCTTCAGCGTGAGCTTCGCCTTCGGCAATGCCGCGGCGGTAGGGTGGTTCCCCCTGGGACCAGGTGAGCCCTACTTCCCGGCTTACAACGTCAGCTCCGGTTATTTCGGCCGGGTGAACAACACCAACACGGTGATCAACAACACCACCATCAACAACTATTACAACTACAGCCGGAACCCCAACGACCCCGCTTTCAATAACATACGATACGCGAACCGAAACGTGCAGAACGCCGTGACGGCGGTTCCGCAAGACAGGTTCGCCAACGGCCACCGGGTGGCAGAAAGCGCGCGCGCGGTATCGGGTGCTCAGCTTGGTTCGGCCCGCTTCGCCGCGGCTCCGCAGATCGCGCCGCAGCAGGCCAGCGTTCTCGGCCCTCGGGCAGGAGAGGCGTCCCGCGCTGCACGTCCGCCCGCCAGCGTGTTGAGCCGGCCAGTGGTAGCGCGCACCGCTCCTCCTCCGGCAGCGGTGCCCTTCGTGCGGCAGCAAGCCGAGCTGAATCGGAATCCCGGCCGCCCGCTTCCAGCAACCACAGTCCAGCAGATGCGCCAGAATGAGCCGGCCCGGAGCGCTCCGGTTCGCGTCCAGGACATGGGCCGAGTCCAGCGCGTTCAACCGACGGTTGGCGCCGGACCACAACAGGGCGCGCGCCAGGCGAATCCCGCCCCGCGCTTGTCCGGCGCGCCGAACCTTCAGCCGCCAAACGCACCGCGGCAGCCGAATGCGCCTCCGCCCAACGTAGTGCAGCAGCCGAGCGCTGCTCCGCCGCCGGTAGTCAACAATCGGCAGAATGAGCCTCCTTCGAACCCCGCCGGTAGGCAGAATGACCGGTGGTCGGCTCCGGTCGCCAGGCCGGGCAGTCCGCCGCCCAACGCCGTGCAGCAGCCGAATGCGCCTCCGCCCAACACAGTACGGCAGCCGAACCCGCCTCCGCCCAACGTAGTGCAGCAGCCGAGCGCTGCTCCGCCGCCGGTAGTCAACAATCGGCAGAATGAGCCTCCCTCGAACCCCGCCGGCAGGCAGAGTGGGCGTGGGCCGGCATCCATCGCGCGGCCGGATACACCGTCGTCCAACGTCAACCCGCGGCAGCCGAATGCGCCTCCGCCCAACGTAGTGCAGCAGCCGAGCGCTCCTCCGCCAAGCCGGCAGCAGCCGGAACAGCGTGACAGGGCCGCTCCGCCGGCACAGCCGAACCGGCCGCAAGCGCAGGATGAGCAACGGCAGCCGCCTCAACAAGTGAGGCAGGCTCCAGTGGAAACCCCGCCGCCTGCATCCAGCCCAAAAGGGGCTAAGGGCAAGCCAGACAAGCCAGACAAGAATGACGAAAAGAAATGACAGAGAGCTCGCACGAGCGCCGGGGTACCATGATCGTGGTCTTGGCGCTCGCCACAACGTCTCCTGGAGGAAGCCATGACACGACGTGAGGCATTGCGCCGGCTCCGAAACCTTCGGCCCTCAACTGCTCTTGGGCTGTTGCTCCTATTCCCGGTCCCAGCCGCCTACTCCTATTCCGTTCTCAGCCACGAAGCGATTATCGATTCCGTCTGGGATAGTGCGATCAAACCACTGCTGCTCCAACGCTTCCCGGCTGCCACCGCAGACGAATTGCGGCAGGCGCACGCCTACGCCTACGGAGGCAGCATCATTCAGGACTTGGGGTACTACCCGTTCGGCAGCAAGCTGTTCAGCGACTTGACGCATTACGTCCGGAGCGGCGACTTCATTCTCAACATGATTCGCGATTCGCAGGACGTCAATGAGTACGCGTTCTCCCTGGGAGCCCTATCTCATTACGCCTCGGACAGCAATGGCCATCACCTGGGCACGAACCCGGCGGTTGCGCTGCTCTACCCGAAGCTCGGTTTGAGGTTCGGCAAACTGGTAACGTACGCCGACGACTCTTTTTCCCACATGAAGACGGACTTCGGTTTCGATGTGTTCCAGGCTGCCAAAGGCCGCTTCGCCTCGCAAGCATACAAGGATTTCATCGGCTTTGAAGTCTCAAAACCCGTGCTTGAGCGGGCGTTTCAAGATACCTATGGATTGAGACTCGAGCAGGTGTTCCTGAGCGTCGATCTCGCGATCGGTTCGTACCGCCGGGCGATCGGCTCGATCTTCCCCGCCATGACCAAAATCGCCTGGCAACTCAAGAAACAGGAGATCCTGAAGGAGGCTCCGGGCCTCACCCGCAGGAAGTTTCTCTACAATCTGTCTCGCTCCAGCTATGAAAAGAACTGGGGCTCCACTTATCAGCGGCCAGGGTCCGGCTCCAGATTCCTGGCGGGTCTGTTCCGGATCGTGCCCCGGGTAGGCCCGTTCAAAGTGCTGCGATTTCAGAGGCTGACGCCCGAGACCGAAAAGATGTTCATGGCGAGCTTCAACGCGGGAATCGACCGTTATCGCGAGAAGCTTTCCGAAGTGAAGGCGGCCCGGCTGGAACTGCCCAATGAGAACCTGGACACGGGAGAACCCGAGAAGCCGGGCGCCTACAGGTTGGCCGACACGGCATGCGCGCGGCTGCTGGACAAACTGAGGACTCACTACACGGATATGCCTCCAGAACTCCGGGCCCACATTCTCACTTATTACCAGGACCTCAACGTTCCTTTCGCGACCAAGACCGACGCCAAGGATTGGGCCAAGTTGCTCGTACAGCTCGACCAACTCAGGGCCGTGAACGCAGACCTTTCCAGAGAACGGAAGGCACAGGGAGCTGCGACCGGGGCCGGCAGTTTGCGCGATCCTCAGGTGTCTAAGTCCCAGTGAGAGTCCCTCTCCCCAATGGCGCGTGAAATCCGCAGTATGAGACCGTGGATGCAATCCCCTTGCTTGCGGCTGGTGTGCGTGCTGGTGGCGGCTTCCGTGGCCTTTCCCCGGGGAGCCGGAGCAGCCGGGGACGACAGCACCGAAGAGGCGGAATCGCTGAAGCCGCTGGTGAAGAGGCTGGCCAGGGACATCGGCCAGGATCAGAAGCGAATCTGGACCAGCCCGTTCCACATGACCCGTAAGAACGCGCGGTGGTGGCTGGCTTTCGGCGCCGCCACGGGCGTGCTGATCGCAACGGACCGCCGCACTTCGCGCCAACTGGCGAACACGGCGGACCAAGTGGCGTTCAGCGGCCACGTCTCGCAAGTGGGCGCCGTCTACACGCTGCTTCCCACGGCGGGCGGGTTGTATCTGAGCGGACTCCTGACGCACGATGCGAAGTTGCGCGAAACAGGATTGCTGGGCGGCGAGGCGCTCGCGGACGCGTTGATTGTGTCCGAAGTGCTCAAGCTCGCAGCCGGCCGGCAGCGGCCCCTGGAAGGCGATGGAAGCGGGCACTTCTTCCACGCCGGCGCTTCGTTCCCGTCCGGCCACGCCATCGAGAGCTTTGCCCTGGCATCGGTAATCGCGCATCGGTACGGACACAGGAAGGCGGTTGCGGTCCTCGCCTATGGACTGGCCGGACTGGTCAGCGTTTCCCGGTTCAGCGCTCGAAAGCACTTTGCGTCAGACATCCTGGCGGGAGGGGCGATGGGGTGGTTTATTGGCAGGCATGTGTCCGAAACTCACCAGGACCCGTCGCGGGGCAAGCGGCCGCCGGCCAGAGCGTGGCTGGCTCCTCAGGTGATCCCGCAAGTTCAGCCTGCGGCTCGCAGCTACGGAATCGCGCTGGTCTGGCGTCCCTGATCGACGACCTCAGCAAGACGATCCGGCGCTCGACCCACGGCCTCACCGGCCCAGCGCGGCGGCAACAGAAGGCTGCCACTGGCACGGATTTGTGGGGCGGTCCCACTGGACCGCGCCGGACCCTTTGGTCTGGCCTCTGCCCGCAGCCTGGGAGGACCCGACGAGGACGCCGGCCCGCGGACCACGGGTCCGCCACATGAAGACAAAGCGAACAGTATTGCGCCTAGCCAGAGCGATTCCAAAGCACGGCCCTCATCCATTTCGTGGCAGTTAAAGTTGCCGCCGGGGTGAGGCGCTTCACGTTTCCCGTGAGGCGAGATGCAGACTCATTCCATCGCAGCCAAGGCCTGGTCAAGCGGCAGCGTCGCGAACGTCGTGGCGTAGTCGGATATTCCGTAGGGAATCACGAGCTGACCGCCATGCACGAGGCTACCGCAGGAGTAAACGACATTGGGCACGTAGCCGTCGCGCTCGTCTATATTGGGTTTGATCAGTGGTTCGGGCAGGCGGCCGAGGACCTTTGTCGGGTCGTCACGGTCGAGCAGGAAAGCGCCGATACAGTACTTTCGCATTGCCCCCACGCCATGGCTGATTACGAGCCAGCCGGCCTCGGTTTCGATCGGCGAGCCGCAGTTGCCCAACTGGACGAATTCCCAGGGAAACCTAGGCTCCAGAATGAGCTGCATGGTGTGCCAGAAATGGAGATGATCGGAGAACATCACGTAGATATTCTCCGCGTCCTGGCGGCCAAGCATCACGTAGCGTCCCCCGATTTTGCGCGGGAAGAGCGCCATGCCTTTGTTCTCGACGGCGGGGCCATTCAACGTGATGAACTTGAAACGAAGAAAGTCGGACGTCTCGAGGAATTGCGGCAGGATCATTCTTCCGTCGTATGCGGTGTAAGTCGCATAATACATCCGCGTACCGTCTTCGTTGTGGAAGAGTACAAAGCGGGCATCCTCGATCCCGTTGCTCTGCGAAGGAGTGACTGGGAACAAGACCCGCTCGGACAAACCCGACTCCAGCGTGAACTGTACTTCGTAATTGGACTGGGCGAGCATCAGGGTTTCTCTGGCTATACCCTTAGTCGTTTCCTGCTGACTCTCCGGGAGCTGTTTTACGGCGCGGCCGATGCTGGCGCGCAGTTCTTCCATCGTGAATACGTCCGGCAAGCCGTTGAGAACCTCGCGGTTGAAGCCACCCATGAGACGGAGTTCCTGAAGCTTCCGCTCGAACAGGGGTTTTTCAAACGTCGCGTTGGGCACTTGGACCGGCTCGAAACTGTAGCGGGAGGGTAAGTCCATTGCGATGTTGCAGTTGGCGTCCAATAGCCCGCTGCGAAAAGCGATCGAGGAAACGTGCCCCTCGGCCGTGGCGCGTAAGCTCAGGATGAAACGCAACGATCCGGGCGGAACGTCCGACTGATCCGGGTGCGGCACCATGGAGGGATTGAACAAGGCAGCGGCTTCGAGCGAATACTCGTGAGTGAAATACCCGCCCAGCAACAACTTCCGTTCGTCCGACAGTTTCTGGCCATGGAGCAAATAGGGGCTGACATCGTCAAACCGCCGGAGGAGGAATTCGTCGATGTTCAGTTGGCGGTCACCGAATTCGGCTCGCACCGCCTCCAAGAGGGTATGCACGTCGTTTTCGGGAAGAGCCATAACCCGGGCGGAGATCTTAACGGAGCGATGGTCGCTCATGAAACGAAAGGGCCTTGCCAGCACATGCGTGCGGTCCGGGTCCAGAATGACGGTGCTGCGCTTTACGTCGATGGGCTTCATTGGGCGACCGCGGCTGCCATGCCGGCTCGTGGAACGCCAGTCGCGGTGTTTTGTATAAGCCTCATTTCCGCCAGCGACAGGAGGAAGGCCAGCGTGGATTCCGCCCCCTGGTTCTCGTTGCCCCGGTCCGCGTGCAAGCCATCGCGGCAGCCGCCGGTCTGAGGGCAGTAGAGTTCCAGCCCGAGGTCGTTCCGGCCGAGGAACCAGTTGAAGGCGCGCTGGGCTTGTTCGTGCCACCACGGGTCGGCTGTGGCGCGGTACGCTTCCAGGCAAGCCGAGACGGTGGTCTGCGCCTCGATGGGCTGCTGGTCGAAGTGAGCGCGTGCGCCGTTACGCTTATAGAATCCGTTGCTGCCAATGGGCCGCAGGTGACCATGCTGCGAGGTCTGTACGCCCACCAGCCAGCGCAGCGCCTGTATGCCTCGTTCGTACACGCTACTTTGTCCCGTGGCGCGTCCGCTGACAATCAGGGCGTGAGCGAGCTTGGCGTTGTCATATGTCAACCCCTCTTCAAACCAGGACCAGCCGGGCTCCGCGACTTTGTCGAAGATCGCCACCAGCCGCTTAGTCAGCTCTTCGCGGACACCCTTGGCCAGCCGGTCACCGTTCGGCCGGCGCAGATATTCATGAATGCCGATGAGGCTGAATGCCCAAGCGCGCGGCGAAGTGAACTCCGTCACTGCCGGCAGGGCCTGCGCAAAGAGTTGTTTGGCCATGACCTGGGAACTCCAATGCGGCGAGCGCCCCACCGCCGTGCCCAACGCCCAAATCGCCCGGCCATGAGAATCTTCGGATCCCCGTTCATCGAGCCAACGGCGGTCCATACTGAGGAAATTGTGGAAACGTGCCGTTTTTGGGTCGAAGGCATCATTCAAGAACGCTGCGTAGGTTGTGGCGAGCGCCCGGACGCGCGTCGGGGCTTCTTCCAACTGGCCGAGGAACACCGCCAAAATGAGCGCGCGGGCATTGTCGTCCGTGCAGTAGCCTTCCGAAAGATCCGGCGCAGTGAAGCTCGCGTGCTGGAAAATGCCCGTCGAATCGGTCATCTGGTAAAGATGATCCAGATTGAACACCGGCGATTCCTGCGACCGATGGGGGAACCCTCTCGCGGCAACCGATTCGCGGGGCGCCGCCGCCCCCTGCCTTCGGGCCAGTTCAAAGGAGCGCATGTACAGCCCCGCCGTTTTGCTCCACACCATTGTCCGGCCCATCTTGTAGGCGTTCCCGCTCATGGCGTTCCGGCGCGCTGCATCGCGCAACAACCCACTCACCTCGCGCGCGATCGCCCTCGGGTCCCCGAATGGCACTAGTACGCCACGCTCGTCCCTCAACAACTCGGCGGCATGCCAATAGGGCGTCGAGATCACGGCTTTACCCGCGCCAAACGCATAAGCTAGCGTCCCCGACGTAATCTGGGCTTCGTCCAGGTAAGGAGTGATGTAAAGATCCGCCGCTCCGATGAACTCGGTCAGTTCCTTCAGCTCCACAAAGCGGTTGTGGAAGATGACGTGGTTCTCGAGTTTGTTT
>Ga0187850_10003695_pt1 | contig 12726 bp, 11 predicted proteins | sample June2016WEW_4_15_FD_132436 | JGI IMG/M metagenome (GOLD analysis project Ga0187850, IMG submission 132436) | Peatland microbial communities from SPRUCE experiment site at the Marcell Experimental Forest, Minnesota, USA - June2016WEW_4_150 | ecosystem: Environmental > Terrestrial > Soil >... | reverse complement strand
TGTGAAGGCAGCACCCTGCCGATGATCTTCTTCACCGTGCTGGGCTTCGTGCAATGTGCTTTCTGGCTGGTGGGAAAAGACCGCGCCCGGCTTGGCCTCGGGCTGACGCTTTTATTTGGGGCGGCCATGTCAAAGTTTGAAGGTTTCATATTTCTGGCCCTGGTGGGAAGCTGGCTGCTGCTGCTGCCTTCGGCGCGGCCTTCGTTGAAGCTGTCGCCGCCCTTCTAGCGGATACTGGCGTTCTGGGTTTTGGCGATCCTGCCCTACGTCTGCTTGCGCGTCCGGATACCTTCTTTGGAATATGAAACGGGTTGGGCGGGTTACGCCCTGCACAATCCCGGCGCCACGGTATTGAACTGGCCCGGCATTTTCATGATTCTGCTCACCCGATTGTTTGTGAACCAGGATTTCGCCAACTGGAGTGATGCAGGCGGACGGTTTCACTGGATCGGCCGATGGAATGGTCTTTCATCATTGAATAATCATTCGACACTCTGTCTGGCCTGGCTGTGCCTGTTGCTGACGGTTGCGCTCTGGTTTGCTGTTCCCGCCCGGCGCCGGGTCGTCGCTTGGATGCTCGCGATGCTGATGGGCGCCGCAGCGGCGTTCAGCGGGATATTTGTCAGCTTTATCGGCATCAAAGGTCTAAGCGAAGCGATTAATTATACCGTTGATGTGGCTGCGGGACGATATTTATTGCCCATGCTGCTGGCGTGGTTCGCCACCATCATGACCATGTTTTTTGCCGAGTCGCCTTCGGCCACCACTGCTGACCGGAGCCTCCCAGTGTTGAAACACGGTTACTGGCTGGCAGTTGGCGCGGTTTTGATATTGGTTTTAGGAGTATTTGTCTTGCCGAAAAATGAATCTCCTTTGCCGGAGAATCCGTTGCAAAGTGCAACGGCTGCAAATTCCCTGAACGGTTCCGAAGACAACTCACTCGAAAATCCCGAGTTGCAGAAGAGAATGGCACAGGCCATTCAGTTGGACAAGGCTGGAAAGTTCGCCGAGGCTCTTCAAGCGTATCGTGAGGCCGCCCGCCTCTATCCCAATGAGCCTATGGCATTGAACAATCTGGCCTGGAGCCTGGCGGCAAATCCCCGGCCGGAATTGCGTAACGGCAAGGAAGCTGTGCAGCTTGCCAGCCAGGCGGTCGAGTTGACCGGCCAGCAACAAGCGATTCCCCTGGCGACTCTCGCTGCCGCCTATGCCGAAGACGGCCAGTTTGACAAGGCCGTTGAAATGGCTAAAAAGGCGTGCGCCATCGCCTTGTTGAACGACCACCCGGAAATAGCCGCGGTAAACGAACAATTGTTAAAACTATATTCCGCAGGCAAAGCGGTCGGCTTGACGAATGGACCGTAGCGGGAGTCCCTTTGCGACGAGAACTGAATGCAAAAAGGCCGACGAAGTCGTTCCAGCCTCCGCTACCAATCAGGAACGAAGGCATCTTGCGACGAGAGCGGCGTTGGGTTCGCAGCTCGTTTAACTGAGAATTCAACGCTGTTTTGGTCGCACCATTCAATTCTGCGGAGTGACGAAACTTGGCTGCCGGAATGGAACGGCAACCTGGGCGGAGTGCAGCGGTGGCGCAGTTCGGTCGCGGCGGTGTTTTGGGGCAAGCCAGTCTTTCGGCTTGTCGGCAGCTTGGCATTACCGGCGTCACGCTCCACAGCTACCGTTATGCGTGGGCGGAACGGGCCAAGACAGTCGGCTACCCGGAACGGTTCGCACAGGAGGCATTAGGGCACAACAGCAAAGCGGTTCATCGCGCCTACGCGAAACGCGCCCTGATGAAAATTCCGTCACTGGAAGATTACGAAAAACATGTAGGAACAACTCACGCGTGAATCCACGTTAAATTCGCAGGGTTGAAAATAAGATTGACAAAGGTTTGAAGATGTGAAACGGTAAATTTGTTACACAAAAGTGTAAGTCATGAAACTGCTGCTGTTGCTGCTGTTGTTGACACTGCCCATCGTGGCTCAAGCCCAATTCACTTTTACTACCACTAACGGCACGATCACCATCACGGGATACACTGGTCCGGGTGGTGCGGTGACCATCCCCAGCACGATCAACGGCCTGCCGGTCACCAGCATCGGGGACCGTGCGTTCTATAACTGCACCAGCCTGATTAGCGTGACGATCCCCAACAGCGTCACCAACATCGAGGACGGATCGTTCAATTACTGTCCCAGCTTGACGACAATAACAGTGGATATCAACAATCCCGCTTACAGCAGCGTGGCTGGGGTTTTGTTCAACAAGAGCCAAACCACGCTCATCCAATATCCAGGCGGTATAGCCGGAGCCTACACGATCCCCAACACTGTCACCAACATCGAGGCATATGCGTTCGAAGACTGCACCAACCTAACCAGCGTCATGATTCCCGACAGCGTCACCGCCATCGGAGATGTGGCGTTCGATAACTGCACCAGCCTGAGCAGCGTTACGATCCCAAACAGTGTCACCAGTATCGGAGGCAATGCGTTCTCTTTCTGCACCAGCCTGACCAACGTCACGATCCCCGGCAGCGTTGCCATTATCGGAAGCGCGGCATTCGAAGAATGCACCAGCCTGACCAATGTGACGATCGGAAATGGTGTCACCAGCATAGGAAACGGTGCGTTCAATATCTGCGCCAGTCTGAACAACGTCATGATTCCCAACAGTGTCACTAACATCGGGGATGGGGCGTTTGCTTGGTGCACCAGCCTGACCAGCGTCACGATCGGCAACGGGGTTACCAGCATCGGAGGCCCTACGTTCGGTGTGTTCGCTTACTGCACCAGCCTTAGCAGCGTCACGATCCCCAACAGCGTTACCAGCATCGGGGCCAATGCGTTTGATCACTGCACCAGTCTGACCCACATCACAATCCCCATTAGCGTCACCAGCATCGGAGCCTGCGCGTTCGTTAGCTGCACCAGCCTGTCCAGCCTCACGATTCCCAACAGCGTCACCAACATCGGGGACTTGGCCTTCGCTTGGTCCACCAACCTGGCAGGAGTCTATTTCCAAGGGAACGCCCCCAGCCTTGGTTCGTATGTGTTTGAAAACAAAGTGACCGTCTATTATTTGCCGGGGACCACGGGCTGGGGCTCGACCTTTGGTGGTCGTCCGACAGCGCTATGGCATCTTCCGTACCCGCTGATTCTGAACTACGAACCAAGTTTTGGGATTCGGACGAATCAGTTCGGTTTCATCATCTCCTGGGCAACCAACATCTCCGTCGTGGTGGACGCCTGCACGAACCTGGCCAATCCCGGCTGGTCTCCGGTGCGAACCAACACCCTCACCGGCGGCTGGTGTTATTTCAGCGATCCCCAGTGGACGAATTATCCCGCCCGTTTCTATCGCCTCCGCTCGCCGTGACGTAGCTGTTCTGCGACGAATTCACCGGATGGTTTTTCTTGGCGGCATTTCTCTTTTGCCAGTGCTGATTCAACGCATTCGTGACCTTCGCCAGCCACGCCCGGTCTTGGACCTGTTCCAGCAGTTCCGACGCGGCAAAAAACTTGATGCCGTTCGCTGCAGGATTCCCCAACGGCTTGAGCAGGCGCGCGGTGATGAGGATCGGCACATCATGCGGCTGGTAATTAAGCACCCAGCCAGCCGCAGTGATCTGCAGTCTGTGGGACTGCGCGAATCTGAACGGGTTGAAGTTTTACTAGCGGGTACCATGGAATTGTTGGACGATACCGTTCATGAAATTGTCCCCGCATCCGTGTAACCGCGATGACCTGCTCCCAGTCGCCTGTGCCAGGCTGGCTGACGATGGCAGCGAGTGTCGTGCATCATCTTTGCACCGGTGAAGGCGATGAAATCTGAAACCCAGCAAGGCAGATCAAACATTTGAAACGGCAGACTGAGTTGAATCTGCGAATCCGGAAAAAGGAGATTTCCGGTGTCATCGCTTTGGCGGGGCTGCTCCTCCTGTTGCAGTTCTGCGCGTCCTGCCGTTCCACCGCACCCTTCCCGTCCGTTGACTTGTCCGAACCGGGCTGGCGGGTCCAACAAGGCCAGGCCGTCTGGAAATTCGCGAAGAACAAACCTGAACTGGCAGGGGAAATTACTTTTGCGCAGCACGCCGATGGACGGTGTCTGATGGAATTTTCCAAAACGCCGTTCCCGCTGGTACAGGCGAAGGTCAGCGTCACGCGATGGGAGATTGAATTCCCGCCGCAGAAACTTCACTTCAGCGGCGGCGGCCAACCTCCGGCGCGGCTGATGTGGTTGCAATTGATGCAGGCATTGACCGGAAAGCCGGTGGCGCCGCCGTGGCATTTTGAATTGCGCCCCAATGGCGGCTGGCGGCTGGAAAACCCGCTTCGGGGCGAAAGCGTGGAAGGATACTTGGAGCCATGAAATCCCGGTGGCGTCTCGCGTGGTGGGGTTTGTTGCTCCTGCTCCTTGGCCTGGGGTTGAGCCGGCTGCGGTTTGACGCGGAGATTTTGAATCTGCTGCCCACCGACCAGCCGACGGTGCAGGGCTTGAAGCTTTATCAGGAACACTTCGCCAACGCCCGGGAACTCATCATTACCCTGCGCGCTCCCGACGGCGAGCAGGCGGAACGGCTGGCGGGCGCACTGGCGACGCGCTTGCGGCAGGAAACCAATCTCATCGCTGGCGTGTCGTGGCAGGCACCGTGGATGGAACATCCCGAACAGGCGGCGGAGATCGTGGCGTGTCTGTGGTTCAATCAGCCGCCGGAATCCTTTGGCACGCTGACCAACCGGCTCGCGCCCGACCAGCTTCAGTCGGTCCTGGCGGAGACGCGCGAAGTGCTCGCCACGTCGCTCTCGCCGATGGACATCGCCCGGCGCGCGTTCGATCCCTACGACCTGCTCAGCGTGCCCGCGCTGGCCAATTTCAGCGGGCTTTCCGCGGAACAAGGTCAACGGGCGTTTGCCTCGGCGGACGGAACCTTCCGGCTGATTTACGTCCAGGCGCGAACCGACCTCGGCGGTTATCGCGAGTGTGCGAGCTGGTTGAAAGCGGTGCAGGACGCGGTGGCGAGCGTTCGCACCAATCAAGCGGATTGGGCCGGGGTGGTGCTGCGTTACACCGGGCGGCCGGCGTTTGTGACGGAAATCGCCACCCACATGCAGCGCGACTTGAGCGGTTCGGTGACGGCCACGGCGATAATCATCGCGCTGTTGTTCTGGCTGATGCACCGGCGCTGGCTACCGGTGTTGTGGCTGCTGGCGTTGCTGGCGTTGATTCTCGTCGCCACGATTGCGCTGGGCGGTCTGATTTTGGGACCGATTTGCGTGGTGAGCATGGGCTTCGCGGCGGTGTTGCTGGGACTGGCGGTGGATTACGCGGTGGTGCATTACCAGGAGGCTCTGGCGCATCCGCAATTGTCGGTGCCGGAGATCCGCCGCGCCATTGCGCCGAGTATTCTGTGGGCGGCCATCACCACAATCAGCGCGTTTCTGGTGTTGAATTTCGGCGGGCTGCCCGGCCTGGCGCAGCTCGGTTCGCTGGTGGCCATCGGCGTGGCACTGGCCGCGCTGGTCATGGTGATGGCGTATCTGCCGCCGCTGTTTCCGGGACGGCGGAACGCGCCGGCCCATCTGCCCAAACCGGCGTGGTGGACGTTTCTGCTGCCGCCGAAAGAAACGGCCGCCGCACCACCAAATTCAATGGGATCGTCCGGCTCACGCGCCGCATTTGGGGGCACGATCCTCGTCCTGATTTTTACGGGCGCGGTGTTGTCTGTCCGCCAGCCGCAGTTGGACCGGACCGCAAATGCGTTGCGCCCGCAACAAGCCGAGGCGGAGACGGCTCTGAATGAACTCACGGCGTCCATGGGCATCCCGCGCGACCCGATTTGGGTCATCGTGGGCGGCAGCGACGAAGGCCAGGTCTATGAGCGTCTGTGCAAGGCAGAGGCGCTGCTGAAGCGGGCGGTTTCAAACGAGATGATCAGCGGCTACCTGCTGCCGACGGCGCTGTGGCCACGCCCGGAATGTCAGGCGGCCAACCGCGCAACAGCCAGCTTGCTGGGCGCGCAGGGCCAGTTGCTGCGCGAGACGGCGGTGCGCGCCGGTTTTGAAACCAACGCCTTGTTCCTGACCGAGGAACTGGTGCGCGCCTGGGCGCGCATCGGAGACAGTTCCGGCGTCGTCTGGCCGACTAACTCGATGAGCCGGTGGGTGCTCAAACAATTTGTTGCCCGCACTCCAAACGAGTGGCTGGCGATGGGATTGGTCTATCCGGCCACCAATCACGTCGCCAGAGCGTCACTGGCGGATTTGTCGGCGCAAATGGCGCCGGACCGGATTTTGCTTTCCGGCTGGGAATTGTTGGGCGCCACAACGCTTCAGCGCGTGCAAGGCAGGCTGTGGCTGCTCGTGGTCCCGATGGTCGGGCTGGTGCTGGTTTCGCTGTGGCTGGCGTTTCGGCGCATCACCGAGGTGCTGCTCGGCGTGGCGGTGCTGCTCCTGAGTGGCCTCTGCCTGCTGACGACGATGGCCCTGGCCGGCTGGTCGTGGAATTTGCTGAACCTGATGGCGCTGCCGCTGGTGCTGGGCACCGGCGTGGACTATGGCATCTTCATCCAACTGGCCCTGCGCCGGCACGGCGGCGACACGCGATTGGTGCGGCGTTCAGTGGGCCGCGCGCTGTTGTTGTGCGGCGGAACGGCCATTACCGGGTTTGGTTCGCTGGCGTGGTCCGGCAATGCCGGCATGGCCAGCCTGGGCAAAGTGTGCGCGGTGGGAATCGCCGCCAACATGCTGATCGCGATTTTCCTGCTGCCCGCCTGGTGGGCGTGGGTGAATCGGAAGGCTGAAGGCAGAAGGCTAAAGGCTGAAGGAAATCCGAAGTCCGAAAACGGCGATGGGCTATCACGCGTAGCGTCAGGCCCTGCCCTCAACCCTCAACCACCTGTCCTCCATAGCCCCGGCGACGGAGGATCAACCCTCAACCCTTCATCTTTCTATCGCGCCGGGCTGTGGCGGCTCGGGTTGGTCGTCGCGCGGATTTTGCCGGCCTTTGTCTTCAACGCTTTTTGCCTGCTCATTGCGGAATGCTACTACCGGCTCCACCGTGAGCGGCGGGAGGCGGTCTTTCAAAACCTGTTGCCGGCGTTGCAAGGCGACCAGGCGGCGGCACGCAGAACCGCGCACCGGCTCTTTCGCCAATTCGCTTTGAAAATGGCGGACGTATGGCGCTACGAGAGCGGCGTCCTGAAGCAAAACTGGTTGAATGAACAGAAGGATTGGGACCACTTCGAAGCCGTCAAGGCGCGGGGACAGGGCGTCCTGCTGATCACGCCCCACCTCGGTAATTGGGAACTCGGCGGGCCGCTGCTGGCCCATCACGGCTACAAACTGCTGGCCCTCACCCAGGCCGAACCCGACGACGCCCTCACTCAACTCCGCATGACATCGCGCGCCCGGTGGGGCATTGAGACGCTCGTGGTGGGCACCGACGGTTTTGCCTTCGTGGAAATCATCAAGAGGCTTCAATCGGGCGCCATCGTCGCAATGCTCATTGACCGTCCGCCTGCGCCCAGCGCCGTGACCGTGGAGCTTTTTGGACAACCCTTTCAGGCTTCTGTCGCCGCCGCCGAACTGGCGCGGGCTTCGGGCTGCGCGCTGCTGGGTGTCACGCTCACACGTTCCGGCGCCGGCTACACCGCCCACGTCCTCCCGGAAATCACTTACGACCGCCGGGCGCTGGGTACACGCGAAGCGCGCCGGGAACTCACCGGAAAAATCATGCGTGTATTTGAGCCGGAAATTCGCCAGCATCTGGATCAATGGTATCACTTCGTTCCCATCCGGCCGGAGAAAACGTAGCCGCAGCGTTTCCCCTGTGGGGCACGTTGTCCGCCTTGCTGTTCCTCGTTGCCGTCCTCTCCGCCCGCGCCGCCGAGCAGAGTCCCGTTCTCGATACCTGGTTTTCCGCGCAGACCAATCTCCACAGCTTTACCGCGGACGTTATTCAAACGCGGACCCTCAAAGTGCTTTCGCAGCCGCTGGTGTCCACAGGCAAGGTCTGGGTGGTCATTCCCAACCGGTTCCGCTGGGAAATCGGCCAGCCCGCGCAAACCATCGCGCTGCGCCAGCCCGACACACTGTTCCTCATTTACCCCCGGCTGAAGCGCGCCGAGAAATACCCGCTCAACGACAACCAACCCGGTCCGTGGCGCGACGCGCTGGCGCTGCTGGACGCGAGCTTCCCCCGCAGCCGGGCGGACCTCGAATCGCGCTTCCGCGTGCTGTCAGTCACTCAAACCAACGCGAACTGGGAAATAACGCTGCAACCAAAAAATGCGCTGGCCCGCCAGATGATGGCGGAAATCGGCATCACCGTTCGCACGAACGATTGTTTGCTCGCCGCCACGGAAATGAAATTCGCGGACGGCTCCCGCATGAGAAACGACTTCACCAACGTCGTGCTGAACCCGGTGCTCGGCGAAGAAATCTTTGACGCAAAGCTGGATCCCGGCGTCACGGTGGTCGAACCATTGCGGCAGTGACATGATCTTCGCGGGTCATCGGGAAACGCGCCAGCGTCGTGGAGTGCGGCGGTCCTCCTCCGCTCTTTGCATGTGGCCTCGACCCTTAACTGCGAGTACAGGAGGAACTTCATCGCACCACTCCAAAGCGCCAGAGGACTGGCGCACTCCAAGACGCTTCGCGTAATTCGCAGGTCATCGTGAAACGCACCAGCGTCCTGGAGTGCGGTGGCCCTCCGCCGCTTTCACCCTGACAAGCAACTTCCTTTTACGCTTCACACCTGACACCGGTCCCGGCATCGTAACCTCATGCCCGAACCCCGGACGCCCTGGCCGCATGCGCCCACGCATCAGCTTGCGACGCGCGGGACTTACTTCGTTACAGCGGCAACCTACCACAAGGCGCATCATTTTTGCGGCGCGCGGCGACTGCGCGTGTTGCAGCGCGGCCTGCTCACGGTGGCGCAACAATTCGGCTGGCAACTGGAAGCCTGGGCGGTCTTTTCCAATCATTACCATTTTGTCGGCCATTCGCCCGCCGCCGCCGCCGACGCCACCAGCTTGAGCGCGATGTTGAGCCTGCTGCACGTCAAGATGGCGGGTTGGGTGAACAAACTCGATGCCACTCCTGCACGACAGGTTTGGTTCAACTTTCGGGATACGCGGCTCACGCACCAGCGCTCGTATCTGGCGCGACTCAACTATGTGCATCAAAACGCAGTGAAACACGGACTCGTGCCGGTAGCTTGTCAGTATCCGTGGTGCTCCGCAGCGTGGTTTGAACGAACGGCCTCTCCGGCGATGGTGAAATCCATCTACCGCTTCAAGACGGAGCGCATGGCAGTGGGGGATGAATTTGAAACCGATCCTGATTGGCAGGCATAACGAAAAGCGCCAGAGGGCTGGCGCACTCCAGGACGCTTCGCGACTGCTGTAGCGCATGGAATCTCGCGATAGCGTCAGATCAACGAGGGGTGTCACCGCGCCGGTGTTCGAGAAACCGCTTGCGCCATTCCACGCGCGAAATTTTGCCGCGCAGGCTTCGGCTCAGGGTATCAACGAACCACCATTCCCGCGGTACCTGCCAGGCCGGAAGCCGGGCGAGCAGCGATTGTTTCAAATCCTCTGCCGTGACGGGTTCGTTGGAGACAATGCACGCCACGATGTTTTCACCACGGTCCGCATCGCTGCTCGGCACGCCAAAGACGAGACACTCCCCGACGGATTTGTGCAGCCGCAGCTCCTCCTCGATGTGGGCTGGCGAAATCTTCCGCCCCGCCACGTTGATCTGGTCGTTCAAGCGTCCGCGCAGATGGACAAGTCCATGTTTCAATTCCGCGAGGTCGCTCGTTTGAAAACGTCCGGCTCCCAGCGCGGGAGCCGCCTCCGGCCAATACGTCTCGCCCACGGCCCGGCTGCGCACTTCCAGACAACCGTCCTCGTTGACGGTCAGTTCCACATTTTGCATGGGCGCACCGACGCAGGTGTCGTCCGTGCGCGGAAAGTCCGTGGCGTCGAAAGCAATGCCGCCACACTCGGACGAACCGTAAAAGTTGTGAATCTTGATTCCGCTCGACTCGAAAACCACCTGTTCCAAGCCCGCCGGCAGCGGCGCGCCCGCCGAAATCGCGAGGCGGATGTTGCGCGGAATCGCTCCGGCCTCGTGCCACGCGCGCCAGAGCGCGGGGACTCCGGGCAGAGTGAGGGCTGGTTCTCCTCTGGCCGCGCGGCGGATTGCCTCCGGCAATGGCGACGGCGCAATAATCAAGGGAATGCCGTGCAACAGGAGAGGCAACACCAGGTTCGAGAACCCGTAGGAATGGGCCAGCGAAATGGCGCCGAGGTTGGGCCAGTCCGGACGCAGTCCCATCGTGGCCACGATATTCGCGGCATCGGCGGCCAATTGCTCCGCGGTGAACGCCACCGCGCGTGGCACACCGGCGGTGGCGGAAGTGGTTTTAAGGTGAACACAGGGTGCGGGCGGCAGTGGAACCGCCGGCGGCGACTGGTCCGGTTCCAGCGGACAAACGATGGAATGAGACTGCCACGCGCGGAGCACGGTGAGCACGAATTCAGCGGTGTGCCCTTGCGGATAAACGATTGCGCCTGACCGGTTGGGAGAGCTATCCGCCGCGCACACCAGTTCGGCGAAACTCCATTGCCGACCCGAAGAAAGCTCGCGAAGCGCGACGTCTTTCCCCCGCTCTTGTGCCACTTTGCGCCAGCGTTCGTAAAGCATTGTCAGGTTCGTAACTCATGGCTAGTCTTCGGCGCAAGCATGATTTCGCAAGCATCGCGCCCGCAACGACAGTTCCAGTTTGAGCGAGACACATTTGCTTTTGCGAATGGACTGGTCTGGGAATACCGATTCGATCCGGCAACGGGCAAAACAACCACCTTCCGCAATGAACCGGCACCCGCTTACGCCCATCGTTGTTTTGTCATGGTGCGCTCGGCGCGGCAGTTCTTCTATCACGCGCGGTTTGAGCCGGCCCGGGCGGTGGCCGATGAGCGGACTTACCACGGACTGATTCGTGAAGTCGTTTCCCGCAGTCCGCGCCGGCCCAGCGCGGACCCGGACAAACTGCTGATTCCCGGCTACGACAGCCTGCGGTCGTTCAGCCAGGCGCAGGCGCCGCTCTTGCAGGCGGAGTGCGGCGGAGCGTGGCAATCTTATTTCCTGCGCAGTCATTGGCGGATGATTTTGCCGATGTCACGCGGGCATCAGGAGCGCATGGCCCGGCATTTGGTGGAGGTGTTTCCGAAGCGGATTGCGCCCATCGTTCACCTGGTGCGCTTCCCGCAACTCACCATCAACCACGGCATCGTGTTGTTCGATTTCACCGAGACGGGAGCGGAAATCCGATTCGCAGCCTACGACCCGAATGTTCCGGATCATCCGGTGGAACTGACTTACAACCGCGCAAAAAGAACGTTCTTCTTCCCGCGCAATCATTATTGGAATGGCGGACGCGTGGACGTGGTGGAGGTGTACCGCGGCTGGCTCTACTGAGAAGGGGCGGGCACATTCACCGCCGGGTCGGGTCGGCGCCGGCCGGGTTGCCAGAAAACCAGACCGAAAAAGACCAGTCCACACCCGTTGATGCCGGCAATGTAGCCCAGCTTGTAACCCCGGCCTGTGTTCGTCGTTGCGTAGATCGGAACGTCCCATCCCAAGAGCAGACTGGGCGCCGCCACCGGCATCAAGGCGCCATGCAAAGCCCCCATCCAGAAGCCCGCCGTCTGGTCCGGACGGTAGAACCGGGGTGCGGCCCAGTTGTAGGCCAATCCGAAAATCAGCCCTGCGCCCACCAGACTGACGATCTTTAGGGACCATTTTCGCAACCTAAATGACCCGGCTGAATCTTGCGCTTGCGATGGAGTGACAGACGCCATGGATGCAAAGCTTGAGGGTGGAAGACTGACTACAGCAAGAATCATTTTTGCTGCGACAGTTCCGGCAGTCGCGCGGGAAGACCTTCGGAAAAGCGCAGGAGCAGATTGTGTCCGATTTTATCGTCCCAGTTGAAGTTGCTGGAAAGCACCACCACCGCAATGCGTTTGTCCACATTGAGTCCGATGTAACCATTGTATCCCGAAACCATGCCGTGCTTGTAAAGGAGTGTCACCCGGCCGTTGTCGAAGTGGTTGACCAGCCAGCCGAGCGCCACGTCTTCGTCGGGCGTCTTGAGCTGGACCTGATGCGTCTCGGCCAGGCGTGGTTCAAGCGGGTCGTTGAGCAATCCCAGGTTCGCCCGGGCGAAGATCAGCAAATCGTTGACGGTGGAATACAGCCCCCCGGTGGCCCGCATGATTTCGCCCATATCCCATGATTCGGTGGGGGTGTTGCGCTGAATGAATTTGGGCTGATCGCCCACGTGCCCGACCGCCAGGCGCTTTTGCTGGTCGGCATTGAGATAAAACGTGGTGTCTCTCATATTCAGTGGCCGGCAAATCTTCTCCGCGATCAAATCTGGCAGCGACCGGCCGGTCTTGATTTCAATCAGATGAGCCAGCAGGGCGACGCCGATGTTTGAATACACATACTCGCGCTTTCCTTTGGGCTTGATGTGGCAGGTGCGCAGATATTCATAAAGATAGGCTTTGTCAATGTAGCCGTAGAGGTTGTGTCCGGTGAAAAGATAGCACGCAAAATACCGCATTTGGGTGAGATCCGCCGGCTGGCGCGGCAAGCCGCCCGTGTGAGTCACCAGTTCCTGAAGCGTCAAATCCCCAATGTCCTTGTT
>Ga0187850_10003690_pt1 | contig 12736 bp, 18 predicted proteins | sample June2016WEW_4_15_FD_132436 | JGI IMG/M metagenome (GOLD analysis project Ga0187850, IMG submission 132436) | Peatland microbial communities from SPRUCE experiment site at the Marcell Experimental Forest, Minnesota, USA - June2016WEW_4_150 | ecosystem: Environmental > Terrestrial > Soil >... | reverse complement strand
CCGGGCGAAGGCCTCGGCATATCGGCCCCGGTAGAATTCGCTCATTCGGCCCTCTTCTGCTCGATGGCTCGGCGGAGGCCTTCGGCTTGCCGGCGGCGGTACGTTGGACCCTCCCAAAGTCGGCTCGCCGCCTGGCTCATCCGCGCTCTCGTCACGGGCGAATGTTGCCACCCGTAGAATCCGTTGAGCGGTCCGGACTGCTGGCGGGACATTAGCCGCCGAGTCGCTTCAGAATGATGGGTACCTTTTCGCGTCTTAGCCTCCTTAGCCCACCCCTATATTATACGAGCAATCGCACGCGTCCCAAAGCATTCCGGGGTAATTCGGGAAAGATTTCTGAAGATTTTTCCGTTCCCAGGGGAGACGGGGGCAGGGGGGACGTACGGGCTCCATGGACTTTTCGCGTCCTAGCGTGTTCTAGAGGGTTTTTTTTCATAGCGGGTCGGGGCGGAGCGAGGGCTTTAAGCGATCTGTCGCCTCGTAACGGCCCAATTGACCGTGAGCCGCCGCCCGCCGTCCATCTCCTTCCCGTCCAGCTCCCTCATCGCGGCTTCAGCGGCCTCGGCGGTTGTGAACTCGACGAAAGCGAAGCCGCGGAAGCGGTCCGCCCCGTCGGAGGGCATCGTGATCCGAATGATCTCCCCAAACGGGGCGAACAGCCGGTCGAGGTCAAGGCGGCTCGTCGTCTCGCGGTCATAGCCGCGGACGAACAGTGTTTTTCCATTTCCATCGGTCATTTATTTTCTCCTAGTCAAAATAACTGGCCGACCTCCAACGATCGGCAGACATAGCGGCCCGAAATCTTTTTCAAGGTCGTCGATCAATTCGTTCTCGCAGTTTTCCTTCTCCTCCTCGAAATCTATCTCTTTTTCACGAATAGGATCGGGGTGAGTGATCCTCTGCGTCATCGTCGCTTCCGCCGCAACCGGCTTGTATCCGCGGACGGAGGCACAAGCGGTGAAGACCGCGGCGGCGGTCGCTGAGGCGAGGTCGTCGTGAGCGTGCTTCGGATGTTCTATCCGTTCCTGTCCCGAGCCAGTCCTTACGACCTCCAGCGATAGAATCTCTCGGATGAACCGGTCGTCGGCGGGAAGCTCGACGGCATCCATTTCGATCAGGGCCTTGAGCTTGAAGTAACAGTCCGTCGACGAAGGCTTGAAGGAGGTGAGGACGATTTGCCGCTTCCGGAGGGCCGACTCAACCAGCGAGAAGGCGTAACGGTCTGCAAAGGTTTCGCGGACGTGATACCGGTCGATAAGGTCAGCGAAGTCGTCCAGAACCTTCAGCGGATCGTACGGGGCCGGGACCTCCCGGACAGCCGCCACTCGCGCTTTTTCATTCCAGACGTACGCAATCGCGAGGGCCATAGCGTCCGCGTTCGAGGCCGCGTCAATAAACGCGACGTACCGGGCCGCGTCGACCCGCGGCTCATCCCCGCGGATCGTCGAAACGGCCCGGAGCGAGGCCTCCGCGAAGAGGCCGGAGTCATCGACGGCGAGCGGGTTATACTCCCGCGCCATCCTGCTATCTCGGCCAATATCCCGGTCGATCTTTTTCTGTGAGAAGGTCGGATTCATCAACCCGGTCGGGGCCTTCACGACGAGCGTTGAGGAGTCGGTCGCCCAGTACCGGTCTGCTATTTTGGAGAGCGGCGAATTACGGGGACCGCGGGAAGAGATAGCAAGGAGCTTCCCGCCCTCGACGATCGACGGCGAAAGGGCCGCAATTATTCGATCCAGATCTGTATCGAAAAAATCCGCCTCGTCCAGTACGACTAGTCCAAGCCTCCAGCCTCTCAAACTTTTTTCGTCAGCCGCCTTCGTCACGATCCGGAAGCCGTTGTTAAGCTCGATCTCCTCGCGGGCCTCCCGTTTTATCATTCGGGCGAACGGGCGCAGGAACCTCCGGATTGAGTCATGACAGATACTGGCTTGAGCCAACGTATCCGCGAGGCAGAAAATGTAGATCGATTCGCCCTCCGCCACTTTCTTTTCGAGACCGCTGAACAGCGCGGTGTAGCTCGCGGCGAGGGCGCATGTGGTCGTTTTTCCTCCGCCTCGCCCGATCAGCAGGAAGGCCTCGTCATACCCTCCGGCCCGCGGAGCCTCGCGGCCCGTCACCGCTTGGAAGGTTCCAAGCTCTTTGGGCGAGAGTTTTTCACCCCAGACCGCGGCGAGGATCGCTTGCCAATTCTCCCATGTTTCGAGGTTGCCGAGGCTTTTGCGGAAGGGTCCGCGGAGGGCTTGGATTATGGCAAGCCGGGAGGGTTGATGGACGCGGCAGAGACCTCCCTCAACGGCCTTTAATCGGCAGGGAGTCCCATTGCGGGTAGTAGCAGAACACTTCATCGGAGCGGGCGGGCGATCCGGCCCGGAGGCCGGGGCGATCGATCCTTATTCAGGCAGTTCAACGCTGTCGACGTTGAGGATGGTATCTCCGAGGGTCAGGACCATGTCGCCGACCTTCTGCTCAAAGATCGCGAAGAGCGCATCGCTCTGAGTCGCTTCGGCTGAGTCATCACCGGAGACGGTCACCGTCACCGTATAGATTTTTGTAGTAGGCATGTTATTCTCCTTAGTCATTCCCGGTCATCCCGGAGTTTGTCGGGGATGAGGCGGAACCTTTCATGTTCTTCGTCATCGGCCCAGCCTGAGTTTTTGAATCAAACTTTGGAGGGGCGGACGGATAGCTCGCCGGGAATCCCGGCGCGGCCTTTGGTTGGCCTTGAACTCGGTTGATCGAGGCCCGATGCGCGGACCCGATATTTGGATCACGAGTTGCCTTTTTCATTTTCATATCTCCAGATTTTTAACTTCAGGCGGGAGCCGGAGCGGAGACATTCCGCGTCTCGCCATCAGCTCATTTATCTCCCGTTTTATTTCGATCAGCTCGGCCTTCGGGCGGAGCGTCTTCTCTTGGATGATCTTTTTCCTTTTGACTAAGTATTCGGGCCGCTCGGGATCGCGGAGCTTCTCCTCAATCTCGACGATCCGGACCTTGGAATACCAGATCCAAAGATGCTCGTCGATATCGATAGGGATGACGAACGGCAAGCCGCGGTACAAGGTAATGGCGTTCTCGCCGATCCGGATGCCCTCGTTTTCGTTCGGGCCGTCGTTTTTCAGCTCAAGGAGCCGCTTCCCTTCCCAGCTCTCCGGCCTCGGCCAATTCGGATTCAGCTCGACAGTAATTGTCGAATCTCCGTTGCGCCGGACGAGGCTGTAGCGGCTGTAGAGATTTTCATAAGGCTTGAAGCTCCGGAGGATCGTCTCGCCGCCGGGCAAAAGCTTCAGCATCGGGATTCCGCCGCGTTCCATGATCATCCAATCGGCGGTCGAATTATTCACGAGCTTACACTCATAGATTTTTTCGGGCTTTATCATAAATTCTCCTCCTTCATCTTTTGGACTTCCGTAACCCGCAGAAACTTCGGTCCAACGCTCGAAACGATCGATGAGCACAGGACCTCGAAGCTCTTGAAGAGCCGGGCATTGTCAATGACGCGGGCCTCGCTCGGGAGCATCGTTGAGACTTCAACCTCAACGAGATATTTTCTTCGGCAGAGAGGCTCGGTCATTTACTGACTCTTGATCCATTTGGAATACTCTTCGAGGCTCCGCTTGTAACCGGACATCCGCGCCATCCTGAACTTCTCGGCGATGATCTCGTCGGTCAGGCCCTTGTTCAGGTTAACGTCTGCGTTCGTCCTCTCTCCCTCGACCAGCTCCCCGGAGGCGAGGGCGATCGACTTGACTCGCCCATCTTCGAGGATCGTAACGCATCCGATCCGCCCGTCCACGGCGAGGGCGAGCTGGAGAGCGTCACCAGCGTCGGTCGACATAACGTCCGCCTCCAAAACGAGGTTCCCGTGTTCGTCGGTGGCGACATTGGTAATCTGAGCCGCGTCGTTCACGCCATCGTACGGGATGAGGTTCTCTCCGCGGGCGATCTTGGCTTTATAGTCGGCGAGAGCCTTCAGGACAACGTCAGTCGGATAGGGATGAGCCGCGGAGCCATACGGGTTTCGACCGTACAGAGCCATGAACACGATCCGCGAATAATCCTCATCGATCGGCTTCACCGGGACATCGAACAAATTCTCTACTATTTTCATTTCAAATCTCCTTCAAAAAAGGCGGAGGACCGGAGCCGCTGGCGAAAGACGGTCACCGGCCCCCCGCGGAAAGGTATAAAATGGGGGACCGGGCGAAAGTAATGAGCCACCGCGGGAAGAGTACAACAGAACCCACGGCAGACCAGACACCCGGTCCCTCATAGGACGCACTCCGGAGCGAGACTCGGGAGCCGTTCCAGCTTGCGTCCTTTCGCTCATACAGGAGGCAGGAAATGAAGGACGGTCATGAGACGGGGCCATGATCCTCCTTCTCAAGCCTCTCCGCGATCGCCGCCAGCTCTTCGTCCGGGCGATCGATCCATTTATCAACAAGCTTCCGGAAAACTCTCAGATAACCAGGAAACTCCAGAGACTCCTGCCAATCCTCGCCCACGACGATCTGCAACTCTGCGTAGACCGAGAGCGGGCTGGCGAGGTCGACATCCAACGGGACATCGATCCCGCGGGGGATGAAAATCCGCCCGAAGCCGGGCAGGTTGTTCCGCTCCTCGACCGGATGGCCGTCGATGTTGCGAAGGAGAACGCGGACTTTCCCTTCCGGGACAGGAAGGTCAATCCAGCCTTCCCTCAACGTCGGGAAGGGTCCCTCCGGACGCCACTCGACAGTCTGGTACTTCGAGTACAACGTGGCGGGGTCCGCGGATTCGATGACCTCGCGCTCGCCCGGTCCGACGGTCGTCACAAGGCCAGTCGCGTCGAACACGGACAGATATCTCTGCGTAGAGTTAATCAGCAAGGTTGGAAACGTCTCGTTCATCTTTTTGTCCTCTACTAGGAAGGTGGAAAATGGCGAAAATGTTAACGGATCAGAGGCGGGGGGTTTATTCGGGGTCCGGATCCGGCTCGCGCTCGGCCCGCTCGCGGCGAAGGGCCGCTTGAGCCTTCCGGATACGGGCGAGGGCCTCGGCAGAGGCGGGGTCCTCCCGGCGATCCCGCGAGGCCTCGCGGAAGGCGCGAAGGAGGGGCCGCTGAGACTCGCGGGGGACGAAGCGCAATGTCTTCCCGGCCATGTCCATCTCCAAGACCTCGCAAGCTTCAGCCCAGCCGATCTTCCCGCGAGCAACCGCACGGAGGAGATGCGCGATGACGAGATGATCGACCTTTTTGAGCCGCTCGGCCCATGCGAGACCGAAGAGCCGGAAGCCTTCTCCGGCGGCTTCATCGACTGCCTCAGCGAGAATATTTTCATATGGCTCCCGCTCCGGGTCGACCGCCCGGTCCAAAGCTCCGACCTCTTCCAGCGGCTTCGATGACCTCAGTCCTTTATCGTCCTTGATCGCCGTGATCGCGGGATTGACCGCAAATTTTACGAAGTCATCCATAAGCTCGGTTCTCAGCTCCTCCCACGGGTCCGATCCTCGCACCGCGGAAGATTTTTTGAGGAGGTCGGTCACGTATCCTTGAGCCAAATCCTCGGCCCATGCGGAATCCTCTCGCCGTTGAAGAGCGAGGTTGACGAGCCTCCGGCGGAGGTCCGCGGCCTCGTCCGGGGTAAGGAATAGGCCCTGCAAGGCCTCTGCAACGTGCGTAGGGCTGTTTTCTACCTGAAGCCCTGTCTCCGGGCCGTCCCGCGAATCACGCAGTTTCTTACGCCTGTTTTCAGCCTGATCTTTCATCTCGCCCTCCTCCGCCGTAACCGTTCAGCCTCGCGTCTCCCGATCCGGGTCATCCACTCGAAGCCTTCACTACAGAATCCGGCATAGCGGCCAACGACCAGCCAGCAGTTTCGCCACGGCTCTCCCGGTAGGCAGATCGAGCCTCGGAGATCAAAGCCGCGGATGACGATCCGGTAGATCGAGAGGGGATGTCCGGGGCCGATGAAGCTCTTCCGCGTTCGCCAGTATAATGTCTGCCTCTTCACCGGCCATTCCTCCGTCGCCACATCGCTCTCATCGACCGGGCGATCCGGGCACGATGTCTCGCGGTCTTCGGGCGACCGGCGAGCGATCGCGAGACCCAAGGACGGGGACCGTAACGCCGATTGGATTCGGCGATCCGCCGACGCACCGCTTCAGGTCTCACCATGTTCACCCTTTTGTTCACCTATTCGATTATACGACTTTCCCGCAACGAAGTAAAGCAATCCCACCCCAAAAAAATATCCGGGGTATCGATGTTCCTTCGTCCGGACCCCTAATGGACAACTCGGGCCGCTATTTTACCGCCGCGGATCGAGCTTCCGCCCGGAGCGCGATCAGGGTAGAGGTCCCGATCAGTCCGCTTCAGGCTCGAAAACAGGGCGGGATAGATCAGGCCTTTCGAGGCCTTCTGCCGAAAGGTTACAGTTCGAAAAGGCCCGTTTCCGGGCCTCGAACGGGACGCGATCCAGATTCAGGGCCGAAATTCGGCCTGATTTTTCTTCCCCGTTTTTACAGGTTTATAATTCTTTTAGAATCAGCGAGTTTGCAACAGTTTACGTAATACTTTTTTATACGACCAGAGACCCGGCCTTCCGGAGATCCTCGCCGGGGGTCCGGCCCCTCGATCAGACCCCTCGACGATCGCCTCGCCTAGCAGAGCGGGCAGGGCTTCTCGGGCGATCGAGGGCGAGCTGGCGATCAGGGGAGCCTCGGGCGCAGGCGGGCCGGGGCTATCTCCTGCCAGGGAGCGCACAGCGCGGGACAGCCCCTAGCTATTGCAAAGCAATAGCGTCGGGGTCAATCACAGGAGACTCGGGACTCCGGACTTTCCTCTGATAATCGATCTATGGGGCTCGACAACTGCTCCCTGATTCTTTAATCCCCTATTCCCTGATCCTAGCGCACTCCCTCGACTTTTCTCCCTTTTTCCTGACGCCCCGGCATCTCGCGGTATTCTTGCTCGTGCATATTTTCAAGACGCTCTAACTCTTTCTGCCAATTTAGGTGGAATTCAGCATTAAATGTCTTCATGATTACCAATAAAATACTTCTGAACATCACAAGATTTATATCTGGCCTTAAAAGAGGGTTTGGTTGGATCTCTCGTGCCGGTTCGCACTCGTCAACGCTAATATAGTCTCTTCCGAAATACATATCGTGGTGCTCTATGTTCGATGTATAAGCATAAGCTAGATTATAGATATTCGATATTACTTCACTTCTAGAAGCATCTACCCGTTTGCACAGTTTTGGCCACTTCCAATCCTTTTCACGGAACCGCGTCAAGAGTTCGCGCTTCATTTCTTCAAGGTCTTCCTTCTTTTTTTTTAATCGTTCTTCTACATCGAGACCCTCATGCCCGAAGACGCCTTTATTCTTTTCTAAAATATTTTTTTGTTCTCGAATTTCATTCACTAGCAATTTCATCGCCCGGACCTCTTTTGATTCCGGATCGGAATAAATATAGTCAGTATTTATTCCCATCTCACAGAAGCTCCTAAATAGAATAGCGGCGTCGGCGTGCCGGTCGCGCCTAAGCAAGATGAGAAACGACTCGAACCCCTCAGTCGCTCTTTTAATAAAAAAAGAAATTACAGGTCGGCTGTACAAAGCAACCTTATCCTTTTCCTTTCGACAGCTCTCCATCATTTCATTAGCGAGATCGATGAATTCAAATCCCGTGCAAATCATTCTATCAACGAGATCAATCATTAGCCCCTCCTAATGAGAATTATCCAGCCCTATTCTCGTCTCTCCCTATGGGGCGCGTTACCGCAGTGAGCGTCTATTACTCGACCGGGGAGTCCATGCCTCGATGCCCTCTTTCGAGTTAGCGTTTCTTCCAAGCCAAAGAACTGATCGCTTTCCTCATATCCAACCTCAATTCTTTTCTATCAGCTAGGTTTTTACGGAGCCGGGCCCACACGAAATTCATATCCCTCATCAGGCGACCAGCGAACTTGGTCCCAGTCACGTGGGTCAACCGGCGCGAGATGCCGGAGCCGACATCAGGGATATCGAAGCCGTATGCGCGGAGGATAAGGGCTTTCGTTCCTCTCGCCTTCGGATCAATCTTGGCATGGATAACGATTATCTTGCCCGTTCGCTCGATATCGATCAGTAGCCAGCCCGACCCGCGGCGTTGGAAGCCGTATTTGAATAGTTCTCTCTCGGCGCATTCTCTTGCTCTCTTTTCTAACATTTCTGTCTCCTCTCTTTCTCTGCCCCAATTCTAAGTGTTTCGCCTTTTTTCTCTCCGCCTATTTTATCGGGATCCAATACGCCTCCCAATCCCATTCCTTATCAAATCGCGTGTCCATCACATACATTAGAGCCAATGCATCATCCTCAATCCCCATCTTATTCACCTTCTCGACCAGCTCCGCGTGCTCCTCCAGCCATCGCTCGTACCTGCCGCCGCCGCTGAGCTTCGCTTCATACGGGTCCGGGAAAAAACGCCGCCCAAGTTGCTCTTCGCTCGGAACCCAGATGCCGTGAATAACATCATCCCCGTGGGTGACCTCAAGAACGGGCCTGTCTTTTGAGACGGAGTTCGTACCGCAGTAAAAATCTCCATATTGCCATAGAGTATCCCGCCAGAGCTTCTGAATCTCCTCCGCCGCCTTACACATAAACCTGTAGTGGCTCGAAAAACTCTTAGTCATCCTCTTGGCTCCTTTCGGTCTCGCATTCTCCTGACATGACTATGAGTAAATCCCCCAATCGCGCTTCACAATCCAAGGTTTCCTAGTGGTGTTCCATTTTACAAACTCTGAAGGGTTAAAACTTTCTTCAAGGAATTTGATTGTTTCGATTTGCTCCGGCTTAAGGCCGAGGGGGTGAGCCCTCGGCTCGCCTTCATAATCCCATAAGTAGTATTTGTCGATCTTCCTCTTCGCGTCAGGCCGATGGCCGTAGTCCAGGGGAGCACATTTTTTGATTAGGACAGTTTGGTCTTGCTCTGAATAGAAAGAGATGCGCACTTTCTTTTTCTCACGAATCGCCTTAATGAATTCGTCTATCATTTTGCCCCCCCCCTTCCAATAATATTGAGATCATAGATTGCGTCTCTGGCTCCCCCATGCGCTTCTTCTAGGACTCATGGCGTCTCAGGTTTTCTTGTTTCTTCTGTTTTTCTTTTAAGGGAGAAGGAAAAAAGGATAAATGCCAATCCTGCGAGAAGGAATAACACGCCCACGCCTAAAGAGTATCTATACGGGATATCTATTAAGACCTGTGGAGGTTGTAATTCTAATTCAAAGCCCGGTGGCGGAGGTGCTATCTTTCCTCCATCCGGCAGGACTATGCCCCCGTTGTCTGACAATTGGATCCCTAGTTTTGAATACAGTTCGTCAATCTTCTTTTTCAGATAACTAGCCATTTCATATATTGTAAGCTCGTTGTCTGTTAGGCCTTTTTTCTCTTTTTCTTTGATGGCAACCGATAGGCCATTTATTGCCACATTTATGTTCAGAAGCGCCCTGAGAGTGTCTCCCTCCAACTCATGTAACTGCATTTTCAATGTAGGTTTTCGCGCCAACCTAAGGAAGTTGTCATCGGTCTTAAAGAAAAAAAGCACCAAAGGGATTCCAATCCCCGCTAGAGTAAGAAGGATGCCGATCTTCCTCTTCTTGTTCATTGTTTCCTCCCCTTAGTGAGAATATCCCTCATGTCTCCTCAATCGTCTATCTCCTTGAGGCGCCTTACGGCGATAAGCGTCTATTACTCGACCGAGGGGCCATGCCTCTCGCGGGGCCTCCGGCTCCCCGTCCTGCGCCTTATAAACGACCTATCCGATAGCAGTTCAGCCAACGACTATTTTTTACGGAATATTTCGCAGAACTCAAGACCAAACTGCGTGATCCCGACTTGCTCTAGCCCTCCGTAGTGGTGAAAGAAATCTATTAGTCCAAGTCGCCTCAGCTTGTTCAGTATTATGTTAAAGTCAGCGATATTCTTCCCTTTCACGTTCTCAAAAAACTTTTCGCGCAGAGCTTCCCTTGGCGCGACACAATCTTCGTGAATCGCCAATAGACGAATAATTATAGCTTCATCTTCTTCGAGCTTTATCTCAGGCTTCTTCGGTTTTTCGACGGTTCCAGGTTTAGCGGTTCGGCTAACGAAATATGCAGTATAGCCCGCTATCGAGAGAGCCAGCGCGAGGAGAAGCAGAAGAATCCAGTCGGGGATTACCCAAGTTGAGACTTTAAGTTTCACTCCCCATTCGAAGAATCCAAGCACAACCACCAGACCGCCGATAATCTTCCCGAGGAACTTTGCCAGTCCTTTCCAATAGTTCATGAGCTTCTTGCCCTCCCCCTCCGTACCTCCTTAAGCCTTGAACTTACCGTGGAGGAGGTCGTCCCTTCCGCAGAAGGCCCTTATCGCTTCGTCGTTGTCAGTTCGGTGCGCCCCTCTGCTACCCATTTAACTCGTTCATCGCCCGGAAGCGGCGGGTTAAAAATGGAGACGAGGAAATGTTTCCAGTAGGCGGTCTCCGGGTAATTGCCGTTCCCCCGGTTGGCCCAAGCTTCCCTCGAATCGAAAATCGAGATGACCTCCTGGCCGTATTCTGCATATTCATACATTAGCTCATGAGCCAACTGCATTACTTCGCTCTTCGAGGCCGTCGGGGAGACGAGCAACTCCAACCCCGTTCCGGATCGTCCGGGCGTCCACGACCGCAGGACTTCATAGCTCAAGGCGTGCGTCTCGGGTTTTTTTATCTCCGGGACCGACACAGAGACCGCAGAACGGGAATTGAACCACGTGCCTACGGCATAGAAGATGACAATAATCCCGGCGCAGATCAGCACGATCGTCCCACAGCCCGGACGGAATTTTTCTTTCTCCTCGCGATGGAGCCGCGCTTGAGCTTCCAGCCTTGCCTTTTCCTCTTGATAAATGCGGCTTTTTTCTTCCGGGGTAAGTTCGGTCACATTCCCCTCCCCTCATCTCGATTAGTGAATTCTATGCCGGAGAAGGCAGAAGGTCAAGCGCGGCGGCGCGAGGGTTTCAGGGACGTGCTATAATAAAAACAAGCCTGGTACTGGCTGGCTGGCTAGGCAAAAAGGATACCCTCCTTCAATATCCCCCTTAAAATTCACCCAATCCCCTCAGCCAGCCTTTCTCTCTCCTCCTCCGCGGAAAGGCGCGGCTGGGCCAGGGTGACATAGGGCGGGGGAGGCGAGGGGGCGAGCAAGAATCTAACTCAGCGTCCCTTAGGACTCTTATATTCTTATACTCTTATACTCTTAAGCCTACAGGGGAAAACACAAGAATATAAGAATATAAGAATATAAGAATATTATGATAGACGTAGTTATATTCTTAATCTCTTCCCCTGATAAACGATTCTAGAGTTAGCTCGCCCGGCTTGTCCGGCTCGTCCTGGCTCTCGGCCTCTACGACGGCTTCGGAGACTGGGGGCTCGGCGGCCTGTCCGCGATTAGCCCTTTCCTTATCCCTTCTCTCTTTGATATCCGCAATTTGTTCCTTTAGGTCACGTTTCTGCTCCGTCTTCTCTCCCGGAGAAAGCCGCGGCCATATCCACTTTTTACGACGCCCGTCGCCGTAGTAGACCAGCTCGGGTTTGATTCCTAGCTCCTTCCTTGCGCTACAGAGGGTAACGTAATTGATACCTTCCTGTATGGCTTCTTCCCGAAGCTCCCTGGCATCCCTCGGCCCGTTCTTTAGCCGGTCGAGGAGGAAGGCCTTCGCCTCCTCGCGGGGCCGACGGTCCGTCGCCACGGCCAAAAGCTCTGCCGCCTTCGGCACCTCGGCGGCCAGATCGAATCGGACATCGCCTATCTCGGGGTCGATGTAGAACGCGAGGCCAGGTATCCCGGTTTTTAGGTTACTCTTCATATATTGGAAGTAGCGCGGCCCTTTCGGGTCCCGGTCCCACCTGATAAGCCAGACACTCCTCGGCACCCCCATTAGGGCGATCGAGCCGCCGACCCGGTACATCATATCCTTCTGGGCGTCCTTATTCAGGTGGACGAGGCCGATGACGGCGACATTAAGTCGCTTGGCGAACGCCTTCACGGGGCTTAAGATCGTCCGAACGTGAGCATCGACATGAGGGTTAAGCTTGCCGCCGACGCCGACGCCGAAATAGGCTGATAGCGGATCGAGGACGATGAGTTTAACGTTACCCTCGCGAGTAACGAGCTTTTCGAGTCGGCCCAGGTCGATTAGAAGGGAAAAGAGCCGATCGCCCTTCTCGGCGGACCGGATGCCGTCAACGTGGATAATATTCTCCCGCGCACCGCCGAACTGAATCACTCGGGGGACCAGCGTATCCTCGGGGTCGTCCTCGTCCTGAAGGAAGACGACCTTACCCGGCTCGGGACGCGGCTTATCTGCAGGAGTGTCAGGCCAAGGGATTGCGCCCGATATATGAGCCGCCATGTAGGCCGAGAAGAGGGATTTGCCGCTTTCGGGGTCCCCGACGATTAGGGATAGCTTGCCGAGGGCGAAGCGGCCTTCCCAAAGCCATTCTAAGTCTTCCGGCTCGATCTCTGACATTCTCCGCCAGGCAAGCTCCTCGGCCTCCGCCCCGATCGAGAGAGCTGATTGAACTTCCAAGACGATTTTGTTAAAGTCGCCGCCCTTCTTCAGAATCTCGCCGCCCTTCAGGATGGCCCTTAGCATCGCTTGATGCCGGGTGAAATCGACAGCCTTCTCGATCGCGTACTCGAAGTGGCCCTCGGTGATCGCGTCCTCTAGCTGTTTCTGG
>Ga0187850_10003688_pt1 | contig 12742 bp, 10 predicted proteins | sample June2016WEW_4_15_FD_132436 | JGI IMG/M metagenome (GOLD analysis project Ga0187850, IMG submission 132436) | Peatland microbial communities from SPRUCE experiment site at the Marcell Experimental Forest, Minnesota, USA - June2016WEW_4_150 | ecosystem: Environmental > Terrestrial > Soil >... | reverse complement strand
TTGACTTACATCCGCAAGGATGGCAGCCGTTTTCCGGCGGTCGTCTCGGTCACAGCCTTGCGGGACGCTCAAAAAGCAATTATTGGCTACCTGCTGATCGGCACGGACAACACCGCTCGCAAGGAGGCGGAAGCGGCGCTACTCAAGGCGGGGGCATTGCAGAGCGCGATCTTCAACAGCGCCAATTTCTCGAGCATCGCCACCGACGCGAAGGGCGTCATCCAGATCTTCAACGTCGGAGCCGAGCGGATGCTGGGCTACACGGCTGCAGAAGTGATGAACAAGATCACCCCGGCCGACATCTCCGATCCACAGGAAGTGATCGCGCGTGCCAAGTCGTTGAGCATCGAGCTCGGAACCCCAATTACTCCGGGCTTCGAGGCATTGGTTTTCAAGGCCTCGCGCGGCATCGAGGACGTTTACGAGCTGACTTACATCCGCAAGGATGGCAGCCGCTTCCCGGCGGTTGTGTCGGTCACTGCCCTGCGCGACGAGCAGGATGCCATCATCGGCTACCTGCTGATCGGCACCGAGCTCAAGGCGGGGGCCCTGCAGAGCGCGATCTTCAACAGCGCCAATTTCTCGAGCATCGCCACTGACGCGAAGGGAGTTATTCAGATCTTCAACGTGGGCGCGGAACGCATGCTGGGCTACACGGCTGCAGAAGTGATGAACAAGATCACCCCGGCTGACATCTCCGATCCGCAGGAACTCATTGTGCGTGCCAAAGCGTTGAGCGCCGAGCTCGCCACGCCGATTACGCCGGGTTTTGAGGCGCTGGTCTTCAAGGCCTCGCGTGGCATTGAGGACATTTACGAGTTGACCTACATCCGCAAGGATGGAAGCCGCTTCCCCGCTGTCGTGTCCGTCACGGCCCTGCGCAACGCGCAAAATGCAATCATCGGCTACCTGCTGATCGGCACGGACAACACGGCTCGCAAGCAGGTCGAAGCAGAGCAGAAGGTGCTCGATCAGCGGCTGCGCGACCAGCAGTTCTACACGCGCTCGCTCATCGAATCCAACATCGACGCGATCATGACCACCGATCCGTCCGGCAATATCACCGATGTCAATAAACAGATGGAGGTGCTCACCGGTTGTACGCGTGACGAATTGATTGGCGCTCCGTTCAAGAGGTACTTCACCGATCCAGATCGGGCCGAGGCGTCCATCAAACTGGTGTTGAGCGAAATGAAGGTCACCAACTACGAACTTACTGCACGGGCCAGGGACGGCAAGGAAACAGTGGTCTCTTTCAACGCGACTACCTTCTACGATCGGGACAGGAGACTCCAGGGTGTGTTCGCTGCTGCGCGCGACGTCACGGAGCGCAAACGTCTGGATCAGGTGCTGCAGGAAAAGAACGTTGAACTGGAGAGCGCCAGGTCTGTGGCGGAAATAGCCAACCTTGCGAAATCTGAATTCCTTTCAAGCATGAGCCACGAGCTGCGCAGTCCGCTCAATGCCATCCTCGGATTTGCCCAGTTGATGGAGTCCGATTCTCCGCCGCCAACACCCGCCCAGGGGGAGAGCATAGCACGGATTCTCCAGGCAGGATGGCATCTGCTGAAGCTGATCAACGAAATCCTCGATCTCGCTGTGATCGAGTCCGGGAAAGTATCCCTGTCTCCTGAATCTGTATCCTTGTCTGAGGTCATGTCCGAGTGTCAGGCGATGATGGAGCCGCAGGCGCAAAAGCGTGGAATCAAGATGGCCTTCTCCCGATTCGACAAACCCATCTTTGTCAAAGCCGATCGGACCCGCTTGAAACAGATTGTCATCAACCTGCTTTCCAACGCGATCAAATACAACAAGGAGAATGGAACAGTCGAGGTGAACTGCACTGAAACCAGACCGAAACGTATTCGCATCAGCGTCTCGGATACCGGCGAGGGGTTGTCCCCGGAAAAGCTCGGGCAACTATTCCAACCGTTCAATCGACTCGGCCAGGAGGCCGGCGGCGTGGCTGGCACAGGCATCGGCCTGGTTGTGACAAAGCGATTGGCAGAACTGATGGACGGTGTTCTCGGCGTGGAAAGCACTGTTGGTGTGGGAAGTGTTTTCTGGTGCGAGCTGGTCTCAGCTGCGGCGCCCCAACTTGCGGCCAAAAGCGACGAAGCAGAGACCTCTGTCTCACCGCAAATGCCCACCGGCGCACAGTTGCGCACCCTGCTCTATGTCGAAGACAACCCGGCGAACCTGGAGCTGGTCGAGCAAATCATCGCCCGCCACACCAATATTCGCCTCCTTACCGCGGTGAACGGAGATAGCGGCATCGAGATCGCGAACGCGTCCCATCCGGACATGATCCTGATGGACATCAATCTGCCCGGCATCAACGGCTTCGAAGCCCTGAAGATCCTGCGCTCAGACCCGGCCACGGCACATATCCCCGTAGTTGCCCTCAGTGCCAATGCGATGCCGCGCGACATTGAGAAGGGCTTGAAAGCAGGGTTCTACCGTTATCTGACTAAACCAATCATCGTCAAAGAATTAATGGACACGCTGAACGCTGCGTTGGAATATGCGGGACAAAAGACTGGTCAAAGTACAATGAACAAAGGCGATGTCAATTGATTAGTTCAGACAATATTCTGAGCGCCAGGATCCTGATTGTTGACGACATGGAAGCCAATGTCCGTCTCCTGGAGGGCATGCTACGCGTTGCGGGCTATACTTCCGTCGAGTCTACGAGTGATCCAAGAGAGGTCTGCGACCTTCACCTCAAGAACCCCTACGATTTGATCCTGCTCGATCTTCTGATGCCCGTCATGGACGGATTTCAGGTGATGGATGCGCTCAAGAAAATTGAACCGGACGGCTACCTTCCGGTACTTGTCATCACCGCTCAACCGGGTCATAAGTTACGCGCGCTCTCAGCCGGCGCTAAGGATTTCGTCAGCAAACCATTTGAGCTGGCCGAGGTGCTGGCGCGCGTTCACAACATGCTGGAAGTACGTTTGTTGCACGGGGAATCGAAAAACTACGCCAAGGCGCTGGAACAGAAAGTCCAGGAAGTGGAGGCAAGTCGCGATCTGATTAGTCGTCAAAGTGAGGAGGTGAAGCGCCTCTATGATGAAATCGTGGCAGAGCAGAAGCGGTCGTTCGAGTTGACCGCCGTCCCGGGCGCCATGGTGGGTGTCGAAATGGAGGAACGCCTCGCGACGCCCTGGCTCCGGAGCCTGAGGCTCCGTCACCCATGGCTGCACGTCAACCTGTTTACTGCGTTCCTGGCAGCCGCCGTCGTGTACTTTTTCCAGGGAACCATCAACCGGCTGTTGATGCTCACCGTATTCCTGCCGGTACTGGCGAGTCAGTCGGTCAACACCGGCAGCCAGGCGCTGGCGATCACCCTGCGCGGGATCGTTTTGGGTGATCTGAAACCGGGCAAGGAAAAAGCGCTGCTCAGAAAAGAAGCTCTCCTCGGATTATTGAATGGTGCGTTCGTCGGGGTGACGGCGGCGATCGGCATGTATGTGGTTGCTACCCTCGAGCATTCGCCTAACGCCTTTATGCTCAGCGTTGTCGTGTTCGTCGCCATGATCGGCAGCTGCATCATCAGCAGCATCTCCGGAACCTTCGTGCCGCTCATCCTGAAGCGGCTCGGGGCCGATCCCGTCGTTGCTTCCAGCATTTTCCTCACTACGGTCACTGACGTTGTAAGCATGGGAATGCTGTTGGGGCTGGCGGCACTTCTGGTTCGGTGAGCAACCCGATCTGTACTGATGTTCGAAAAACGCAATCCGGGACATGCCCGGTTGAGCCGCAAAACGAAGAAAATGATTCTCTAGTCCTTCGTGGAGCAGGATCGCTGCGTCGCTTCCTCGGTGTGAACGGTATCGACAGTCTGTCGCGGGCCATGGGATTCATTCTCATATGCATAGGCGCTCAGTTCGCGATCAATGGCGTTCGGGATCTGGCGCTGGATGTGGATTTCTGGAAACAATATCCCTCAGCAATTCCCTTTTCATCCCTAATGTTCTGGCCTCCGAGCGATTCGATCTGCTCTTTCCGATCAAGAGAGACGAACATACCGACCTTCTCTGTTGATGCAGTTGCCCTTTTGACAAATGTGATAGCCGGCTTGAGATAACAACACCTCCGCTGGGACGCCTGGCCTGTATGAGTCTGGCAGATGGTGGTGGTACTCATCAAATCCGCGTCACAGTTAAAGTGTCTTAATAATCTCAGCGCGAAACGAATTAATTCCTTTATCATCCTTTCGGTGTATTCCAATTGATGAGGCGAATTGCTATCTAACCATAGTCTATTATGATGTCTTTGCCACGGCTGCACTTGAAGATCTTGAGCCAGCCCCCGTTGGTCGGTTGATCGTCGGGGTGATAGATCGTCCGAAGCAATTTGCTACGATCGTTGGGATCCAGTCTTTTGTGCTGGTTGAAAAAAACAGATGATTCTACACTGAGTATCTTTGCGCATGAAGATCGCACGCAAGGATTCGTGAGGGGGCCGCCGGATAAACGGTGGTGATACCTCGATATTGTTTGAATGAATTCTTTCTAAAGGAGACATCAATGATGAACTCATGGTTGCTGTGGTGGATGATATTCATGCTACTATTCTTTGCGACTCCTCTTGGCTATGGTTGGGGTTATCGCAGATGGGGGGCTCCGTACCCGAGATATATCCAGCGACGCCGCGGGCTGAAGGCCGCAGCCGCCGGCAATTCTACAGACTTTAACCATGAATCCTGGAGGTGGGCTGGCGACTTGGTGTGGTTGGCGTTTCTCATCGGGATATTCTGGGTTGCGTTGGCGATTTGGTGGCGTTGACGTGATATTGCCTCACGTGATGACAAGCCCTGCAGGCTCAGTTGATTGAGCCGACCAGCGGCGAGTTGTTCTGGCTAGGCGACGTTGCACAAATGCCGTTGCACGGTTCGATACGACGTTATGAACGCCCAGCACGAGCAATGATATGGTTTTTTGCGGCACTCCCGTCAGGGGACCGGGAATATCTACAAGATTCATGCGGAGAGCTTTCGGGGAGCAGATCATCTCCGCCGCCTGATGGAGGAAGCTCACAGCCTTGTGAACGATGCTTTGAGAATAGGATCGGCTACGCCAATCCCTTCGGAGGAAAAAACATGAACAAGCAAAAACGGATCGGCACAAACCTGGGATCCTTGATGAACACGCTGGAGAGCGAGGACGGTGCGACCCGCCAGAAAGCAAGGAAATCGTTGGTGGCTTTGGGCAAACCCGCCGTCTCCTCCCTCAGCCGCACATTGCGGGATTCCAAACTTGAGCACGTTCGCTGGGAAGCAGTCAAAACGCTCGATGCAATCGGCGATTCCAGAACAATACCATCGTTGGTGAAAGCACTCGAAGACAGCGACCCGGACGTGGCATGGTCGGCAGCCGAGGCATTGATAAAGTTCACAAAGGCCGCTTGGCCCCCACTCTTACGTGCGTTGATGAAAAGGGGGGCGGATTCTGCTTTATTGCGTCAGGGAGCGCACCACGTTTTGCGGAATCAAAAAGAAAGTGGATTCAACGATTTACTTGGCAATCTGGCGAAGGCTATAGAATCCGGCTCGGTTCCGGAATCGACAACGGTAGCTGCGTATGAGATCCTGAAGCGAATGAAGGCAAAGCCATGAGCACTCACGCACCAGCAGCCCGTTCAGGGATATCGCAACCGCCAAAATCGGTAGTTTCAATTCCCTTAAGTGGAACTGGCTTCGTTCGGATTGCCGAATGATGAAGAGTCTCCATACGATTCTAGACGATCGCTGTCGATTCGCTGGACATCAACATGAGTGTTTGCACCCGCGCAGATCGTTGTGAAATCGATTTCTTTATCACGCTTTCAGCTGAGAGACAACAGTGAACAACAATGAGATTCAATGGACGAAAGGACCAATATGTTAGAGAGAGCCAAAACATTACAGGGCTACAAATTGCAGAGCCTCGATGGAGATTTAGGGACGGTCGACGAATTCTACTTTGACGATCAGCACTGGGCGATTCGGTATTTGGTTGCCGACACAGGCAACTGGCTTACGGGCAGACAGGTGTTGATCTCTCCGTACGCGCTGTTGGTCGCTGTGTTGAAAGAAGAGCAACACATAGCGATCGATTTGACCAAAAAGCAGATTGAGGATAGCCCATCCTTGGACAGTGACAAGCCCGTTTCGCGACAATTCGAGGAGGCTTACTATGAGTATTTTGGATGGCCCCAGTATTGGGGCGGTCCACACATGTGGGGGCCTTTTCCGAACATCGTGCGTGACCGCGAAAAGTGGAGAGACTCTATGCAAGGTGAGAAAGCGTGGGATCCGCATTTGCGCAGCTTTCACGAAGTAACTGGCTATGATATCCAGGCCACAGATGGAGAAATTGGCCATGTCGAGGATTTTATCATCGATAACGAGACATGGGCAATTCGCTATCTCATCGTCGATACGCAGAACTTTTGGCCGGGGAAAAAAGTGCTGATTTCACCGCGATGGATCGAACGCGTAAGCTGGAAAGAGTCGAAAGTATTTATCAATCTGTCGCGCGAAACCATCGAGCACTCACCGGAATACACGGAACAGTCTCTGATAACCCGGGAATATGAGACTGGACTGCATCAACACTACAATCGCAAAGGATATTGGGTCGATGATCCGGTAGCCAAATAGCATGCCCATTGAAGCAAAGGCCGGAAAAGACTTCTCACGATGAGTGCATTGCTCCTGGGTGAGACGCGGGTCATGATCATCCATTCCATGCACCAACAAATGACCATTGGACAAGGAGAACTATGCAATCAGAAACACCATCCAAGCCAAAAGGACTATCCGGCGCCGAAGTCGCGAAAGCCGTCGAATTGGTGAACTACCAGGACGGCTCCATCGTCAGCCGCGAAATTGTCAAAAAGCCGACGGGAATTGTGACAGTCTTCGCGTTCGATGAAGGGCAGGGTATGAGTGAGCACACTTCCCCGTTCGATGCGCTCGTGCATGTGCTCGATGGCGAGGCGGAAATCAGCATCGCTGGCAAATCGCATAGCTTGCACAGTGGCGAGATCATCCTTATGCCCGCGAATCAACCGCACGCCCTCAAGGCGGAGAAACGGTTCAAGATGGTGCTCACGATGATTCGTTCTTGAATCGGAATCAAAGGATTGTCCGTCAAAGCACTCAGAAGCTAATAGGATAGAACCATGAGTTTAACCACACTCGCGCCGGATTTGCTCCGCAGAATGGACGCGTACTGGCGGGCTGCGAATTATTTATCGGTCGGTCAGATCTATCTCTACGATAATCCGCTGCTCAAGCAGCCGCTGAAACTGTCGCACGTGAAACCTACGCTCCTCGGGCACTGGGGCACGACACCAGGCCAGAATTTCATTTATGTGCATCTGAACCGGGTCATTAACAAATACGACCTCGATATGATTTACATCTCAGGTCCCGGTCACGGCGGCCCAGCGCTGGTGGCCAATACATACCTCGAAGGCACGTACAGTGAAGTATATCCAACCATCGCTCAGAATGAAGCCGGACTGAAAAAACTGTTCACTCAGTTCTCGTTCCCGGGAGGTATTCCCAGCCATGTCTCACCAGAGTGTCCGGGATCGATTCACGAAGGGGGCGAGTTGGGGTATTCACTCAGCCATGCCTTCGGCGCCGTGTTCGACAATCCGGAACTGGTCGTCGCATGCGTTATCGGTGACGGCGAAGCGGAAACAGGTCCGTTAGCTACCGCATGGCACTCCAACAAGTTTCTCAATCCAATCACCGATGGAGCCGTGCTGCCGATCCTGCATCTCAACGGCTATAAGATAGCTAACCCAACCGTCCTGGCACGTATCGAGCGTGAGGAATTGGAGCAATTTCTACGGGGCTGCGGCTGGACGCCGCATTTCGTGGAAGGTGATGAGCCGGAAGAAATGCATCAACTCATGGCTAGTACCTTGGAAAAGGCGATTGAGAGCATTCGTCAAATCCAAAGCAACGCACGGAACAAGAACGACACAACCCGGCCGCGCTGGCCAATGATCGTTCTGAGATCACCCAAGGGCTGGACAGGACCGAAAGTCGTCGATGGTCTGCAAATCGAGGGCACATTCCGAGCGCACCAGGTGCCGCTCCTGGTGGATTCCGAGCATCCCGATAATCTCACACAGCTTGAAAGTTGGATGAAGAGCTACAAGGCGGAAGAACTGTTCGATGAGGTTGGCCGACTCATGCCGGAATTGGCCGAGCTGGCGCCTCATGGCGACCGGCGAATGGGCGCCAATCCACATGCTAATGGCGGACTGCTGCTACGCGATCTGCTGATGCCTGACTTTCGTAACTACGCTGTGAATGTGCCTTCACCAGGATTAGTTCAAGCCGCCGACACACACGTGCTTGGAGAGTTCCTGCGCGATATGGCTAAGCTCAATCGGGAGGAGCGAAATTTCCGGATCTTCGGTCCTGACGAGACGCTTTCCAACCGGTTGAATGCCGTTTTTGAAGTTACCAACCGTCAGTGGGAAGCACGGACGGAAAAGCCCGATGAGTTTCTTGCAACTGATGGCCGGGTAATGGAGATGCTGAGCGAACATCAGTGTGAAGGCTGGCTCGAGGGATACCTTCTCACGGGTCGGCATGGTCTCTTTAATTGCTACGAGGCTTTTATTCACATCATCGATTCGATGTTCAACCAGCACGCCAAGTGGCTGAAAGTCACCGCGGAATTGCCGTGGCGACAGAAAATTGCGTCGCTCAACTATCTGCTCGCCTCTCATGTCTGGCAGCAAGCTCATAACGGCTTTACCCATCAGGACCCCGGCTTCATCGATCACGTCGTAAACAAGAAGGCTTCAGTCGTGCGCGTGTACCTCCCGCCGGATGCCAACTGTTTGCTGTCAGTCTGGGATCATTGTCTGCGCAGCCGGCAGTATGTCAATGTCGTGGTCGCTGGCAAGTATCAGGCGCCCCAATGGTTGACCATGGATGCCGCGGTCGAGCACTGCACGCAAGGGATTGGCGTCTGGCAATGGGCCAGTACAGACCAAGGTGCCGAACCAGACGTGGTGATGGCTTGCTGCGGCGACGTGCCCACGCTCGAGACCCTGGCTGCCGTTTCAATCCTTCGCCGCCACCTGCCCGATCTGAAAATCCGGGTGATCAATGTCGTTGATCTGATGAAGCTGCAGCCTAGCACCGAGCACCCGCACGGGCTGAGCGATGAAGACTTTGATGCATTATTCACTAAAAACAAGCCGATCGTGTTCGCGTTCCACGGCTACCCGTGGTTGATCCACCGGCTGACCTACCGCCGCACCAATCACGAAAACATGCATGTCCGCGGCTATAAGGAAGAGGGCACCATTACGACGGCCTTCGACATGACTGTCCTGAACGATCTTGACAGGTTCCATCTGGTGCAGGATGTGGTCGATCGCCTTCCGCAGTTGGGCGCGAGCGGTGCCAAACTGAAGCGGATCGTCCAAGACAAGCTCGTCGAACACAAGCAGTACATTTACAAGCACGGCCAGGACATGCCGGAGATTCGGAACTGGAAGTGGGGCAACTCCAAATAAATGCGCAAGCGCTTATTGACACCTCGAGGACGCTGGTCGCCGGCGACAAGGGCCTGCTGGCGATGGAAGGGGAATAGAGCAAGATAATAAAGGTTCCGCAACCCAAGGAACCCGTGACGGGGAAGTGACAGGAGAACACCGTTTATGCAACCCAACGCCGATTACACCATCAAGTCCCTGGCGTTCAATGATGATGCTTCTCACCGTATGTGGAAGGCCGCGTCTGATATGAAACGGTTAGTTTTCCCCATTCCCCTTTTGTTGTTCGCTCCCGTTTGTTCCTTTCCGCAAGCGTCGGGACCCCGTGATATGGCAGAGCCTGCCGCAACAATTTGTATTACAAGTGATTTCGCAGTGGATATCGAGTACCCTAATTTCATAGTTTCGGTTCTTGCACACCTGACAGGGGTTCATACGGACCGCTTGAAATTTGTGGAGTGGGACGTAAGAACGACATCCCTCTGTTCATTCCTCCTGCACCTGACCGATGACGACGAACATCGGTGGTTTGAGATCGCAAGCGACTCTGCGTTTCCTTCATTTGTCAAGTTGCCTCTAGAGGACCGAACAGCACTCGCGCCAAGCGCACGGAGTTTCTTCATGAAGGCTCTGCAGTCTTTCCGGAACACAGAAACGGATACTCTTCGAGCGACGTTCGAATACGGGAAAGATACTCTCGATGCGAGTGTGTTCCATTGTTCCAGGTCCACAGACACCAGTTCCGTTGTCACCACCCTTTCCCACCTCGAAACGTGGAACAAGAGAACGGGCGAGGCATACAATAGCGCTGAGGTTACTTCAATTACTCAGGAAGGCTACACCGCATTTCGAAGCATCAACATCTTCCTGAAAAAGAAGGGAATAACATTACGGCTTACGTCTGTCCGCACCAGCGTAGCGAGAACCTCGTACTGAGCGCGACAACCCAAAGGAGTCAACAATCTGGCATCGTGTCTACTGGATCAAACGCACCCTCCGTGTTCGGAGAGCGACCCCCCCCCGAAATCGCACAGGATAGTAACGGAAGGATAGAAACGAATGAATGATACTCAGCAAGATCACCACATACACAGAGACCCGGAGAGCGAGACCGTTCAGAAGGAGCATCGTCCTTACTGGAGGCACGCTCATCATGATTGGCGTTTCTGGGCTGCTCTTACTTTGATGATTGCAGCGATGAGCATCTATGTGTTCAGCGACAACTTCGCATTTCTATTTGGCAGCCGGCCGCAAACGCCGATGTCAGGGTCCGTCGGAAAATAACGGGTCCCCATAGACTATAGTATCCATTGAATTCTCACGAACTGAGATGTGAGAACTAAAATCTGAATCTTTTCGCCGAGGGAAGTTGGCACCTGAAATGGTGGCCAAGGTGGAATCGTCATGGAAACTCACCTGGTTTCGATTAAAGACATCCCCGCTCTCCTGAAGGACACGTACCGGCGATGGAGGGACATCCGACCGGAGCTTTTGGCAGGAGGACTGGCCTATTTTGCGATCCTCTCGGCGACGCCATTGTTGGTCATCCTGATCGGACTCCTGCGCCTTGTCGTCGCCAAAGCCCGGGTGATGGCGCAGCTGGACGCCGTTCTCAGTCCGAGCGTGGGCGGCCTTGTCCGGGAATGGCTGCTTCCCGCTCACGGTTCGGGTTTGGCGACTTTGACCATCTTCAGTGTAGTCGTGCTTCTCTACAGTGCCTCGCAAGTTTTTGTTCAGCTCCGGGTTTCACTCGATGTCATTTGGGACGTGCCCGTCAAAACCCGACCGAGTTGGCATGGATTTTTCAAAACTACCGCGGCGCCATTGGTCATGATCCTGGCCACCGGCCTTCTTGTTCTAACCTTCATCCTGCTCGATGCCGGGATCGGAATCGCCAGCAGGATGTCTGGGACGGCTCTCCCTGGATTGGGCCGCGCCGCCCTCTGGAAAACCGCAAGCCTGACCTGCTCTCTGGCCCTTTTCACGCTCTTTTTTGGAGGAATATTCAAATTGGTTCCGTCTCGTAAACTACGTTGGCGGGATGTCTGGGCGGGAGCGGCTCTCACGTCGGGACTCTTTGCACTGGTCAAATATGTCCTCACGCTGTATTTTAGCTGGCTCTCTTTTGATTCCCTCTATGGGGCGACGGGGTCCTTAATCGTGATCATGATCTGGGTTTATGCGTCCGCCCAGATCTTTTTCTTTGGGGCGGTCTTCATCAGCGTCTACTCCAAAAAAAGAGGGGCTGAGATAAGATAATTGGTTCGCCAGGGACACTTCGCCCTGGATCCAAAGGTTCTGGCATCCTACGCGCCAGCCGACGTGAGCATCAAGTATGTCGGTGATCTGCTGAACTACCAACTCCAGAAATTGAAACCTCATCTCGCAAAACGTACCCGCAGCATCCATTCACTCTAAGCTGATCCAATCTGAAGACGAAGACGCATTGATCGCAGCCGGGTTGGAGCCCCAGTGCGACGGCAGTCTTGGGCCGCCTACCATCAAAGCTGCCGGCTCAGGTTCACACCTGACAATGGCATCGCCAACGATAACCACGCCCTCGTCATCGACCAACCGAACACACTCGAATTTCTACCACCTGACCGATTGAGCAACAGGTAATGGACCCAGGGTTTGCCTTAGCAATCAGGGTCTCTCCCTGCAAAGGATTAACTCCTCTTTCATCCTTTTGGGCGATTTCATTGCGACAGGGTATTCGATAGCTTCCAAGTGGCTCATAACGATCAGCCGACCGGATTTTGTCGAACACTCCCTCCGTCATAATCGGCACGTGTAATGCTCTGGCTAGGTCGTTTCATGATGAAGATCCGGTCCTTGGCCTCGGAAGCTGAATCGTGGCAAAGGGTTGGTTATATGCGGACAAGGAGAATGAACAGATCGTCCCGGTTTCCAGGAAACTCAATTTAAACGAAAAGGAAGATGACCTTGAGCGTAGATCAAAACAGTGATGAGGATTCAAAGAATGAACCGGCAAGAAGCATGGGAGAGAAAGGCGGCTTCTACCATAATGGCCGCTTTGTGACGATGCGGGATGTCATCGAGAACTATGACAGTTTCTTGAATCCGTCATTGACCGCACAACAGAAAATTGACCTGGTTGCGTATTTGAAATCATTGTAAGGATGAAACCTCCCGCCACACATGGGGGCGGACGAAAATGGCAGAAACTTTAACGAGAAGGAGATGTCATGTCGTACAC
>Ga0187850_10003679_pt1 | contig 12759 bp, 20 predicted proteins | sample June2016WEW_4_15_FD_132436 | JGI IMG/M metagenome (GOLD analysis project Ga0187850, IMG submission 132436) | Peatland microbial communities from SPRUCE experiment site at the Marcell Experimental Forest, Minnesota, USA - June2016WEW_4_150 | ecosystem: Environmental > Terrestrial > Soil >... | reverse complement strand
TCCGGCGGTTTAAAGACTTCCAAATGATATTTCTTGGCAATCTTCCGGACCATTTGCTCTTTTGCCGCAGCGGGCCATCCTCTTTTTTGTCCGTACCAGTTTTCAATGTTCTGTTCCGGAACCTCAAATACGGCAAAACCGTCAGAAACGCACAGAAACTTAAAACCATACTCACAAAGCGCTCCTTCTGCGCGAATCAGGTCAGTGAGGACATCCTCAGCTACACCTTCCCCTATTTCGTTATGCAAATTCCTTATTCTCGCTAATATGCCGAGTTTCATGATGTAACCTCTGACTCGCGAGGACTTGACCGAGATGGGGGTTTTCGGCGCACTTGGGCCAAATCACCAGAGGATGCGCTTGCAGGCCGCGAGCCAGGATCCATCGTACTCGATGATATTCACAAGGACCGGAAGTGGAAGACAAAACTCAAAGGGCTCTATGATAAGTCGGGCGAGAAAATTCCGATCATCGTCACCGGCAACGCCCGGCTGCTGGGAGGAAAAGAGCTGGAAGCGCGGCGTTGGAACCGGTTGCGCATCGATCGTCTGGTGCTGGAAGATTCACGCGACCTTTTGAATATCGAGGCTGCTATGAGCGCATGAAGCCTCAGCATAGGGAACTATCTTGACCACCGGGTGCTTGCGCTTGGTCACAATCACCGGTGTCTTAGTGCGAGCCACGGCGTCCATAATGCGGAGGCACTGATCTTTGAATTTGCCGGCGTTGACGGTTTTCATGAATGGAATATAGCCATAGCCACAATGCCATGTAAAGGTCACGCATGGAGGGATGCGAAGACTGACGCCGGCACCCGCATTTGACAGAACAGGAAATCGCTGGTCAAGATCCTCTGTAAGGGCCATTCGGGCCTGGAAAACTTGCTTTTGGGTTCGCGAACGGGGTGGGCTTCCAGACTGAGAAACATATCTTCCAGGCCTGACCTGCACTCTCAGATGTTATCGAGCAGGTGACCGGGGTTTTCCTTCGGAAAACGCACTGTCGAGGACCGTAACTCGCTTTGAATAAACAGGTAATGTCTGAATCCCAGCTAATTTGGACAGCAGTGTAAATTGATAGAGCGCTTGTAAGATTTTTTTACAACCTTGTTTTTTCAATGTTTCGAGGTAAATCATTCATTCAGTGAGTTTACGCGCCATAAAAGATTTTAGTGCCGAATCAATCTGTCAGGATTTTTTACAACTACTCCCAATTAGATCTTGGCATTCATCTTCATGTGTGCATAGTCACTGGCCTATGAATAGGGCAACCAGTTCATTTAATTAGGTTTATAGGAGATCTGCCTAGGAGTCACCAGACAACATATGCAGGTGGCACGCTTATTGCTGGATTTGAGGATGCGATAATGAGGGATTGGAATCCCAAGGAGGGCAATAAAATGAGAACTCGCTTGTTTTTGATGTTGACTGTGTTAGCTATGCTTTTCGTTGCAACAGCTGTGGCCAATGCAACCAGCATTTATTTTGCACAGGACGATTTTACCCTGAGTTTTGTTAGCTCGCCCAACAACCCGTCCATGCCTGGCTCAACTTTCGTTTCAACAGGTCGGATAGTCAGTTGGACGGATCTAAATACGATAGTTGGTTGGTACACAATTAATGGTACGGGTTTGGCGGGTGGTGTGGTTGGCGGCGAATATGTCACTCCCTATACTGCATCGATGGACATTTACAGCGATGTAGCCAAAACAAATTTGGTTTGGACAGGTACCGGCGGATCATTGGTAACGGATGTTAAGCTTGGAGCTCCTGATCCATTTCTTCCTAGTGACGCCTTCTCGTATACCGCCGGCGACTACTTTCGCCCTTCAGGTGTAACTAATCCCGATTATTATAAAAGCGTCGGCTCAGGATATTTTACGGGCTCGGGAAGCTTTGATCCCGCAACAACTCTATATATGCCTTGGTTTGGGACGTATAACTGGGATTACACCAACAATGCTCTGGGACAAAAGATCACGCAAATCGGCAACATCCAGGGAGAGCTTTCTACTTCTGTTCCAGAGCCGGCCACACTTGTTTTGCTCGGTTTTGGACTCGGCGCCCTAGGCTTGGGAGCCCGCTTTAGGAATAGATAGTTCTCTGAAGTACGCAGAGTGGCGATAGGAAAAAACCACCCATCGGGTGGTTTTTTCTTTTCATGGGGTACTTTTCAAGCTGCATGAGATTCTGAAAGTAGTGGAGAAGAAGTAACGCACTTGCCCCTTGACAAGAGAAGTCCGGCGGACAGGCGCAGAGTACACAACCCTGTCGGTTGTCAGATGTTGGTGAGCAGGTGGCCGAGTTTTTCTTTTTTGATCTTCAGGTAATCGTGAGTCGATGAGTTGGGGGCTATTTCGAGCGCGACGCGCTCTTCAACCCGGATCCCTTCACGTTCCAGCCCGAGCACTTTGTCCGGATTGTTCGAGAGCAGGCGGATTCGCATGGCGCCCAAATATTTCAAAATTTCGGCGGGAAACAGATAGTCGCGCTGGTCGGCTTCAAAGCCCAGCTCAAGATTGGCGTCCACGGTATCCATCCCTTGATCCTGCAATTCATAGGCGAGAATCTTGTTGAGAAGGCCGATCCCGCGTCCCTCCTGCTGCTGATAGACGAGCACGCCACTTCCGTTGGCGGTAATGAGGCGCATGGCCTCATGCAGCTGATCGCCGCAATCGCACCGATCCGAGGCAAAGACGTCGCCGGTCAGACACTGGGAATGTATGCGGACCAGGACGGCTGCATCCGCACTGATGTCGCCGGCAACGAGTGCGACGGCTTCTTCACCTGTCTCCGGATGGCGGAAAGCATAAACTGTAAATTCTCCCAGCCGCGTGGGGAGTTTTGCTCGAGGGACTTTTTCAAATTTCATGGGATGAAAGGAGTGATGACGGATGAGTGAGGATTGAGGACACTATCACTCGGAGCTTTTGACTCGACAATCAAGACTCATCACGCTCGCCCTACTCTTTGGATTCGGCTTCGGGAGTTTCTTTCTCCGCCTTCTTTGCCTTCTTGCCCTTCTTTTCTTCGGGCTTGCGCGCCTTGTAGCCGCTTCCGATCAGCTCGAGAATAGCCATCTGCGCACCGTCACCCTGGCGAAACCCCAGGCGGATGATCCTGGTATAACCTCCGGGGCGCTCGGCGAAGCGCGGCGCCAGAGTCTTGAAAAGCTTGGACACCACTTCGGGGTCCTTCACGAAGGCCAGAGCCTGCCGCCGGGCGTGAAGCGATTCGCGCTTGCCCAGCGTGATCATTCGCTCCGCAATGGGGCGCGCTTCCTTGGCGCGGGGCAAGGTGGTGCGGACGCGTTCCTTATCCAGGAGGGAAGTTACCAGGTTGCGGAACATCATGATCCTATGGGGAGTCTTACGTCCCAGCTTCCTGCCGGCATTTCTATGTCTCATGCGCGTGGTCTCCGAAATACTACAAGGGTCTCCCCGGTCATTCCGCCTTGGGAGCAGGCAGAGGCTTTCCGTCATCGCCCAGTTTCATGCCGAACGACAAGCCCATTTCCGCAAGAATCTCTTTGATCTCATTGAGCGACTTGCGGCCAAAGTTTTTGGTCTTGAGCATCTCGGGTTCCGTCTTCTGCACCAGTTCCCCGATGGTTTTGATGTCAGCGTTCTTCAGGCAGTTGTACGAGCGCACGGAGAGTTCCAGCTCCTCGACGGACCGTTTCAGATTATCGGACATGCGCTCGGCATCGCGGTCAACCTCTTCCTCTTCCTCCTGGGGCTGTTCCTCAAAGTTGATGAAGATGAACATGTGGTCTTTGAGGATCTTCGCTGCCTGAGCGATGGCATCCTGCGGGCGAATGCATCCGTTCGTCCATACGTCGAGAATCAGCTTGTCGTAATCGGTCGTCTGTCCCAGCCGGGCAGCTTCGACGCTGTAGTTGACCCGTTTGATGGGAGAGTGGACGCTGTCCAGCGGAATATATCCGATGGGCAGTTCCTCTTCGAAGTTTTCGTCGGCGGGAACATAACCGCGGCCGTTCTTGATGCGCATCTCGATTTTGAGCGTGCCGCCCTCCCCGATGGTCGCGACGTGGACATTCGGGTCGAGGATCTCGACGTCGGGGTCGGTGGCGATGCTGCCCGATGTGACCTCTCCGCTCTGATCCACTTCCAGAAGGATCGTCTTCTCGTGGGCAACATTCAAGCGAATCGGGATCTGCTTCAAATTCATGATGATGTTGGTGGCGTCTTCGGTCACGTTCGGTATGGGTGTGAATTCATGCAGCACACCCTCAATCTTTACCGCGGTAATCGCTGCGCCTTCGATGGATGAGAGCAAAACCCGCCGCAGCGCATTCCCGATCGTCGTGCCGAAGCCGCGCTCAAACGGCTGGGCTTGAAACTGACCGTATGTGGTGCTCAATGTCTCAAGATCGCAAATCAATCTCTTGGGCTTCTGGAAACCTTTTGTCATATTCTTCTCCAGTGATGGAACCCGAATCCACGAGTGCCAAGCAGCACATGTCGAGTGAAAAGTGGGTTACTCGTCACTCATAGGTTCTGTTGCGTCTCTACTTAGAGTAGAGTTCGACGATCAACTGTTCGTCGATTGGCATCTGCAAGTCTTCCCGTTTGGGCAGGGAGACGACGGTTCCCTTCAGGTTCGCGGCCTCGAGGGCAAGCCAGGCAGGCACCCCGCCTCGTCCGCCCACTGTGGCGGCCGCGTCTTGGATCTGCTGCACTTTCCTGGTCCTTTCCCGCAAAGAGATCACTTCGCCGACATTGACTGCCGCCGATGGGATATCCACCTTCTTCCCGTTCACCAGCACGTTCCCATGAGCTACCAACTGGCGCGCCTGATCACGAGAGGTCGCGAAGCCCAGACGGCAGACCACATTGTCGAGCCGGCATTCCAGGCTCAGCAGCAGCGTCTCGCCGGTGATCCCCTTTTTCTTGTCGGCCTTCTTAAAGTAGTTTGCGAACTGGCGCTCCAGGATGCCGTAGATGCGCCGCACTTTCTGTTTCTCGCGCAGCTGCAAGCCGTACCCGACGGTCTTTTGATGCCGGTCATGACCATGCTGGCCCGGAGGAAAGTTGCGCTTCTCGATCGCGCAGGTGTCCTTGAAGCACCGGTCTCCCTTGAGAAAGAGCTTCATCCCTTCCCTGCGGCAGAGACGACATTTTGCTTCACGATATCTGGCCAAATTGATTCTCCTCTTCCAACTTACTTGCCGCGCCGTCCCGGCTTGCCTGGAAACACGGCGAACGGCGTCTCCGTATTAAACCCTGCGCCGCTTGGGAGGGCGGCAGCCGTTGTGCGGAATCGGGGTTATATCGCGGATGTTTTTCACCTCGATCCCCGCGGCCTGGAGCGCCCTGACCGCTGATTCCCGGCCGGCGCCAGGCCCCTTAAGATAGACCTGTAGAGAGCGCATGCCATGGTCTTTGGCCCCGGCGGCGGCGGTCGTGGCCGCCTGCTGCGCGGCAAAAGGGGTGCCCTTGCGCGATCCCTTGAAGCCGACCGCTCCTGCGCTCGAAGCTGTCAGGAGATTGCCTTCCAGGTCGGTGATGGTGATCACCGTGTTGTTGAACGACGCCAGGATATGCGCAATCCCATTTGGAACGTTCAGTTTTTCGCGCTTCTTGCCGGCTTTTTTCTTTACTGTCTTCTTAACCTTTTCCGCCATTGATTCACTCCTGATTAAGTTCGGTCCGGCGAAGGTTCGGACACACCCGCCGCGCGGCGCCGGCCTGTTACTTCTTCCCTACGATGCGACGAGGCCCTTTACGGGTCCGGGCGTTGGTATGCGTTCGCTGGCCTCGGACCGGGAGTCCACGCCGGTGGCGCAAGCCGCGATAACAGCCAATCTCCATGAGGCGCTTGATGTCCATGGAAATAGCCTTGCGCAGATCGCCTTCCACCATGCCATCTCTTTGGATTATGTTTCGGATCCGGACGATCTGGTCTTCCGTGAGATCCTTCACTTTGGTGGCGATTTCTACGTTTGCCTCCAGGCAAATCTTCGTCGCCCTGCTCCTGCCGATGCCGTATATATATGTGAGTCCGATCTGCACCCTCTTGTTGATGGGCAGATCCACTCCCGCGATTCTAGCCAAGTTTAACCTCCCTGAACCCGAGTGAGCGGTTCAGCCTCAGCCCTGCCGCTGCTTGTGTTTGGGGTTAGGGCACTGAATGTACACCACCCCTCTGCGGCGGACTACCTTGCACTTCACGCAGATCTTTTTTACCGATGCACGCACTTTCATAACAATCACTCCCGGGCAATTCGCCCGCTCCTACCCTGCAAAACCGGCAGCCTACTTGTACCGGTAGACGATGCGCCCGCGGGACAGATCATAAGGAGACAACTCCACGAGAATCTTGTCCCCGGGCAGAATGCGAATGAAGTTCTTCCGCATTTTCCCGGACACATGCGCCAGGACCATGTGCTTGTTTTCGAGCTCCACGCGGAACATGGCGTTCGGGAGCGTTTCGACCACTGTCCCAACAACCTCGATAGCATCCTCTTTGGGCATAAGCCATCACGCGCCGCCGTTCACTGGGATGCGGTGCGATCCTGTTCCTCTCCGTTCAAAATTCCGACAATGGAATCGAAAATAAGATCAACACCCTCCTCCCCATTAACTGCCACGTATTGCCCGCGCTGCCGATAAAAATCCACCAGCGGCCGTGTCGTCTGATGATAGACTTGAAGCCGCTCGCGCACTACTTCGGGCCGGTCATCGCGGCGTTGCGTCAGATCCGCGCCGCACTCGTCGCAACGCCCCCGTTCCCGCGGAGGGTTGGAACCGGCATTATAGATCTTGCCGCAACCCGGACAGTTCCAGCGACCCGACAATCTCTGCACCAGGATTTCATCGCCGACGATGATTCCCACGGCGAAAGGCGCTATGCTTTCCTTGCCGGAAAGCTTTTCCAAGAACTCAGCCTGGCTGATCGTGCGCGGATAACCGTCCAGAATAAACCCGCGGCGCGTATCCGCGTCTTTCAGCCGTGACGCCACCACCGCATCCACGAGGCTGTCCGGAACCAGCTCGCCTGATTCCATCAGTTTCTGGGCCTGCTTCCCCAGGTCCGTCTGTTTCTTTACTGCGTCTCGCAGCACGTCGCCGGTGGAGATGCTGGGATACCCGTAATGAGCCGCCAACTTGCGCGCCTGGGTTCCTTTGCCCGCTCCCGGCGGGCCCAGCAATATCAGTGATCTTCTGGCCATAATTGCCACCGAGCGGCTGCTGAAAGCGCTCATCCTCTCCGGCCGCGGATGCGTCCCTTTTTCATAAAACCATCATAATGACGCATGATCAACTGAGATTCGATCTGTTGGACCGTATCCATCGCCACGCCCACGACGATCAGAAGCGAGGTGCCGCCGAAATAAAAAGTGACGCCAAGCCCGGTCGTGACGACGCTCAGTCCGGCACCGGTCAGCCAATCGTCGAGCTTGGGACCGATCCAGGGCAATGGCTGTACCTTGAATCCGGTGATAAGGAACTCAGGCAGCAGGCAGACAATGACGAGATAAATCGCGCCTGCCGCGGTAAGCCGGCTCAGAATACGGTCAATGTACTCGGCGGTTCTCTTTCCCGGACGTATTCCCGGAATGTATCCGCCGTACTTGCGAATATTGTCCGCCACTTCCATGGGGTTGAAAATGATGCTGACGTAGAAGAACGCGAAGAAAATAATCCCCACGATATAGAGGAGGTTGTACAGTGGCATTCCCTGTCCGAGCTGCACAGACAGACTACGCAAAAAAGACTGGGGGAAGACGACGCCGAGCGTCTGTGGAATGCTCACGATCGACGCCGCGAAAATGACCGGGATGACGCCGCCGGAGTTGACGCGCAGCGGCAAGTGCGTCGCCTGCCCGCCGTAGACGCGCCTGCCCACGACTCTCTTGGCGTACTGTACCGGAATTTTCCTCTGCCCGCGCTCCACGAACACCACAGCAGCCACCGTGATGACCATGATAACCACCAGGACGAGCTCATCAAACAACGTCCAGGTGTGCTCCACCAGGTTGGTGTACATGACGTGGATGGCGTGGAACAAGCCCACGACGATGCCGGCAAAAATGATCAGGCTGATGCCGTTGCCGATGCCCCGCTCGGTGATCTGCTCGCCGACCCACATGACGAACGCGGTGCCGGTTGTCAGAGTGATCATGACCATGAAGCGGAAGCCCCATCCCGGGTTCAGCACGAGCTGTCCGCCGCCCTGCTTCTCGAGCGCGATGGCAGTCATGAAGGCCTGAAAGAGGGTCAAAACCACGGTCAGGTAGCGCGTGTACTGGGTGATCTTCTTGCGCCCCAGTTCGCCTTCTTTCGAGAGTTTTTCCAGGTAAGGGACGACGACCGTCGCCAGCTGCAGAATGATGGAGGCGGTGATATAGGGCATGATGCCAAGCGCGAAAATGCTGAAGCGCCGGAGATTGCCGCCTGAAAAAATGTCAAGGAAGCCGAAAAGGGTTCCGGATTGCTGTTCGAACAGATTCTGCAGGGCCTGGTGATTGATGCCCGGCGTGGGTATGAAGGCGCCGAGGCGGTAGACAGCGAGCAGTCCCAGCATGTACAGCATCCGTTTGCGCAGGTCCGGAATGCTGGCTATGTTGACGATCGAACTGAAAAACGGACTTCTTTCTTCTGGCATTGTTTTTCAACCGTTCGGCTTACGCCGAAGATCTGATTTCATTGGCAATCAACTCGACGGTGCCACCAGCTTTCTCTATCTTCTCTGCCGCGCTCTTGGTGATCTTGTGCGTGCGCACGTGGATCGGATGTTGCAGCTCGCCCGAACCCAGGATCTTGATGCCGTCCTTGAGCTTTTTGATAATCCCTTTTTCCTGGAGGATCTCCGGATCTATCTTCGCTCCCTCTTCGAACATTGCCAGGGACTTGACATTCACGATTGCGTATTCCTTGCGGAAGATATTGTGGAAGCCGCGCTTGGGCAGGCGCCGGTGCAAGGGCATTTGGCCGCCTTCGAAGCTGGGTCGAACCGAGGTTCCAGAGCGGGATTTCTGTCCTTTGTAGCCTCGGGTGGAAGTCTTGCTGTGGCCGCTGCCGATGCCGCGTCCGACCCGCTTCGACTTGCGGTTGGCGCCCCGTGCCGGTCTTAGACTATTCAGTGTCAGTACCATTTCGATTCATCCTATTCCGAATCCACGATCGCAACCAGATGGGGAACCTTAGCCACCATCCCCCGAACCGCGGGAGTATCCACACGGGTCACAACTTGATTGAGACGCTTGAAACCGAGGCTCTTTATGATCAGTCTGTGTTTCCCAGGTGTTCCTATAGCGCTCCGGATATATTTGATGCGCAACGTCGCGTCTTGTTTTGTGGCTTCCATGTTCATAATTCCTCGACCTGCTTGCCGCGCAGCTTGGCGACCGCGGATGCCTCCTTCAGGCTTTTCAACCCGGCGATGGTCGCCTTCACTACGTTATGGGGATTCGTGCTCCCCAGGGACTTGGTCAGTATGTTGGAGATTCCGGCCGACTGCACCACGGCACGCACCGGTCCTCCGGCAATTACTCCCGTTCCTTCCGATGCAGGCTTGAGCATCACCATGCCGGCGCCATAGCGCCCGACCACGGCGTGAGGAATCGTGCGCCCGCTCAGCGGGACCCGGATCAGGTTCTTGCGAGCCTGCTCCACGCCCTTCTTGATAGCCTGGGGAACTTCTTTTGCTTTCCCCATGCCGTATCCCACCAAGCCGTTCTGGTCGCCGACCACAACGAGGGCGCTGAAACTCAGATTCTTGCCGCCCTTCACCACCTTGGTAACACGGTTGATGGACACGACTTGGTCCTTCAACTCTTGCCCAGTTACATCGATCTTTTCCAATCTTCCTCCTAGAACTTCAAACCGCCCTCGCGTGCGGCTTCGGCCAGCGCCTTGACGCGGCCATGGTACAGGTACCCGCCGCGGTCAAAAACGACCGCTTCGATTCCTTGCGCCTTTGCCCTTTCGGCAATGGCTTTGCCGACAAGCTTGGCGGCAGCAATGTTTCCCGCCTTGCCTTTGTTGGCACACACCGCGGACTCGACGGTCGAGGCCGAGACCAGGGTTTTCCCTGCCAGATCGTCAACGACCTGCGCATAGATATGCGCGAGACTGCGAAACACGCACAGGCGGGGCCGGCGCCCGCTGCCGGAGAGTTTCCGGCGAATTCTCATATGAATCCTGCCGCGCTCTCGGGCGCGGTCAATAGCACTGATCATTATGCACCCTTCTTTCCAACCTTGAGCCGGACGATCTCGTTTGAGTACCGGATCCCTTTGCCTTTGTAGGCATCCGGCTTGCGCAGCGCCCGGATATCGGCAGCTACCTGGCCAACCAACTGCCTGTCGGCTCCGGAAACGGTGACGGTCCCGATGTAGTTCTGGATGCCTTTCTGCTGCCGTTCCACCTTTATGGAGATGCCATCCGGAATTGGGAATTCGATCGGATGCGAATATCCCAAGTTGAAAGTAACGGCCTTGGGCTTGGCTTCCGCCTTGAACCCGATTCCGACGATATCCAGCGTCTTGCTGAAACCCTCGGTCACTCCGTGCACGTTGTTGGCCGCCAGAGCGCGTGCCAGTCCATGGTAAGCGGGAAGAGGCTTCTCATCAGAATCCCGGGTGACTTGAAGCTGATCCCCTTCCAGCTTGAAGTGAATGCCGGGCGGAATTGGGCTGGCCAGCGTGGCTTTTTTGCCCTGGACTTCCAGAATCCCATCCTTGATCGAGATCTTGACGCCGCCGGGTACCTTTATGGGTTTCTTGCCAACTCGCGACATAACGCACCTTTAACCTATTAATCCGAAATTGTTTCTCAGCTGACCGTGCAAAGCACTTCGCCGCCGAGGCCCTTCTCCTGTGCATGTTTGCCGGTCAGCACGCCTTGCGAAGTCGAAACCACGCACACTCCCATGCCGCCCAGGACCTTGGGAATGCGGGCCTTTCCTGCATACACGCGGCAGCCGGGCCGGCTTACGCGGGCCAGATTGCTGATCACCGAGACCCTTCCTGGCGCGTAACGCAGCTGAATGCGGATGGTTCCCTGATATTTCCCTTCCGCCACGGTAAAGCTGGAGATGTACCCCTCCTCTTTCAATATCCGGACAATCTCCAGTTTCATCTTCGACGTAGGGATATCTACCGTATCGTGTCTCGCAGCGATGGCGTTGCGGATCCGGGTCAAAAGGTCGGCAATCGGATCGGTCATAGTCATAAGCTCAAGTCTCCAGGGTGGGCCGGTACGGGCGCATCGGGCGTTGCACCGCCCGATACCGCGACCGGCCGCTCTCTCTACCAGCTCGATTTGGTGACGCCCGGAATCTCGCCCGACAGCGCCAGATTACGGAAGCAGATGCGACAGAGCTGGAATTTTCTGTAGACCCCACGCGAGCGGCCGCACCGCAGACAACGGTTGTGGGTACGCACCCGAAACTTGGGTGCTTGCCTGGCTTTTGCCCTCAAGCAGGTTTTTGCCACATTCACTCCTTGGCGGGCAGCACGCCGCCTGGAATCACAAATCTATTGTTCCTTCTTTGCAAACGGCATGCCGAGCAGGCTAAGCAGCGCAAAGGCCTCATCATCGGTTTTTGCCGTCGTCACCACCGTAACGTTCATGCCGCGCGCCTTATCGACCTTGCCATAGTCAATTTCCGGAAAGATCAGCTGGTCGCGCAGCCCAAGCGTGTAGTTTCCACGCCCATCGAAGGAGCGGGTGGAGACACCGCGAAAGTCACGCACCCGCGGCAGGGCGACGTTTACCAGCCGGTCCAGGAATTCGTACATCCGGTCGCCGCGCAGAGTGACTGTAACGCCGATCGGCATGCCCTGGCGCAACTTGAACGCTGCGATCGATTTTTTTGCCTTGGTGACCACGGGCCGCTGCCCTGTGACGGCAGCCAGTTCCTCAGCGGCAATGTCGAGAAGTTTGGCATTGGCGATCGCCTCTCCCAAACCCATGTTGACGTTGATTTTCACGAGCCGCGGCACCGCCATCACGTTCTTGTAATTGAACTGCCGTGTCAGGGCAGGCACCGCCTCCTTCTTGAACATCTCACGCAATCTACTCATGACTGGATATGCCTTTACTCATCCAATGACTCGTTGCACTTCTTGCAGACCCTGACCTTGCGCCCGTCCTGCCTGGTGCTGATTGTGATGCGCGCGCGCTTATTGCAGCGTTTGCAAACCACCATCAGGTTGGAAAGGTGGATCGGGGATTCTTTGGGCAGGATGCCCCCCTTGATGTTCTTTTGCGGATTCGGCCGGGTGTGCTTCTGAATGAAATTCAGCCCTTCGACGATCGCCCGGTTGTCTCCCGGGAAAACCTTCAGCACCTTCCCTGTCTTTCCACGCTCCTTGCCCGACATTATGTAAACCTGATCGTTTTTCTTGATATGAACCTTGATCATGGATTCCGATCCTCGTTCGAGCGCCTCTAAATCACTTCCGGAGCCAACGAAACGATTTTTAAAAACTCCTTGTCCCTGAGCTCGCGGCTCACCGGACCGAACACGCGGGTGCCTATCGGCTCCTTCTGGTCATTGATCAGCACGGCCGCGTTGTCATCGAAACGGATGTAAGTGCCATCCTTGCGGCGGTGTTCCTTGCGCGTGCGCACCACCACCGCCTTTACGACGTCGCCTTTTTTCACGCTGCCGTTGGGTGAAGCTTCCTTCACGTTGGCGGTAATGATGTCCCCCAGCGTGGCGACGCGGCCCACCTGGTTTCCCAGCGGATGAATACAGGAGATCCTTCGAGCCCCTGAATTGTCTG
>Ga0187850_10003669_pt1 | contig 12793 bp, 13 predicted proteins | sample June2016WEW_4_15_FD_132436 | JGI IMG/M metagenome (GOLD analysis project Ga0187850, IMG submission 132436) | Peatland microbial communities from SPRUCE experiment site at the Marcell Experimental Forest, Minnesota, USA - June2016WEW_4_150 | ecosystem: Environmental > Terrestrial > Soil >... | reverse complement strand
TGACGAGAAGACGGCACGCTCCTCGACGTTGCAGAACAACGCAATCTTCCTCTTTGGCCCGGCGAGCACTGGAACGGTGCTCCTCGCCACAATTAGGTCTGGTTGGATTCCGATTCTCCTCAGTTCCTGAACGCTGTGTTGCGTTGGCTTTGTCTTCTGCTCACCCACAACATCTAGGACAGGGACCAACGTGACGTGAGCGAAGAGAACGTTTCTTTGACCCAGCTCTAGTCTGAGTTCACGGGCTGCTTCCAAATAGGGAAGACTTTCAATGTCACCCACTGTGCCCCCAACTTCCACGAAGAGCACATGTGGTTGCACTTTGGTTGCTATTCCTCGTATGACGGATTTGATTTCGTCCGTAATGTGGGGAATGATTTGGACGCATTGTCCGAGAAAGTCGCCGCGCCTCTCCTTGTTTATGACGGCCGTGTAGATTTGGCCGGTCGTCGTGTTGTGGGCGCGTGTTAGATTTAGGTCGAGGAACCTTTCGTAGGTTCCGAGATCCATGTCAATTTCTCCACCGTCGTCCGTGACGAAAACTTCGCCGTGTGCAACGGGGTTCATGGTTCCAGCGTCAACATTCAGGTAGGGGTCGATCTTCATTACGGAAACCTTGAAGCCTCGGGTTTGGAGGATTTTTGCTGATGATGCAGCGGTTACGCCTTTTCCGATTCCCGACATGACGCCGCCGGTGATGAAAAGGAACTTCGTATCTGTCGGCATAAATCAGCTCATGCATTTGTGAAACTTAAAGTTTCCCTGCCGGAAATCGTTAATACCTAAGTGTGGTACGGTGCGGTACGGCCTCCACTTTGGGTGTTACAGTTCAACGTACCTGGCTTGAGGAGTTCGCTGATAAGCTTCGGCGTAAAGGTAACGTTGAGTCCTCAGTGGAAACTGCCGTATTGAACCTCACCAGGCTACGTGACAAGTACAAGGTCGACCTGGTATCGGTCACCCGAGACCCGCTTCTGGAACATTTGAACGCATTCCGCAGAGAACACAAACCAGCCAGCTACCGACTCCACGTAGTACTGATCCGCCAGGCATTGAAGTTCCTCGGCCGAAAAGAACTACTCGAACACATCGACACACCCAGAATCACCGACCCAGCAGCCACCATCCAAACCCTCACACCCGAAGAACAAGCCCAACTAATCCGGCAAGCCCCCACACCCACAGCCCGCCTAGCCTTCGAACTACTAGGGGAACTAGGCGGACGACGCGCCGAAATCAACGGAATCAAAATCAAAGACGTACAATTCGACGAATACGGCGCCATCGTCCGCCTCGAAGGGAAAACAGGTGTCCGACGCCGCAGAATCTACCACACCATCCCCGACCTCCGCGCCTACCTGAACAACCACCCCCACAAAGACCAACCAAACTGGCCGCTCCTAATCAAAGAGAACGGCGAAGGATACCAAAGCGACGGATTCTACGCGCTGATCAAACGCAGTGGCCAACGCATTCTCCACAAAGCAATCTCACCCAAAATGTTCCGCCACACACGAGCCACCGAAGACTCACGATACTTCACAGACCGAGAATTAATGAAACTGTTCGGCTGGAGCAGCCCCGCCATGGTAGCCGTCTACAGCCACCTAAGCATGAGAGACGTCGAAGACAAAGACCTCGTACTTCACGGAATGAAACGAAAAGAAGAGATCCTACGCCCACTAACCCACGTAATCAAATGCACCAAATGCCACCAAGAAAATTCTCCTATTGCCATGTACTGCACAGAATGTGGAGATATACTTGCAAACCAAAGACCGCCACTACCAGCCGACTTCGTAGACCAACTCCTCAAAAGCAAAACTTTCCGCCAAAACCTCAAGAAGGCATTAGAAGGATCTCACGGCCCCTCAAGCAAGCAATCAAATGCACTCTAAGTCTTGCTACCTCTAAGTTTCTCGACGACTAGGCGCTCGCCCTCGATTCTCACCATCAATTCTTCGCCAACTTTGAAGGGGAATCGGTCGTCGCCCACTATGCTGGATGGCAAGTAAAGTGAGTGGCGTCCTTTTGACCTGTAAATTTTGCTGCCTGCTTGGTTGACCACCGCTAGGGCCTCCGTTCAAGCCATGGTTTACAAATCTTTATATACGTTGGTATGCATACCGCTGTATGCAAACAGGTTTGAACCATTGACCCTCGCAGAGTTCCACGATTTAGCCCATGAGAAACATAGGGAGGGCTCCCGTATGACGCACGGCAAGTCACAGTTTCCGCATTACTGGCTTGGGATCTCGAAGCAGCAGCTACCAGCATAAAGGATTGAACATGATTGCCACGGGAAGGCTACAAGTCGATAACAGTGCCCGACGACGTGTACAATTACTACCGCAAGTTTTGGGAGAAGGATAGGGAGCGCTACCGATTGCAAGGCGTCAGGAGCTTCAGCGGGTTTGTGAGTAAGCTACTCAATGAACTCATAGAGATCCGCGAAAGAGAAAAAGAAACTACGAGGCTGGCTTGACTACTTTGAGTTTCAAGCAGATCTTCGACGAAATGCACACGGTCATTTTACTCTGTGCTTCGTGTCATTCGATTGTCGATGCTGACCGGCGTGGCAGTTTTCCGATTAATCATTCGGAGGTTTGATTATCGGGCATGTCTTCCGTTAGTTCCTTTGGGAAATCTCGGTACGTCCCTGCTGACCTCATCATGTTCTACGGCCATGACGGCAAGCAGCCCTTCATCTACAGATATGGATTTCCAGATGTCAAAATACGGCGAGAGTTCCTCAAAGCTTCCAACGCGGTCTGTAAGGTAAGTGTACATCTTCCGAGTAGGCATTATCAGAGTACCACCTATGAGAACGCCTTTCAACAGACCCATCGCGAGTTTGTTCATAGCTCGATGACTCGAAGAGATATTCCCAGTTTCCCATTCAACAGCAAACTCTTTGGAACCGATCTTTCGCATAACATCTATTGGACCAGGAGATATGCGAGCTGGGATCTCAAGCTTCACCTCAGGCTCCCATCCTTTCCCTTCCTGGCGAAGTTTTCGCACAAACATTTCTTTGATCGGCTTCACCCCATTACCCTCCCCCGTTCCTTTGCCAACGTCATCATACAATGTGAATTTGCCAGATCCCGGTGGCCAATCCATGGATCTGATGGCGTTCTCAATCTCAGCGTGAACCTTAGCCCAGTCAGCGCTTGCAGAGAATTGCCCTCGATCGATCAAGATCTCAGTTCTGCAAAGCTTCAAGAGGATGCCACATTGATTCACTCGTACTGCTCGACTCATATTGCTTAAGAGTTATGTGGTGCAATCCCTGCCTCGAGGAAGTTCATTGAAGGCCGAGGAAATAGCCAGGTCATTGGTGCCTGATGTACGAATGAGGGTTTTGCCAGAAGGGTACGAACTCGTGCCTGGCTTGAATAGCATCTATGAGCTTGATTTGGCCCTTGCAGAAGCCTCGGTACTTAGCAAGGACGACGCAGTAGAAAGGAGTGCATACTTCGCCAAGATTGATGGAAGAGAAACCGTTCACTACAAGCTATGCTCGGGTGCGCCGCTTCTGGTTGACCAAGGGTCATTCAGAATGAAGGCCTTCTTCAATGTGTTCAAGTTCAAGACAAGTTATGCAACCCACGGTTTGTTTCCTTACAGAGGGAAATTCCACCCGCAATTGATCAAAGGCATCATGAACATTATCGGCCTAAGACGTGGTGATGTTGTCCTGGATCCTATGACAGGCAGCGGAACAACCAATATCGAGGCCTCAGTGGTCGGTGTAGATTCAATCGGTTTCGACATGAATCCTTTTGCAGTCTTTATGGCAAAAGCTAAGGCAGATGGACTGTTTCTGACGAATGAGAAACTGTCGGAGCTCGAATCGTCGGCGAAATCTGCTTTCCGCGCTTTGTCAAATCGTCGTGAAGGCTTGGTTAGGAGTTCAGAAAAGCCGAAGGAATTGAAGCTAACTGAAATTCATCCAATAATTCTCCTTTGCTACTTGGATGCGATTGGATACTCTACTAGAGTCAAGACCAAGAGTTTGGAAGAGCTCCTACCTATCGTCCTTCAGAGGTATGTTACAGCAATTCGCAATTTCTTGGACGTTCGCGATCGATTACGCCTACGACTCGGTAGTGCTAAGATCGAGCTTGGTGACGCACGAGAAATGAGGGACCTCGCTCCTGACTCCGTGGACGGCATAGTTACTTCTCCTCCATACTCATTTGCAATTGACTACATCAAAGCTGATGCTTCTCAGCTGCAATATCTAGGGTATGATGTCAAATCACTTCGTGACACAATGATTGGGTTGAGAGGAACCGGATTGAAAAATCAAGTGCACACATACATCGAAGACATGAACAAAGCCATAGGTGAAATGGCTCGAGTGCTAAAACAAGACCATTTTGCAGTAATAATAATCGGTTCGAATACCGTACAGCTTGAGAAGGTCTTGAACGCCACCGGCATAAAGCTTGAGGATGAAATGGTCAAGATTGGGCAGCAACATAGCCTCAATCTGATTCAAAGGTTCGAGCGCCCAATTGAGGGAATACAAAATGTAATGCGATCTGAGCACATTCTTTTCCTCAAGAAAGGAAAGCTCGCCTGAGCTCGCTAGCCATACCTGGTCATGCCACAAGGACCTTGCTTACGAAGCCAAGTCTTATGGGAGAAGGGTGAACGATGCAGGCTGAGACCTTCTCAAGTTCTTCCGCCTTACCACGTGCTGCCTTAGGACTATCAAAAGACACTTCGAACAGAACTTCGTTGTTGTCGAATCGAATATCAATTAGTGTGTCGTTTGAGTCTTCTGATCTATCCCACTCTTGAACGGCGTCGATATAGCTAAGAAGCGTAACTAGTGGAAATCTCTCCATGCACACAGGAAATACCTTTGCCGCCAACAAATCTTCCCTTGGCTGTGAGTTGTGCAAGGCGATCGCCAAGGCAGATGCATACAGCGTTGGATCATCAATCTGAAGATCATAATAGGGCAATGATAATGCGGCACATATGGCGTGATTATCGCAATCGGCATGCTTGAGCAAAATATCAACCAAAGGGTCTGTGTTTGATCCATCAATCACCCAATTCTCAAGTGAGTTTCCTGATTGTAGATGCCGGTACATTGAAGCCAATCGTTTGGCGATCAAGGGATGGTCTTCAACTCTTGGAGGCCGAATGGTAAGTCCTCTTCGTATCATATCCCCATATTTCGAGACTGGTCGGTAGCGGTCGTGAAGGATGGTGGTAAGAAGCCAAGATGATTCAACGCTAGATCTCAAATTCGCATTCAGGTTCGGAGAATACCATTTGACGAAGGTTTCGTAGAACTTGTCTATCACAACTGTCCCAGTTAGGAAATCCTGAAATGAGTGAGCGAAATGATTTCGGTACGACTTTTCCAACATGCGGGCCGCACCTAAGGCCGCCAAGTCCTCGTCCATTAAGCCGTGGAGTTCGTTGAACAGCCTGGCATCGGTGCAGTGGCTCACGAGCGCTTCTTCATACTTGATAATGAATCTGAACTCATCCCGAGGACCGGGGAAATTGGTCTTGTAATATTCTGTTGCGAAACTTTCCAGGAGTGCTCGGTACCTGACGAATTTAAGAGATTTGACTTGGAGGAGGACAATATCAGGAATACTGTGATTCAGCTTGCGTTGGTGTCGGAGCATGCTCTTTTGTTTCGCCTTTGCGACCATAGTTGCCAACCCTAGGTCGATTCTGAATTTAGTCTCGCTATCTCTTCTGCAATCTTAAGCAGGATTTCCAGTGTTTTCTTCTGGACCTTGTAATTCCTATGTTTCAAATGTGAAGAGAGGGATTCTGCAAAGGCCTTGCAGTGATCACTAAATGCCTCATCGGCCCTGTATCCCAATTCACGGTCAACAAATGCTGCCATGTCATCCATATTGAACGCTGGTTCAGTCATCAGCTTGTCAAAAGCACGTGTGAACACATCTTTGTCTTTGAACTGTATGCAGGTCTTAGCGAGCGATGAAAGGTAATTGAAATCTCTGGTTCGTCTAATGTTGCGATTCTGAACTTTCAAGATAAGCGTTCGAACGATCGTTTCCCACTTGTATTTTTCAAATAGCAGCGGAAATATATCTTCAAGTACCTTAAGGTTCCTTCCAAGCAAAATGAGATAATACTCACGAAGCTTTCCGTCGAAAGCGAGCTTCCTTAGATCGTCAGGGAATCTAAGGAACGTCAGATCTTCCTCGACGGCGGTCTCATCCAGTCCGGTCAAATCGACGAGTTTGCCTGTATTGTTCGCCCGCTTCTTGCCCATTACCCTGAGTTTGCCAAGCGCTTCAGCCTCAGCAGCTCGGCTCCATTTCTTCCTCTTTGTATGAACATTGAACATTGTTTGATAGTTCTTGAACTTGCTCGGATGTGTTCGTAGGATATTGACAGGAACTTCACTGAACCGCTTCTCTCGAGTTTCTTCAAACAGTTCAGTGCACGCGCGGTAACGTCGTTCACCTTCTAGCAAAACAAACTTGTTTTTCGTTCTTTTTTTTCGAAAGACCAGCAACGGTACGAGGACGCCAACTGAACGAATTGATTTCTTGAGATCGCTGACGTCCTCTTTGCCCGCTGGTTCCCTAGGGTTAAGCCGATTAACTTCTATTTGGGCGAGTGGCTTGTAATCTAACTCGGTCCTCGAATAGTCTAGCATCGATTGCTTTCGTACCATACGCGAACACCCGATTGATGGCTTGAATAGAGTTCAGATAGAGTGTATATGCAATACGGTCGCGCTAGAGAGCTAGGACCGTTCGATCAAAGCGGCATGGTCAATCTGGCCAAGCGTGATCTAAGAACCGTTGCAGATGTTTCTGGCCGTTTCCCAACTTACGGCATAAGAAAACCTGGTTTTCTCAAGTTACTGTCGATTTACCTACGCAAGATGGGCTTACGTGGGATAATCGAAGGATGGTGAACGCGATCTAGTACTGCGTTGACTAGAGACGACTAGGCATAGGAAGGCCATGTAGGGGTTCATATTCCCATTTTTCTATGGATGACGCTTGGAATCAGAATCAAGTTCTGACTATCGGCAACTTGGGTCATGCATGATTATGGTGCTAGGCGCGCTTTGCATTCCAATCTTCATACATTGGCTGAATTACGATGGTATTATGGGTATGGCAACGGCTTTGGCCGCACTGAGTATTCTAGCCTCATTTCTGATATCAGGGAAATATGTGCCACGCAGAATGCTAACGCCCATCTATGCGTTTGCTTTCGCATCTCTAGCTGTTGGTGTCGCTTTGGATAGCGCTATGATTGTTCTGATCGTTGCTGAAGCGTTCTTGATCTGGGTATTTGTGTGGTTGCTATTTGCGCCTCATTACGGACTCGAAAACGTAGTAGAACACCGTTAGAAGTGCGCCCACGATAGCGATCAGTAGGCCCTTTCCATACCACTGCCAGTCAGCAGGAGCGCTAACCCAGATTTCAATAGATGCAAATACCCATGCTAGGAACAGAAAAAATCCAAGTAGTTCATGGCTTGAACTGTCTTGCTGTTTTGGCGGCAACTGATTTCTATTCAGATTTGACGATGCTTTGCTTCTTAACGTTTTGGCTGGCATTCTTTGCATAGACAATATCAAATACAGAAAGACAATAGAAACGCCCGAATTTGCGGAGTGATTTTGTGAGATGGTGAGTTTCACAGTGGATAGGCTAATCCATCTGGGAAAAATGGCTGTCCGATTGTCGGAACAGTATATGGACTACAGAAGAAAAGAGGGGATCATACACCACATTTTATTCGGAGCGCTTGAAACGAAGTTCGGGTATATGGAAAGGGAGTACCTTCCTGCGGCAGGTCAAGACAGAATAGATTTCAGATACGCGACTTCGAATCCGAGAGTAATAGAACTAGTCGTTCGTGACCCACTTCACAGCAATCAACATTATGGCTCTGAGAATCGTTCGGAGATCAACAAACTATGCCGGGTATCAACTAACAAAGCCAGGACACGGATTCTGTTGATCCTTGACGCGAGCGGAGTTTCCCAGCCCTTTTCAAAAGGTCGATTGAAAGTTAGTTACGACCGCGTAAAATCAACTCGCGGGAACTACAAACGTTATCCTGTCTCCGTAATTTATGTTCATCCGAAACTCGATTACCGATTCACATGGGAACCATGAACGGAATCTCTAGAGTACTAAAGCAGCCTCAAGTACATCGGTATGTTGTCCCTGAAGTCGCTGGCATTGACCTACAGTTACAAGGTAACAAGTGGGAGTTCCCCGTCTTAGTTTCGTCTTAGTTTCTCTCTGGTCGCGCATGACCGGTAGAAATTATACACTAATCTAGTACTTCGGCTGAGTGTTTTACGTGAAATCTACTTGGATATCACAACAGCAGGAAAGCAGATAGGGACACTCCCTGTCTTCATAGGGTATCGAATCATCGACCTTTTCTCCGGTCACCTTTACTCCAATCCAGCGAAGGCTATTGAGGAACTCGTTGTCAACGCCTACGACGCGTTTGCTCAGAATTGTCAAGTAATCCTTCCGGACGACTGGGAGAATCCCGATGCGAAAGTGTTGGTATGGGACGACGGAGAGAGTATGAACCTTGAAGGACTGAGGGAGCTATGGTTGGTGGCAGAAACGACGAAACGAGACCCCAACCGAGAGCGCAGAGCAGAGAAGAAGGGGCGTCTACCCATTGGCAAATTCGGCATTGGAAAACTCGCGAGCTACGTCGTAGGCCACAGGATTAGTCATGTGTGCAAGCATGGTAAGCAAATTCTCGCTGTGACTATGGATTTCTCGGAGGTTATTCCTGATGAATTAGCCCCTGGCACCAAGAGGCTGGAACGGCCCAAGGAAGTCACTTTGAGCGTAAGAGAATTACAAGACGTGGAAGCAAAAGGGCTCCTAGACTTTGCGGTCTCTGGTGGACCTCCGGGTGGAGTCGCTCTACCATTATTCGGAAATGGTGCTCCCAAATCCTGGACGCTCGTGATAGTAGATCATCTTAAGACTGAAGCTAAAGCAATCTCGCGAGGGCGTCTTCGATGGATTATCTCTACTGCACTCCCACTTGTACCAGACTTCCATGTATTTCTTGACGGGCAAGAAGTGCCTCCGAGTAAGCTATCCAAAAAGAGTCTGAAGAAATGGCAAGTCGGCAAGAAAGACAAGGTCGCAAACGACCTTGATTATAAAGCTGGCGAGGATCCCCACGAACTAGAACCGTTTGATTCTTGGATATCAATTCCCGGAGTCGGGAAGGTCTCTGGTGAACTCACACTTTATGAAGAGACGCTACTTGGCGGCAAATCTGAAGAGACAGGGAGAAGCCACGGGTTTTTCATAATGGTTCGTCGTCGGCTTGTCAACCATGACGACCCACTATTCGGGATCCACGTTCTCTCGCACGCGACCTTCAATCGCCTACGCGCAATTATTCATGTCAACGATCTCGACAGAGAACTTGTTGCAAGTCGAGAGAGCGTATCTGAGGAGAAGCGACTGATCCTTGAGAAATATCTCGTGGCAAAGTTCAACGAAATTCGAAATTGGTATCAGGAATACCTGGCGGAGAGAGATAAGAAGGAGGGGATCGAAGACCGACTTGCCGCCATCCCTGGACCTCTTGCACGTTTCCCCATGAAACATGCTGTAGATCGCGCCCTTCACGACAAGGGATTGACTCCCATTACAATACAAGTTCCTCCGGAAGGAAAAACCGTTGTAGATACAATCAAGAAAACCGAATTTGCCACACTTGACCAAACGGATCCATTGGCTGTTTTCGATGCTTCAACTGGAACGGTAAAAATCAATGTCAACCACCCCTTCTATGTCAATTATGCAGATTTTCAAGGGATGGAAGCCATCGGAACTGCTGAGGTTTTGCTGGAAGCGTACTTATACGAATCTAGCTTGGCGCCAAATGAAGTTCGTGAACTGCTCGAGAGACGAGACCAGTTCCTGCGGTTTCTGGTTAGAGAAAAACCACGGAGCGTCATGATCATCGCAGAACAGATACGCGAATCTGTAGCGTCCGAGTCCGGACTGGAAGAGGCGAGCCACAGCGCATTCAGGGCGCTTGGATTTGAAGTTCTCCCACTTGGCGGAAGCGGAAAACCCGATGGTCTAGCAACCGCTGTCTTGGCTGTGCGCTACGGAGATCAAACTGGGAAATTGGAGACTCGTTCCTACTCGGTCACTTATGATGCAAAGTCCACCGGCCACGAGAAGGTTAAGTCGGGCGACATCCGAATGTCCACGGTCGATCGACATAGGGATGATTACAAAGCAGATTATGCTGCGGTAATAGGATCTGATTTCGAGACAACGACACTCGGTGAGAAGTCGAAAGCAGTCAAAGAGGCCAAAAAAGCGAACGTTACCTTGATTCGAGCTCGAGATTTTGCGCGTCTTGTTGAAGCATCCGGAGTGAAACCTCTTTCGCTGAGTGAATTGGAAAACCTTTTCGAAACATGCCGTTCACCTGAAGAGGCGCATGGGTGGATAAGCAAGTTTTGCTCAGATCAAAGGACTTTACCTGACATCGGCGCGATGCTAGAGAGGATCTACAAGCTCCAAAAGGAGCACCCTGCGGACCCACCATCCATAGGAGCCATTAAGCACAGTCCCAAAGTAGGCGAACCACTTGACGCTCCTGAATGGCAAATCAAAGATTGGCTCTATGCCCTATCACGCCTGCTCCCTGGCCTAATTTTCGTTTACGGTGACCGTGTTGAACTTAATTCTAAACCTGAGATTGTAATCGACCGGTTCCAACAGAGCCTCCAAAGGATTACAAAGAAGAGCACGTCACAAGAATCGCCATGATTTCTGGTTTGGATAGAGAAAGGTAACCGGATTGTCGCAACTTAAACCCTTGACTTTGACGTCTTATAGGAATCCACGAACTCTCACACATGGTCTGTTCAGATTTCCTGGCCGATTTCACCCGCCCCTCGTAACGTACCTAATCAGCAAGCACCCCAAATCGAGGGTGATTGGAGACCCCATGGCCGGATGCGGAACCGTGGCCGTCGAAACAACTTTTGCGGGGAAAGCAGGCCTCTTCTCCGACATAGATCCATTGGCCTGTTTACTGACTAGAGCGAAGGCTAGACCTGTCGATCCCGACTGGCTCGTCAACACTGTTGCGTCAGTCCTGAAAGAAAGTAAGCCATTTGCAAAGCCTGGCGTCAAGAGAGCTAACGCCTTGAAGTACATACACAATCTTGAGGATTCGACCCCTTTTAGAGCCCCCCCAAACGTGTTCCATTGGTTCAAACCATACGTTGCCGTCAACATATGCAAAGTGCTACAGCAAATAGCTCACCTCGAGAACACTGGTCGCCGAAAGGATACATTGCTGGCGCTCTTCGCATCGGTTGTACGTAAGATCTCACGGGCAGACCCGCAGACATCAAGCGGACTTGAGGTCACAAGAGTCAGGCGAGAAGCTCTGGCTTCAGGGCTCAAGTTTAGCATTGAAAAGGAGCTCTCCAAGAAAAGCGCTCTCCTCGCGCGTGGGTATCAACAAATGCGAAAGAATCCGTTGGGAAGAATAAAGCTTGTCAACGCGGATGCTAAAAAGTGGAGCGAAATCTGCTCAAGACTTGATATCTGGCCCGACTTGATTATTACGTCACCATGCTACATGTCTGCAATCGAGTATTGGCGAAGACACAAGCTCGAATACTTCTGGCTGGGAATGGTTGATGAAGAATCACTTCACAAGCTCCGCCACGAGTTTCTTGGCATGAGTTTAGACGACCCAGACATGGGTTCTCTAACAAGTTCTGTACGTAGAATGTACTCATACCTGAAACGCTCAGGGTTCACATCGGAAGCAACTGAACTGGCACGGTATTTCAACGACACTACCGCATGGGTAGGTGAAATAGCCAAAGTGTTGAAGAAATCGAAAGGAACTGCATATGTTGTAGTAGGAAGTAACTCTAATCGTGGACATCGCATTAATACACCATTGGCAATTCAAGAGATCGCTAAAACTGATGGCCTATCTTCACAAGTGTGCATGCGCTATCGCATCACAAACTACCATATGCAGTACCCCACAAAAGGCCCCAGGATCAACGATGAGACGGTTTTGAAATTGCAGCTAGCAAGTTGACCTTTTGATTTATGTTCACGCATGTCAAGCTGTTCGTCTCCGTTATTTGCCAGTCTCTTTTCAGGAAATTGTGAGATCTATTAAGACTAGGTCATATCCTTTCTCGGCCAATTCGATGGTGTACGCCCCGGGTCCTCCGCCCGCGTCGAGAACAAATCCTGTCTTTGGAAGGTACTTCTGTAGGAAGTGACAAGTTACAATAAACTCGATCTGGTGGTACGGGTTTCGTCGCAAACATCCTTGTTCATACTTCGCAGTTTTCTTGTACCACTGTTTCACATATTCCCAACCCGCGCTTCGTCCCGAGTCATTTTTTTCTCACTTCAGCTCGTTGGGTTCGCCACGCGGCTAAGTAGATAGCAGCACGGTTAGCGTCTATAGAGTTCATGAAGAATGACGACAGGCTCAGGTCGTTATCGGCTAACACTGCGGAGAGGACGTCAAACGACTCAATTACCCGTAGGTATTCCCGATTTTTCCCGTTAAGACTTAAAGTTTCTTGGATAGGAAAACGAAGAGAAAAGAAAGTAGTTACTGGCGAGCGCTAAGTTCTCGGCTACTTTGGCACTTGCCCTTTGAGCCGCCTGATCTCTTGGTTGATTAGGTTCAGTGCGACTTTTGCGGTTGAGATTGCTTGGTCTAGGGATTGCGAGTTGTCGGAGCCCCAGATCTTTG
>Ga0187850_10003653_pt1 | contig 12819 bp, 17 predicted proteins | sample June2016WEW_4_15_FD_132436 | JGI IMG/M metagenome (GOLD analysis project Ga0187850, IMG submission 132436) | Peatland microbial communities from SPRUCE experiment site at the Marcell Experimental Forest, Minnesota, USA - June2016WEW_4_150 | ecosystem: Environmental > Terrestrial > Soil >... | reverse complement strand
TCGTTCGAACGCTTCTATTGGGCGATCTGTTGATAGCACCTGACGGACGGGAACTCCTCGAATAGGGCGTTCAGTTGACCTCTGAATAGTGAAGTCGGCTGGGTCGTCAGGAGCAGGAAAAACCTCCCTCTCAGCGGAACCTCGTTTTTCTCGTCGCTCAGTTTCAACAGGTCGTTCCTGATCGGGACCGTCCATTTCTCGGGCATGGTCCGGAGGTATTCCATCTCGATTGCGAAGGAGAGTTGTTGAGTGACGTGATTCCAAGTTGTTGGAATTGAGGTTGCCCAACCTGCCAAGGCGAAATGATCATTCTTTCCCGTAGGAGAGGGCAGCAACGAGCCGTCCTCGCGGCGCTCATACGTGTTCCTTGTGGGGAAGCTGAGGAAGACATTACCAAGTCGCCCACTCTTGAATAGCCTACCTTTGAGGAGGAGCACTTTCAGGTGACTTCGAATGTCGTCTGTTGACCAAAAGGACTTTGAGCTTTCTCTGAACTTCCTCATGGTGTTGATTATGGATTTCTCGATGAGCGCAAGTTCCTTCTCATTGGTCGCTGGCTTCCTCTTCAACGCCTCACAACCCCCATCTGCGTCTTGCCACAATCTTGGTTTCTACTAGTATGTACGACTTCCTTTTGCGCTGCCGTTATTGCCCCAAGTGGCCTAATTCCCTACCGTCGTTGCTCAGTTTTACATCTCCAATCTCGATCTTGCTGGGGGCATTCAAGATTCTCGACCATATTCTGACCGTTCTCGCGGAAGGAACAACCTCCTTCAGGATGCCAATCTCCTGAAGAGAGTCATCCGTATCCAAGAAGCCGACGATCGCGTCCTTCAGATTCCCGACCTGTGCTCGCGGTACACGGTCCAGATCCAGATTCTCTGTTGTCAGACAACGGCGTATCTTCACTCCGTCGACGCGGAAGGTCTTGAGCGAAGCTCCGGCGAGATACTTTCGATATCCTAGCGATCTCAACTCTTTCCGGTCAATACGAGTTCTTTCCTTGATCGTATCAGGAGAGGCTACAAGCAACGCCGTGCGGTTTCCTGCCTGAAGAATAGGGGAGATCTCACTACCTCCAATACCCACCGTGATGTCTGGATGAAGCTCGTCGAGCATCTGGAGCTTGTACAAAACCGCTTCGCTTCCTGAAACCCATCCGTCCGTGTTTACGATTACAGTCTTTCCAGGGTTGGCGTGGCAGCCGACGAGTCTTTTGATGCTGCGAATCACTTTGCCTTTGGCATAGCCGGGACTAGTGAGACCGATGAACAGGCGCTCAGATGGCTTGATCTGCGAGAGGTTCGTCACGTTCGCCTTGACCTCTCCCGCCGCCATCGTTGTTGGCGGACCTAGGTCAGTCTGACCTATGTCTGCATCGACAACTGCGACCTGCCTGTTTTCGAAGAGGAGGTGGTTGGAAAGGAAGGTGGACAGGGTTGTCTTTCCGGTGTCCGCCCCACCTATCACGACTGCTATGCCTTCTCCAAGTTCGACGAGGGCTGAACCTGCTTCACGCCACGATAGCGGGATCGTGCTTCCGTCGAGCTCTTCGACGCTAGCGTCCTCGCCTAAACTGATCCTGAATGACGAGGAGGAATGGATCTCGATTGGAGTTTGCTTTCCATGTGGTACAATGTTCTTACGGGAATCCAATCGGGCGCCGAGTACGCTTGCTTCACCTTCGGTCAGCTCAAATGAGGCTGGACCCACCATCACGAGTGTTTTCCCAGCCTCGGCGCGGATAGTCCTAGCGGTTCCAATCAAAGAGAGCGGCGCCCTCATACACAGCGAGCGAAGATCATCCACTCCATCGCTCGTTAAGCTTTCCATCCGCGAGAAACAGATCTCATAGAACCCGTTCTGAGATGTTTGAATGAAAGGGCGAGTTCCCACCGCATGGTTCTATATATCCATGCGAGATACAGGACGACGAGAGCTGTAGTGATTGGTGAGATCCGAATGGTTGAGGGACGAGAAATCCCGGGCGACCTGAAATACACGAAGGAACATGAATGGGTTCGGGTCGAAGGCGAGCGCTGCAGAGTCGGAATCACAGACTACGCACAGAATTCCCTTCATGAAGTCGTGTACGCTGATCTGCCCAAGATCGGAAGAGCGCTCGGCAAAGGAGAGTCATTCGGCACGGTAGAATCGGTGAAAGCGGTCTCTGAAGTCTACTCTCCTCTGTCAGGCGATGTCGTAGAGATAAACCAGAAACTCGTTGACGCTCCAGAACTCGTCAACCAGCAACCCTACGGAGATGGATGGCTCATCTTGATGAAGCCTTCGAGGCTAAGAGAAGAACTCAGCCCACTCATGTCCGCGAGAGAGTATGGAGAACTCCTCGAGAAACTCTCGAAAGAAAAGTAGAATTACGCCACATCGTAGAAGCCCGAGTACATCCATTGTCAGGACAAAACATAAAAAGCAAAGCCCTGGTCGATCAGGACGAGAGACCAAGATGGAAGCAGACGCGGCAGATCTCTTCGCGAACAGACATGCGCAGACACGGTACCTGAAACGATTCGTTCTGAGGAGAATCGCAAAGGGAAGGGCTAGTGAACCGAACGCAAACTTCTGGGATTGGGAGATAGCGTCGAGATTCATGGAATTCCCATCACTTGAGAACGTTCACCATCTATGCCTCTTCTATGGCTACGCCAAAGTGCGCAGCGCACTCATCAAGGTCGAGAACGCAATCTTCGAGGAGTTCTTCTACGGCAAGATCTTCCTATACCCGTTGTGGCTGAAGCGATTCAGTAGAATATTCGACGCCGCAAAACCCAGAGCCCACGTCAGAGAACTACTCTCGAGCCAAGAATGAGATCCCTGCGAGAGGGAATTTGTATGCCCCGACTCCAGCATAGTTTAACCTTTCTGAATCAAGCGCGCAGCACCTCTTCCCCCTGATTCGAGTTGCTGCGAGACCTGTGGCGCTCGCCAATAGAGCCAGATGATGAACTGGAAGAACCGCATCTCTCGGCATCATCTACTTGATTGTGCTGGTTTCCGGCATGGTATCAGTTCACCTTTTACGCGCTAGATAGTCGATAGATTCGATTACGCTACCCGGTAGGGAAACGTGATTGACGCTGGTCGAGGATGTGATCCCTTCCCGATGCGAACCACTTGACGCCCTGTTGGATGGTGGTTTCACGCTTGGAGAGATCGCCGTCGTCTACGGTGAGGCAGGGACTGGCAAGACGACCCTCACGATCCAGACCGCCATAGAAGCTGCGCGTCGTGGTTCAAAGGTTCTCTACATCGACACTGACCACTCTTTCACTCATCAACGGTTCGCGCAGTTGACAGGAGGAGACTCCGATGCCGTAAGCGAACGGATACTTCTGTTCTTCCCGGATACCTTTTCGTCCCAAACTAGTCTCGTGGAAAGCGTTGAGAACTACTTGACAAAGTCCACACGGCTGATCGTCGTTGATTCGATCACGTCACTGTACAGAGTCAGCCTCGGCCCTGCACAACAGACATTCGCTCTCAATAGAGAGCTGAACAGACAACTTGCCTATCTTAGTGAAGTTGCAGTGAGCGGCAAACTCGTTGTGCTCTTGACAAGCCAAGTACATGCAAGGATGGACTTTCCTTTCGGGCGGATTGAACCGGTCGCGCGTCGAACACTCGCACATTGGCCTCGCACAATTGTAAGGTTGAAGAACACCTCAGAGCATTCAAGGAAAGATATCATTGTGGAACGTCGAAAAGGGAGACAAGCCGGCTCACTGAGGTGTTCAGCGAGACTGACAGCTCGAGGATTCGAGCCGATCTGACCTTTATTACATCCTCTCTCTTCACAGAGATTTTGAGAGACAGAGAGCGCACGAGAGCGAAGACCGAATGTTTGACCTGAACGATCTACTGATCGCGATCTACGTCGCGGTTCCGGCGTATGTCGCGAACTCCACTCCAGTCGTACTGGGAGGAGGAGCCCCCATTGATCGAGGGAGAGAGTTCGCTGATGGCCGCCGGATACTTGGATCCAATAAGACAGGGAAAGGATTCGCGTATGGGCTTCTGTTTGGGAGTGTGGCCGCTCTGGCAGAGGCCATCTTATTCAGGAACTACCTGCTTGTACTTGCAGGAATTCTAGTCAGTCTTGGAGCATTGCTCGGAGATCTTTTCGGAGCCTTCCTGAAGAGGAGGCTTGACATCCTGCCTGGACACCCTCTGCCCGTGGTCGATCAGTTGGATTTCATCTTGGGTGCGCTTGTCTTGGCTTCTCCATTGCTCAATATCACAATGGGTGCAGTCTTGATTCTAGTGATAGCAACTGTCCCGATTCACTTGCTCTCTAATGCGGTAGCGTACATGCTACGATTGAAAAAGCGTCTTTGGTAGGTTCTAGGTCGACCTAACCGCCCTTCAGAGCAATGAGTTGCGCTGAGTAGTAGAGCACGATTGCTGTGGTCAAGATCCCGACGATTAGGAGAATGTACGCATTTCTCGGCCGATAAGCGAAACTCGTGCTCCTGTACAGCATGTAGAAGCCTGAGAGGCCGAGAAGATAGAGTACGGCCGACAGAATGCTCTCGTTCAGCGTCTGGTTCCCGATTCCGCCAGGATAGATGAACGTCCATTGCTGGCTCCCTGTTGGATAAAGAGAAATGGGTTTCTCGAGGAGATCATAGATCCCCCCGGCCAGAAAGAACGTGGCTAGGCCAATCGCTATGAAAAACAGGATCGTCCATGAACCTTTGATTCCAGCTGCTCCTGGGGTGCGAACTAGGCGAAGCCGATATGCGACGTTTCCAAGGCCTCGCCGGATTCTCCACGGCGCACGCCTAAGCCAATTCTTGAGCTCTACGGACATCGTTCGTCGCACGCGGATAATGGCAAGAAGTTAAAATATGTTGCCTCACTTCCCGATGCTCTAGCGAGGCTACTTGGATGCCACAACGCGTCTTCTGTCACGCATGCGGCGCTACCCTCTACGATGGACTTGAGCTTGAATCACCCACTGAGATAATCCAGCGATACAACGGGACCTGCCCCAAGTGCCAGAAGAAGCTCTCATTCGAGCCTGAATCGGTAAAGATAATCCCGACCGAAGAGAAAACATGAGAGTCCAGAAACAGGCGGCTCCAAGTACGCCCCTGACAAGAGCGCGAACCGAGGCGACTGTTGTGGGAGTCTGTTCCTATGCCACTGAAGACCCAACTACATAGTTACCATCTAAAGAACGGCAAGGTTGTCGATTTCGCAGGATTCGAGATGCCAATATGGTACAAAGGAATAGTCCCTGAGACGCTGGCGGTCAGAAATCAGGTTGGTATTTTCGATGTCTCGCACATGGGCAGAGCGATAGCGCAAGGCGCGAATGCTGAGACATTCCTCAACTTCATAACGACCAACGATGTCAGCGCACTTAGGCCCGGACAAGCACACTACACGTTACTGTGCAACGAGAAAGGAGGCATCAAAGACGACATCATCGTCCTTCGAGTCAAGCCCGAGCGATTCGTCGTTATCTTCAACGCTGGCAACCGGAAGAAGGATCATGACTGGCTGAGGACACAAGCTGCGCGAAGCCACGCAGACCTGTCAGACGTATCAGATGAGACTGCTCTGATCTCATTGCAAGGCCCTAAGGCTCAAATGACGCTTGGAAAACTGTCGAAGATAGAACCATCAAAGGTTCCGCGGTTTGGGTGCGTAGAGACAGAGGTCAATGGCATTAGCTGCCTTGTCTCTCGAACAGGCTACACTGGCGAAGATGGGTTTGAGATATTGGTGTGGGAATGCCCGATCTCCAATCCCGGAAAGGCTGAACATGTTTGGAACTCGTTGATTGCAGGTGGCAAGGAATTCGGGATAGAACCATGTGGACTGGGCTCCAGGGACGCTCTGAGATTAGAGGCAGGAATGTGCCTTTACGGAAACGACATTGACGAAAATATCAGTCCGTACGAGGCGCGTCTTGGATTCACCGTGAAGCTTACGAAATCTGACTTCATCGGCAAACAGGTCCTTGAGAAACAGAAAGCCGAAGGAACGAAACTCCTACGAATAGGCCTAAAGGCTGCAACCCAAGGCATACCAAGACCCGGATGTGAGATCCTGAAGGATGCTAGCGTCATTGGGAAGTTGACGAGCGGAACGTACTCGCCGACCCTCAACTTGGGCATCGCGATGGGATACGTTCCTCGTGAACACATAACCGAGGACCAAACGCTTGGAATCATGATCCGCGGAAGAAGACTAGATGCCGTTGTCACGAAGTTTCCATTCTACCCCACCGACAAGTATGGCTGGCAGAGAAAGACATAGCTTCGAGAACGGAGACGAGCTACCACGGTCGCCGTGAAACGTCTCGGATTAATCGTCAACCCGATCGCAGGTATGGGAGGAAAAGTCGGCCTAAAGGGTACCGACGGTCCGGAAATCCTCGAACGTGCAATTAGGCTCGGTGCAATACCCGTCGCGCCCCAGCGAGCTGTCGAAGCTTTACGAACTCTTCACGCCTGCACCAAGTCATCCTTTGAGCTGATGACATGTTCCCAGGGGATGGGCGAGGAGTCCGCGAGAGAGGCTGGTCTCAATCCAAAAGTCGTTAACAGGACACCCAGTGAACGAACAACCTCCGATGACACAAAGAGAGCAGCAGAGGTTTTGCAGACGCGCAAGGTTGACTTGCTTCTCTTCGTAGGCGGCGACGGCACTGCCCGAGACATCTGCGATGCAATCGACCGGAAAACCCCATGCCTGGGCATTCCAGCCGGAGTCAAAGTCTACTCTTCTGTGTTCTCAACTAATCCACGGACAGGTGGCGACTTGGTCGCCAGCTACATTGATGGTGAATCCGGACTTGCGGACGCCGAAGTACTGGATGTTGATGAATCCGAGCTCAGAACGCACAGAATATCGGTTCGCCTCTACGGATATCTTCGAGTTCCATTCCACTCGGCGAATCTTCAGAACTCAAAGACCTGTTCCCTCATGGATGAGGATGAGGTGTCTGCCCAAGACGCCGTAGCGAAGTTCTTTGAGGAGGAACTCAAGGATGACCGGACTTACATTATTGGCCCAGGATCCACAACCGCAGCACTCGGCAGACGTCTTGGATTCGAGAAGACGATGCTAGGCGTTGACGCCATTCATGGGAGGACTGTCATCGGAAAAGACCTTTCCGAGCAAGGTATAATGCAACTGCTGACTCAGGGTCCAGCATCGATAGTAGTGACCCCGATCGGCGGACAGGGTTTCGTTTTCGGCCGAGGCAATCCTCAGATCAGCGCACAAGTCATAAGACGAGTTGGCAGAGAGAACATCATCGTCATCGCCACGAAGAACAAGATCCACTCTCTGAAGACCAAACGGTTACTGGTCGACACAGGTGATCAGGAACTCGACAAAGAGTTGAGCGGATACTTGAAGACCATAACAGGATACAGAGAATTCTCCGTTCTACCCGTCAACTTGTAACAAGTGCGTCCAAGACCAACGTGTATTATTGTCAACGAATTCTAGAAGCCGCAAGAGGATCGCAAAGGAACAATCTTAGATACACCAATTAGGCGTGAACCGCTCAAAGTGAACGCAAGTGGATTTTGGATGAAAAGCTTCGAGGTCAACCGCACTGAGTCTCAGGGGGAATTCCCACTATCTCGAATATTCATCGGCCTTGAGGACTCTGAGGTCATCCAATCATTATTCGGAGGGAAGGAACGAGCGGCTGAGACCTTGCGGAACCTACGTGTGAAGCTAGATGATTCGGCTGAGTACATGTACGTGAACGATGCGGACGGAAGTATCATCGTTAGAGGAGAGTACTTGCGATCTGCCGGCGAGAAGCTTCTCTATCTTGATATCATTCACGAGCTTGTTCACGTTAAGCAGTATCACGAAGGGCGAGACCTCTTCGATTCAAACTACTCATACGTGGACCGACCGACAGAGCTCGAAGCCTACAAGATCACGCTCGACGAAGCACGCAAGATCGGCATGACCGAAGAAGAGATCGAGGACTACCTCTACGTAGAGTGGATAACCAAGAAGGAACATAAGAAACTGGCGAAGACCTTAGGTGTGAGCGGCCAAAGACGACCAAAGAACAAACCCACCTCTTAGCGGGTCTTCTCGACGCTTGTATCTCTCAGATATGCTTCCACCAGATTCCTGGTAAACGATTCCAGGTCGAGCTTAAATGCGCCAGACAGGCTCGTCCAAACGTATTCTTGAATCTCCTTGCCATCCAACTTCACTTCTGACGAGTTGGTTCGACAGAGATAGTCCAAGAAAATGTAGTGTTCGTGATTGGTGTAGTCCTCGGGGAAAATCGCTTCCTGGACCAGTAGCAACTTGACGGGTTCGACATCAAGTCCGACTTCCTCCTTGATCTCTCTCTTGACAGCCGTCTCGGAACGTTCACCAAGTTCGATGTGGCCCCCGGGCACCGTGTATTTTGTTCCCCATTTGTATGACCGCACGAGCAGTATCTCCTCTTTCTCGTTGATGATGAGCGCGCCAACGGTGGCTTCAGGGTAATTCTGAACCAAGGGCAAATTCATCCTAGGCGGTAGTTCCAAGTTGCACGTAAGCAATGCACCGCTATTCTTGTCTTTTCCGCATGATCAATCTACGGGGAAAACGACGAGAGTGGAGGGGCAAATGCCAGAAAGCTTAGGTAAGTATGATCCCTCTTTGAGGGACATCTACTTTGTCGAAGGAATCGGACTGTGCTCGAACATTTTCATTTTCGCTGACGGCGAAAGTATCTCGCTTGTCGACACCGGGTCGGGAACGGAGCCCAACGCGGTTGGTCCTCAGATGGAACGGCTTGGCTTAGAGATCGAAGCGGTTACCAGAGTGGTCATTACTCATGGGCACATGGATCACATCGGAGGGCTCCCCGAGATATGCGAGCATTGCTCACCGGAGATCTTCGTCCATCAGAACGATGCGGACGACTTGAAATCCATAGGGATCAAATCGGTCGTCTACATGGAGGATGGCGACGATATCCGACTGGGCCGACGAGAACTACGAGTAATCCATTCTCCTGGCCATACAGAGGGAAGTGTGTGCCTGCACGACAAGGAAATCATTCTCACTGGGGACACCGCTTTTCCGGGCGGATACTTCGGAAGAACCGACCTCCCGTCGGGAGACTGGAGAAAGCTCGTGGACTCACTTGACAAGTTATCCCGTTTGGAGGTTCGAGTCATGCTGCCGGGACACGGCGAACCGCTCCTATCGGAGGCATCCTCGCATCTCAAACTGGCTCGGAAAACCGTCGAACTTGTCAGGTACTAACCAGTCTGACTATGACCGACCGAATGCGAGATTAGCAGCTACGCATCATGAACTCAGTCAGAATCGGGGGCGGCTGAGAATTGCAGGTTGGAATACTCGCGGACTCTCATGATTGTCTGCCGAGAATCAAGGACGCGATTGATCGACTGAACTCTGAACCGATCGGACTTGTCCTTCATGCTGGTGACTACTCTGCTCCCTTCGTCACTGACCAATACAGGGCGCTGAAGGCTCACATGATCGGGGTCTTCGTTAACAATGACGCTGAGAAGGAAAAGCTGAGAGACAGGTTTGCAAAGGCTGGACACGAGATCAAAGGCAGATTTGCAGAGGTTCAGGCAGGCAAAATGAGAATCGCGCTTACTCACGGAGACGAAGAAGAGCTGCTAAGATCGCTAACCAAGTACGGAGGCTACGACGTGCTTGTATACGGACACACTCACGAGGCCAAAGTAGTCGAGGGAGGACAAACGCTCGTTATCAACCCCGGAGAAATCTGCGGCTACTTGACCGGGAAGAGCACGTTTGCAATATTGAACACTGCGGATAGAAAGGTGCGTCTGTGTTCATTCTGAGCGATTCATCAGCTGACGAGGATGCGAAAAACTATTGAAAACAGCCTCTGACCGACCCCTGAATCTTCGTGAGCTTTCTGAGATTTACAGGTTCTCAGAGGAGACACTCGGAGAGCTTCTCCCAGTATACGGTTCTGAGCTTGAGGCTGTAGTCAGAGCCCTCAAGTCGCCTGGAAAACGTTACTTCGTGAGAGTAAACACACTCAAGGCAACACCTGAAAACGTGAAGATGAGGCTTGCCGAGAGAGGATTCGACGTTTCACAGCACGAGTCGATTCCTGAAGCGTTGTGGGTTCCCATTGAGGGGCCGTTCGAAGTTCCAGAATGTTTGAAGAAAGTGATGGTTGACAAATTCACAGCTGAATCGGTTCTACAAGGGGCCAATGTGTATGCGCCCGGGATCGCGAGATGCAATAGAATCAAAATGGGTGACAATGTGAACATAATTGATGATGAGGGAGAAACGCTCGCATCCGGAATCGCTCGAATGAATGAGACTCAGATACTCACCTTCAGAAAAGGACTCGCGATAGAAGTTACTGAATCGAAATATAGAGTTCCCAGCTTTCGAGAGACGCGTGAGTATCTGGAAGGCCTCATCTATCCACAGTCACTGCCAGCCATTGTTACAAGCCGCGTGCTTGATCCGAAGCCGGGCGAAGTCGTTCTTGACATGACTTGCGCGCCAGGGGGCAAACTCTCACATATCTCTCAACTAATGAAAAATCAAGGTCGCGTCATCGGTGTGGATCGTAATAGGCGCAAGACTGAGGGGACAATGGAGACTTGCACGCGTCTGGGTTGCTCTAATGTGACTCTCTTCGTTCACGATAGTAGATACCTCTCGGCCGACTTCACGACGCTCAAACCGGACAGGATTCTTGTCGACCCACCTTGCAGCGCGATCGGAATAATGCCCAAGGTTTACGAGTACGCCCCAAAAAGCGAGATCGAGGCACTCGCCAGGTACCAGAAACAGTTCCTCGAAGACGCGTCCAAGATCGTAAAGCGTAGCGGAAAAATCGTCTATAGCGTCTGCACGCTGACCTTACAGGAATGCGAACGGAACGCACTTTATGCCGCCACAACCTGCAATCTATCCATCAAAGCGCAGTCACCCATGCTCGGCGACAAGGCGATCTCGATCGACAACGGATCTACTGAGCAATGCCAGAGATTTCACCCTCACAAGCACGCCGCTGGCTTTTTCATAGCGTGCTTTGAGAGACGCGCATAATGAGCGTGGGGACAACAGCAAGACTTAACCGGGGCAACAACGAGACCGGCGTCTCTTGATCTACATGGGCTTCTCAGATGAAGTCCTCACAAGAGGTAAATCCGGAAAACTCGAACTCAGAACACTCCATTCACGTGGATCCTTCGTAATGTGCAAGTACCTGGATCCGGAGACACTGAAGCTGGTCGACAAGAAGACGAAGCTGACCGTGAAACGACAAGATGGAACCGTCGAAGAATACTTCATCATACCGCTAAAAGACCCGAGAAGATCGCTCCTCGTAAAGGCTGAAGGTGAGGAGAAGAATAGAAGGGTCTGGAACGAGCAGACCCAACAGGAAGAAGAGCTTTGAATCACCGCGTCTATCACGCAAACGATTCAGACTCCATCCAGCTCTTCCGGTGATGCGCCTTGCACGAGGAAATCGAGATCTCGCGAGAACAGATCTCGGGGCCACTTGACCTCGAGGCGACTCTGCTAAGCGGCCAAACCAGTGAACCCCAATGGGATTTCGTAGATGGAGGCTACTCGGACGCAGAAGATTTCAAAGGAAGAGCAGCGAGATATCGCGTTCGCCAAACCGGAACCAAAGAAGAACCTAACCTCAAGATCACGATAACATCAAACGATGAGAACTCAAGTCTCGCGAGAACCGTGACTGATCACATAGTCAATGTCCTGACGCTCCGTGATGATCTAAATGCATTCTACCAGGCCTTCGATCCGACGAAAGGAGACATCATCTCCAAGACTATCCCGCAACTCATTGGTCTGAGACTGATGCGAGGTAACAACCCATTCGAGAGCTTGATCAGCTCGATCTCAACACAGCACAACTCGATAGTGCTTTGGACGAAATCGGTGAAACTGATCAGAGACACCTTTGGCCCTTCTGTCCGCCTGTCTGATGGCTCGACGATCCATCTCTTTCCAAAACCCGATGCACTCGCATCTGCTGGAGAACAGGATCTTGAGAGAACAGGACTGACGTATCGCACCAAATACATCATCGAAGCAGCGCGCAGAGTCCGAGATGGAGAACTGAACCTGGAAGAACTTCAACGCCAAGACTACGAGACGGCAAAGACAAAACTGGTGGAACTGCCTGGGATTGGACCGAAGGTCGCTGATTGCTTTCTCCTCTATGGACTCGGAAAAACGGAAGCGGCTCCCGTGGATATCTGGATACACAGGATAGTTCGCAAACTGTATTTTCACGGTGCAAGCGTCAGCACCGAGAAAGTGGCTAGGTTTCTTCGAGAACGATACGGACCTTGGGCCGGGTACGTTCAATTGTATCTGTTCCACTACGCACGCAAGACACGGCTCGTCTGATCGGACCAGCGAATCGAACTGTCGTTCTCAGCTGCGGCCGATTTTTCTCGTCGTTTTTCCTTTTCTGACGACCTTTCTTCTCAGAGGAGTTCCGCACACTCGACAAGGCTGACCAGCGTCTTCGGCTGTGTATCTCCTGAAGCAAGCTGGGCAATAGTAGATCCAGTCGAACTTCTGCGATATCCCGAAAGTTGCGAGCGAAGCGTGCTCTATGCTTAGTGTTTCGGACACATTCTGTATTGCATAATCATCACTAACGATGGCTGGCGATAGATTATCGTTCTGCAGATCAAGAGCGAGAGCAAGAACCTCAATATCCGCTCTTGAGAGCACGCCAACATCACCGACTCTAGATGATGTCTCCTCGACAGTCTTCATTGAAAGTGAGGTTGGTTTCTTCAC
>Ga0187850_10003652_pt1 | contig 12822 bp, 8 predicted proteins | sample June2016WEW_4_15_FD_132436 | JGI IMG/M metagenome (GOLD analysis project Ga0187850, IMG submission 132436) | Peatland microbial communities from SPRUCE experiment site at the Marcell Experimental Forest, Minnesota, USA - June2016WEW_4_150 | ecosystem: Environmental > Terrestrial > Soil >... | reverse complement strand
TGTGCGCAAGGTGATCAACGGCAGAGAGTATCTTGATTACGCGATCAAAAGACAGGCGCTGTTTCCCAACAGCGCTGGCAAACTGAAGATCCCCTCTTCGACCTTCGCGATATCGGTCAGATCGGCCGGCGATTTCTTTGGAATGTTCGGACAATCCGAAACCGTCTACCGAAAAACCAAAGAAACGGCATTGGACGTCAAGTCTCTTCCGCCGGAGCACAAGCCCGAAGGCTTCAGTAATGCCGTCGGATCGTTCACGCTAGAATCTGAACTGAGCAAATCGGAAGTCGCCACGGGTGATGCGGTGTCATTGAAAATCAGGCTCGCGGGCACCGGCAATCTTAAGGAGATCTCAGACATTCCTTTGCCTGCCATTCCGGATTTGACCATTTATTCTTCGAAGCGCGAAGACAATGTGCATCCTTCCGCTGCGGACCAGATCGGCGGCAACAAGGTGTGGGAATACGTGATCGTGCCCAAAGCTCCCGGAGATCATGCAATTCCCGCCCTCACCTTTTCGTACTTTGATCCGGATCACGAGAGTTACATGACCGTGGCCACGTTGCCGATATCGTTGAAGGTAACGCGCGGCACCGATTCGGGGAGTGGGATCTCCGGCCTGTCCGGCATCAACAAGCAGAGCCTTACGCGCCAGGGGAACGACATCGACTTCATCAAGCTGTCCGCGGATGATCTGGAAAAGCGGCAAGAGCCGATCTATCGGTCGTTCTGGTTCTACCTGATCGCCGGACTGCCCCTCCTTTTCAACGTCGGCGCATTTCTCTATCAAAGGGAGCGGGCCAGGGAATCAGAGAACATCGTTCTTGCACGCAGCCGCAGGGCGAGGCGCGCCGCTCTGGCCAGGCTCCGTCAGGCCGAAAAGGCGGGCCGTCTGGAACCGCGGCGGTTTTATGACGAAGCGGCGCGGGCTCTCGCAGGTTTCCTCGGCGATAAGTTCAACCTTCCGGATATTGAGGTGACCGCCGACTCTCTCGAACGCACAATGGCGGACAGGCACATCGGCGCCGGCATGGCCAAGGAAGCTGTGGCGGCTTTGCAGGAGTGCGATTTCGGGCGATTTGTCTCTGCCCCGTCCTCGCCGGAACGCAGGAGAGCTCTGGCAGGACGGATCCGTAAGATCATGGATGGCTTGGAGCGTCAGGAAACATGAATCGGGCGTGGATCATTTCGTGCCTCATGCTGTTGATCATTGCCCCGCGCCCGGCTCGCGGCGAGCCGGGCGCCGGCCGGGCGGCAGCCGTCTTTGCCGAGGGCAACGGGCATTATCAAAGCGGCGATTTTGCAGCGGCGGAACTTTCCTATCGCCTGCTGCTCGATCAAGGCATCGACAGCGGCGCCGTTTATTACAACCTTGGCAATACCTGCTTCAAACAGAAGAAGCTCGGCGAAGCCATCTATTATTGGGAAGAGGCGCGCCGTAAACTTCCGCGGGATTCCGACATCCGCGAAAACCTGCAGCTTGCGAACTTTCTAATCGTGGACCGGATCGATGTTCCCGAAGATCCCCTGCCAGTCCGGCTGGTTTCGGAGGCGGTTCATCTGCTTTCGATTTCACAGGAAAGCCGGATCGTGCTGGCCTTTTTCGTCGCCGCGAACGTTCTCTTTGGCCTTTACCTCCTGGTTTGGAAGCCACGCGCCGCCTTCTGGGCCTTGACGGGAAGCCTTACCTGCATTCTGCTCGTGCTTCTCGGCGGCGGCTCTCTGGTGTGGAAGGTCTACGAAGGAAGTCACCGGCGGCAGGGTGTGATTGTCGAGCAGAAGGCCGATGTCCGCAGCGGCCCCGGCAGGGAGAACATTACGGTGGTAACCGTACACGAAGGCATCATGGTACAGGTCCGAGGCGAGAGCAACGGGTGGGTTCAGATCAGCCTCCCAAACGGCTGGACCGGCTGGCTCCCAGGCAGTTCCGTCCGCGTCCTCTGAGAAATCCAGTGAAAGGCGCCGAATTACCTGATTGGCCGCACATCAACTTGTGCTACCACCGGCAATTCGGCTCATCTATTTTGCGTTTGCAGATCGGGCTGGGTGGAGTAATGTAAACAGCAAAATAGGCTACACTCAATTTGTATACCCTCCCGCCAGAAAACGGTCGAAACTCCAAGACCCACTCATTTGCCCTTGTTTGCAAATCAGAAATATGTTTCTATTTCGCAATGATCGCACGAATCGTCGAACCCCTGCTTCGCCGGCGCCTCAAAACCAACCCCGCCGCCGTCCTTGTCGGCCCTCGTCAATCCGGCAAAACAACACTGGCCCGCTCGCTTCCCGGGGTTTACTTCGATCTGGAGCAGCCTGCGGACCGTCTGCGCCTCGATCTTCAGTGGGACGAACTCGCCGCTACGCGCCAATTGATTATCCTGGACGAGGCTCAAACCTGGCCGGAATTGTTCCCCCGCTTGCGCGGCGCCATCGATGCCGGCCGCCGGCGCAACGGCCGTTTCCTTCTGCTGGGATCGGTCTCGCCCGCTTTGATGAAGCATGTCGCCGAATCCCTTGCCGGACGTCTGGCGCTGGTGGAGCTGACCCCGTTCCTCATTTCAGAACAGCCGGACAGGCCGCCTGCCGATTTCTGGCTGCGTGGCGGTTTCCCCGACGGGGGCATCCTGAACCCGGGGAGATTCCCGCAATGGCAGCAGGATTACCTGACATTGCTTTCGCAGCGTGATCTGCCAGTCTGGGGACTGCCCGCAAAACCACCGGTGACCCAGCGCTTGCTGCGCATGCTGGCGGCCGTGCATGGACAAGTCTGGAACGCCAGCCAGGTCGGCCAAAGTCTGGGGCTCAGCTACCACACCATCAACAGCTACCTCGACTTCCTCGAAGGCGCCTTTCTCATCCGCCGGCTTCCACCCTGGCTTTCGAACCTCAAGAAGCGCCTGGTGCGCTCGCCCAAAATCTACTGGCGCGACTCAGGACTGCTCCACTCGATCCTCGGCGTGCGCACTATGGATGACTTGCTGCACCAGCCCTGGGTGGGCGCAAGTTGGGAAGGATTTGTGGTTCATCAGATGCTTGGCTTGATGGCGGCGCTGGGCGAGGCCGGGGAACCGCATTATTTCCGCACCCGGGATGGGTATGAGGTTGACTTGGTATTCAAGCTTGGCTCCCGCCTCTGGGCAGTGGAAATCAAGCTCTCTGCCAGCCCCTCGCCAGAGGATTACAGCCGATTCAACCTTGCCGCCGATCTTATTGGCGCCGATCGACGTTACCTCGTGGCGCAAGTGGTGCGATCTTCACTTAACAAGACGGGAGGCGTACTTTCCTTGCCGCATCTTCTGGATGTGTTGGCAAAGGAACTCCGATAATGAGTCTTCAGGGCTCCGCTTGGCAGCCTGCGTCGTTTCACTTCCGCGAAACAGGGGGCGTCCCCGGTTTTCATGCCGGGCACCCACATCCGCTCTCAGCAATAATGCCCAGAATCGTCAGTGAGCCATTCGGATGCCGGCCAGGCGGTCATCCGGTTGAGGTGTGCCCAGGCACTTGCGCAATCGCGAGCGGCAAACGCAGGACTCGGGGCAGGAAGCGAATTGCCGCGCCTTCGGCCTCTCAAAAGCCGACTCCCGCCCCGCAATTTGCTACCTGCCCCCGAGTTATCCCCCGATTTCCTTCGTTACCTCCCCACTTTCGCTTGTGCTCCCGGATAGAAACGCTTGTATGTCCTCAAGAGCCGTTGGCCGCAATCAAACAGGTAAAGGGAGATCCGGGCCCGACAATTCTTGAAGAAAAGCAGAGAAGTCACGGATAAACGTCCTATTCGTCGACCTGCTCTTTATCTCCCTCACCAGATTTCGCGCTGCAGTTTAAGATTCGCTTTTTGCCATCTTCCACGGCCTGCAGCGGCGATACAATTGGACGTTCGTACATGTTTTTTACCTGTGCCTGTAGCGCGCGGTTATTTTTTAAGGCGCTTCAGGGTTTTGAGTGGGTGACCCCCACATGTTGTGGTTCCGATATTTCATGCCGTAGCCCGAGGTGTTGGATACAAATCTAATCCGCCACAATGGAAGTAGATCGCTGTTTTGTAGTGTTCACGGTTCCGAAATCCACACGCCATCTCTTTCACCATCTGAATCTTGCTATTCAATCCTTCGGCCGTCGCATTGGAAATGCGATGCTTGAAATAGGTCAAGATATTGGGCAGGTGGCGCCTCAAAGTCTTTGCCGCCGCAATCACCGAACTCAATCGCGAGTAAGTTGCCCAGAAATACCATCGTCGAAAGAAAGCTTCCGCTCGCTTCGGGTAACTGAATCCCCACAGGCCGCGGAGCGCTTCCTTGATTGCCCAGGCACGGCCGGTCTTTAGATGGGTCCCCCGGATGGCATCGAACTCTTCTTTGCGCCACTCCGGAACGTTTTCCTCGTTGTAGAGCCAAAGATGCTTGGTTCCTTTCAGCCGATCATCTCCCTCGGAGGTCAGTATTTTGTGTTCGTTGCGACGGACTTTATCCACGGCTTCCGTTACGGTCCGAACGACATGAAACTTGTCAAATACGATCTTGCTTTCAGCGCCAGGAACGTATGCTTTGGTGGCCGCGATGTAAGGATCCCACATGTCCATCGCTACCGCCTCGATGCCGCTCAGCTCTTCCGGGGTGAATTGACGATAGTATTTTTCCAGGCTTTCCTGTTTCCGATTGTCGGCCACATACTCAACCGTTCCCTGCTCGTAGTCGCAAACCAGAGTTTCGTAACGGTGACGCTTGGCAAACGCCTTTTCATCAATGCTCAGCTGAGCCGGAACCCGTCGTTCTTTGAGCGCCAAGCCGCGCGCTACGGCCTTCTCCATGATGTGCCAAGTCTGATCCCAACTCGTCCTGGTCAGGCGCTTCGTTCCCGTAACGTCGCACTCCTTGAGCGTGTCGATCACTCGGCACTCAAAAAGGTCTGTGATCGCCAGGCCCGAACTGGCCCATCCAGGCTTGATCTGCCGCACCCCGTGAGTCGGACACTTCACACGCGGCAAGCGCGCGTGGACATAAGTCAGGCAATCGCACGTATCCAGGTGCCGCCAATGCGCTTCCTCCGCATGGTCGTACAGCGGCGCCGTCTTGGCGCATTCCGGACAATTCCATTTCGCATACGGATCGTGCTCAAGCCAGACATCCACACGCTCCGAAGGAAGGTCCAGCTTCACCTCGCGAACACGCCAGGGTTTGGGCAACCTCAGCAGGGCAGCATATAGCTCGGTATCTTTCACCTCGGGCTCCTTCCCATGAACGATCCCGAGGATACTACGACTACCGACCGGTATCAGAAAAACATCGCCAGCGGGAAAGAGAAACCAGTAATAGGCCCGGTGGGAGCTGTGGGAATCGCGCAGCGATTTCCAAGAGCCTGTGGAATTCCTACGGAATTCCAAGCGATTGTGGATCCCGCTTTGTGGGATCCACATGAACGGCAGGTTCGCCAGCTTCCACGGGGCTTTGCTCCAGACGAAGATGCAATCCTTTGCTAACCACAACATGTGGGGGTCACCCACTCAAAACCCGGAAGGACCTTTTGAGGTTTTGTCGATTGGCATAATTATTCCTGCGGATAGTCCAAATTGACTACGTTTTGGATCGCAGCTTGGGTGCAGCCGCTCTTCAGGTTCTGCGATAAGATGCTGTGTTAAGTTTGGCGGCCGCTCCGGGGGCTCGCTCTCGCCAGCGGGGTTGATTATACATCGGAATCTTTGCTCCACCTTCGATTTTCTGCACGCCTCAACCCTATGGCACCGGGGCGGAGAGGACCGGTGTCAGGCCTGGAGAATTTACCTTTGTCTGCGAGCTTCGAAACCCGGCTCGTAAGATATTAGATATTCCAGGCCTGACACCAGACTCGGCGGAGTCCCGCGAGAAAAGGCGCTGCATGGTTTCGCGCCGATTTTCACCGGAGCCCTGCCCCCCGATACGGAGGATCGCTTCGATCTGCTCCTGTGCACCGACGTTTTGGCGGAAGGAATGAACCTCCAACAGTGCCGCAATGTGATTAACTACGATCTCCCTTGGAATCCGATGCGCCTGGTCCAGCGGCACGGCCGTGTGGATCGGATTGGGAGCCCGCATTCAGAGGTTTTTCTGCGGACCTTTTTCCCCGATGCGCAGCTCGACGCGCTCCTGAAACTCGAGAGCCGGGTGCGCCGCAAGCTGGCCCAGGCGGCGGCCTCCGTTGGAATGGAGGAGGCGCCCATTGAGAGCGGGGCGACCGGAGGGCAGTCGTTTGCGGAGACTCGCGAGGAGATCGAAAAACTCCACCGCGCAGATGCGTCGATCTATGAGGCGGGAGGAACCGAGGGCGCCGCACAGACCGGCGAGGAGTACCGCCAGGAGCTGCGGCGGGCGCTGGCCAGGCACGAGCAGGCGATCCGCAACCTCCCCTGGCGCGCCGGATCGGGCATGGCAACGGGCGATCGGGCGGGGCACATCTTTTGCGCCACGGTGGGCGAGCGCATCTACCTCCGCTTTGTGCCGTTGGAATCCAATGGAGAGATTGTCGGTAAACTGGGAACCTGCCTGCGTCTGCTCGAATGCAGCGAGGAAACGCCGCGCGTGCTGAGTCCCAAAATGGCGCTGGCCGCGTACGGAGCCTGGGAAAGGGCGCGCCAAAGCATCCTCGACGCCTGGACCTTCGAGACCGATCCGGCAAACCTGCAACCTAAGGTCCGGAAACTTAATCGTGATGTGGCGGCATTTCTGCGCGAGCATCCTCCGACCGATGTCGAACAGAGTCGCCTGCATCGCTGTCTGGATGCAATCGAAGCCCCCTGGTCCCGCCGCGAGGAAAACCTGCTGCGTCTAGCATGGGAGCGCGATTTCCCGGTGGTTACTGAGAAGGCCCGCTTCCTGATTGAGGAGGTTGAGCGCATCGGGGCCGAGCCATTTCGCGCCCCTGACCCACTCCCGCCTATTGAAGTCAATGAGATCCATCTGATCTGCTGGATGGCCCTCAATCCCATAATTGATCCGCCCCGGCAATACTATTGAGTCTCGCCTATTATTGTGACGATTGCCCCTTGGGCCGCAGACTTGATCCATGCGCGGTGTTTGTCACTGTATCTTGCGATTCTCAATAGTTGACCTCACGAAGCAAATCGCCGGGCCTGCTGCCTCTCAAAAGCCGACTCTCTCCCACCAAGCGGCGCCTAAGCGCCGGGCGCCAAGAAGGCGCTATTTCTTGCGCAATTGCCAGGTGCCCAACAGGCGAACCGTGGAGTCCGGAGTCGCCGAGCGCGCCTCCGCTTGCCCTCGCAATTCGCCCGGCCCGCCCTTCACACCCCTGAAGCGGATACTCAGTTTCTGCGGAGCTTTAGGATCGGTAAAACTCAACTGTTGCGTGTCAACCCGGCAATTACTCAGGTCGAGCGATTGGTCCGGCTGTTCGCTCGAATGAAACATGAGCGCCAGATGTGCTTTCCAACGGTTGCCTTCCCGATGGAGCGTCAACTCCATCTGCGTCGGGAGGAATGGCGGCGGATAGAATTTGAGGTCGCCGGACCAAGTCCCTTCGAGTTCTGCTGCCGCAAGAGGATCGCCTCCCATAAGGGGAGGCAACGCCGGCACTGGCACTGGAGCGAGATTCAGATGTCCTCCGGCTTTATCGATCTCCTGCCAAGCTTCCCAGGCCGCTTGCTGAATCGCATGCGCCAGCTCCGGCGGCAAATCGACCAGCACCGCATTGATACTCGATTCTGCCTTTGCCGTTTGGAGATTGACGGGGATGCCACTGATCGTCCCCGGCAGCCCCACCGGGCTCTGATGAAAAATCGCCGCATAAAAAGTGCATGCGGCAACATAACTGCCGGCAGGCGAAGGATGCGATCCATCCGCATAGAAAAGTTCCAGCGAAGGCTGTTCTTTTCGCAGCCGCTCCCAGGCGATTCCGACAGGCGCCACCTGTGATCGGAAATCCTTAGCCGCGCGCATATACACATAGTTCAGAGCGGCCTGATCCTCTGGAGTCGCCTCGCGCGCCCATGTCAAATACAGAATTGGAGTCGCGCCTGCGCTTCGGACCTCTGAAATCCATTGTTCCGCGTAAGGCCTGAAAATCTGGTCGCCGGCAATCCGGATCCTGCCGTCCACGTAGTAGTTCACGCCGAGAGTGCTTTGCTCTTGCAATACCACTATGTTCCACTTGCTTTGATGCAAGACTTCAAGAGCGTCGCCTTTTTCCCAGTGGTCTTTTAGCCGCCACCCGCCCGGTGCGATCATTCCGATCCCCACGTCACCCTGGTTCCCGGCCTGGGCAAGCTTCCTGAAAATCTCCGGCAAATTGTTGAAATAGGTATAGCTGTTTCCGATAAACAAAACGCGAAGGTGGCGAGGTTTTTCCTGGGAATCTAGCTTAAGGGCAAACGCTAGAACGAAAGCGGCAAATATAAGTCCGAAATACCTTCTGTGGCGAATGGTCATGGTCAGTGCCTCATGCCGAAACTGCCGGTTTTCCGATCTGGCAATCCAGGCAACTACCATTTTACGTCACCACCGCGATTGAAAGCTCTCTTTCGCGGATTCAATGTGGATATAACCCCGCGTCCTCCCAAGCTCGTAGAACACACGCTTGGACCTCGACCTCGACGTGGATTTGGACTACCCCCCAGGACATCGACTTTTGCGAGCTTGACATTTGCCGGGTCGCTGTCCATTTCTTGAGTGTCCGCGATTTCGCCAGGGCTCCGACCGCCAGCTATTTTCGAAGCAGCTAAGGTTGCGGCAGGCCGCTCGATGCGCTTAAGATAATGGGCATGCGTGATAAGACGGCCGCCGTGGTGATCATCGGAAACGAGATCCTCACAGGTAAAACCGAAGACGAAAACGCTAGGTTTTTGATAAAGGAACTGCATAGCCTGGGAATAACGCTGCGCCGCGTCGTCATAATCCAGGACGATGTGGCAGCCATTGTCGATACCGTCAGGGACTGCGCGGCGAGATTCGATTTCGTCTTCACCTCAGGCGGGGTCGGTCCTACTCACGATGATGTGACGATCGAGGGGGTGGCTCGCGCGCTGGGCAGGGCGGTTGTGCGCAATCCCGAGCTGGTGGCGGTGATTTGCGAATACTTCGGCCGCAGCACTGATGAAGCCCGTTTGCGCATGGCTGACGCGCCGGAGGGTTCCGAGCTGATTTATTCGTCATCCACTCGCTGGCCGGTGCTTGCGGCGGGCAATGTTTACATTCTGCCGGGCGTGCCAGAGATTTTTCGAGCCAAGTTCGCGGTGATCCGCGAGCGTTTTCGATCGATCCCGTTTCACACCAGCGTGATCTTCACGCGCGAAGACGAGTTCGACATTGCTTCCCGTTTGAATCACGCCGCAACCTTGAATCCCGGCATTGCCATCGGCTCCTACCCGAATTTCGAGAGCGGATACTATCGCGTTAAAATCACCGTGGAAGGCGTGGAGCCTGAGGCCGTCGAGCGCGCAAAATCGCTCTTGATCAAGCTCCTGCACCCTTCGAGCATCGTCCGCACGGAGTAGCCGATGGGATAAGTGCGCACAGAGGCAGATCCCCGTTGCCTCGAACGGGGTCTGTCCCGAATGGTGCCTAGTTGAACAAGCCTGGAAGACATCTTCAGGAGAGCCCAGAGCGCCAGCCCACAAGGGCTAACATACGATCGCTGCCAAACGTGGACTTGGACCTAGACGTGGACCTAGCCCTGGACTATCTTTCCGGACTTGAACTTTCGCGAGCTTGACGTTTGCCAAGCTTCCCCATCTGTTTCTTGCCGCTTGCAGGGCTTTGATGCTCATCGATAAGCTCTGCGCCGAGGAAGTCAACCAACTCCTTCTCTCAACCGCTGGGATGCCTTCGAAAATGTGCCGAGTACAGAAATGTCCAGGTCTAAGTCCAGGTCCAGGTCTAAGTCCACGTGGGAGTGGCTTAAGGTTTGTTGTTTTACAGATACAGCGCGTTCAGGGATTTGATAGTCTTAGCGGCTGTGCTGCTCACATTGTCGCTCCTGGCCCTTGCGTTATGGCTATACCTGATTTGCGGGAGGGGCTTCTTCTGGAGGTTGGGCCCATTCCTGCCGCCCTCCGTGAATACCGGGGAGTGGCCTCCGGTGGTCGCCGTTGTCGCCGCACGCGACGAGGCGGAAGTTATATCGCGTTCGCTCGGCTCACTTCGACGACAACAATATTCCGGCAGGTTCGCCATCATCCTGGTTGATGACAAGAGCCTCGACGCAACCGCTGAGCTCGCCCGTGGCGTGGCTTCCGGAAACGGTCCCAGGGTGGAGATCATTGCCGGCGAGCCGCCGCCGCCAGCCTGGACCGGCAAGCTGTGGGCGCTGATGCAGGGAGCGGAGCGGGCGAATAGATTGGTGCCGGATGCGCGCTACATCTGGTTTACCGATGCGGATATCGAACATGATTCCGGGATTCTGAGGGATCTGGTCTCGAAAGCCGAGACCGGCAATCTGGATCTGGTATCCACCATGGTACGGCTGCACTGCACGAGCCCATGGGAACGCCTGCTGATCCCGGCATTCATCTTCTTCTTCCAAAAGCTCTATCCTTTCCGGTTGGTGAACGACCCGCGGCGGCGCATCGCCGCGGCCGCCGGCGGCAGCATGCTGGTGCGCGCACCATCGCTTCGTGGAGCAGGCGGTCTGACTGCCATTCGCGGAGAGCTGATCGATGACTGCGCGCTCGCGCGCCTCATCAAGAAGAACGGGCCGATCTGGCTCGGCCTGACCGGCCGGTCCCGGTGCATCCGCAGATATGGCCTCGCGGACATCTGGCGCATGGTGGCCCGCAGCGCCTACACGCAGCTGCGACACTCACCGATCCAGCTTGCCGCCACCTCTGCGGTCATGATGCTTCTCTACTTCGTGCCCGTGGCGGCACTGGCGTGGGGCTGTGCTTCCAGTCATTATGCTTGCGCGCTGGCCGGCGGAGCGACGTGGATCTTGATGGCGTCTGTCTATCGTCCCATGATGCGTTTATACGGCCAAGCGAGTCTCGCGTCGCTCTTTCTGCCCGCGGCGGCATTCCTGTTTACCATTATGACCCTCGACTCCGCCCGCCGGCACTGGCAGGGAAAAGGAGGCATGTGGAAAGGCAGGGCCCGTCCCTGAATCAGAGTCTGAGATTCGGATCGCATGATCAAAAGGCAAGACAAACCTCGAAGACTCAAAAACTCTAAGAATCTCCAGGAGGCGGCGGCTTCTGCGGCCCTGGAAGGAGAAACTTGCGCAAGCCGCGGACCGCGGAATTCGGGACCACCACGCTGACGCGGATGCCGTCGCTCTCATATGCCTCGGCGAGAATCCGGCCCTGGTCATGGAGGCGTGAGAGTACGCCCGCGTTGGTATATGGAATCTTGAGTTCCACTTCCATCGCGAATGACTCGAGTTCCTGCGTGATCTCCCTTACCAACGTCATGAGCCCGTCGCCGGTCCTCGCCGAAAGCAAAACCGGCCGGTGTCCCGGCAATGCAGGCGTGGATTCTGCCGGTCCCGCGGGTATCAGATCGGCCTTGTTATAGACCGCGATGGTGGGAGTCTTGGTCACCTCAAGCTGCGCCAGGACCTCTTCCACGGCCCGTGCCTGTTCCCGCCAGTCGGCATTGCCGATGTCGATGACGTGCAGCAGCAGGTTCGCTTCCCGCACTTCCTCCAGAGTAGCGCGGAAGGCCGCGACAATGTCATGCGGAAGTTTGCGCACGAAACCGACCGTGTCGGACAGCACGATCTCGAGCCGGTTGGGTAGGACTACGCGGCGCAGGAGCGGATCGAGCGTGGCGAAGAGGCGGCTGCTTTCCTCGGTGCCCGCATGAGTGATGGCATTGAACAGGGTCGACTTGCCGGCATTGGTATAGCCTACCAGGGCGACGATCGGCACCGGCACTCCTTGTCGCCGGGCGCGCTGGAGCTTTCTGGATTTTCTCACCTCTTCCAGTTGTTCCCGCAGACGCGCAATCCGGTTCCGGATGCGGCGCCGGTCCATCTCCAGTTTGGTTTCGCCGGGGCCTCTGGTCCCGATTCCGCCTCCCAGGCGTGAAAGCAGCGTGCCCTTGCCCGAAAGCCGAGGCAGCAGATAATTCAGCTGGGCAAGCTCCACCTGAAGCTGGCCTTCGCGCGTGCGCGCACGGCGCGCGAAAATGTCGAGGATGAGCTGTGTGCGGTCGAGAACCTTGCAACCGATCCTGGCTTCGAGGTTGCGTTGCTGACCGGGCGTCAACTCGTCGTCGAAGATAATCAGGTCGAGGTGTTCAGCCTCGGCGACGAGGCGCAGCTCTTCCGCCTTCCCGCTTCCGATGAAAAACGCCGGGTCCGGCTTCAGGCGCTCCTGCAGGGTGCGCTCGACGACTCCGGCGCCTGCGGCTTCCGCCAGCGCCACGAGCTCATCCAGTGATTCCTCGGCCCGCGCCCGGCCCCGGCTGTTGAAGTAGCACCCTATCAGGCCCGCTCTTTCAGCCCGATCTGCTGTCTCGATTGGCTTGCGTCGGTTTCGTGTGATGCTGTCACCTATTTGATTTCAGAGTGTCCGTCCAAAAACTAACCCAAAGACTCGAAAACGCCAAGACTTGTCTCCTGCATCTTGAGGTTGACAATTGCGTCACATATTGCCCATGATCGCCTTTGGTGAACACCATGTCGATCATGCTTCGTGAGATTGAGGAGCAGCCCGAGGCCTTGGAGCGCACGCTCCAGGCCGAACGGCCGAAAATCCTGCGCCTGGCTTCTTTCCTGAACCGGCGTGATTTGCGGCTGATCGTGCTCGTCGCGCGCGGCACCAGTGACAACGCTGCCCTGTTCGGACGTTATCTGTTTGAAATCAGGACCGGCATACCGGTATCACTTTCCGCCCCGTCCGTG
>Ga0187850_10003650_pt1 | contig 12826 bp, 5 predicted proteins | sample June2016WEW_4_15_FD_132436 | JGI IMG/M metagenome (GOLD analysis project Ga0187850, IMG submission 132436) | Peatland microbial communities from SPRUCE experiment site at the Marcell Experimental Forest, Minnesota, USA - June2016WEW_4_150 | ecosystem: Environmental > Terrestrial > Soil >... | reverse complement strand
GGGACCTGGTGGAGGTCACAACCGACGCCATGAGCCCGAACGAGGGAATGATCAGCGATGTCGTTCCCCGAAGGACCCGGCTTGTGCGGTGGAACAAGAAGGGCAGGGCGCCGCAGATCCTCGCGGCCAACGCGGATATTGCGGTCTGTGTGACCAGTCCCGCGGCCCCTCCGTTCCGGCCGCGATTCATTGACCGGCTCATCGTCGCCGCCGAAACCGGCGGGCTCACGCCTCTGGTCGTGATGAACAAGTGCGACCTGCCCTGTGCGGAAAGGGTCTCCGAAAGGCTCACTCACTACCACCGGATGGGCTACCAGGTCCTCTCGTGCTCCGCGCGGACGGGGGAGGGCGTGCGAGAGCTCGCGGCGATCCTCAGGGACAGGACCGCGGTTTTCGTCGGCCAATCCGGCGTCGGCAAATCCTCAATCTTGAACGTCCTCGCGCCGGGGCTCCACTTGCGCGTGGGAGACCTTTCGCAAAAGCACGACCGGGGGAACCACACGACGAACTTCTCCGTCCTCCTGCCGCTCGAGACAGGGCTTCGCATCATCGACACGCCCGGCATACGGGAGCTGGAGCTGGCCGAGGTGCTTCCCGAAGAGGTGGGGTTCCATTTCCGCGACTTCGCACCGTACATGCAATCGTGCAGCTACCAGCCCTGCCTGCACGACGACGAGCCGCGATGCGCCGTCGCCGAGGCGGTTCAGCATGGCGAGATCCACGCCGACCGGTATGAGAGCTACCTGCGGATCCTTCAGGAGCTCCGCGAGACGAGGAAAGCCGCGCATGGATGAGCATACCCTTGCCTTGTTGGAGTTTGCCCGCGTGCGGGAGCAGCTCGCAGGCTTGTGTGCAAGCCCGACAGGAGCAGCGCTCCTCGAGACCCAGGAGTTCCTCACGGACCGGCAGCCACTCGACGAGCTGCTGGGCCTTACCCTCGAGTTTCGGGCGATATTGGAGGGGGGTAACCCGGTTCCGGGCTTCGATTTTCCGGACATCGAGCAGGTCGTCCCGCGCCTCGGGAAGGAAGGACTTCAGCTCGACGGCGAGGAGCTCGCGGCGCTCGGCCGGTGGATCCTCTCAGGGCTCAAGATGAAGCGGCTGGTCCTCCTGGGTCGGCCCGCGGGCCCCCTGGGCCGGCACGCCGAAGAGGTTCCTGACCTTTCACCGCTTTCCCGGAAGATCTTCCGCATCGTCGACCATGACGGTGCCTTGAGGGAAAAACAGATCCCTGAGCTCGCAGCGATAAGGGAGCGCATCCGCCGTCATCGAGAGGACGCCGATCGTTCAGTGCGCGGCATGCTCGATGAGCATGCCTACAAGGGATACTGGCAGACGACTACCCCGACCCAGCGGGACGGGCGCGTCGTGCTCCCTCTGAAGTCGCAGTACAAGGGGCGGATCAAGGGAATCGTGCACGAAATGTCTTCCAGCGGATCCACGCTGTTCATCGAGCCGCTGGAAATCGTGGAAAAGAACAACGCCATCGTCCAGGAGGAGAACCTCTACCGACTGGAGGTGCGCAGGATCCTCAGGGAGCTGACCTCCGAGGTTTCGCGGCACGCGGGTGACGTGAGCCGCCTCGTCCGCGCGGTCTCGGAGATGGACACCTGGCTTGCGCGCGCGCGGTACGCTGTCTCCCACGGGTGCCGGAGGGCCGACCACGATCCGGAGAAGGTTTCTTTGATCGATGCGCGGCATCCCCTCCTCGGAAGCACGGTCGTGCCCGTTACCGTGATCGTGGGAAGCGACGAGCGGGTTCTCATCATCACCGGTCCGAACACCGGCGGAAAGACAGTCAGCCTGAAGACGGTCGGCATCATGGCCCTCATGAATCAGTTCGGGATGGAAATCCCGGCGGCCGAGGGCTCGGCGCTCCCCCTCTTCGATTCGATATTCGCGGACATCGGCGATGAGCAATCCATCGCGCAGTCCCTGTCGACCTTTTCCGCGCACGTGAAGAACCTCGCCGGGATCGTCCGCAGTGCCGGCGCGCGGTCCCTGGTGCTCCTGGACGAGCTGGGCGCGGGCACCGACCCGCAGGAGGGGGTAGCGCTCGCCATGGCGCTACTGGACCACTTCATGGCGCGCGGATGCATCGTGCTGGCCACCACCCACCATGGAATCCTCAAGAATTACGGCGCCACCCGTCCGGGGGCACAGAACGCGTCCATGGGGTTCGACCGGGAATCCTTCGCGCCGACCTACAGGATCCTCATGGGCGTGCCGGGCGAAAGCCATGCCCTGCAGATTGCGCGCAGGAACGGAATGCCCGAGAACGTGCTGCAGAGCGCCTTCTCCTATCTCGACGACGAGCGCACCGATATTTCCCGGCTCGTTTCTCATCTCGCGGAGCGCCACCAGAAGCTCACGGTAGCGGAGGACGAGCACAAGGCGCGCGAGTACGAGCTGGGTGAGAAGAGGAGAAAGGCGGACCTGAAGGAACTGGCCCTGCGGCAGAAGGAACTGGACCTCCGGCGGGACGGCTTGAAGGAGCTTCGCGATTTCATCGGTCAGGCGAGGAAGGACTGGGAAGGGCTTCGCGAAAAGACCGGCGCCTCGACCGGCTCGGATTTCGGCCGGCTTGCTGCCGGCATCCAGGCGCGCATCGAATCGGAGGAGAAGAGGATCGAGGAGGAGAGAGACGCGCTGGCTCCCGCCCCCTCCTTCGAGCTTCACCCCGGCATGGAGGTCATCATCGCGCGGACAGGACGACGCGGCCGGGCGGTGAGGCCGGACAAGGGCACGCGCTGGATCGTGGAAACGGAGACGCTCCGGCTCGCCCTGCCTGCAGGAGAGCTCCTCCCTGCGCCCCCGATCGCGCCCGCGGAAATCGCCTCGCCCTCCGTGAGCTACACTGCGGCGGGACAGGTGGAGCCACCGGTGCTGGAGCTGCACATCCGCGGAATGCGGCTCGAAGAGGCGATGAAGCTCGTCGAGAAACAGCTCGACAGCGCCCTCCTGCACGGGCTGAGGGAGTTCAGCATCGTTCATGGGAAAGGGGAGGGGGTCCTGCGGACTGCCGTCCACCGATACCTCAAGAGCCTGGCGGCCGTGGAGGACTTCCGTTTCTCATTGCCCGAGGAGGGAGGTTTCGGAAGGACGATCGTCACGCTGAAAGGCTGATCGCGCGGGTCAGGTCGGCCCGCACGAAATGAGAAGGCCGGCAGGCGGCCGCTGACTTGCCATCTGGGGGGCACGACGATAGTATGGCCCGATGGATTCCGGGCTCTTCGTTCAGGTCCTCTCCTCCGCGGAGGTGATCGCCGCTGCCCTCTTCGTGATTCTCCTTCTCCCCCTGGTGTTCTTCATCGCTTCCACGCGCAGCCGCAGGAGGTTCGTGAGGCGGCCACCGCGCGGCCGGATCGCGAAACCTGCGCGTCGTTCCGTGGAAGCGCCAAAACCGGGCGAGCAGGAGGAGGACCTGGATGAGCCTCCCGGGCCCCGCTCCCGCGCCCGCGGCCCTGCGGCCGGTCCTGAAGACGGCGAATGAAAAGCATTGTCATCCGGGGCGCCCGCGAGCACAACCTGAAGAACATCGACCTGGAGCTGCCGCGCGACTCGCTCGTCGTTGTCTCGGGCCTCAGCGGATCGGGCAAGTCTTCCCTGGCCTTCGACACGATATTCGCGGAAGGTCAGCGCCGGTACGTGGAGTCTCTGTCTTCCTACGCGCGGCAGTTCCTCGGCAGGCTGGACAAGCCCGATCTCGACTATATCGAAGGCCTCTCCCCCGCGATCGCGATCGAGCAGAAATCCACGCACCGCAACCCGCGATCCACCGTGGGCACGGTCACGGAGATCTACGACTACTTGCGGCTTCTGTTCGCGCGGATCGGTGTCCCTCACTGCCCGCGCTGCGGAAGGGAGATCCAGGAACAGTCAGTGGACCAGATCGTGGATTCGCTGCTTGTGCTGCCGGAGGGCACACGGGTGATACTGCTCGCTCCCGTGGTGGGGGCGAAGAAGGGCGAGCACCAGAAGATACTGGCAGACGCGAAGCGGATGGGGTACGTGCGCGTGAGGGTCGACGGCGAGATCCTGCCGCTTGAGGGGGAGATCACCCTCGACCGGAAGCGCACGCACACGATCGAGATCGTCGTGGACAGGCTGGTCGTGTCAGCCCAGAGCCGCAGGAGATTCTCCGAATCGGTCGAGGGCGCCCTGCAGACTTCCGGGGGCATGCTCATCGCGCAGGTCCGGGAGAAGTCGGGGGAGCGCGAGATCCTGTTCTCCCAGAAGAGCGCGTGTCCCACCTGCGGGATCAGCATTCCCGAGTTGCAGCCCCGGCTGTTCTCCTTCAACAATCCATTCGGAGCATGCGAGAAATGCTCGGGCCTCGGGGTGACGCTGGAATTCGACCCTGCCCTGGTCGCGCCGGACATGAGCCTTTCCTTCAACGAAGGGGGGATCGCGCCCTACAACCCGAAGGCCAACTGGCACAGGAGCCAGTTCGAGTCCCTTGCGAAGCACTTCAAGTTTTCCCTGGACACTCCCCTGGAGGACATCCCGCAGGACATTTTCGAGGTCCTGCTGCGCGGGACGAAGGAGAAGATCGGCTTCCGCTACGAGAGCAGGGACGGCCGGGGGAAATGGGAGTTCCAGTCGGGGTTCCGCGGAGTCCTGAACGACCTGAAGCGCCGCTATCTGGAGAGCAGCTCGGAGCAGGTCAAGGAATGGATGGAAGGGTTCATGTCGCAGAAGGACTGCGAGGCATGCGGCGGCCGCCGGCTGAAGCCCGAGGTGCTCGCGGTGACCGTGGGGGAGCGCAACATCCACGAGCTCACGCAGATGTCAGTGCGTGACGGACTGGACTTCTTCTCGAAGCTTCCCCTTGGTCCCACCTCCCAGAAGATCGCCCGCCAGATATTGAAAGAGATCACCGCCCGGCTCGGCTTCATGAAGAACGTCGGGCTCGCCTACCTCACACTGGAGCGGCGCGCGAGCACGCTCTCAGGAGGGGAGGCGCAGCGTATCCGACTGGCGACGCAGATCGGGTCCTCGCTCGTCGGGGTGCTGTACATCCTTGACGAGCCCACGATCGGGCTTCACCAGCGCGACAACGCCCTGCTCATCGATACCCTGAAGCACCTTCGCGACATCGGCAACACGCTCATCGTCGTGGAGCATGACGAGCAGACCCTGCGCACGGCAGACTACATCGTCGATCTCGGGCCGGGCGCCGGCGTACATGGGGGCCACGTTGTCGCCGCGGGGAGCCTGGAGGAGGTCTGCGCAAATCCCCGCTCGCTGACGGGGCAGTACCTTACGGGCGCCCTCACGATCGAGAGGGGTCGGGAGCGGCGGTCCGGAAACGGCGCGCGGATCGAGCTGCGCGGCGCGCGCGAACACAACCTCCAGGGAATCGATGTCGCCTTTCCCCTGGGCACCCTTATCGCGATCACGGGGGTCTCGGGCTCCGGCAAATCCACGCTCCTTTCGGACCTGCTCTTTCCGGCCCTTTCAAACCGGGCGAGCGGGACCCGGCTCCCCGAGGGCGCCTACTCCTCACTCGAGGGCGCCGAGGAGATCGACAAGATCATCAACATCGACCAGGGCCCGATCGGACGGACTCCTCGATCGAACCCCGCCACCTACGTCGGTCTCTTCGGACCGATCCGAACTCTCTTCTCCCAGCTGCCCGAGGCCCGGGCCAAGGGGTACAAAGCGGGCCGTTTCTCGTTCAACGTGAAGGGTGGCAGGTGCGAGAAGTGCCAGGGCGCAGGGACGATCCGCATCGAAATGCATTTCCTGCCCGATGTCTATGTCACATGCGATGCCTGCAAGGGCCTGCGCTACAACCGCGAAACCCTGGACGTGCACTACAAGGGGAAAAACATCCATGATGTACTGTCGATGACCGTCGAGGAGGCCATGGGCTTTTTCCGGCACATCCCCTCCCTTGCGCCCAAGCTCGCCACCCTGGTCGACGTGGGCCTGGGCTACGTCTCCCTGGGACAGTCGGCGCTCACCCTTTCAGGCGGCGAGGCCCAGCGCGTGAAGCTTTCGCTGGAGCTCTCGCGCAAGAGCACGGGCCGCACCTTCTACATCCTCGACGAGCCGACCACCGGACTCCATTTCGCCGATGTGAAGAAGCTCATGGAGGTGCTGCAGAAGCTCGTCGATGCCGGCAACACCGTCGCGCTGATCGAGCACAACCTGGATGTCATCAAGTGCGCCGACTGGGTGATCGACCTGGGGCCGGAAGGCGGGGACAGGGGAGGGTGCATCGTCGCGGAGGGCACGCCCGAGCAGATCACCCGGGCGGATGGCTCGTGGACCGGCAGGTTCCTGAAACGCGCCCTGAAAAAGGAATGATCGCGGCCCTGCTCGCGCTGATTCTCCTGTCCGTGTCACCTCAAGTCTCGGCACAGGATGCCGGGGCACCGGCACCCCCGACGACGACGCCATCCTCCGAGTCGCCCGCAGCCGCGACGCCCCCTGCGACCAAGGCAGCGCCCACCGCCCAGGATCTCCTCTCGGCAACCCTCGCGAAGGATATCAACACGGCCAGCTACTACGAGCTGGTCGCCTGGTGCGAGCAGCTCGGGCTGGACGACTCTGGTTCACGCAAGGACCTGCAGGCGCGTCTCGCCCGGCATTTTTCGGTCACCCTTCCTGAGGCGCCGGCTCCCGCCAAACGTTCAGTCACCGTGCGTTCGGCCAGGCAATCGGAGTACTTCACGCAGTCCGATACCGGGGAGAAGTATGTCCTGCTCCGCGGGGACGTCATCGTGGAAGTCAAGGACCAGTCGGACGGTACCCTGCAGGTGATCAAGGCCGCGAGCCTGACGTTCAACCAGACGCGGCGGACGATGAGCGCGGTCGGGGACGTGACCTACACGCTGACGCGCGGGGGACATACCGACACCTTCACCGGGCAGAGCCTCGACTTCAACCTCGACAGCTCGGAGGCGGTGTTCTACGACGGCAGCACGCGCAGGACCGTGACGCGGTCAGGCTCCGATATCTCGTACACCTTCGCGGGACAGACGATCACCCGCGAGTCAAATGACACCGTCATACTCCAGAAGGGCGCCTTCACGAGCTCCGAGACGCCCGCTGATCCGCTTTACCAGATCCGGGCGGGAACTGTCTGGCTGCTTGCGCCCGGGGAGTGGGCGGTCCAGGACGCGGTGCTCCTCATCGGCAGGGTGCCGATCCTGTACCTGCCGGGGTTCTTCTGGCCCGGCGACGATTTTTTCTTCAATCCGAACATCGGGTACAAGCCGCGGGAAGGCTCGTTCCTGCAAACGACGACGTACCTGGTCGGCCGCAAGGCGAAGCAGGACAGCCCCTTCTCCTTTCTCCAGCTGACGGACTCAGGCGATGCCGGATACGCCCTGGAGCCCCATGGGCTTTTCCTGAGGAAGATCCCCGGAAGCATGCCGCCGAAGGATGACGGTCACTCGCTGAAGCTCATGCTCGACGGCTACTCCCGCCTGGGAGTGATGGCCGGGCTGGCGGGAGATTTTTCTCCCCTTGGCACGTTTCGAACGAGCATCGGCCTGAGCAGGAGCATCTTCCTGGACCCGACAAGCCTGCTCTACACTCCGTATCTTCCCGTGTCCAACCCTCCGTACAACGTGGGCGACGAGTTCTGGAACTCCTCTTCCTTGTTCGGGCTCACCGTTCCCTTCCGCTACGGCCTCGAGGGCTCCCTCAAGACGAGCGGCAGCTTCTATTCCCTGACGACTGGCTTCCAGTATTTCTCTGACCCCTCATTCACCACGGATTTCTACACGCGGTCGGAGAGCAGCATGCTTTCCGCCGTTTTCGCCCCGCAAACTGCGTCACCGGCGAGCACACCCCAGCAGGTGAACCTCTCCTGGGATCTGTCGAGCAAGCTCGACTTCACGAAAATGGTGAACCAGCCGTTCATTCAGAACCTCTCGATGCCGAATCTCAACCTCAAGATGACCTGGCAGAGCAATACGCCAAGCGGGCTGAGCGATCCGCAGGCAAGCGATCCGGGCAGCGGCTTCTACTACCCGTCGAGCATCACTGCTCCAAACGTCTCATTCGCAATGTCAGGCGATATCCTCAATCTGGGTGGGAGTTCGACGACCCCGGCGCTTGCCGCGCCCGCCGTAGCGGCCTCACCGTCCACCGGCACCTCCGCGCCGGCAGGGGCTGCGCCTTCGTCGCCGGCAGGAAATGCGCCGCCGCAACCTGCCGCACCGTCCACCGGCACCTCCGCGCCGGCAGGGGCTGCACCTTCAGAGCCTGGTAAGGGCGTGCGAGCCCCGGTGCCCGTCGACGCGCCTTCCGCGCCGGCCAAAGAAGCCGCTCCGCACGGCGCCGGAGGCGCATTTGTCCGGATCCCGTTCAGGAGTCCCGAGCCGCTGTCGGATGAGCAGGTGGATCAGGCCGGCCAGGCCACGACCTTCAAGGTCTCGTACCAGGTCCAGCCGCGCGCCACCCTCGAGCATACGTTCGACACGGCGAACTGGACGACGAGGCAGAGCGTCAACTACGCGATACTCTACCGGACCTTTGAGACCGGGGGCACGTCCAGTGTCACCGCCGCGGCATCATGGTGGAACAGGCTCGCCGACACGAGCGTGACCTTCAGCGCGGACGGGCTCTGGAGGTCCCGGTTCGATCCCTCTTCCACGGAACAGGCTTCCCTCGATTGGCCGAATCTCCTTCTCCTCGACCAGCAGCAGGACAATCTTGCCTTTCGCACCGCATTTCAGGGGACGTTGCGGCCTTTCCCCGCAGACCCGGAGCTGTCCGCTTCGAGCCTGCAGTACAAGATCAATCTCAGGATGTACCAGATCGGGCTGGCGGGAACGGATCCATACAATCCCGCCGTGACGACTGCAGGACCGGCCTGGTCGTCGGACGCGATCTCGGAGCACAGTCTTGCCTCCAACCTTGCATTGACCACCCCTGCGACGAACGATTCGCTCGCCGTCACACTGCAACTGCCGCCGCTCGTGCCGACGATGACCGGCCGGCTCGACGCGAGCGGCGGAGACTTGAAAGGAAGTGTCCAGGGCGGCTTTGCCGCCCCCCCGACCGGGTTCCAGTACCAGCCGCTCGTCGTGAGCGCGTCGGTGGACACAGGGGCGGCCTCCGGCTCTGTTGCACCGCCGCCAAACCCGCCTCCGACGCCGGCAACAAATGCGCCTTCGGCGCCGGGAACAAATCCGCCTCCGGCCCAGATAACAAATCCTCCTTCGGCGCCGGGCTTTTCGTTCACCGCTTCCGAGGAGCTGCAGTTCGACGTGGGCGGCTCCGTGCTCTCACGTTCCACGACACAAATCGGGTATGCCGGCCTGGCGGCGACGTTCGTGGCCCAGAACACAGGAAGCCCGAACCAGCTCGTTCCTTCGACGGTGAAGGTCGGGTACGAGGGCGCCGCCGACCCGATGTACTACTGGAAGGACCGTGTGAAGGTCATCCCCGGACTGAAGACACACTGGTATCTGAACTTTCAGAATTACATCGACAATCTCTTCGATTTCAACCCGTACCTGACCTTCACGATCTACAAGTCGCTGGATCTCACATTTTCCTCCTTGTCCAACAACACTCGCACGTACCTCTACATCCCTGGATGGTCGGGGCTTCCCTGGGTGAACCCGCTCACCGACCTCGCGCAGTCCTTCAACTTTGCCAATAACGACGACAGGAGGCGCTCGGGATTCAAGATTCAGACAATCTCGCTGAAGGCGGTTCAGCACTTTCCCGACTGGGACGTGAGCGTTGAGTACCAGGGGTCGCCGCAGCTGATCACCCACACCAATGCGTCGGGGATGCAGTACGTGCAGAATGAATGGAGCCCGACTTTCTCGATCCAGGTGAAGTGGAAGGCGGTGCCCGAGGTCAAGAGCAACATCCACCAAGAGTATACGGGGACCACCACCGTGCCGAGCCTGCGGTGAGCCTCAGGGCTCGCTCTCGGCCATCCCTTCCGCGCTTGCGCGGAGTTGGCCTCGCTCGCCCTCGCCCTCCATGTCTACGATTGACGCCTTGCACGGTTTTCGACTACGATGGTGCCGGAAGCTGAATGGAGAAACCGCTGACTGTCGTGGTGAGCGACGAAACGATCCTTCCCGAGATCTGCGGGGCGAACGACATCAATCTGAAAACTCTCGAGGATCTCCTGGGCGTGCGCATCTTTTCCCGCGGCAACGAGATCCTGCTGGATTCCACGGACGATTCGGTCCAGAGGACCTTCCGGCAGCTGCTCCAGCAGCTGGAGGATCACGTGCGCCTGGGCCAGCTGCCGGGACCTGACCTCATTCGCGCCCTCCACAGCTCCCTCTCGAGCGGCGAGGACGAGAAGGTCGAAATCCTCAAGCGCAATCTCGTCGTCATCCCGAACGGGCTGCGCAAGGTGTATCCCCGGACCTACAACCAGGCCGTCTACCTGGAGTCGATCGACCGCAACGAGATCGTTTTCGGCGTGGGGCCCGCGGGGACGGGGAAGACGTACCTCGCGGTGGCGCAGGCGCTGAAGCAGGTACTCGGCCAGGGCAAGCGGAAGCTCATCCTGACGAGACCTGTCGTGGAGGCCGGTGAGAGCCTGGGGTACCTGCCGGGCGATCTTACGCAGAAGATCCATCCCTACCTCCGCCCGCTGTACGACGCGATCGAATCCCTCGTTCCCCTCGAGATCTTCCGCCGCATGGAGGAGAACGGCGCGATCGAGATTGCGCCGCTCGCCTACATGCGCGGCCGCACGCTATCAGGTGCGTTCATCATCCTGGACGAAGCGCAGAACACCACCCGCGAGCAGATGAAGATGTTTCTCACACGCATCGGCGAAAACTCCCGCACGGTCGTCACCGGCGACATCACCCAGATCGACCTCCCCCGCAAGTCCGATTCCGGGCTGCTCTCGGTGATCCCCATCCTCACACCTATCCGCGAGATCCGCTTCACGTTCTTCGAGGAGAGGGACGTGGTGCGCAACCCCCTCGTGCGAAAGATCGTCCACGCGTACGAAACGGCGCATGAAGAGTAACCCGCTGCCATTCGTTCCGCGGGCCGCGGACCTCATCCAGCGGCTGCGCCTCGAACGCTGGACCGTCATCGCCGTGACCGTCGCCTTCGTCGTGGGACTTGCCGCGATCCTCCTCACCACGGAGTTCAGGAGCCTCGGCCTGCCGTCCCCGGATGCCTGGGCGCCCGGGAGGATCGCGGAGAGGGACTACGTGGTGGAGAGGGATTTCCCGTACATCGATGAGAGGGCCACGGAGGCCAGACGTGATGCACAGGCGCGGCTGATCCCTCCGGTTTTCGTTCTCACTCCGGTGTCCGGGTCCGCAGCGCGGGACGAGCTGGACCGGTTTTCCCAACTTCTTCTTCGCCAGGTCCGGCAGGGGGCATCTGAGGGCCAGATCTTCGCTGCGCTCCAGGACGAGTGGAACGACAGCATCACCCGGACCGACGTGCGGACGATTCTCTCCACGCGCAGCCTCACCCGAACCATCCAGCACGCCCGGGAGCTCCTGGACGCCGCGCTTTCATGGGGCATCGTGGACATAATCGCGCACGCGGACGAGGCGTCGGCCGCAGGCGCGATCGAGCTGCGCCGGATGCAGGATGGGCGGCCGCTGTCAGAGGAGATCCCGCTCAAGGACGTGGTGACGCGCGACAACGTCGCACCTCAGATCGAGGCCCGCCTCCTGCCGGCCGGGACGACGGATGCGGAACGGCGCGCACTGCGGATTCTCGTCGAGGCGTTCGCCGCGGAGAACGCCTTTTACGATGGGGATGCGAGCCAGCAGAGACGTGACCGGGCCCGCGCGGAGGTCGATCCGGTGACCGAGAAGCTCACGCGTGGACAGGTCATCGTCCGCCGGGGGGACGTCGTCTCTGAGGCGGCAGCTGCAAGGATACGAGCTCTCGCCGACTACGCGCGGACCGTGGACGTGAACGGGATACTCGGGGAGAGCTTTTTCCTCCTCGTGGTGTTCATGATTGCCCTGTTCCTGCTCTCCATGAAGAGCACCCCGGTCACACTCCGCCGCGGTCACGTCCTGCTCCTGCTTGCCCTCGGCCTGGCGCACGTGATCATCGCGTCTCTCGTCGTGCGGTTTGTCTCCCTTCCGGAGTGGATGCCGGCCTCCGTCGCCCTGCCGACGGGCGCAATGGCCATGCTCGTCGCGATCCTCGTTTCCACGCCTGTCGGAGTATTCTTCTCTCTGGCCGCGTCGCTGACCTTGCTCCCGCTGACCGGAATGAGCGTTCAGGCTTTTCTCTTCGCATTTCTCAGCGGCATTGCGGGCACGGCGGTCGTTCTTGACGCTGAGAAACGCATCGACCTGGTGCGCGCGGGCCTCCTGCTTTCCCTCGCCGATGCCCTGGTGTTCCTCGTGCTCGGGCTCCTGGGCAACTACGAGCCGCGAATGGTCTTCTCCCTGGTTGTGGGAGGGGTGGCCAACGGATTCCTCTGCGGCATCCTCGCCCTCGGATTTCTCCCCATTTTCGAGCTGACCCTCAATGCCCCGACCCGGTTCAAGCTCATGGAGCTCTCGGACCTGAACTCGCCGATCTTCAAGCGGATGCTCTCGCAGGCGCCGGGCACATACACCCACTCGATCAGCGTGGCGAACCTCGCCGAGACCGCGTGTGAGGCCATCGGGGCCAACGCCCTGCTGGCCCGTGTCAGCGCCTACTACCACGACATCGGAAAGGTGGACCAGGCCGATTACTTCGTGGAAAACCAGAAGGCACACAATCGCCATGATGAGATGCGGCCCAGCCTGTCCGTTGCCGTCATCAAGAGTCACGTGCGCATCGGGATCGAGAAGGCGCACGAGCTGAATCTCCCCCAGGCCATCATCGACATCATCGCCCAGCACCACGGCCG